>WNFR01011026.1_pt1 | contig 15177 bp, 8 predicted proteins | sample 5400221 | NCBI WGS metagenome assembly WNFR01 (sample SAMN13153357, study PRJNA577476) | soil metagenome | isolation source: 40 cm soil under Madrone tree | place: USA:California | collected 2016-06-14 | reverse complement strand
GAGCCAGGATCAAACTCGCCATCCATGTGTTGTATCCCCCCACACGACTGCTCGTGTGGATCGTGATGGTTGAGTGCGATCCAGGCCAAGCTAGCATGAGTAGTGCTCATGCACTTGGCTGTTCGCAAATGTTCGCTCCGCCTCCCGAGAGAGGCAGAGTATCATGATTGACAGGAACTGCTGTGTCTCGTAGGTACACGATCCTCACAGTTACTGTTCTGCTTTCCACTCTTCAATTGTCAAGGTGCCACCAGAAACAAGTCTTGCTTGCTTCTTATTGCCTTTTAGAGACAGATACAGAACGCCAGGAACCACATTCCTCCGAATCGAGGATTATACAGTCCTGGGTTCGTTGTTTCTAAGGAGAAACCTTTTAGGAGGTTTACTTACTAGAAGCTGCTTACCTGTCGTAATCGGCAACATCGGTATTATGCCATAGTGCCTAGCCCATGTCAAGAGTTTTTGGCGATTTTTTTATAAAACTGGGGAAATCCATTTTTTTACACCCCCTGATACACCTCTGTGCTTGTCTCGAACCACCCCTGCTGCACCGATTATAACACTTTGACAGCAGAAGAGGTGAAACTGCACGTCACCTTGCGGTGTTCTTTTCCGTCTTTGCTTCCTGCCGTGCTAACGAATGCATCATGGCTCGCATGAGTTCGATCTGCGTTGCCTGCTTCACGTCTCCCTTGAGATTCTCGCAAATACTATTGGCCAGAAGGTATTGTTGGGTTCGATCCAGGCGCTCATGAAACTCCCTGAATTGGTTGAAGACACGCCCATAGAGGCAGAAGTTGAGCGCAGCTATAGCTTCCATCACTCCTCCACTCGTCAGACTGATCAGAGCCCCGTTGACAGGCTGGTGCCAGGCCAGCAGAGCGACTGCTGCGAGAAAGAAGATGAGTCCAGTTCCCGCTGCAATGAGTGCCCAGCGAAAGAGTCGCCGTGTGTGTTGCAGGACATTGTTGTAATACATCTCGCTAATTTCTACTTGAGATGCAGCCACTTCTTGGATTTTTGCTGGATCCAGGCCAGCAACCAGCTTCTGGGTATACGTTTGAGGTCCCGCCTGTGGTTCGCTCACCACTTGATCGAGGTTATTGCGCACCTTGAATTGGAGTGAGGATCCTTGCCTCTGCCAGACCGGAGGCGGGAGAGGTGGAGGCGTTGGCATTGGTCGCCAGGAAGTTATTTCGTCCATGGGATACCTCTTATATTGCTGCACGCGATGCTGTTTCTACCGGATAAAACGCGGGTAGCTAGCCTCAGTAACAGAACCAGGACTAGCGTGATGAACACCAATCTTGGCATCCAGTGCATTAGAAATTGGTCACGCGCCACACCTTCTCGCTCTTAACGCCAGTACATTGAGGTAGGCCCTATCTTTCAGCTAGTCAATGTGGCGATATAATCGCCGGGGAGTGAGCAGCCCTGATAGAGCTTCGCCAGCAATTTCTCTTGATCGGCCACGGAAACCTGGCCGCTATGACACGCTAGTGTAAGCGTTCGTGCACCCATTGGCAGGTCCTGGCGAATTGGTTTGGAATGGCCGTTCAAATTAAGTATGCCGATAGGCCATGTTTCACCCGACTGGATGAAATCTCTATCGCTGAAGTAAAAGAATGGTATATGGTACTGCATTGTAGTTTGCACATCAGTAGTAAGTGTCAAGATATGCGAGACAGCCACCTGATACGAATTGTAGGGATCTATGCCGCAGCCCTTGAAGCACCCCGTACCCTCGACCACCCAAATGTGTTTGCCCAACGCTCCGCTGTTCAAGTCAACGTGAAATTGCTGCGCCCAGAATACGAACAAGCCGTAGAGGCTATTCACATACTGACTGGGATAACCATTGTGCCAGCTATCAATCAGGCCCAATGCCTGCGAACGCCACGTCCAGTTGCCTCCCGGGTGTACCTGTGTATTCATAGCGGTTTGCACTTGATCGAGATAAGATACCTGGTTATATAATCCCTGGAAATCAACTCCCCCCACTTGTGGATCAAGCGCGCCCAAAAGCGCTGGTACATTTGGCTGGACAGCATGCACTGCATGCTGGCAAAGATCAAAGTATCGCGCAAAGTCCGCAGGTTGAACATACGTTGTCAGGGCATTTAACTTCATCTCTTCATTGCCACACTGTACCGCATCGGCACCGCCCTGCGCGATATCATCAAACTGTTGCGTATTAAAAAGCCGTGGACCAGAAGCAGCAGGCTGACAAGTGATGAGCAGTACATGAAAGCCTCGGTTGTGATAATCCTGGATCGTTTGCTGCAGCACATTCCCTCTTAAATTACCCCATCCACACGTTGGATAGCCGAGGCGCACCCAGGAAATGCCCGGGTAAAAGGTTCCGGCATTACCGTTTACACCGAGTATTGATCCAGGATTTAATGTAGGTGATATAGTCGGTGTCGGCGTCCGTAACGCGCGTGTAGGAACTGTAGGGCTTATAGCGGGAGCATCCGTGATTTGAGCGGTGGGTGTTACGGCTGCAGTCGCTGACGTGGAAGCAATATGATATGCGAAAAATGTCACCAGAATACTGCCAACCAGCACGGCAGCAATTATGATAAGGGCTCTACCTTTCAGTTTATCTAGTGATGGCATAGCTTCTCCTCATCGCATACTTACTTAAACTCTGCTTATTTGCCGATACAAAATTCGCTGAAAATTCTTTCCAGCAGATCTTCGCTTGCTGTTTCTCCGGTTACCTCGCCAAGCGCATCATAAGCGGCTCGCAGATCAATCGAGACAAAATCTAGCGGTAATCCCTGTCCAAGCGGGACCAGGGAAGCTCGCAGATGCTCAGCGGCACGTCGTAACGCTTCCTGGTGCCGCGCACTAGTAATCAACGCGCTTTCATTATATAGTGTTCTACCGGCCAGTACCATGTCAGCAATCGTCTCTTCCAACTCAGGCAAGCCTGCGCCTGTAAGTGTGGATGTTGTTACCAGTGGGACAGCAGGCCATATCCTCCGTACTTCATCGACCTCTAACTGCTGCGGACGATCCGATTTATTCACTATCACGATCATTGCTCTGCTGTGAATGGATGAAACCTCGCTACCAGCATAGCCGGGATCTGGCCGGGCACTATGATCGGTATTCTCCTGGGTAGAAGTGCCCCAGACTTCCTTGCCCGCCAGGGATGCTCCTACCATACTTCGTGCGAGAATAGGCCTGTCCGGCCCACCAAAGCCCATTGCCCGCAGTTCTTCCGAGACATGTTGATCCTGTTCAGTCAAGCGCTCCGAGCCATCAAATACGAGCAAGGCAACGTCGGCGCCTTCGGCAGCGGCCCGGCTGCGCTGCACACCGATTTGTTCGATAGGGTCATCGCTTGGTGTTATGCCTGCGGTATCAATCAGGTGAAGCGGGATGCCGTGCAGATTGGCCACCTCTTCCACGGTATCACGCGTTGTGCCGGCAACAGGTGTAACAATAGCACGATCCGTACGTAATAAGGCATCGAGCAGGCTAGATTTACCTACATTCGGCCGGCCGATAATGGCGGTACGTAGTCCTTGCCGGTAGAGTTTACCCTGTTCAGAGCCTGCCAGTAAAGCATCTACTTTTTGTTGCGCTAGGTCAATTAACGGCCGGAGTTCCCCGGGTTGGGGAGTTGGCACATCTTCTTCGGGAAAGTCGATGCTGGCTTCGATACGCGCTATAATGCCTAGCACGGCATGACGAGCATCCTGCACCTGTTCGGAGATACGCCCGCGCAGTTGCTGCATAGCCAGGCGATGCCCAGCTTCGGTCTGCGCGCTGATCAGGTCCATCACCGCTTCGGCCTGTGCCAGGTCCAGTCGCCCATTTAGAAATGCACGTAGCGTGAATTCCCCAGGGTTTGCCATGCGTACGCCTTGAGCCAGCACCAGGCGCAAAATACGCTGGAGTACAAGCGGCCCTCCATGCCCCTGTATCTCGACAACATCCTCACGGGTATATGTATGCGGAGCACGCATAAATGCCGTCAGTACTTCGTCCAACACCTCGTGAGAATCCGGATCGAGAATATAGCCATGGGTAAGCATATGTGATTGCGGTACACCGGTATTTCCGCTTGACCGTCGCAGGAGTGGTAACACCAGGGAGAATGCCTCAGGTCCACTCACACGTATTATGCCGATACCACCGGAACCTGCTGGTGTGCCGATTGCTGCAATTGTATCATTCCGCATAGCTGGATTATACAGTAGTGGTGAGAGAGTATCAAGGGGTAGAGGGGTGAAAGAGTAGAGAGTGAATATCCAGGGTCTGTGAATGTTCTGGACAAAGCATGAAACTTCCCTGGTTGGAAGCCCCCCGCCCCTTGACACCCGCAAGGGATGTCAAGGGGCGGGGGCTTTGCTATACTTCCATCACCAGGGGCAGGATCATTGGACGACGATGCGTCTTTTCGTAAAGGAACTCGCTAAGCGTATGCTTGATCTTGTCTTTGACAAATGACCAGTCCGAAGCGTGACCATTTAAACCAATAAATGACTCTAACACGCGCTCACGTGCGCTCTCCAGGAGCTCTTCGGAGTCGCGCATGTAGACGAACCCACGCGAGACAAGATCAGGGCCTGCTATGGGATGGCCCGTCTCTTTGTCGACAGTGAGCACCACCATCAGAATGCCGTCCTGTGCCAGCACCTGGCGATCACGCAGCACAATCTGTCCAACGTCACCCACGCCGAGACCATCTACAAAGACGTTGCCAATGGGTGCATGGTCCACGACCTTCATCGATTCCGGTGTGACTTCGACGATATCTCCATCTTCGGCAACAATGATATGATCTTCAGGAATACCAATCGAGTAAGCCAGCTTTGCATGTAGAATGAGTTGGCGGTACTCTCCATGAATGGGCAGGAAGAAATTTGGGCGCAGCAGGTTCAGCATCAACTTCAGCTCTTCCTGGGCGGCATGGCCCGAAACATGCACATTGGCGATAGCCTGGTAGTAGACGTCAGCCCCCTGGCGGAAAAGGTTGTTGATTGTGCGATTGATCATTTTCTCGTTACCTGGAACCGGGGTGGCCGAGAGGATAACCATATCATGCTGCTGTATGCGCACAAGACGATGATCCTGGTTAGCGATACGCGTGAGAGCCGAGGTTGGCTCTCCCTGGCTACCGGTACAGATGATGACCACGCGCTCTGGTGGAAACTTGTTAATATCCTCGGCGCGGATGAGTGTGCCCTTGGGAATGTTCAGGTACCCCAGGTCTATGGCCATCTGCACGTTGTTGACCATGCTGCGTCCAACAAGAGCAACCACGCGCTCATAACGAACGGCGGTATCAACGATTTGCTGCACGCGTGAGAGCAGGGATGCAAAGGTAGCGATGATGACGCGCCCCGGAGCATTGGCGAAAAGCTTGTCGAATGAATCATTGATGACGCGCTCCGACGGCGTGTATCCTGGAGTTTCGACCCGCGTACTATCGCCCATCATGACCAGGACCCCCTGATTGCCGATACGCGCAAGCGTGCCGAAATCGGCGGGACGCCCATCAGTTGGGGTATGATCAAACTTGTAATCGCCAGTATGGACAATGGTACCGATCGGCGTATGGATGGCGAGAGCTACCGCGTCAGGTACGCTGTGATTGACGCGCACAATTTCAACCAGGCACTCACCCAACGCTACCTGGTCACCCGGTGTCACAACGTTGATAACCGTTCTGTCGAGCAGCTTATGTTCTTTGAGTTTAACACTGATCAAACCCTGGGTCAGACGTGTCGCATAGATGGGAGGGAAATCGAGCATCGGCAAAACATAGGGTAGGCCTCCAATGTGGTCTTCATGTCCATGCGAAATGAAGATACCTCGTATGCGCTGCTTTTTATCGTTGAGGTAGCTGGTATCGGGGATAACCAGGTCGACGCCGAACATTTCATCGTCGGGGAACATTAGACCAGAATCAATAATGATGATATCTTCACCATACTCTACGACCATCATGTTCTTTCCGACTTCCCCCAGGCCTCCTAGCGGGATTAGTCGAATATTTTCTGTTGTCAAGTTAAAAGGAACCTCCTCACTACACTTATATATGTAGTGTTGTTGTTTGATATTCTGTTTTGTATCTATCTTCACTTCTGTCTTCGCCTACAGAAGTAAAAGCCTTAGAAATAAATGTATGCTAAAAATAAACTCTATTATTCCATTTAGAAGTGTACCACATGAGCAGGTAAAAGGCAAGCAACATATGATGGCTTTCCAGGGCTTGTCAAAAGTCGCTCTGATTGGCAGCAAGCCCTCCACCCCAGATTAATAGAGAGCGTGTTGCCGGTGTGGCGCGGTGGCGCCACACCGGCAACACGCTCTTGTACTCTTTTTTGGGGCGGGGAGGGGAAGGGGAAAAGACGTTTGAGAAGCTCTGGATGGCTTTCGCCCGCTTCAAGCCAACAATTCCTGTTCGCTCATTGGGCCTAATGTCGTGAGTACCTGCTTCTCACGCATGGGGAAGCGACGTAGGGAGCGTATGACATCCTCTTTTGTGACCTTCTCAATACGCTCCACTTCTTCATCGACGCTTAGCAGCCGCCCCTCGGTTACCCAGTCGGAGGCTAGCGAACGCATGCGGAAGAAGGTTGATTCGCTACTCAAAACAAGACTGCTGATCCATTTATCTTTGGCACGGCGCAATTCGTCTTCATGCACCCCATCCTCCAACAAGCTATCCAGTTCGGCTCGCAGCAGCTTGAGAACGCGGGGAGCCTCTTGCGGCGTTGAGTTTGCCTCCAGGATCATCATACCCGTCCCCTCCATAGCAATGATTCCAGCGCTGGCGGATTCCGCCAGGCCTTTTTGATAGATGTTCCAGTAGAGACGCGAGCCGTCGCTATCGCCTAGAATGCTGCCGCCCAGGCTGGCCGCATAGTAATCGGGGTCCTGCACATCTACGGCCGGCATGGAAATAATCACGATCTGCTGTTTAAGCTTCTCATCAACTGTGATGTCATTGATTGCACGGGCGGGTTCATACGGTTCGACATTGCGGCCAGCATCCCCGGTGCGCCAGCTGCTGCAATATTTTTCGGCGAGACGGACAATATGCTCCCAATCAAAATTGCCAGCAACAGCCAGGATCAGGTTGTTTGCGGCATAGCGGCGGTTCCAATAGTCGCGCATCTGCTCAATACGCATGTTGCGAATACTATCGCGTGTACCAAGCACATCATGTCCCAGGGGATAAGAACCGAAGTAGTTTTGCATCATGCGCCGGTAGGCCAGGTTATAGGGTTGATCTTCGGAGCGCGCAATTTCGTTGATGATAACTTCTTTCTCCGTCTCGAAATCGCTCTCGGCAAGGCGAGGATACATCATATCGCTGAGCAGTTCGACGGCCCGTTCCACGTACTCACCCAGTACTCGCGCAAAAAAGACGGTAGCCTCCTGCGAGGTAAAGGCGTTGAGTTCCGCGCCAATTTTGTTAAACTCGAGCGTTATATCTTGCCAGTCGAGGGTCTTTGTGCCCTTAAAGGCCATGTGCTCCAGGAAATGGGAGACACCTGCGATACTGGGGTCTGGCTCATCACGCGAACCGGTACGCACGTAGAACGACACGGCAACCGACTCGAAGTCGGGCATAGGCTGAGCAACAACTTGCAGGCCGTTAGGCAAACGATGGGTATGAAATACAGTTCCGTTGACTGTGGATTCTGTCATGGGGGTACTCCTTCAGGGTGTAAAGCATTTGTTTCTTTATTGCATCATAGCCCTAGAAAAAGGACGTTGTCAAATTAAGGGAACAAGCTTTGCCCTAATTTTGCGGATATGTTGCAAATGCTTGTAATGTCCCAAAAATTGCGCCTGCGAAGGTTGAATAGAGCAAACGCCTATGATATTCTAAACAGTGTGATGAGATTAGCACAGAAAATTTTTTGCTTTAAAGCATGGCAACGATAATAAATCCTACGCTTCCTGGCGTATTCCCGCCAGCCACATGAGGAGAAACTGATCAGATGTCTACCGCTACAAGGGGAGAGCCAGAACCATCTACCATAGATGAAAAATACCCATTACCGTTGCTCAGAAAACTCTTACAAGAGATGATCAGGCAATTTGGAGCCAGTGGCGGCTGCATTGCGCTCTACGATGAGAACACCGGCCAGATGGTCATACGCCTGCATATGCGCTTGCGCAGTGCCGCCCCTGCTCTCGCCAGCGGTAAGCAAGCAGTTGAAGAGACGGCGCCTTTCCGCCAGCGTGTCACCATCGACCTGGCAGATCCGTTCTCTTCAGGCCAGGGGGGAATAAGGCGCATTTCGCAACCATTGGAAGTAGACCCGGTAATCGTGTTAGAAAATAGTGCACTCTTTCCTATCGGCATGGCTTATGCCTTTGGGCAAGACCTGATCGGTTACACGTGGCGTAAAAACGAGCCGATCATCATCCGTCACGATGATTACATTTCGTCTTTCCAACCAGTTGAGCAGGCACCTTTTCCGCCGGATTTTGTCCCTAGCTGGTATCTCAGCGCCCCCATTCAGGTGCCTGAGTTCTCCTATGAGACCCATGAGAGGAAACCACGTTCCAATGTGTTTGGCATAGTCGTACTTTACCAGGCAGGGGCGGGGATAGGGTTTCAACAAAGGCAACGCATCGAGGCCATGCAATTTACCGAGCGTATAGCTCTCTATATAGAGAACGACAGGCTGCGACATTTGCACCTGCATACGAGAGACTATATGAAAGGCCTGCAGCAGATCAGTGCTGCATTCCCCATAGCCGTAAAGCTGTCTAAGCTGGTCGAGGACGTGTACCAGTTTGTTGCCAACGTAGTCGATGTCTCTTCAATGTTGCTTACACTCTATGACCGTGATACCAAGAAGCTCTATGATGTGTTTGCAATCGCAAACGGGAGACGCAATGAGCTGTTGCTCGAACACCCTATAGTAGGGCTGCCTGAAGATCGTCCGGTGTGGTTGTTACTGCCTATGAAAATGTTTACACGCGTTGTTGGCTCACTCTGCCTCACCAGTTCGCGCCCCGATGCCTACAGTCCCGAAGAGATCCTGGTACTCGAGACGATAGTACAAATTATCACGGTCAGCATTGAGAATGCCAAGCTCTACGATCGTTCGCGCCAGGCTCTGCTCAAGGCCAAGCAGCGCGAGGAATCGCTGGCCGCAATGTACAGCGGGCTGCAGGCGATCAGTACAGTGTTAAATGTCGCCGAACTACTGCGTAAATTTGTCGAGACCGTAGCAAACCTGGTACAGGCTCAGATGTGCACCTTTTTCCAACTATGCCCTAAGGAAGAAGAACTGGTGGCACAGGCTATCTACGATGCGACGGGTAAGTGGAAGGATGCACACAGGGGTGAGAATAAAGACAAGCATGACGATCTGATAGAGATGATCCGCCTTCCGTTCAAAGGATCAATCCTGGAACGGCTGGTCGAAGCGGAGACATATTTCTATATAGACGCAAACATGGTCGAGGAACTCGCCCAGTTGAGCGGAGAAGGTGGAGCAATTTTCCTGCGCGAGACACACATTCAAAAAATGCTGATGATTCCAGTACGCTACCAGACGGAGTTGGTTGGTATCCTGGCAATCCATACTCCGCACACGAATCGCACATTTCGTCCCGAAGAGATAGGGGCGCTGCTGGCAATTTCTGGACAGGCCGCCAGCGCTATCCGTAATGCTCAACTCTTTGAAGAGATACAAGAAGCATACGCCGAGTTACAGCGCATGGACAAACTCAAGGATGAGTTTATCGTGACAGCCTCTCACGAGCTGCGTACGCCGCTCAGCGCTATTAGTGGGTACTCGTCGTTGTTAAAGCGACAAAGTGGGCGCATTACCTCGCAACAGATTCTACGCTTTTCCTCAAAAATCAGCAGTGCTGCGCAGCAATTGATCGACCAGATAACTAATATGACCGAGGCGGCGAAAATGGGAGCGGTAGACAAAAAGCTGGAGTTGCAGGTTGGGCCAGTACAGTTACTCGCGGCTGCGGATGTGGCGGCAAGTATGCTGAGCGTCAATAACGAGCAGCAGATCAACCTGCAGATCGCAGAAGATATCTGGGTAAACTGCGATGCGCTCCACCTCCGGCAAGTGATGAGCAACCTGTTGGATAACGCTGCCAAATATTCTCCACCTCACGGCCGCATTATCATTACAGGCAGCGCCACCACACTTTCGCGATTACCGGAGGACCAGGTCGATTACGCGGCGCTGGCGAATGGCGACGATCTCCCGGTAGCCCTGGTACGGGTATGCGATGAAGGTGAAGGCATTGCACCCGAAGATCAAGAGAGAGTATTTGAAAAGTTCGTGCGCGCCTCTCATTCTTTGACAACCCCAGTACGCGGGTCTGGCCTGGGCCTCTACATTTGTCGCCGCTACATCGAGGCCATGAATGGCAAACTCTGGCTTGAACAGAGCATCCCCGGCGAAGGGTCTGTCTTCAGTTTCTATCTCCCACGCATCGATCCCCCCGTAGAAATGAGCAAGGATGATGAACCAGCCTATAACGACTCGCAAGGTCTTAGTCGTCGACGATGATCCTATCATTCGCGATATGATGGCCGATATCCTGGATTTCGAGGGATATGCTACATGCGTAGCCCGCAACGGTTACGAGGCATTGCAGATGCTGCGCAGCGAAGAAGACTTTCTTGTTTTTCTGGATATTATGATGCCCGGAATGAGCGGCAAAGAAGTCTGCGCTGTACTCCAAAGGGAACAGGAGCTGCGTAAACGCCATGTTATTGTATTGATGTCGGCGTTGGATAACCTGGAGGAGGCCGCATCGCTTAAGGCTGATGCAATCCTCCAAAAGCCGTTTCTGGCAGAAGACCTGGTTACTATACTGGAACCGTATATGCGGTAGGTAGTGGTGCCAAGGGACGGAATCGAACCGACGACACCAGCATTTTCAGTGCTGTGCTCTACCAACTGAGCTACCTTGGCGGGCAATTTCTATGCGCCACACTATAACATTCCCCCTATCATCCGTCAAGACTTTCGTTGTAGCCTTTTTCTCCTCACGAACCTGCAGGCAAAGCGCCGATTATGTGGTTCTGGTGACCTTGAGCTGATTCGATCAGGGGATGTGAGATAAACCAGTTCTGGCTATCGAACGGGGGTTCGCCCGGGGCAGGCTGAACGCGTCTATAGCTCCCATCAGGCAACAATTCACGCGCTTTCGCTGTATCAGCGAGTTCAGGCATCAACAGTCGATCGTGGATAGCCACACGCAATACGGGGTCTTCTATTGGAAAGAGCGCCTCGATGCGACCATCGAGGTTGCGCTGCATCATATCTGCGCTGCCCAGGAGAATCTCTTCATCGCCACCATTTCTAAAGTAGTACACCCGGCTATGCTCAAGAAAACGTCCAACGATACTTCTCACCTGAATCGTCTCACTCAGACTATCGACACCTGGACGCAAGCAACATATGCCCCTTACAATCAGCTCGATGCGCACGCCTGCCTGCGAGGCGCGATAAAGTGCGTCAATAATTTCCGGGTCAACCAGCGCATTCATCTTAAAGATCAGGTGTCCATTGCCATGCTCGCGATGCAGCGCGATTTCTCGCTCAATGCGCTCCAGCATGCCTTGCCGAAGCCCCAAAGGAGCAACCAGCAGTTTGCTATAATTGCTTTGACGTGAAAAGCCTGTCAGTAAGTTAAAAAGCTCTGAAGCGTCCGCTCCGATCTCTGGGCGACAGGTCATCAAACCCAGGTCTTCATAGATACGGGCAGTAGTAGCATTATAATTTCCAGTACCCAGGTGTACGTAGCGCTGCAGTCCATCCGCTTCCTTACGCACCACCAGTGCGATCTTGGCATGCGTCTTCAAATTTACCAAACCCTTCAACTCCACCAGGCCATACACCACGTGCACGCCCGCACGCTCTAATGCCTTTGCCCACTCGATATTATTTTCCTCGTCGAAACGCGCCTTCAGTTCGACCAGCACCGCTACCTGCTTGCCGTTGTCTACCGCCTCTAGCAGGCTATTGACGACCGGCGAGTTTGACCCTACCCGGTACAGCGTCTGCTTAATCGCCAATACCTGCGGATCATGCGCGGCCGCGCGAATAAACTCCACCACCGAGTCAAACGTATCGTAAGGATGATGGATCAATAAATCATGCTGCCGTATAGCGGCGAAAAGATCACTGCCCTTGCGTAGCTCCGGTGGTGTGTGTGGTGTTAACGGTGGATATTTTAAAGCGGGGCGATCGAGGTCGTATAATTCCATAACATCGCCCATACCAAGCGGTCCATCGATAACTGTCAGATCCTCTGAAGTGATCTCCAGGTTGTCGAGCAGCAAGCTGCGAATGCGCGGTGGCATGGAGGGATTGATTGCAAGGTCAACCACCGAACCAAAACGCCGCTCGCGCAAGCCCTGCTCAATGCTTTCTAGCAGATCAGCGGCATCGTCTTCGCGCAGTTCGATATCCGCGTCACGTAGTACGCGAAATGGATAGGACTCCCACACATCAAAGCCCGGGAAAAGCATACTGAGGTGGGCAGCGATGACCTGCTCGATCCATACAAAGCCTACGGCTCCCCGCACGTCCTCCGCAAGCGGCACGCGTACAAAACGGGGCAGAGTAGGAGGAACCTTGACACGCGCAAAGCGCTCACCATAAATGGTATCGGCAATTACAACCGCCAGGTTTAAGCTGCGGTTAGAGATATGTGGAAACCGGTGGCCCTGGTCAACCGCCAGGGGCGTCAAGACCGGAAAAATCTCACGCTCAAAGTAGGAGCGCACCGCAGTGCGCTGCTGCGAATCCAGTTGCTCATAATCAAGAATATAGATATGTTGTTTTGCGAGCAACGGCATAAGCTCATCGCGCCATAACTGGCGCAATTGTTGTACCTGTGGTGCCAGCTCTTGACGCACAGCCCGCAATTGCTGCTCTGCCGTGAGGCCGTCAGGACTGACCGAGGTGACATGAGCCTCAATCTGCTCTTTCAGTCCCGCCAGGCGAATCATGATGAACTCGTCGAGATTCGTGTCGAAGATGGAGAGAAACTTCACGCGCTCCAGCAACGGATTATGGCTATCTTGCGCCTCTTCAAAGACACGCCGGTTGAACTCGATCCAGCTCAATTCGCGATTGATATAAAGATCGGCTCGATTCAGGTTCAAAGAGGTGGCTATAGATGTTGGGTTTTGTTGCATACAATAAATAGTCCGATTTTTTGGCGCAATGAATCAGACGCAGCATGCAAGCACTAATATGTCAGATCCAGGGCCTTTATATACATAACTCTGGTCTCATTTTATCATTACATGAAAAAGCGATGCAAATTGACATGGGGAGCGAAAGGACGGGCTGAGTAGTGTTCCGACGAATCGGATCGCGTTAGTAGCCCAAACGGAGGGTGCCCATAGTTTACCTTGACAGTGGCTAGCGCCCTGGTGTATCATCCTGAAGTGAAGCTTTTTCTATTTCCAGGGGAGCATTATGGGCGGTTGCTGAAATTGGTAGACAGGGCGGACTTAGGATCCGTTGGCGCAAGCCATGAGAGTTCGAGTCTCTCACCGCCCACTACAACAAAAACCAGGCGCATAGTGACTTTTAAGGAGTAGTTTCACAAAGATGCGGGAATGGCTCAGTGGTAGAGCATCTCCTTGCCAAGGAGAAAGTCGCGGGTTCGATCCCCGTCTCCCGCTCCAGGTTTGCTTGAGCATGGACGATCGAAGTGCTTGCCCCTAAGTTCGCGTTTCGGTATAATCAGAGTAGAGCATGTAATTAATGTAGGGGTTGCCTCAATGGTCGCCCTCCTGAAAACAGCGGCCACGATTGCGGTCATCACCAAATGGGCACGCAAGAGGTCGTACGAGATAGATAGATAGATAAATACGCAGCAAAGACGCACGTGTTGGAGGAAATGTGAAGGTCACGGTTGAAAAGTTGCCAGACAGCGAGGCAGTCGTTGAAGTTGATTTTTCCTGGGATGAAGTGGAAAAAGCTTCAGAGAAGGCATACCGCAAGCTGGTACAAAAAGTTGACGTACAGGGCTTTCGCCGTGGGAAGGCCCCGCGTTCACTATTAGAACGCAGACTCGGCAAGGAGTATATATACCAGGAAGGTCTCGATGACTTGATGACCGAGACCTACCGTAATGCGCTCAAGGAACATGACATCACGCCGCTTGCGCAGCCAGAACTGGATGCGCCAGTTTTTGAAATGGGCCAGCCCTACCACTTCAGCCTCAAGGTTCCTATCCTGACTCCCGTTGAGTTAGGCGATTACCATTCGCTGCACTTTGAGCGTGAAGAAGCCACCGTCACCTCCGAAGAGGTTGAGCAGGAGCTTGAGTCACTGCGCGATCGACAGGCAAAGTGGGAAGTTGTCGAGCGACCGGCCCAGATAGGCGACCGTGTGACGATGGACCTGAAACTGACTGTGGATGATGAGAGCGTTTCTGACCTCAAAGACAATCCCTTTGAACTGACTACGGAACGATACGGCCTTTTTACAGGTATGGATGAGCATATCGTAGGTATGCAGGCAGGTGAAAGCAAGACATTCACGACCACCATACCCAGTGATTACAGCAACGAGAAACTCGCAGGAAAAGAAGCTCAGTATGCCGTCACTTTGCACAAAATAGAGGTCAAAGAACTGCCCGAACTCGATGACGCACTCGCCATCCAGGTGAGCAACGACGAGTATCAGACACTGGAAGACTTGCGCAAGGCCATCGGTGATAACCTGCTTGAAAACAAGCAGAGACGTATTCGTGATGAGTTGCGCGAGCAGGTAGTCAATGCAGTTATTGATCAATCACATTTCGCGCTGCATCCTGTACTGATCCAGGAAGAAGCTGAGGACATGTTGCACCAGTTCACACACTTATTGGAAGACCAACACATGTCCCTGGATCAATACCTGCTGCTGCTGAAAAAGTCGCGCGAAGAGTACTTAAAAGAACTCGAACCTGATGCCGAAAAGCGCGTGAAACGTCAACTTGTGCTTGATGAAGTGATAAAGAAGGAAGAGATCAGTGTTGTGCCCGAAGAGGTAGAGGCTCTCTTCCGCGCTTATGCTCAGATGGGCCAGAATCTCCCACGAACAGAAGAGCAGATTCGGGTCCTGGCACAGAGTCTTCTCCGTGAAAAGGCCATCACACGCCTGGTGGAGCTGGCAGCAGGCCCTGATCCCGCGAGCAGTGAGGAAG
>WNFR01012421.1_pt1 | contig 15182 bp, 11 predicted proteins | sample 5400221 | NCBI WGS metagenome assembly WNFR01 (sample SAMN13153357, study PRJNA577476) | soil metagenome | isolation source: 40 cm soil under Madrone tree | place: USA:California | collected 2016-06-14 | reverse complement strand
TTCGATTCGCTGCCGCAGGACGCCGGCTGCGGTCTCACGCACCAACTCCAGTGCGCGAGCCGGGGCAAACGCCGCAGCGGCGACGGGGCGCCCCTTGGAAATATCGCTTCGGCCGGCGGGGATATGGCGTCCCCGCGCAAGCGCGGTCCCCAATAGTCCCGGTTGGAGGTACGTCGCCGTGATATCGATGTTCGGCTTGGTCTTCGCCGCAATCATCAGCTCATACACCTCAGGCGCGGTAAGAAATTGAATTTCGAGCCCGGCCGCTGCCGCCGCGTCAAATATCACCGACAGCAGCGTTTGCGTTGCCGGGAATTGATGAGGAAAGACAGGCGAGCGGGCGTGTTCGAAATAGTATGGGTGCACCGAATGCGCGTGTGTTTTGATAAACAGACGACGATCCGCAACATAAGCATTGTCTATCAGCTCTCTCGCCGCCTTTTCCGTATTTTCGATCTGCCTGCGACTACTTTCCGACATGTAATCGAGCGAGCATTGCAGACTATTCGCCGGCGATGCCCAGATGAAAAACTTCGTCGCCGCGGCCGCGGCATTGCCGCTCGCGATCTCAGGCTCGGCTCCTGGCCGGTCATAGCCCTTCGGCTCGTCAAACGGGCGACAGAGATAGGGAACCTTGATTCGCGGATTTACATGCTTCCGACCGGCGGGAAAGGTAAAATCGCCGAGGCAACCGTTCCGCAGCAAGATGTCGATCTCATTGGTGATCGTACAGGAGCTCTCATCGGATGCATTGAGCGCCCAATGGCCATGAACAAAGAACCAGCGCGTAAGGTCGCGACCAGATTCACGGGTGATGATCTCGCGGTTGAGTCGAATCGCCAACTCGAGCCGACACTCATCAAGCGAGCGCCCGAGCGGGCTGGCAAACCACTTGATCGCTTCAGGGTCGGTATGTCCCTTAGTGGCCGTGTAATATTCATGGTGGATGTGGAGTTGGATGTCGTGCGCGGAGGATGTCACGACCTCCTGCATGGCTTCTCGGCCGAAGCGTTCCTCGTGCGCGGTGCGCGGCAGGAATCCCACAAGATCCTCGGGATCGGCACGATCGAGCTCCCCTCCGCGCCGCAACGCGTAGTTGAGGTGCGGCTTATAGAACAGCGTGAGCCGTCGGGCGAAGTCGATGCGCTCGGTGACGCGGCAGAAATCGTGAACCGCGTCGACGATCTCCGGCCCCACTGCAGCAGCGTGTACAGCGCGCCACGGCTCGAAGTGATCAGTATGAAAATAGACAACGCTGGTGACATCCATGCCACGCAATCGGTCGGCAAGTTCCTTAACCAAAGGGGCGTGGCGACTCACTCGGTATCATCTCCTGCTAGAGCGGCTTGATTGCAATGCTACCGCTTCTGAAGTGTGACGCGAAACTTGGTGTTGACAGCAAGGTCGTGGATTACCGCGTCGAGCTGCGAAACGACCCAATCAAGCCCATGCCGGTCGATGTAGATCGGTTCGCCGACGCGAACCTGAAGCGAGCTTTCGGGCCCATAATACTGCGCGCTGAAATGGAGTCGCCCGCCACTACGCAATATGCGTATCAGCTTTTTCAGAACGGTGACAGGCTGCCGGACATGCTCGAAAGCCTCATAGAACAGGATGAAATCGACGCTGCCGGGGGTGACGACCGAATCGAGTTCGTCCAGATCGAGATCCACCATGCTTGCGTTTATGCCGATCGACTGCATGAATTCGACCGATGGCCGGGACAATTCAAGCCCAATGAGCTTGAGTTCGGGGTGGCGCTCCCGCAGGATGGCAAGCGCCTGGCCCGATCCGCAGGCGGCATCGAGGATGGTCTTGGTGTTGCGGGGAAAGCGCTTTTCGCACAGCTTCGCGATGCCGGCAAACGGGTCAGTCCCCTTGGCCTTGAAGGCGGCCACCTTGGAGGCGTCGTTGCGATATGATGCCTGATCGTCGTCCTTCGGGTTGCGGAAGATCGAATGACAAAACCGGCAAATGTCGAAAACGTATATCTGCTGTGGCACCTTCAACAGTGGCAGGTAATCGAGATAGAAGTCATGAAACGGTGAACCCGGAGAGTTGAGATAGGTCGGCGCGCCGAGCCGCGACTGCGGCAACTGCCAGAGTCGGCCGATTTCGGGGCTGTCGCAAACGGGGCACCGATCGAGCGCGATCGTACCGGCGAGCGGAAAATTCTCGCGGAATACATCAAGCGGGTCGAATGCCTTAGGAGCGAGTGCCACCGGGGCCGGTGGCGGGCTCTTGCGCGACCAGAACAAAGTCCCAACCTCTAAATTAAATGGTCTCGCACAGCATAGGTGAGCAGCATGCCGATGAACCATGCCGCCGCCGCCGCCAGAACTATGCTCACGATCGCCCTGGGTCGGTCAGGGTAAAGCGACGTCTGCGCCAGCGTCGGCTCGACGAAAAGAGCCAGATAGGATTGCTGACTCTGCGCCATCAAATAGGCTTGGCTACGCAGGTCAAGCGCGTCGGTGTATTGTTTTTCAGCGAATTTGTGCTCCAAATCCAGCGTCTGATATTGCCCCAAAATTTCTGCCGTCACCGCTTTCACTGACGACGAGCCAAGCTGACCCAAGTTCCGGATCTGGCCCTCGAGTGCCGCTATCTGCGAGTTCAGCGTGGCCAAGCTCGGCGAGTTGGGCGACGTTGCGCGAATCGACGCAACCTGGGCCTGTAGGCCGGCTAATTGCTTCCGAAGGTCGTCGATAATCGATGACCCCGCCTGCGCGGTTTTATCTGGCTCGACCAGGCCACTCTTTTCGCGAAACGCGAGCAACTCCTGGCGAGCCGTGGCGAGTTGCTGTCGGGCGCGACCCAAATTCTCGTCCGCGTGCTGGACGAAATCGTGCTGGGCTTGGGAATTAAGCTGCCGGAACATCTCATTCGAGGTCGCCGTCAATGCCTGCGCCAATTTGAGCGAGTCCCGGGGCGTAAAGGCCCGTACCGATACCGAAACGTTCCCAGAGATCAGATCAAAATGTGCCCAGACCATCTTGGTCCAATAGGCGCTTAGCTCCTCGGGGGTGACGTTGGGCGCGAGCCGTGACCAGAAATCGATATCAGGCTTCGAAAAAATGGCGCGCAGGTCGACGTCGCGTTCGACATCAGAAATTGCTTGTGGGCTGTTGATGTAGTCGGTTGCGACAAAGGCGTCGGGTGACATGGCGCCGATGCCGCCCAGTGCCGCAGGTCCGCTGGTCTTTCCAGCGGCAGCCTGGGAGGGCCCGCGCACCGCGAATTGGAAGCTGGTGACGTATTGGTTGGAGGCCCAAAACCCATAATACGCCACAGCGAGGAGCGTCGGAATGCCAATAACCAGCAACGCAGAAAGCCCCAACAGGCCGCCAAACCGTTTGCGTCGCACCCGCTGCGGCATTGGCCTTAAAACGAAACGTCTAGGCGACGTTTGGACGTCGGATGTCGGCACCTGCAGTTCGCCCGAAGGAGCTGGCGTCACCTCTGTGCGTCCGACCGTCGGGACTTGCTGTCGCAACTCCGAAGAAGCCGGCGTCAGTTCCTTGCGCTCAACTGCGACGTTCCTAGCCTCTGATGTCTTTGAATTCTCTGTCATCTCGGGGTGCTTCTCAAGCGGCTTGCTCTCGAACAAGCGGAAATAGCCTTGACTGTCGAGATCAATGGTTTCCGGGCACGGCGACAAGCCGTAAGCAGCAAGCTCCTCGATCAGCTGCTCCTGTTTCTCCTTTGTCATTCGCTGAAGGCAAAACCGCTGCAAATCAAGTAATACATAACGATACTCGGCCAAACCCTGACACAATTTAATGTAATCGTGCGGCGCTTGAGTAGACACGAAGTCAGTCAGAATTGCGATCGAGTCCGAGACGTCGAGATCAGCAACGGCACCCGGGAACGAGGCGCCGAATAGGCGACAGTTGCTCTCGATATGCGGCAGCTGAGCCGAGAGTTCGCGCAGGATTGTCGTGGCCGTCAGATGCCTTCGCTCGTCGCGCTCCACCCCCACGGCGGCGAAACCGTCATGCGCCAACATCAACGGCAACGTCCCGAGTCCAGAGCCGATCTCGTGATAGGAACGCAAATTCGGCAACCTCCGGCGGACAAGGTCGAGGATCGCGATCTCGCCGGGTGGGATTGGGAACCCTCGCACCAGTTGCAAATTATAGTGTTCGTATGCGCCTGATCGATCGGTCCCGAGTAGGCGAATCCGCTCGCTCAGTACCTTGATGGTCATTTGACGGACCACTTCGGCCGCCCCAGACGGTTCAAGCACTTCGCCGTGGGCGGCTGCCCCCGTGTTTTCCGGGCTTGATTGCGACGACTCCTCTAAGCCGGACACTTTGGCATCCCGGCTGGGCGGCGCGCCGGTCTCATTGATGTTAACCGGAGAAATATGGTCGAGCAGCGACGCGCCATCCGGCAGCTTCCCCTCATGATCGGCTCGGCGCGGTCGCGTATCGGCATCATTCGGCATTTTTGCGCGGCGCCTGTCAATGGGTGTCCAACGGCTCGTTTACGATATCATTATAGCACGCCACGGCATCCTTGATATCGTCGTAATATGTCAATTTGCCCTGATGCAGCGTCGCGCCGACGTCACAATAGGTAAGCAGAGTTTCGGTCGTGTGCGATACGATGATAAGTCGGCTGTTCTCAAGGCGCTCTTTGAACGCCGCTTGGCAGCGGGCGGCGAATCGTGCGTCTCCGGCGCTAAATCCTTCATCGATTAGATACACATCGAATTCGAGAGCGATGCTTACGCCGAAACTAAGACGGGAAGACATGCCGCTGGAATAGTTTTTTACTGGTTCATCGAAATATTCTCCCAGTTCGGCAAAAGCTTCGACGAAATCGACAAGCTGTTTGACATTGTAGCCGTAAATGCGGGCAACAAAGGCAGCGTTCTCCCGCCCGCTCATATTGCCCGCAAAGCAGCCGGAATATCCCAACGGGAAGGAGATGCTCACTGTTCGCCTAATGCGGCCCCGTTCCGGTAACTCAGCGCCGCCGATGAGACGCAAAAGCGTCGATTTACCAGCCCCGTTCAGACCAAGAATCCCGATGTTCTTGCGCGTATCGAAGACAAGATTGAGGTGGTCGACGACAACCTTACGCCCAAGTCGGGTCGGGTAACTTTTGTGGACGTCCTCGAAGATGATCACACCGGCTCCAACAATTTACGCCGCGCAACGCGCAAAAGTGTCAATCCCAATATTACAGACAGGATACTCCAGCCGATGGCATAGCCGCGATCAAGATCGCTCGGGTCGTAACCACGATAGAACCCGCTACGAACCCACATAATATAATGCATTATCGGGTTGTACAAAAGATAGTCTCGGAATGGAGGTGGTACTGCGGAGGGTAGAAACCAAATACCCGACAGCAAAAAAAGGGGGCCGCTCAAGAGCCCAAATATGGTCATCCAGTTGCGGACGAACACGCGAAGTATTGCGTTTATGACTCCGAAACCAAAGCCAAATCCGCCAGCTGCCAAAATCGGGACAACTACCCGAATCGGATAAGAGGGAACAGCGTCCTTGGAACCATCGATGTAAATGCAGGTGAGCAGGATAAATCCGACGAACAGATATGTCGCCGATTCAAGAATCGCTCGTGAAACTAGTATATCAAAGGGCTTCACAGGCGGCAGATTCAGGAGCGACCGATTCTGGTCAATTGCGCCTGCGAGATAAGTCGCCAGCTTGTAGTAAAGGAAATAGGGGATCATCCCGGTAAGCATAAACAACGCCAGGCTATCACCCATAGGGGTATGGCGTCTGATGAGGTAGGTGAAGATCACAACATATGCCAGCAAGTGCAATGTCGGCTCGATAATTGCCCAGAGATAACCGAGGCGCAGCTCTCCGAAATGCGCCCGCGTTTCGCGTCGTATTAAAGCCGCGATAACCCGCATCTGCTGCCGCGCCGCGTCGCTCCAAAGCCGCCTTACCGGCGGGTATTCGCTTGCACTGTCAAACATCGTCGCCTCCCGCTACCCGCCTCCGTCATCGAAGGCATCGCGCTCGAAGAGATAGAATTGTCCATCGCTACCGGCGTCACAAAACAGACCCGCGCTTCTCAGCCCAGTCCGTTCGACCGAGGCGATGAACGCCAGTCGCTCGTCCGGTTGCCGCAGACGGCAGAAGCGGTCGACATCGACGATCGCGTATCGATAACGCCGCAAAGCCCACAGCATCTGTTCCTCAAAAAGCTCGGGGTTGCCAATTACGACATTAGTCGCAACTACCACGCTACGGCTGCTCGGAGGCCGATCCAAAGGCGGGAAAAATTCGTTGCGCAGCCGGGCGTGCACGACACGATCTTCATCGACTTGACCAAGCACCTTGCGCAGGACCTCAGCCCCGAGAAAGCGCCGGCTGTCGATCTCGAATCCAGTCGCGTCATAACCGCACCACGCCAAGAGGAAGATCAACTGGCCCCATCCGCAGCCGATTTCATAGATTTCGTCGATTGCCGTTAGTCGCTCAAGTATCTTACCTACCAGCTGAATCTCGTAGTCGCAGAAAACGCGGTTCGCCTCAAGCCGTGACCGGTAAAAGTTAAATGCTCCGGAGGCATCCACGCCCAACTTTTCTACCCGGTAACGCATAACCGGAAGCAGCAATTCCGTCAGCGATCGTACCGCATGCTCGAGCTGCGTCATCGCCCAATGTTCTGGTATCTCGGTCCCGCAATCGCCGCAGCCGGGCGCGGACCGGATGCTGGAAGAAGCGCGCCTCGTCCCGCGGCCGTGTACATTTCCAACGTATTCGACAACATGCGCGGGATGGGAAATGCCTCCCTCGCCCATCGCTCGCCGGCGATCCCCATTTTTCGCAGACGACCTGTCTGCCCGACCAAGCCCGCGATCAGGTCGGCGACTTCGTGCGGCGTCGGGCTCGCGCTTGTAACGATCCCGGTTGTGCCCGGTATCAACGTCTCCGGCGCACCGCCCGCAGGACTCGTTATCACCGGAACTCCCGCGAGCTGTGCTTCGATCAGGGCGTTTGGCAGGCCTTCATGCTCCGAAAGCAGCATCAGGATGTCCATTTTCGATAGCCAATAGCCAACACAATCGGACCTCCCGACGAACAGGCATCGTGCAACTATGCCGAGTGCCTCCGCGCGCCTTTCGACTCTCGTCCGGAAAGGGCCATCACCGACGATGATGAAGCGGGCATTCGGCACCTTGCCTAGAAGACTCGCAGCAGCTTCGATCCACAACAGTGGACGCTTGACCTCATCGATGCGCATGACTGCACCGAGGGTTAGTGTACTCTGTCCAGTGCGCGCCTCAAACGCGCTATAGGCAGTCTCCGACGCCGGGTCGCCAGCGCACGACGCGCGCGCGACGCCATTTGGAATCACCGTAATCAGCTCCGGATCGATGTCAAGCCACGCCGCATAACGCTTCGCCGCATGGTGCGAGTTGACCGACAGCTTCACACCCGACGCGCGCAGCATCGACCTGTAGATGATGTCGTATTCGACCAGATAGCGCTCGCGCCTGTCGGGAGGAGGAGCTGATCGTCCGCTTAGGATGATACGGGGAACGCCGGCAAGAAGCGCCGCGAGGCCTGCCGCATAGACCAGGCCATCCTGCCAAATGTGGACGACCTCCGGATTCATCGCCTGCAAACGATCAGTCAGTTTGATTACCGCCTCGGCTGTCGACCATGGCAGAAAGCCAAGGGCGCTGAGCGCCGGCCGAACGGCGGATGTCGCAAGATTACCAGCAAAATCCGGGAGCTCTCGGTATGATCCCACCTGGATGCCTGCGCGCTGAAGATCGGCAAGGTAAAACGCTCCGTCCTTGCGATCGCGGAGAGATCTGGTCACGACATTGACCGGGTCCAACACCAAGCCGTCTTGCAGCGTTCTCTGCTCCAGATTCATCCCGCTTAGACCAACAGCCGTGTTCACGAGCTGACGCTCGGCACCTCCCGCCCCGAGGGAGCTGGTGAGTAATACCACCGGGGCAGCTTGGCGCGACCGCCCTGAAACACCGAGCTGCCGCGCCCGAAGCACACGGTCAAACAGCCCTTCAAGAACACTGACGGACGCGATGGAATCCTTATCGAAGGTGCGAAAATCGTCGCGCTCGGAATGGCCGATCGCCGCGTGCAGACGCTGGCGCTCGCGGATGACGGGGGGCCGCAGCGCTGTCCCCGCAGCCAGTCGCCTTAACACAGCTACCGCAGAGCGATGAAATCTGACCTCTTCCTCGAGCCACGCGGTCGCGACAAGCCAGAAGTCGTTGCGCTTTTCGAACATTCTCGCCAGACGCACGAAAGCCGCTCTGCGCGGAGCAGAATGATCGTGCGGACCGTGCTTGGCCCTTTATGCCGGTGGGTCAGCGTCACCAGATTGTGGAATGCATCCATCGAATCCGGGAACCGCAGGTCGATTCCCAACCACGCATGAAACGCTCCCTCGTCGTCATGCATCTCATGAAATAACCGCGCAATAACCTTCTGAAATTCTTCCGCTCCAGGATAGTCACTGACAAATACCAGCAGTTCCGAAATAGCCGTTTCATGACAACTCGTCGCCCGGGCCTGGTCTCGTATGGCGCGCGCACGCATGCGGATTTCGTGGCTCGGCCGCCGTTTGGCGTTTCCCGCCGCAAAGCCCTCCGCTACGGCTTCTCGAATCGGATCCAACGCCGGGATGAACGGAATTGAACGCAGCAGTTCTTCCCGCGGCCAACGGCGGTTCAAAAAAAACGGGATTAGATCGGCGAACTGGAAAACGCGCATTCGCGTTCAGCCGGGATCCATATCCATGGTGTGCAGTCCCATCCTCAGACCTTGTAATACTCGCGATACCAGCGGACAAACTCGGGAACACCAACCGATATCGGAGTGACGGGCCGGTATCCAATCAACGACTCCAGGAACTCGGTTGACGCTTCTGTACGCGTTACATCTCCCGTCTGCATACCCATGTAATTGCGCTTGGCTGGTCGGCCAATCGCACACTCCACCTCTTCAATAAACCGCAACAGACTTACCGGTTGACCTCCGCCAATATTCACAATTCGATATGGTGCAACGGGGCTTGATGAATCCGTGTCTGCCTCAGAAGCACTACCGCCACGCGTAGGTATCCGTTCGCACAGACGAACGACAGCTTCCACGATGTCGTCGACATAGGTAAAGTCCCTCTCCATCTGCCCATGGTTGTACACATCAATCGGACGGCCGGTTAAAATACTCTGAACGAACTTAAACAGAGCCATATCCGGACGGCCCCAAGATCCATAGGCGCTGAAAAACCGGAAAATCGCCGCATAGAAAGTCAGCGGATGGTCGGACCGAGCGATTTCGGCAAGAGGAAAGTCGGTGCTTGCACCATAAACTGAACTGGTCGAGGCAATCAGCACATGCCGGGGGAGGAGCTGGCGGCATAGTTCAAGAATATTGAAGGAGCCGATTATATTGGACTCGATATAGGCCTTCGGATTTTCAAGGCTATATCGCACACCAGCTTGAGCGGCGAGATGAATTACAAATTCGGGCGCAGATCCCTCGGTCACCGCCCGGAGTTTGTCGGCATCTTCCAGCATGCAGCGATGGGCGCGAAAGCCGTCAAACTTCCCGAGCTGGGCATGCCGATCCTCCTTAAGCTTGACGTCGTAATACGGCGTCATTCCATCGATGCCGATCACCTCATGACCCTGCTGCAAGAGTCGTTTGGCGAGATGAAAGCCGATAAAGCCCGCAGTTCCTGTAATCAAGTAACGCATCGCTACAACCTACTTTTCTGCCGATCGTCTACTCGAGTATCCGGGCTAAATTTAGCGCACGCGGCGGCGGCCACCGCTATTCACGCCTTGATTACATGCTCGCTTGTCAAACCATGGCGGGCGCAGGCATTTCTGGTATCGATGACCATACGCGACCAACCAATCAGCCGGGCGTAGTCGACCGCGTCATGGTCAGTACAAATGATCGTCGCATCGAAATCGGCGACGACTAACTCGGTAAGCGGGACCGAACGCCTTCCGGCAAACTCGGCATGCTCGCGGCTCTTCGGGATTTCAGCCACCATCGGATCGTGAAACGACACTTCCGCACCGCGCTTTTCCAGCAGTTCCATGATCTTGAAGGCCGGGCTTTCGCGTGTGTCCTCGACATTCTTCTTATAGGCGATGCCTAGTATCAGGATACGCGCGCCTTTCGACGCCCGGCCCGCACGCTCGTTCAAAGCTTCGATCGTGCGATCAACCACCCGCTGGGGCATTGCCGTGTTGATCTCGCCAGCCAGCTCGATGAAGCGTGTGGCGATGCCGAACTCACGCGCCTTCCATGTCAGATAGAATGGGTCGATCGGAATGCAGTGGCCGCCGAGACCAGGCCCCGGGTAGAACGGCATATAACCGAAAGGCTTGGTCTTGGCCGCCTCGATGATCTCCCAGACATCGATTCCCATCGCATCGAATACCGTCTTGAGTTCGTTGGCGAGGGCAATATTGACCGAACGGAAGATGTTTTCGCTGAGCTTGACCGCTTCTGCCGCTTCCAGCGAGGACACGGGAACGGTATGCGCCACCACTTCGTCATAGAGCGCACAGGCAAGACGCAATGCGTCGGGCCCGTCACCGCCTACCACCTTGGGAATATCAGAGGTGGAGAATTCAGCGTTCCCAGGGTCCTCCCGTTCGGGCGAATAGGCGAGGAAGAAGTCGTGGCCCGAGCGAAGACCGTTGCGCTCGAGGATCGGCTGCAAGATATCGCGCGTGGTGCCTGGATAGGTGGTCGATTCGAGAACGACGAGCTGGCCGCGCCGCAGATACGGCGCGATCGATTCGGCCGTGTGCATCACGAACGTCAAATCAGGCTCACGCTGGCGGGTCAGCGGCGTTGGCACGCATAGAATGATCGCATCGACTTCGGCAAGGCGCGAGAAATCGGCCGTAGCAGAAAGCCGCCCGGTCCGTTGCAGTTCTGCAATGACGCCGTCACCAATTTGATTGATATATGAAGTGCCGGCATTGATCTGATCGACCTTTCTCACGTCGATGTCGAATCCGAGTACCGGAAAACCCTTCCTCGCAGCGGTGCAAGCAAGCGGCAGGCCCACATAACCAAGGCCGATCACTCCGATAGTCGCTGTATGGGCCCGAAACCCGTTGATTATAGATGATAGCGGTCCAGCCGACGCCCTATCGGCCCGGTTGACTTTGAAGGCGCCCACCAGCCCATCATCCATCGCCTGCTCCCCCTCGTCGCGTGCTCGGCGTTAATACGCCACCCCAAACCGTTACTTAAGATGCGGCATTTTAGGTGTCAAAGGCTATCCCATTTTGCTGATGGTTTTAAACTCGGCCCCAATATCAACATCGACCACTGTAAAGCCGTATTCTCCGCCATGAGGCCTTAATTCTGGACCAGGATCGGTATGTTTTGGTCCCCCACCACGTCGGCGGACCTTCGCATCAGCAAGCCAGCCGCGACGGTGTTCACACTCGACATTTATGGCACCGCCGTAGGGTTCCTGCCTTTGTTGTTACGTCCTCGCCACTCTGCGAGACCCGCTGAGGCAGATCTCTCTGCCTCTTGGCTAGGGCCATGGGCGGACAGTGGCTCGATTGGCTTCGGATTGATCCCCTTCGGCCAGGCAACCTCTTCAAAGTTGAAGCTTCGTGCCCAGCACAAAGCTTCCTTTGCTGGATATGAGATGAAAACCGCCGCTTACTGACCAGTTGGGTAGTTGCCGAGCAACGTGCGCGGGATCGCGACCGACTGCGTCGCACCCGAAAGGATCTGGAAGAAGCGAGCAGTCTCCGCCAATGGTGCTGGCGATACGTAGAGGATGTCGTTCGGTCTCATGGGAAAGCTGTTCATCACGAAGAACGATTTGGGATCCTTCAGATTCAGCTGGTAAACGATCGGTACCGTGTCGCGATCCTCTGGGAGGAGACCAACTCCATAGCGTCGCGCGAGTTCGACGGGCTCGCGTCGGAAAAGGAAGACCCCCTTCGCATCCGAACGGTCCGCGCTGAGTCCGAGCACCTGGCCAAGGCCGTCCGCCAAATTAATCGGCGCCCTGCGGAAAATCTGTTCTCCGGGCTGCAAAACGGCACCGAACGCCAGAAACTTCTGCGGCTTCCGAGACAAAAGCAGGGCGTCTCCAGCCGCCACCGAAACGTTGAACCTTTCGGGTTGGTCCATCACCTCTTGCAAGGAGACAGACATCGTCGAGGAACCTCGCGTGAGGCGGACAGCTGTTTCGTACGGTTGGGTTTTGGCGCCGCCTGCCATCGCGATCATGTCGAGTACTCGCTGATTTGTTCTTTCCACGGGGTAGGGCCCCGGCTTCATTACTTCTCCCTGAACGGATGTCGCGCTGCTGACGTTCTGAGCAACCATGACCGTCGCCTGGGGTTGAACGGCCTGGCCGTCTAAGTGCGAGACGATGATCTTCTCGATCTCCGCCAAGCGTTTCCCGGCAACAGGGAATCTTCCTGCATATGGCAAGGCTATGGTTCCGTCGACATCGACGCGAACAGTCACATCCGTTCCTTTGCGCTCCGGTCCGAAAAGGCCGGGCTCGCCGGTTTCCCAAATCGTCACCCGGAGGACATCGCCAATGCCCACATTGCCGAAGGCACCGGGCTTGCGGAATTCCGCCGGCAACGTTGACGCGGTGGGCTGGTAGAACTGTTCGGCGTCGCGGGCAATTCTCGCATCAATGCCGACAACGGCAAATCGCGTTACCGCACTGGAATCGGCCTTCAGGTGCGCAGAAGCTTGCCCCAACATCCCGTTTGCGTTTGGCCCGTCACTTGGCATCAGGTCGCAACCTGCAGCTGTGACGCACAGCCCCGATGCGAGCACACACCGACCGACTCGGCGCCACATAGGGCTGCCAATTCTTCTCATATTCGACCGTACCTGCTAGGGGATAGGGGGGCCAGCGTGATCAAAATAAATAGGTGCTACAGAAGCTCATTGCCTTCTTTATGAATAGACTGCAACTCTTTGAATGTAGCTAATTTTTTAGATGCAGTCAATTTGCACAATGGCCACAAACTCTAGTCCATTCTTGGGCCATCATCAGTCGTCAGCCTGCGGTAGAGTTGCCACAATCCTTGGTGTGCATGGTGCTGACGGTAATCAGCGCAAAAAAAGGCGGCCACAAGGGCCGCCCTTTTCTTCGATCGGGTCCGTTTTACTGGATGACGATCTCGACACGGCGGTTTTGCGGCTCGCGCACACCGTCGGCGGTTTGGACCAGCAGGCCCTGCTCGCCGCGGCCGATGACGGCGATCGCCGTCGCCGGCACGCCATTGCGCACCAGCGCGTCCTTGACCGTGTTGGCGCGGCGCAGCGACAGCGCCATGTTGTAGGACTCCGGGCCCGACGTGTCGGTATGGCCGGTCGCCGTGATGCGGGCGTTACCCTTGGTCTTGTAGGCGTTGGCGGCCTGGCCGATCGTGGCCAGGGCCTGGTCCGACAGGTTCGAGCGGTCCCAGTCGAAGAATACCATGTAGCTCGGCGCGCTCTGAGGCGGCGGCGGCGGCGGCGGCGCGGCTTGCTCCGGCTGACCGAACTTGTAGGAGATGCCGGCCATCGCAACGACCGCATTGTTCGGGAAGGTCGAATTCACCCCGTTGAATGTCACATTGCCCTGCGTGGCACCGGCGTAGCGGGCCTCCAGGGTGATACGGAACGCATCGGTAGCGTTCCAGGCGAGGCCGAGGATGGCCTGGTAGGCAAACAGCGTGTTGCCGAACGAGCTGTTGCCGTCCTGGAACGAGATGCCGGCACCGGCGCCGATATAGGGCGTAATGACGGAGGCTGGCAAGAAATCATACAACACATTGATCATGGCATTGAGTGCACTGACCTTGTTGTTCAGCGCCGTGCCTGGAATACTGACGTTCGTGCTGACATAACCGTAGGTGCCTTCGAGTTCGACGCGCGGACCGACGAAGTCGTAGCCAACCTTGCCGCCGACCGTGTAACCGACATTCGGAGAAATCGACGTACCAGTGCTGGAAGTGCCGCTGAACGGGAAAACTGCGCCCCCCTCGACGCCGACATAGACGCCCGGAAACGGGGTGATGTTCCGGTCAAACAGGCTGCTCTGGGCCTGAGCTACAACCGGCAATGCCATGAAGGCCGACGCGGCAATCAGGACTTTCTTCATGGACATGTCTTTAGTCTCCTTTGCCCCCTGATGGGCATGAATTTTTCAGCTGCTGATAGCCGCTATAAGTACAGCCCTAGTGTATCGATCAATCTCGGTTGCGCAATAATCTCGATCCGTTCCGTAAATACAAACCTTGGCTGTGTGGCCCATGGGCAACACAAAGTTGCACGACATTGGCCAATTCATCTGACTTTGCCGGATAGGTAGACGGCCGCCATGACTTGTTCTAGATCGCGCCCTATGAAGGTTCTCGTCACCGGCGGTGCCGGCTTCATCGGGTCGGCCGTGATCCGCCATATCGTGGCCGATACCGACTGGAGCGTGGCTAATGTCGACAAGCTGACCTACGCCGGCAATCTCGAGTCGCTGGCCGAGGCCGGCGCAAGCAGCCGCCATCGCCACTACCCGGTCGATATCTGCGACCGGGCCAGCCTCGACGCCATTTTCCGCGAACAGCAGCCGGACGCCGTGCTGCACCTCGCTGCCGAGAGTCATGTCGATCGCTCGATCGATGGTGCCGCGCCTTTCATTCACACCAATATGATTGGCACCTACACGCTGCTCGAAGCCACGCTGGCCCATTGGCGTACGCTAAACGATGCTCAACGCGCCCGCTTCCGTTTCCAGCATATTTCGACTGACGAGGTGTTCGGCTCGCTGGGCACGACCGGTCGCTTTACCGAGACAACGCCCTATCAACCGAATTCACCTTACTCAGCCAGCAAAGCGGGTTCCGACCATCTCGTGCGCGCCTGGGGTCACACCTATGGCCTGCCAACGCTCGCGACCAACTGCTCGAACAATTACGGACCCTATCATTTCCCCGAGAAACTGATCCCGTTGGTGATCATCCGCGCCCTGCGCGGCGAAAGCCTGCCGGTTTATGGCCGCGGCGAAAATGTACGCGACTGGCTCCATGTCGAAGACCATGCCAGGGCGCTTACCCTGGTGCTGACCAAGGGCCGGCCTGGTGAAACCTACAATATCGGCGCCGACAGCGAGCGCACGAACCTCGCTGTGGTGCGCGCGATCTGCGCTCTGCT
>WNFR01006278.1_pt1 | contig 15182 bp, 17 predicted proteins | sample 5400221 | NCBI WGS metagenome assembly WNFR01 (sample SAMN13153357, study PRJNA577476) | soil metagenome | isolation source: 40 cm soil under Madrone tree | place: USA:California | collected 2016-06-14 | reverse complement strand
TACGAGCTCGTCCGGCGGCAGCGCCGCGATGACGGCGGCCAACTCTGGACCGCGCTCGCGGCCGGTGAGCGCGAGCCGTAGCGCCTTGAGATCGCCGCCGACCGCCTTCAGCTCGCGGACGACCATGCGCGGTTCGATGCCCGCCTCGACGAGCTCGCGGAAGCGCACGAGCGTCTCCGGCGCGTCCACGTCGACGCGCTTCGGCTCGAGCACGATCTCCGCGTAGTCGCGCGCCTCGACCAGGTCGCGCGCCCCGCGCAGAACCGGTACGAGCGAGACGTCGACCCCGACGCGGTCGGCGAGCTCCTGGTCGGAGAGTGCGGCGAGAGCATCGACCGAGAGTCGCCGCAGGCGCGCGAGGTCGAGATGGACGTCGTGCTTCGGGATCCCCAGCTCGTCGAGGTACGCGCGCACGGCCTCGGCGGGAATGCCGGCGGCGCGCAAATCGGCGATCGTCGACGCGCCGTGCCGCTTCGACAGCTTGGTGCCGTCCTCGCCGAGCAGCAGGCCGTGGTGGATGAACTCCGGCGGTTCGGCGCCGAGCGCGCGGATGAGCTCGGTCTGCAGCTCGGCGTTCGCGCGATGGTCGGAGCCGCGGATCACATGCGTGATCTCGAAGTCGACGTCGTCGACCGCGCTCGCGAGTTGGTACGTCGGTGACCCGTCCGGCCGCAGCAGCGTCACGCGGCCGAACCGGAGCGCGCCCTCCGCGTCCGGCATGCCGATCTGGTGTGCAGCCTCGCGGTGGCGGACGAAACGGCTGCTCTGGTGGACGGGCCCCTCGTCCCAGCGGGCGCCGAGCCACTCGAGGTCGGCCGCGATCTCGCCGGCGCCGCCCTCGACGTTGCGCGCCTGGTCGGTGTCGTCGATTCGCAGCAGCATCGTGCCGCTGTGCTCGTCCGCGAACCGCCGGTTGGCAACGGCGCTCAGCGCGTTGCCGAGATGGATCGATCCGGTCGGGCTGGGTGCGAAGCGGACTCTCACCATCCTGGCGAGCTACCGTACCGCCGACGATGCTCGCCGCGCATCCGAGCCCCGGCCAGTTCCTGCGCGTCGACGCCGCGCACCGCACGGCGATCGTGAAGCTGTACGCGGGCTACAACGGCGAGAACAACGGCTTCAACTTCGACGGCTACGGCCGCGGCGAGCTGATGATCACCGTGCCGAGCGGGTGGCGCGTGCGCGTGACGTGCTCGAACCACGGCGCGCTGACTCACTCCTGCGCGGTCGTGCGCGGGCCGATGACCGTGATCCCGGCGTTCCGCGGCGCGGCGACGCCGATCCTGCCGCCCGGATCCACGACGACGTTCTCCTTCGTCGCCTCGCGGGTGGGTTCGTACCGGTTCGCGTGCCTCGTCCCCGGGCACGAGGAGGCGCGCATGTGGGACGTCCTCGTCGTCACGCGCGGCGGCCGGCCGTCGATCTCCGCGCGACCCGGGCCCTAGAGGAGCGGGTCCACGGCAGCCGCGACGAAGAGCAGCGCGAGGTACAGCAGCGAGTAGTGGAAGAGCGCTGCGGCGCCCTTTCGCGTCGGCGCGCGCAGGAGGCGAAGCGCGAGTCCGAGGAAGAGGCCTCCGAGGAGGAGCGCGGCAACGAGGTAGACCACGCCGAACGTGCCCATCGCGAACGGCACTACCGTCGCGGCGACGAGGACGACCGTGTAGCCCGCGATCCGCCGCAGCGTGAACGCCTCGCCACGAACGACCGGCAGCATTGGAACGGACGCGCGCGCGTAGTGCTCGCGGAGCAACAGCGCGAGCGCCCAGAAGTGCGGCGGCGTCCAGAGACAGACGATCGCGAACAGCCACAGCGCGGGCACGGCGACGCTGCCCGTTGCCGCGGCGTAGCCGACGAGCGGCGGGACTGCTCCTGCAGCGCCGCCGAGCACGATGTTCTGCGGCCCGCGCCGCTTCAGGTAGCCGGTGTACACGACGACGTAGAAGAGGTTGCCGACGAGCGCGAGCACCGCGGTCAGGAGGTTCGCCTTCGACGCGAGCAGCGTGAACGACGCCGCCGAGAGCGCAAGGCCGAACTCGAGCGCACGCGGCGCGGTGAGACGGCCGGCGGCCACCGGCCGCGAGGCGGTGCGCGGGCCCATCAGCTTGTCGATGTCGCGGTCGAGCACATGGTTGAGGGCGGCGGCGCCTCCGCACGCGAGCGCAAGGCCGGCGAACGTCGTCGCGAGCAGCGCGAGGGACGGACGGCCGTGCGCGCCGACCGCCGCCCCGCACAGGCCGGTGAGGAGCAGTAGCGTCATGACGCGCGGCTTCGTCAGCGTCAGGTAGTCGCGCCAGGCGCCGGCGGGAACCACGTCGCCGCGCCACGCGAGCGCGGCGAGAACGACCGCGACCGCGAATGCCGGGATGGCAAACACGAGATGCAGCGCACCGGAGACGCTCGCCGTGACGAGGAGCAGCACGGCCGTGACGACGACCGGCGCGAGCAGGCGGCGGTGCGCCACGACGGCGGCGATGAGCAGCGCCGCGAGCGGTGGGCCGGCGAGCGCGGCGAGGGCGCGGTGGACGGAGCCGCCCCCGCCGGTCGCGACTGCGAGCGCGGTCGCAGCGGCGACGGCAAGCGCGCACGCGCGCAGGAACGCTCCCGGCGCCTCCAGCGTCCTCATCGCGCGAGCGTCCTCAGATCGCCTTCGACGAACGCGGGCGCGAACGGAAACGTGTAGCCGGTGCGGATGTCGCCGCGGCGGTCGACGAGGAGCACGAGCGAGTTCCGCTTGGCCGCGCGCTGCACGACCGTGGGACGCATCGACACCGGAAGCCGGTGGATGACATATCGCAGCTCCGCCAGACACCCGGTGCAGGCGGGCGCCAGGAAGACGAGCACGGCGGTGCGCCCCGGCGGCACCTGCACGTGCCGCGTCCCCTGCTTCCACGTGACTTGGCCGTGGAGTTGCGGCAGCGATAGCGTCGTGCGTCCGCCGCCGACCGCGTGCGCAACGGCCGCGCCGATCGCGCCGAGCGCCGCCGCCGCGGCCAGGGCTGCGGCGGCTCGCCTCATGCGTCTCCGCCGCGGCGCCGGAGGATCGTTCCCCACCACACGAGCACGAGGGCGAGCACGGCGAGTGGGAGGACGAGCGTGAGAACTGAGCCTGAGAGGAACGACGCCATCAGGTCCATGAGAGCTCCTCGGGTCGGGGCTCGACATCGAGCCAGCGGTAGAACGCGACGAACGCCGCGACGAAGTACGTGATCGAGCCGGGCACCCACATGACGCCGGCGGCGAGCTGCTGATCGGTCAGCGACCGGTATACGCCGTAGACCGGGGCCGAAGCGAACGCGAGCACGATCGCGAGGACCCAGCCCGGCACCATCGCCGCCGCGAACCACAGCGCGCGGTGGAGGTGGTCGATGCGCGCGCGCACCGGCGGCGCGTCGAGCAGCGCTCCCCAGAACACGAGCGCCGGCGCGACGAAGCACACGTGCTCGAAGACGTGTACCGACTCGCTGCGCACGGCCGCGTCGTAAAGCGCGGGCACGTGCCACACCGCAATGGCGAGCGACTGCACCGCGAGCGCGACCGGCGGGCGCCTGAGGAGGCTGCCCGCACGGCGGAAGCCGGCCGATCCTGCGAGGGCGCTCCCGACCGCTCGTCGCGCGTCCAGCGGGAAGGGCAACCACAGCCGCGGCCAGGGCCTTCCGAGGACGACGAGCGGCGGAACGACGGTCATGAGCACGACGTGCTGCGTCATGTGCGCCGAGAGCCAGCGGTCGGCCCAGCGGTCGAACGGGGGCTCGAGGACGACGAGGGTCGCTACGACGCCGGCGTAGAAGCTCGCCTCGCGCCACGCGCGCACCCTCCCGCGCCGCCCGAGCGCGTACAGCGTCGCCGCCGCGCCGCAGACGACGAGGGGCAGGACGGACATCTAGACGAGGTAGAGGACGATCCAGCTGACCACGGCGATGCCCGCGAGGAACGTCGAGTAGGAGCTCAGGGCTGCGAGCTCGGCGCGGTTGAGATCGACCGCGTTGCGGATGTCGTGCCCCATGCGGCCCGGGTCGCCGGACGCGTGCCCGGGGGCGACGGTGGCGGCGCCCATCGGCTCCTTCCGGTAGCGATACGACGTCGCCAGCGTCGTCTCGAGCCAGAACATCGTCCCGAGGACGAACAGCCAGAGGAAGGCCGTCCACCCGAACCACACGCGCGCGTAGCCACCGTCCGCCGGGCCGAAGCCCTGCTGCGTCCAGGCCGCCGCCTGCAGGGCGAGCGCGGCGAGGCCGAAGAGGAGCGCAACGAGCCCCTTCAGGCGAAACGCCTCGCGGCGGCCGGCGGCCTGGTCGATCCGTCCGAGTCGGACGAGGATCGCGGTCGCGACGATGCACGCGGTCACGATCGTCCCCCACGTCAGCGAGGCATCGACGTGCTTCGGCTTCCAGAGGCCCGCGTTGTTGACCGCTCGGAGATAGAAGTACGCGAAGAAGAACGCGAGGAAGAAGAACGCCGTCGCGCCCGAGAGCAGGGTCGCGGCGGAGCTGAGGTTGCCGGAGAGGACCTCAGGGTCCTCGGACTCGACGATCGAGTAGTCCGTGCCGTGCTGCGCGAGCTCGGTCATCAGTTCATCCCTGCCGGAGCGCCTGCGGGAACGGTCGTCGGGCGCGCCTCGCCGTAACCGTAGGGATCACCCGAGAAGACCGGGATACGGTCGAAGTTGTGCACCGGCACCGGCGACGGCAGCTGCCACTCGATCGACTTCGAGCCCCACGGATCGGCCGGGGCGGGCACGCGATCGAAGACGAGGGACTTCACGAAGTTGTAGAGGAAGACGAGCATCGACCCGCCGAGACAGAACGCGGAGATCGACACCCATACGTTGATGAAGTGCAGGCCGTTCGCATACGTGACCACGCGGCGCGGCTGGCCGAGGAAGCCGGCGATGAAGAGCGGGAAGAACGTCGAGTTGAAGAAGAAGAACATCGTCCAGAAGTGCACCTTCCCGAGGCGCTCGTTCAGCTGGAACCCCGTCATCTTCGGCACCCAGTAGTAGATGGCCGCGAAGAAGGTGAAGACGAGCCCGCCCATGATCGTGTAGTGGAAGTGCGCCATCGAGAAGAAGCTGCCGTGCGTCGTCGTGTCGCTCGGCGTGTCGGAGAGGAAGACGCCGGTGAGCCCGCCGATGAAGAAGTTGAAGAACCAGGCCAGGCAGAACAGCATTGGCACCGAGTAGCGGATGCGCCCGCGCCAGAGCGTCATCATCCCGCAGATGAACGTGAGCCCGGTCGGGATGGAGATGAGCTCCGTCGAGAGCATGTAGAACGGGCGCAGGTCGGCGTTGATGCCGCTGAAGAACAGATGGTGCTGCCACACGAGGAACGAGAGCAGCGTTACGCCGAGCAGACCGCCCACCGCGAGCCGGTAGCCCCACAACGGCTTGCGCGCGAAGACCGGAAGGATCTCGAGCACGATCGCGAAGCCGGGCAGCGCGAGGATGTACACCTCCGGGTGCCCGAAGAACCAGAAGAGGTTCTCGTACAGGTAGCTGCTACCCCCTTGCGCGGAGACGAAGAAGTTGGTCTGCGCGACGCGGTCGAGCACCGCCATCGACAGCGCCGCGATCAGCACCGGCGCCGCGAGCACCATCAGCACCGCGGTCGACAGCACGCCCCAGACGAAGATCGGCAACCGTGTCCACGTCAGGCCAGGTGCACGCATCGTCACGACGGTCGCGATCATGTTGAGGCCGAGCAGCGTCATCGAGATCCCGACGAGCGCAAAGAAGAGGTAGTAGGACTCGATTCCCGGATTCGCCTGTGTGCCGAGCGGCTGGTAGCCCGTCCAGCCGGTCGGGAATCCGCCGAAGAAGATCGTCGTCTCGAGGATGACCCCCGCGGCCATGAGCAGCCAGAACGTGAGCGCCTCGATGCGCGGGAACGCCATCCGCCGCGCGCCGATGAGGATCGGGATGAAGTAGTTGGCGAACGGGCCGAGGATCCCGCTCGTCATCATCCCCATCATCATCGTGCCGTGCAGGCCGACGATCGTGAGATAGGTGCCAGCCGGCCAGACCTGGTGATTGGGGCGAAGGAGCTCGGTGCGGATGAGCATCGCGTTCAGGCCGCCGATGAAGAAGAAGAACCCGATGCCGACGAGGTACTGGATCCCGACGACCTTGTGGTCGGTGCACAGGCCGAAGTAGCGGCCGATCCCGCCGGTTTCCTTCTCCCGCAGCGACGGTGGATACCCGCGCAGCCGCGCCAGCGGATAGTTGAGGAAGCCGAGCCCGACGAGGAAGCCGATGACGCCGCAGAGGTAGCCCATCACGAGCGACAGCTCGTTGAAGTCGACCTGCGTGAAGAAATTGAGGCTCGGGCCGACCACCGCATGTGCGGCGAACCAGCCGACGTACCAGCCGCCGATGCCGAGCAGGCATGCGGTGAGCAGGTTGAAGCCGACGAGGCGGCGGGCGACGCTCATCCTGCTCTCCTCTGCGGGTCGGGGTAGTACGTCTTCGAGTACTTCGGGAGGTACTTCGCGACCGGCGCAAAGGCAGTCTGCTGCGACTTGATCCACGCGGCGAACTGCGACTGCGGCACGACCTTCCCGTTGTTGAACATGTAGCCGTGCCACAGGCCGCAGAGCTCGGCGCAGCGCACGTGGAAGGTCTGCGGCCCTCTCGTCTCGACGAACGCGACATTGTCGACGCCGGGGTTCGCGTCAGCCTTGACCCCGAGCTCGTACGCCCAGAAGGAGTGGATGGCATCGAGCGAGGTGACGTGCAGCTCGACGTCCGTGTCGGCAGGTAGGACGAGCTGCGGCGTCTCGACCCCGCCGTACGTCGGGTAGCGGTACGTGAACTGCCACTGCTGGGCGATGACCTGAACCGGAAGCTTGCTCCCGGACGGCACCGCGATCGGGCTCGGGCCCTGGCCGCCGCCGGACCCGTTCTGCAGGAGCTGGTACGTCCCGAACCCGGCGAGGAAGAGAACGGTGAGCGACGTGACGCTGAGCCACCACGTCATGACGACATTGTCGTTGCGAAGCGGCGGCCCGTCCTCGAGGTCGCCGCCGCGATGGCGGAAATGCGTGAGCGCGTACGGGAAGAAGACGGCGAGCAGCACGATGACCGGCGTGAGGATGGCGAGCATCCAGGTGTTGTCCACCACCTGCTCGTGGGCCTGTCCGCTGCCGTTACCCGGTGGAAGGTGCGGGCCGAGGACGAGCACGACGATCGGCGTCGCGATGACGCTGAGGACGATCCAGATCGTGACGACCTTGCGGCCGTCGCTAGAGAACATCGAGGAAGCCGTCCATGTAGCCGATGGTCTGCATCGGGCCGCCGAACCCGTCGATCCAGCCGGCAGCGCACGGGACGAAGCACTGCCAGCGGTAGTGACCGGGCTTGCCCGTGTGGAACGTGAACGTGATCGTGCGGTGCGCCATCGACAGCGCGCACGGCGCAAAGCCGCACTGGTTCTTCGCGTTGTCCGCGACTCCCGGCAGCGCGACGACCAGCCCGTAAGCCGGCACCGCGAACGTGTGCGACGCGTCGTCAGGGTTGATGATGTCGGTCGCCTTCCCGTCCAGCTGGAAGGAGTTGCCGTCCATGCCCTGCGGCCGCGCGTACAGCGGATTGCGCAGCCCGCTCGCGCCGTCGAAGTTGTAGATGGTGACGTGGACGGTCGCGTTCGCGGGAAGCCGCCACACCGTCCGCCGAACCCACTTCCCCTGCGTGTTGCGGATGAGGTACGAGACATAGTCGGGGTGGGCCGGGCTGAGCTGGGGGCCGACAGCCGCGACGGTCTGGATGGTCAGGTCGACGACCTTGTGGCCGCCTTGGCTCGCGACCGGCACGGTGTACGCGGCGGAGCCCTGATCGGTCGACAGCTTGCTCACGTACAGACCGATCAGCACGCCGGCGGCAGCGAGGCCGACGGCGACGCCGAGCACTTTGATGCTCGTCGCGGAACGCATCGCCGACGGGCTGTCTATCGCATCGCGATTCGCGCGGCTCGAAAATGACAAACTTGTCACCGCAGCGTCATTTACAGGTCATCTCCGTCCCGGTTAGAGTCGCCGAGGGGAGCGATGCGGATCCTGGTCATCGAGGACGAGTCGCGGATTCAGGCGTTCGTTCGGCGCGGTCTGGAGGCGGAGGGCTACGGCGTCGTGACCGCCGAGGACGGACGGCGCGGCCTCACGCTCGCCCGCTCGGGGGAGTGGGACCTCGTCGTCCTCGACCTGCTCCTTCCGGGGGTCAACGGCCTCCGCGTGCTGCAGGAGCTCCATCGCGAGCGGCCGCAGCTTCCCGTCCTGATCCTGTCCGCGCGCGGGGATCTGCGGACGAAGCTGAAGGGGTTCGAGCTCGGCGCGACCGACTACATGTCGAAGCCGTTCGCGCTCGACGAGCTGCTCGCGCGCGTGCGCGTGCACCTCCGCCGTACCGCGGCGCCGGACGAGGACGACCACGTGCTGAACGCGGGGCGCGTCGTCCTCGACCTCGCCCGCCGGCAGGCACGCGTCGGTGACGTCGTCACCGACCTCTCCGACCGCGAGTTCCGCCTGCTCCATCACCTCGCCCTGCACGCGGGCGAGGTGATCAGCCGGGAGCGGCTCCTGTCAGACATCTGGGGCTACGACTTCGATCCCGGCTCGAACGTCGTCGACGTCTGCGTTCGCCGGCTGCGCAGGAAGCTCGGCCCCGACGCCCACATCGAGACGATCCGCCATGCGGGTTACCGGCTGGCTGCGGCGTAATCTCGTCGAGGTCCTGTGGGGCCTCTTCGCGATCGCGAACTGGCTGGCGATGATCGCGTCGCCGGAGTGGGAGACGATCCCCTTCCACTTCGTGTGGATCAGCCTGACGATCGTCTACGGGTTCCGCGTCTGGAGGCCCGGCGTCACGGGCGTCATCCTCGGCACGGTCATCCTCGCAACGGGGGCGAGCATCATGTCCGATGCGTTCGCGGGCAAGCAGCTCTGGGGCGAGCTCTTCGAGGTGCCGCTCATGTCCGCGATGTTCCTCGCGATGGTGTGGCATGCGCGGCGGCGACAAGCGGCCCTGCGCCAGGTCGAGGCGGTTGCGAACACGCGGGCGTCGCTGCTCGAGCGGCATGAGCGCTTCCTCCATGACGCGTCACATGAGCTACGCACGCCGGTGACCATCGCGCGCGGCCACCTCGAGCTGCTCAGCCGTGAGACGGATGCGCCCGAGCTCGCGGTCGCGCTCGACGAGCTGGAGCGGATGGAACGGATCGTCGACCGGCTCTTGCTGCTCGCGAAGGCGGAGCAGCCCGACTTCGTCGTCCTCCGCGACGTCGACGTCGAGCGCTTCCTCGAAGACGTGTTCATGCGCTGGTCGGAGGTCGCTCCGCGCGCGTGGCGGCTCGAGCTCGACGTCGCCGGCGTCGTCCAGGTCGACCCGGATGCCCTGCGCACCGCGCTCGACGCGCTGCTCGAGAACGCGGTCAAGTACACCGAGCCGCGGGACGGGATCACGCTCCGTGCGCATGCGCTCTCGGGCGAGATCGTCATCGAGGTCGCGGACGAAGGCGCAGGCATCCCCGAAGACGCCCTGGGGAGCATCTTCGACCGCTTCGCGCGCGCCGACGACGCGCGGACGCGCGCGCAGGGCGGAGTCGGGCTCGGCCTCGCCATCGTCGCCGCGATCGCGCGAGCGCACGGCGGGCGCTGCACGGTCGAGCGCCGCGACGGTGAGACCGTATTCCGTCTGACCCTTCCGGTCGGCGCCGAGATCTCAGGCGGCGCGCGAGAGCTCGTCCTCGTCGCGGGGGATGGCGATCACGCGCTCGCGGACGAGGTGCCGCTCGATGCGGTGCGGTAGGTGGATGACGTAGGCCAGCGCGGCGACGATGCCCGCCATGAGGACGACGTTGATGATGACTGCGATTGTGAGTGTCATACCAGCATCGTCCCTCGCCGTCCTTCGGAAGCCCTGAGACGACCCTGAGAGAACGCTGTACGCTCAGGTCGATGCGCTGGGCGCTCGTTGGGATGGTCGCGCTCGTGGGCCTCGCCGCCGGATGCTCGTCGGGAAAGCCGAAGAGCACGCCGATCATCGGCGGCCCCGCGACGACGTGGGCCACCGGCGAGCACAAGGCTCCGCTGTTCGCGCTGCGCGACCAGGACGGCAAGGCCCTCTCACTCGCAACGTATCGGGGCCGGCCGGTCGTCATCACGTTCCTCGATCCGCTCTGCCGCAACTACTGCCCGATCGAGGCGACGCGGCTCGAGACCGTCGTGCGGAGCCTCCCCGTGGCGGCGCGCCCGAGCGTGATCGCCGTCAGCGTGAACGTGTTCGGCAACGCGCGGCGCTATCTCGTGCAGGATCTCCACAAGTGGCGGCTCGGCCGCGAGTGGCGGTGGGCGGTCGGAACGCCAACCCAGCTCGCCGGGGTGTGGAGGCGGTACGACATCGGCGTGCTCGACCAGTCGAAGAAGATCGCCGGCGTCGTCGTGCACAACATCGTGCACACCGAAGCGGCGTACGTCGTCGACGCGAACGGCTACGAGCGCGCGCTCTACCTGTGGCCGTTCACCGCCGCCGACATGAAGGCGACGCTGACCGGCCTAGCCGGCTGACCCGCGCTCGTCTTCGGCGGGCTCGAGCTCGTCCAGGCGCGCCTCGATGGACTCGCCCGTCTCGAGGTCTTCGAGCAGAACCCTGCGCGGGCTCGCGCTCATCGGCGAGATACCGCGAATGCGAAGTACGCGCCCGCGCAGGGTGACGTCGTCACCGACATGGATGTCAGTCATCAGCCGCAGAACCTGCCATTGCCATCGACCCCGCGCCGCATGCGGAGTCGCGATGCGGAAGTCATCGGCGTGCGCCGGGGATAGCCCGATCCCTGAGGCGGGGTGCCTCAAACGGTGTTGACAAGGTGCGGCGACAACGCGGCGATTGCCTCCTCGACGTCGTCGTCGGTGACGTCGAGGTGCGTCACCGCGCGCAGCCAGCCCGGCCGCAGCTCGCCGAGCGCGACGCCTGCAGCCGCTGCCCGCGCAATGCCGTCGCCGTAGGGATCGGGTACGGAAACGAAGTTCGTCTCGACGTCCGCGGGATCGATTCCTATTCCTTCTGCAAGCCGTCGTGCGCGCGCATGATCGTCGGCCAGCCGCTCGACGTGATGGTCGAGCGCGTACAGCGCCGCCGCTGCGAGCACGCCGGACTGACGCATCGCGCCGCCGAACAGGTACTTGCTCTCCCACGCGCGCTCGATGAGCGCGGCCGAGCCCGCGAGCACCGCGCCGGGCGGGCACCCGAGGCCCTTCGAGAAGCAGATCGTGATCGAGTCGGCGAGGCGCGCCCAGTCCGACGGCGCACGGCCGGCGGCGACGGACGCGTTGAACAGGCGCGCGCCGTCGAGGTGCGCAGCCGCGCCGCGCTCGCGCGCGGCATCCACGGTCGCGCGAAACTCGTCGAGCGGCCAGACGCGACCGCCGGAGCTGCGGTGCGTGTTCTCGAGGACGACGATGCCGCCGGGGCCGAGATCGGGGTCGAGTACGGCCGCGACGTCCTCCGGCGACACGCGGCCGGCGTACGCGGGAACGCCGCGCATGATCAGCCCGGAGTGGATCGCAGGCCCGCCCCACTCGTACACGAGGATGTGCGTCCGCTCCTCCGCGAGCAGCACCGAGCCGGGGGTCGTCTGCGCCCGCAGCGCCGCCTGGTTCGCCATCGTCGCAGTCGGCAGGAAGAGCGCCGCCTCCTGGCCGAGCAGCTCCGCCATCCGCCGCTGCAGCTCGTTCGTCGTCGGGTCCTCGAGGTACTGCTCGTCGCCGACCTCGGCGGATGCCATCGCCGCGAGCATCGCGGCGGTCGGCTTGGTCAGCGTGTCCGAGCGGAGATCGATCACGGGCCACAAGCGTAGTCACCTGCTGTCGTTGCAGGTCCAGGGTGCACCCTCTATCGTCCCCGCACCAGCACACGCGGTCTGCGAGCGGCGGCGGGTCGCCGGAGAGAAGGGGGAAGCTCGTGAAGCTGATGCGTGTTCTCGTGCTCGCGGGTCTCGTCTGCGTCGCGACGACCGGTGAGGACACGGGTTCGGCAGGCCCGTATGCGACTCAGGTCGAAAGCAACCCGGGCTATCCGGCGAGCGCTCCCCAGCTCGTGAAGGATCACTCCGAGTCGGACATCCGCGTCGATCCCACGAACCCGCTCCACCTGATCGCCTCGTCCAAGTGGTTCGTGAGCGCAGAGGGCTACAACCACCTGCTCGGTTTCTACGAGTCGTTGGACGGAGGCAAGACCTGGCCCGTCCAGGGGCACATCCCCGGATACGAAGGCTGGACCGACAACACGGACCCGGTGGGTGCGTTCGACGGCTTCGGCAACTACTACGAGCTCCTCCTCCCGTATCAGTTCTTCAACAACGCGGACGGGAGCCACAACTTCACGGTCGGCAGCTCGCAAGAGCCGAACCCGGCTCAGCCCGCCGAGGTGATCTCCGTCTCGGTTCGGCCGCACGGCGCGACGAAGGCGACGGATTGGAAGACGACCGTGAACGGGAGTCCGGACATCATCGCCGCCTATGACAGTGTTGGCCGGGAGCCGGACAAGCAGTGGATCACGATCGACACGAATCCGGCCAGCCCCCACTACAACCGCATCTACGCGATGTGGGTCGTCTTCACCGGGCCGTTCACCGCCGTGCCGTTCGTCTCCTACGCGGACGCGCGACCGGGCGGAACGCACACGGCGTGGTCGGCGCCGATCCCGCTGCCGACGCCGCCGCACACGCCTCAGGGGGCGACGTATCTCCTCCCGCACGTCGATCCGAACGGCGTCGTCTACACGACGATCACCAACGAGAACCCCTCGATGGGCTCCTTCGCCTCGACGATCTCCGTCGACCGCTCCAGCGACGGCGGCAAGACGTGGTCGGTCGTGAGCACGCCGGTGAGCAATGCCGCGCTGCCACCGCTCATCTATGCGAACACGACGTTCCGCGACGGGATCACCGACACGTTCACGGTCGGCGGGAACGGCGCCCTCTACATCGCGTGGGAGGACTACAGCGCGGGCATCGGCAACATCCTGTTGATCGCCTCGTCCGACGGCGGTGCGACCTGGACCGCGCCGATCCAGGTGAATGACAATGCGATTGCGGTCGACGAGTTCCAGCCGAACCTCGCGGCCGCCGCCGACGGGACGGTGAGCGTCGCCTTCTACGACCGCCGACTCGCCTGTCCGACGGGCGGTGGCGAGGCAAACGCAGCGGGCCTTCCGCTCGACACGTCCAATCCGAACTACGCCGGTTCGCTACCGCCGTACGGCGCCGCGAACTACTGCGTCAACGCCAGCTTGCAGTTCTACTCGCCGGCGCTCGCGCCCATCGGCCACAACATCCGGCTGACAGGCCATACGTGGGACCCGCAGTTGAACTCGCCGCACCCGGGCTCGCCGGGGGGCGAGGAGACGTTCATCGGCGACTACTTCGGCAACATCGCCAACGGCTCGACCGACGTCACCACGTTCGTCAGCACGTACGACGACGGTGGCAACTCGGCCAATCTCCAGCAACAGATCGTTGCCACCGTCCCGATCCCCTAGTGCACCGGGCAGCGGGGGGGAGGCGAAGGAGCCTCCCCCCGGAAGTTGCATCGATGGTGTTACAACTCCTCTCCGTCCGAGGCCCGCGATTCAATCGCAGGTGAGAATCCACTACGGAGGTCTTTCGTGCCCCTGACTCAAACCCAGCTCGCGGACGAAGTCGCGCAGCGCACCGGCATGAGCCGCACCGAGGCGAAGAACGTCCGAAATCGTGCTCGAGCAGATCGCCGATGCGGAGAAGGTCAAGATCGGGTCGATCGTCCAGTTCGAAGTCCGTGTCCGCCCCGCGACAAACGCCCGCCCCGGCCGGAACCCGGCCACGGGCGAGGAGATCACCATCTCCGCGAAGCCGGCGTCGGTCACCGTCAAGGCCCGCCCGCTGGCGAAGGCCAAAGCGGCGGCGCCGTCCGTCGAGAAGGCGAAGCGCAAGCTGGCGAAGTAGCCGCTGTTGGTCGTTCACGGGCCAAGCCGCCGCCGGCCGAAGGGTCGGCGGCGGTCGTGAACCGGCCCACTAGGGTCCTCGCATGGAAGAAGGCCTTCTCGCGTGGTTCGAGCAGAACGCGCGCGACCTGCCGTGGCGCAGGACCCGCGATCCGTACGCGATCCTGGTCAGCGAAGTCATGGCGCAGCAGACGCAGGTCGATCGCGTGGTGCCGCGGTGGGAGCGCTGGCTCGTGCGGTGGCCGACGGTCGAGGCACTCGCGGAGGCGTCGGCCGCCGACGTTATCCGCGAGTGGCAAGGCCTCGGGTACAACCGCCGCGCGTTGAGCCTGCACCGCGCGGCACAGCATGTCGCCGCGCATGGCTGGCCCGATGATCTGACTGAGCTTCCCGGCGTCGGGCGCTACACCGCCGACGCCGTCGCGTGCTTCGCGCTCGGCCGCGACGTGCTGCCAGTCGACGTCAACGTACGCCGCGTGCAGGAGCGCACCGGTCACGCGTTCAGGGCGGCGGCCGCACAGGCCCTGATGGATCTCGGCGCGACCGTCTGCCTCGCGCGCATTCCGCGCTGCGACATCTGCCCACTCGCCGAAGATTGTCCCTCCCGCGGCAGCCGTTATGAGCCGCTGCGCAAGCAGGGGGCGTTCGAGGGCTCCTTCCGGCAGCGGCGGGCGGCCACACTTCGGATCGTGGCGGACGCGGAACGGCCCGTCGCCGACCTCGACCTGGACGCCGTCGAGTCGCTCGCGCGAGACGGGCTCGTGCTCGTCACGGAGGGCACCGTCTCGCTACCCGGCTAGTACCATGCGCCCGATGCTCGTCGCTGACATCGTCACACTGCTCATTCCGGTCTGGATCCTGCTCGGCCTGATCCTGCTGCTCGGCGTCTTCGCTCTCCTTGGGCGAGTCCAGAACGGCCGCTACCTGCGTCCGATCATCGGCCTGATCTCGAAGGTACCGATCCTGCGCAAATGGCTCCAGAAGGCGTCGAACGCTGCACTCGAACGGTCGAACCCGGAGCTCGCCAGCGCGATGAAGAAGATGCAGCGGACCGGCGCACTCCGCGACCCGATGAAGGCGCAGGCGGCGATGTCGCAGCTCACGCGCGACGAGCGGCGTGCACTGCTCGACATGCAGGAGCAGCAAGGGATGGGCGTGGCGCCCGAGGCGACGAACCGGCAGATGCGCCGGCGCCTCGAGAAGGCGCAGAAGAACGCCA
>WNFR01004022.1_pt1 | contig 15183 bp, 15 predicted proteins | sample 5400221 | NCBI WGS metagenome assembly WNFR01 (sample SAMN13153357, study PRJNA577476) | soil metagenome | isolation source: 40 cm soil under Madrone tree | place: USA:California | collected 2016-06-14 | reverse complement strand
GTAGGCGGCGCAAGTTCAGCTTCCGTGCTCGTTGCCTACGAACAGGGTGGCTACAGCCACTCGTTTCACGCGGTCGCCTTTTCTCTCGGGAGCTCAGGATGGAGCCAGGTTTGCGAATGGACCCTGAACGAAAATCCATACACGCTCAGGGGACTACTTGAAGTCGTCGACAGCAAGAACTACCCGAATGCAGCATCCTTTAAAAAATTCGGCTTGCTCTCAGAGCGTATGCAGAAGACGCGACCGTCGCGTAGGGACGGGCCGCTTCGAGAGCTTAATCTGAGCGACAATGAGGTGCGCGAAATCCAACCGGTGGTAATGCGGATCTTGCCGGGGTCGATCCTAAATATTTCCGGCGTGGTGACAGGCTGTCCCTGTGAGGAGGGACCAGGGTGCTCAGACCAGGTATGGATTGTGGCTCACCGAGCCGGCCAAACCGTGGGCTTGCAGTTGTCCAGAATCAACGGAGGGTGGGCACTCGGGGCCGTCCAGCAGTGGTGGTTGGACAGAGAGAAACTCGAACAATGGTGGTTGGATAGCGCGAAGCGCGAAGGCGGTCGCCACAGCTTTTCCTCGTACGTGGCTTACGACAATGCGCAGCAGGCACTGTATGACAGGTTCCCTGCATGCGCTGCAGAACCAGCGCGTGCAACCCCGGTATCCGCGCCGCAGGCACATCCGTGAACGTCGGACGGCATTTAATCGAAGGCCAGACGGCAGAGCGACAGATCAGCCCGACTCAGAGCAACCGGATCGGTCTGCGAGTCTGCTCTGCCCACATTCCCAGGAGCGGCACGGCTGCGATCAGGATACCGAGCAACGTCACGATGTATGGGCCGTACTGACGCGAAATGTCCATGACATCCCGGCTGAGATGCGGCCAAGCCGTGACGACGGCAACCACTAGCAGGAGTGCGATTCCCAGCGTGTCGAGCGTCAGCAGGCGCAGCATCCACCGACGCCAGCTCTGCAGCTCCAAAAGGGCTCTCCGATAACGTGCCCGTTCCTGCTGCCGTGCGCGCATAGCGCGCTCGGTGGCGTCTATCTGCGATTCGGCTCGCAAACGTGCCATGAGCCGGGCGTCGAAGTCCGCTCCTGTGTCGAGGCCACCGAAGAGCGCCTGCAGGTGTTTGTCGAGTCCGGAATCAGGTGTGCTCATGCGGTCGCACTCATTTGCCGGCGGCAGCGCTCATTCGGGCGCGCGCGCGATGCAGCAACGTTTTCACTGTTCCAACGGGCATCGCCAACATATTAGCTACTCCCTCGTGGGACTGCTCTTCCATGTAGAAGAGCATGATGACTTGCCGTTGCTTCGTGGGGAGCTGATCGACGAGCCGCAGGACCGCAGCGCGGTCGACGATGGCATCGGCTGATGGAGCAGGATCGATCGCTTCCACCGCGTCCATCACCTCCGGATCGCTGAGAGAGGACTGCGGGCGTCGTGCACGGAGCGCTGACAAGCTCGCGTTTCGGGCAATCGCGTAAATCCACGTGGACAACGAGGCGCGCCCGTCAAACCCGGGCAGAGCCCGCCAGACCTTGATGAATACGTCCTGGGTCACGTCTTCTGCCGCTTCACGGTCGCGAAGAAAGCTGTACGCCAACCCAAAAACCTTGCGTCGGAACGCAGGCAGTAGCAGCGCGATCGCGTCATCGCGGCGCTCCGCCCGCACGAGCTCCAAGACTCTGGCATCGGTCAACACGGCGTCGCATCGCCCGTTTCGTCCGACCCCGATGTTCTCACTCTCCTTTTAAGGCGTCTGATCGCTACCGGGTGCGGGCGCTTCGCGTTTCGGAGCCGCCGTCTTGCGCCCCTCCACGAAATAGAAGATGAGATAGGCGACGCCGACGGCGACCGCGATCCAGCCGGATCCCCCCATCGGAGCCTGCAACCAATTGCGGCCGCCAAATGTGATGGCGAGGCCGACACCGAGCCAGATCAGGCCACGCAGCAGATAGCGGGCACGGGGCGCCATCTGCGCTGCCTCCGGATGGGGTTCCGGCGGCAGCTCCAGGCCCTTCTCGATGGCCGCCATCCGCTCCTTATGGCGGCAGTCAATCTCGCGCACCCTGCGCCGATGCGCTACGAGGATCCAGACGATCAGTGCACCCAGGCTGATGGTAACCGAGATAATCGGAATCAGCAGGGCCATTACACCAGTGAGCATGGTCACAACCTCGTTTCAGCCGATGAGTGTGTGCAGGATCCATTCGATCTCGGGACAGTGCCGCGCGATGAGATAGCCGGCGATCGCACCGATCACGGCGGCTGACAGGGTATCGGTCATTGCACTTTTCTGGCGTAGCCATTGTCGCGCGTCACAGGGGTTGATACGCGCAGGCGGCTCACCGAGTTTCAGGGTTGAGACCCTTTTTCGCAGCTATGGTGAAACCCCGCAGCCCGCAGGCGCGTATCAATCGAGTGACGCTATCCGGGTGCCGTCCGCTGGCCAACCCAACCGAACTCGCCCGAAAATGGGAGTCCCCGCTCCGGAAGACCGTCGACGACTGAAATGAGGGGATACCCAACGGAGGTTGCCATATGAATACCCAGTCCATCCTGTCCGGAGCAGCTATCCTGATGGCGGCGTTCGGGGTCGTGCCCGTTACCACGATTGCGGATCAGCGCGCTGCCACAACGTCCGTCAGCAGCGTTGCCGAGGTATCGCTGTCCGACCTCAATCTCTTGGCGCCGGAAGGTATGCGCGTGGCACGCGACCGCCTGCACACTATGGCCGAGCGTGTTTGCGCCGACCGCGGCGGCAGCCGCGAACCCCCCTCGCAGCCGACCTTCGCTGCGTGCGTGGATAGCACGGTGGCAAACGCGCTCCGGCAGATCGGCGCGCTGAGTCAGACCCATGCGACGGTGCGCAATTCGGTGACACGCAGTGCAAACGTGTCGCTCGCCGATCTCGACCTGTCGACGCTGGAAGGATCCAGCATCGCGCGCGAGCGGTTAGAGGCGATGGCCCGGCGCCTTTGCGGCGAGCTTGCCAGACGGCAAGACCTTTCGTATCAGCCGAACTATGCTGCCTGCGTGCATGACACTTTGGCGGGCGCGCTGGTACAAGCTAACGTCCTCGCTGCGGCCAAGAACGCGCGCACTGCACGGCGCAGCGCGCCCTAGTCACCGGCAGTGATCATGAAACTGACACTGCGAAGGGACACGGCCGGACGCATCGTGGCGCGGTCGCTACTCGATGGCTCCCGTCTCGAACTCAAGCACCGCACGCCCGTCACGGGGGAGACGTTCACCGTGCGCCCAGTGACCATCGAGAGGGAGATCGCGCGGCTGCGTCGGTGGGCGCAGCCGCTGCGGAAGGCAATTACTTGAGGAAGCGGTGGCGTGCGTCGCTGTGTTCGCGGACCATTCCGGCTAATAGGAGGCAGCGGATCATCGAACAACGCAGCCGGCGGGTTGGATGGGGGACGCCTTCTGCGTCTGCCCGCGTCCCCGAAATCGCATAAGTAACTGAAATATAAGAATACACATGTTCATGGCCGTCCAACGCCGTCTCAGCCATCATCAATTGACGAGGTTGGCCGCTAGAATCTCGGCGGACAAGAAATAAAGCAGCATTGGGGGATACGTGAACACTTCATTACGCATTCCGCGCTATTCACAAGGCTTTGCAGTGGGCCTGCTGCTGTTCTGCGGCGGGCACAGCGGCGCTCTGGCCGAGCCGCCGCCCGGCGCCTCGGCGAGTCCCTCCCCGAGCGATGCACAGAGCTCCGCTCCCAAGGGAGGTTTTCTTTCGTCCCTGAAGCAAGCCTTTACAGAGGACTTCGATCAAGAAGTGGTGCGTGGACATTTCGAGGTGGGTTCACCGCCGGACGCGCATCGCTACTATTGCCTGGTCAACGTCAAGACGGGCAAAAGCCAGGTAAATGGTGTGGCAGGCCAGTTGGTCTTGCGAGCTGACAAGATGACTGGCATCAAAGGAGCTGCCGTCGCTCCCTTGAGCTGTGCCGAGGCAGAGCAGAAGGGAATTCTGGTCACCACCGGATACGTTCTGAGCAGTAGCGTCAGCAGCAAGATGACTCCGGCTTCGCCCGTGCAAAAGTCCTCGGGAGCCGCCGCCCCCGCCGCTCCCGCCACTGCCGCGGCTGCGGCCCTGTCAGTCGGTGGGCCCGCCCAGTCGGAGGTCATGGCTGTGTATACGCGCTTCATCGCCGGCCAGAATGCTCACGATCGTGCAGTCGTTTCCGAGGTGCTGCTGGATTCAAGGGATTTCGTGTGGGCCCAATACGGCGGGAATTCGATATGGGGATACAAGGAGGCCATGGAGGCGTTCGAGGAGGCGTGGAAGGGTACCTGGAAATTGGATCCGCAAATGCAGGAGCTACGCATCGCAAGCGTGTCGCCCGGCGTCGCGGTGCTGATTACGCCACTGCTGTCCACGGAGGGCGATCCGGGTAAGAATCCGTCCACCATCCCCATAAGGTGGGGCGGCGTTTTCGTGAAGACAAAGTCCGGTTGGCGCATATCGTCGATATTCATCACGCCGTTCGAGAGTTGGGGCGCGCCGAAGGGCGGCTGACCGGAACTTCGGATGGAGCGCAACGGCTTCCGGAGCGCCGCAAAATGATGCAGGCTTGGGCGGACTATCTGTATAAGAAGAATCGCGATGAGTCACTTTGACTTGCGGTCCCCAACTGAGGCGCAACGTGCGCAGATCACCGCGGGCCTTGATCAGGACGAGCAACGCGTGCTGCTCGAGCACGGCACGGAAGCGGCTTTCTGTGGCGTGTTCCTCGACAATCACAAGGACGGCATTTACACCTGCCGCTTTTGCGGCTTGCCGCTCTTCAGATCGAGCGCGAAGTTCGATTCGGGGACGGGGTGGCCGAGTTTCTTCAAGCCCTATGACGAATCCCATGTCCGGCGTGTTCGTGATACGAGCTATGGAATGATCCGTGTTGAGGAAGTTTGCGCGCGCTGCGGGAGCCACCTGGGTCACGTGTTTCCAGATGGGCCCCCGCCGACCGGCGAGCGCCATTGCCTGAACTCGGTGTCACTGTCCTTCGCTGAGCAGGGACAGGCACTACCGGACATATTGAAGCGAGGAGCGCCCGAGGGTCTCGTCGACCGAGGCTGAGACAACGAACTCTCGGGTACTAACCCTTCTTTAAGGACCAACGTGGCACACGCGACGGCGGATATCGGCACCAGCAACTACGAAGTTTCGCTCGTTGCAGGTCATCATCTGCTCAAGGCCGACGAAGGCGTTGAGGCGGGCGGTAAAGACCTCGGTCCCGCGCCGCACGAGCTCTTGTGCGCGGCGCTCGGCGCCTGCACGGGGATCACACTGCGTATGTACGCGCAGCGCAAGGATTGGCCGCTGCGCTCGGTGCACGTCGACGTTCACCTGGAGGTGCACGGCCTGGACCGCGCGATGATCCGCAAGTTGCGCCTCGAGGGCGATCTTGACCATGGGCAGCGCGCACGACTGGCAGAGATCGCCGAGCGCACACCCGTTACGCTGACGCTAAAGCAGGGTGTCAGGATCACGACGACTCTGGAGTAGCGCCCTGGCGCGGCTGGGCGCGCTGGTACTGTACCGGAAGCCCCGGGCCTTGCCGCCATCGTGTCGGGGGCGCGCGCGCTCCAGCCCAACGACGACGCACTCTTGGCCCAGTTGAACCCTGTCCTCGACAGCCTTTATCGTGCCTATTCGAATCCGGACGGATGATCACCGCCCGTGTGGCCCTAACCTTACTCCGCGGAGCTGAATGTGAGCATGGAAGGGCTTTCGAAGTCACGGCTCGAGCAAATGCATCAAGTGTTGTCCGGCTACGTCGAACGTAAGGAGATGCCCGGCCTCGTTGCGCTCGTCAGCCGACATTACGACGTGCATGTGGAGGCGCTCGGTACGATGAGGTTCGGCCATCCGGCACCCATGAAGCGCGATACGATCTTTCGCATCGCCTCGATCACCAAGCCCATCACTGCCGTGGCGGCGATGATTCTGGTCGAGGAGTGCAAGCTGCGGCTCGACGATTCCATCGAGCCGTGGCTGCCGGAGCTTGCGAATCGTCGCGTACTGAAGTCCCTTTCCTCGGAGCCCGGCGACACCGTGCCTGCAGTGCGTGCGATCACCGTTCGCGATCTGCTGACGTACCGGATGGGCTTCGGCAGTGTGATGGCGATGCCAGATACATATCCGATTCAAAAGCTGATCCGTGAGTACCGGATTGGCGGCGACGGGCCAATGCTGCCGTCCCAAGCGCCTGCAATGGACGAATGGCTGCAGAAGCTCGGCTCGCTCCCATGGTTGTCTCAACCGGGCGAGCGGTGGATGTATCACGTGAGCGGCGATGTGCTTGGGGCTTTGATCGCGCGAGTGTCGGGACACCTCTTAAGCACGTTCATGCGCAAGCGCATCTTCAATCCGCTCGGCATGAAAGACACGGCATTCCACGTGCCTCCCGAAAAGGTCGACCGTCTGTCTGGGTTCTATTTCTTAAATCGTCAAGCGAACAAGCTGGATGTCTTTGACGACGCTGCAAACAGTGCCTGGGGGTCACCTCCGCCCTCCGAATCGGGCGGAGGCGGGCTCGTCTCAACGATCGATGATTACTTCGCCTTCAGCCGCATGATGCTGAACAAAGGCCGTCACGGTCGCGAGCAAATTCTTTCCCGCGCCACAGTGGAGCTGATGACTGCAGATCAACTCACGCCGGAGCAACGCGCAGGCTCTGAAGTCTTTTTCGGTACACATTCCAGTTGGGGCTTGGGAATGGCGGTCGACATTCAGCGCAACGAAATCTTCCACAACCCGGGCCGGTTCGGTTGGACCGGCGGCTTCGGCACTACGGCGTACACCGATCCTGCGCAGGGGATGATCGGCATCCTCTTCACGCAACGCATGATGGATTCGCCGCAACCGCCGAAAGTGTTCACCGACTTCTGGACACTGGCGTATGGAGCAATGGAATAGCGGCATCCCGCACCTCTGCCTGGCCCGGGCGCACCCCCTCCACCGGCCGCTTCGGTCCTATGCGTAGTGACCGTGCGGCAATGGCGCGAGCGCATCCGGCAGGCGCTGCAACGCCCGGCCACCTAGATCATGAGCTCCCGCGAAGCGCAGCGGAGCGAAGTCGGGTGCAGCGCGTTGATAGGTCTTGTTGTTCTACTCCACACTTATTACTACTTTTCCTCGAGCGTGTCCTTCTTCCAGATACCGGAGCGCCGCCGGGACCTCACTCAACTTGTAACGCCTGTCGATGACCGGTGTCACCTTTCCGGCCTGCATGAGATCGCCCAGAATGCTCAGGTCCTTTTGGGTCAGCTCCGCCAGAAACGGGAGGAACTGCTGGCTCACGAACGGTGACAACATCATTGCTTTGATCATGACAGCCACACCTCCGATCCACCGCCCCTCGTTGGGTGCTCCGACTAAAACGAAGATGCCCTGGGGATTTAAGACGCGCCTGTATTCCGACAGCGGGTGATTCCCAACGGTGTCTACAATCAGGTCGTAACGTTGCGCGCCTTGGGTAAAATCTTCCTGGGTGTAGTCAATGACTTGATCTGCGCCGATTGATCGGACCATAGCCACATTCTTGGTACTGCATACGCCGGTCACCTCTGCGCCAAATGACTTGGCGATCTGCACGGCGAACGTACCCACACCTCCCGATGCGCCGTTGATCAGGACCTTCTGCCCCGGCTGAATCCGCCCCTTGTCGCGGAGAGCCTGTAAGGCGGTGATTCCCGCGATGGGCACAGAAGCGGCCTGCTCAAACGTCACGTTGGCCGGTTTCAGCACCACTGCTCGCTCCTCGCGAACAGTGACATACTCGGCGAAGGCCCCATCTCTCCCGCCGAATACTTCATCACCGGGTTTAAGCCGCTTGACGTTCCGGCCGACTGCTTCGACTGTGCCGGCAAAGTCAACGCCGAGTCGCGGGTCTGTCGGTTTCCCCAACCCGGAGTCCGTGCGCACCAGGTACGGCGTGCCTCTCATGTAGTGCCAGTCAAGCGGATTGACGGAGGCCGCGTGAACCCTTACCAAGACCTGGTCGTCGGCAGCGATCGGCTTTTCAATGTCCTCAAACCTGAGAACATCGGGTGAACCATAGCAACGATAAACAATCGCTTTCATCAGTTGGGTCTTGTTCGGGAGTAAAGGCGCCGGGCCGCAAGCAGAGTCGTGGCTCAGAGCGAGCGCCAGCGACACCAGCACGACTGCCACGAGCATCAGGGTAACGCCCAGGATCTTGTAGCGTAGTCTCATAGACCTCACTCCGGACTCGCCGACACCTACTCACTCACCGCGGTGAATGTCTGGGGACCGGCGATGCCGCTGATTCTTTCGACTGGCATCCTTCCGGACCCTAGTGTACTCCCGGGCCGGCCGCGAGCGGGGTCGCTTGACCGCAAAGCGGCGTCGCTCCGCGGCGAGCAAGGCAAGGGTTTCGCGGTCTGCCTATGAGCGTGCTCGTCTTGCCAACTGGCGCGGCTGGTGTTACCTCCGGCAGGGGCGCGTCCTGTAACAACGATGACGACGAGGATGCAGGAGGTTGAGCGGACTCATTCGGATTGACCATATCGCGCAGCGCTGCAGAGTCGAATGTCTCAGATCCGTGAGGAGGATCTCGCCAGTCTGCGGCTTCTACCTATGCCTGTTTGCCGGCGACCCCGATACTGTTTCTGCAACGGCAGACGTGGGAGATCAGCGATGCAGAATCGGAAACGCCGACCGCCGGGGTGGGGGGATCGGGTGCAGATTTCTGAGTGCGACGCAGGTGCGAGCGGTGTAGTTGTCGCGCTGCTGGAGGGCGACTGCACCGTACCGACGACGCATGGGAGCCCTAGCTTGGAGGTCGATTTCCAAGCCCAAGCCTGCGAGGAGTAGGCGCGGCGTGCCTTGCGCTAACGCGGGGCAGGGGGTGGCGGGGTGGGAGCAGCTGTTGGATTCGGAGCGGGCGGACCGACCCCAGGAGGTTCTTCCATAGGAGGCCACGGACCGTGCATGCGCTCGTGCATGCCATGCATCCCGAAGACGGGGCAGTGGTGATCACCGTGAGCTGCGGCGAATACGGCGCCCAGTATGAGCAGACCGGCCAGCGTGAAAGCCCAGAATCCGAGGTATTTTCCAAAAGTCCGCAGTGCGCCTTCCGAGCGCCCTGAAAGATAGAGAACAAAATAACCGGCGATGGTGAGTGCGGTAGCCGGCAGCAGCGCCAGGAAGTAGATCATCGAAGCACCCGTCTCGGTAGCGGTGGGTCTGATCTTACTCCGCTCAGTGCCCGCCGCCGGCACCGGGTGGTTCGTGCTCCCGATGATACCGGTGGATGGCCCACAGATAGCTCTCCATCAAAGAGTCCTTGCCCAGTTCCACCAGCACATCGTTGCGCCGGCGCGGCGTGGTCACACGCGCCAGCTGCGCCCTGGCCCTGGAAAAATGACTCAGCTGATTGCGGTATTGCCACAGCAGCTCGCGGGTCGCCATCTTGTTCTGGTGCAATTCCCAGACCCCCAGCAGCACGGCCAGCAGGCCCATGGCGAAGGTCAGAGTGTTCTTCAGGGGTACGCCGAGGCCCATGTCGACGTGACGCAGAACGTCGCCGAAGGCGAACAGGGCGGATATCACGAGGAGAATGGCGATGAACAGGGTGTATCTCAGGTGTTTCACACGGCGGCTGCTCTTCTCCAGGCGCGCTACTCTCACCGTAAAGTACTCATATTGACTCTCGATCCACGCCTGCTCCACCCCTCGTATCTCGCGTACGTCCAGCTCACAGCTGGCAAGCGCCCGAACATCAGGGGGTTCGCTGCCCTTGAGGACGAATCCGATCCAGCCGAAGCCGCGGAACCGGTCGATTCCCGATAGCGCGAGCACCTCGGCCGCGTCCACCCGGTGATCCGTTCCCGCGAGTCTCAGGTAAAATCTCGCCCGCAGAGTCTCGGCGAGTGCACGATACGTCAGGTGCTTGCCGAACCAGCGCTTGCCCTGCAGTACGTGGTATGTACACAGGCTGCCCAGCAGCGTGAGCAGGTAGGCGATCAACAGGATCCTCGACTCGACGAGCTTGTCGTAAACCAGGTACGCCACGCCCATCGCAAACGCCGTGATCGCAAACAGATCGAACAGACGGTCCGAGCGCCGCTGATAATAAACGGCGAGCGCATCTGCCTTGCGGTACTGGGCATCGATGTCCTTGAGCGGGCGCCGCCCGGACAACGGCAGAGATGCCGGCAGTGCCGCCATCAGGGAATCCGCGGTCGCGAGACGGCCGGCGTCGCTCAGGCGCCGAAACTCCAGGTTGTAGCTGTTAAGCTCGGCGAGCTGGTGCTTCAGCCACGACGGCATCGTCTGCTGCACCTGCAGGACATTTTCGCCGACACCGAGCAGAAAGCAGGGCGATCGGGAGTCCGACGCAGAGGCGACGCCGTTGCGCGCGGCCGGTGTCCAGTAGACGAGCCGGGCGCAGGCGTCGGCTTCCTCGCGCGTATCGACGAACTCGATCGGTTCGGTACCGACATTCTCGTCCGTTCGGACACCGAGGTAACGAAGCACCGTGTCCGCAGTGCCACCGGACAGTTCTGACGCCCGTCCGTCCCACAGTGCAAGCAGCAGGCTGCTGCGGCGAATGAGGGTATCTGTAAGGTTCGCATACATCGCGTCACGCTGCGCGGGGGAGTGCTGGAGACACGCATCGTCGGTGGGCGCGCCTGATGACAGTTCGACACAGCGGATCTCCGGGTGCCGCAGCAGCTGCTTGAGCGACACCAGCGTCTCGGCGTCGAAATCGGCGGCGTATTGATCGAGCGGCATGGGCAGCACGGCTTCCACGCCCACGCCGAGTGCGAGGGCGGTCTGTGCGACCAGCAGATCCGCGCCCTGCGCCATGCCGACGATCATGCGCAACTCCGTGTCCGGCAGCTGCTCCCTGAGCTGCTGCACGAAGCCCGTCACGGCCTCCCGCAGGCGCGGCAGGTCGTCGGGATCCAGGTCCCTGTGCCCCGAGACCCCGACCATGAACGGGGAATTTGCAATCGATTGGGGGGCGAGGGAGTTCAAGATGCCACCGAGCGTCAGGTCCGGGTCCGGCGGCATTGTGCGGGTGGTGCCCGCCGGCCACAATGCGCTCATCCGGCGCCTGGGCGCAGAGATCGAGTCAGAACAGGACCGGTGCGCTCTCCTCACTGCCTGCCGGCAGTTCCCGCCCCTGCGCAGCTGAGCGCCGTTAGGCGAACCCGTGCGTGATGGCGTACGCCGCGACCGCTGCTGCGGATCGCAGGCCGAGCTTGCGCATGAGATTCGTGCGGTGCTTTTCCACCGTCTTATGACTCAGGGACATCAGCTCCGCCATCTCGCGCGTGCGATAGCCCTTGGCGATCAGCGTGATGACTTCCTGCTCGCGGCTGGTCAAGGCACCCGACCCACGCCTGCGCCCGGGCCGATCCGAGGTCTTGGCGTAGGCGGTCACCATCCGGTCGAGGGCCGAGGGGCTGATGTAGCTCTTGCCGGAAGCGATCCGGTGAACGGCGTTGAACAGTTCTGCACGGCTGTCGGTCTTCAGGACGTAACCGTCGGCGCCGGCGCGCAGCGCCGCCTCGATGAATGTTTCGTCGCGGCGCACCGTGAGGACCAGGACCCGCGCGTTCGCCCACCGGCCCTTCAGATGGATAATCGTCTCCGGACCGGCCTTCAGGTCGGCTGCAAAATCTATAACGATAACATCGGGTTGTGCGGTCGTAAGGTTCTGCACCGCCTCACGACGACTCACCGTCGCCGCGACGACCTCCAGGGCGTCATCGCTCTGCAGCAGGGCGCACAGTCCATCGCGCATGATGCCGGCTTCATCGACGACGAGTACCCGGGTCTTGCGGCGCTCTGGCGCGCTCTGCGCGGAAGCTCCCGTGGGAGCCGCAGCCATGGTCGACGCTCCCTCTCCGGCGACGCTATGTGGATAAGGCACAGCAGGGAGGTTAGGCTACGGAGGGGGCGAATTCTCTACGGGGGATCCCTACCCGGAGCTTCGTAGTGTCCCCCAAGGTGGCCCTCTGCAGCGCCCCGTATACGGAGTGAGGAGCCGGCGCTATGGTACGGCGATCGTGCAACGATCGTGCTCTTGGCACACGCGGGGGGCTGCATGTGGTGGAAGGTATTGTTGGCTTACCTGATGGCGCTTGCCGGCCTCCTGTGGTTTGTCTATCGGTTCGGCAAGTCGCTGGGCAGATCCAACGCGCCCACCTCGGGATCGTCGTCCTCCTGATCGCTGACGACGCCCGCCACTGGCTGACGCCTGTTTGCAATTCGGCGACAGTTGCAAGGGCCCAGCGCGGGATGTAAAGCTAGAAAAATTGCGGGTCGGCTGATACAGGTCGGAGTTCACATGAGCGGTGAACGGGCGGGGGAGGCCAGCGAGGACATCGCCGTGGCGTCGGCGCATACGCCGGGCGTGCACGCGGCCATTGCGCGCGCCAAGCTCGAGTGGGAATGCACGGTCGATGCGCTCCCGGACCTCATCTGCCTGCTGGATCGCAGCGGGCAGGTGCTGCGTGTCAACCGCGTGTGCGAGCGTTGGAATCTGGGCTCGATCGCCGACGTACTCGGGCGCGGGCTGCACGCTGTATTGCACGCAAACTGCGGCGCGGCCGCCTGCCAGCTCAAGGAGTCCCTGCGGACCGGGTGGCTGAGCCTGCAGGGAGGGGGTCCTGCGGAGTTTGAGCTCCGCGACGCCATCCTGGAGCGGGCCCTGCATGTGACCCTGCGGCGCATGACGCCCGGGCCGGCAAGCACTGCCACTGAGCCGTTGGCAGTGGCGGTGGTCGCGGACGTGACGGCCCTGCATCTGGCGCGCGAAGCATTGAGCACCATCAATCTGGAGCTCGAATCCCGCGTACGCGTACGTACCGATGCGCTGGCCGAGGTCAATCGTGACTTGCAGAATGAAATCGTGCGCCGTGAAGCCGCCGAGCAGGCATTGCGCCGCTCGCGCAACGAACTGGCCGCGCTGTCGCGGCAGCTGATCACCGCGCAGGAGATGGAGCGCAAGCGCATCGCGCGCGAGTTGCACGACTCGGTTGGGCAGCAGCTGAGCGCGATCAAGTACAGTCTGGAACGCGGCGCGGAACTGATGCAGCAGGCGCGTCCGCACGACTCACAGCCAATCCTGCAGCGGGCCGTCGCATCCCTCCAGGACGCCATGGAGGAGATCCGCGGCATCGCCATGAACCTGCGACCCGCGGTGCTGGACGATCTGGGAGCGGCGTCGGCGGTTTCCTGGTTCTGCCGAGAGTTCGCGCAGAGCTATCCGGGTCTCACGCTGCGCGAGGCAGTGGCGGTGGTCGATGCGGACATTCCGGAACGCCTCAGCACCTCCGTGTTCCGCAGCCTGCAGGAGCTGCTCAACAACGTGGCGAAACATGCGCAGGCTCGCCAGGTGGTGGTGTCGCTGGCGCGCTCTGGCGACCAGCTGGTGTTGGAAGTCACCGACGATGGCGTGGGGCTGGAGGCGTCCGTGTCCAGCGCCTCGATGCGTTCGGGGCGGGGGATGCGCAATCTGCGCGAACGCGCCGAGATGACCGGCGGACAGATGCGGTTGCAGCCCGGCGCGGCCGGCGTCGGTACTCAAGCGCGTATCGAATGGCAACTGGGTCCGGGCGAGGCCCGCAAGACCGACGCCGCCTGACGGCAGCTCAGGGGGCGGTATTGCGACCCTCGAAGGTCTCGTCGGTCGGTAACAGGCCGTTACGCACCGCGAACAGCGTGACCGCCGCGGTGTTGTGCAGTTCGAGTTTGCGCATGAGATTCGCGCGGTGCTTTTCCACCGTCTTGACGCTCAAACGCAGCCCCACGGCGACGCGCTTGTTGGACTCCCCGAGTGCGATGCGCGTGAGGACCTCGCGTTCGCGTTCCGTGATCCTGGGACAGGCGTCGGTCGCCGGGTCGTGGCGGCGCAAATAGCCGGACACGAGCCGCGCGGACACCGGCTCGGAGAAGTACTTCTGGCCGGCGATGACGGAGCGGATCGCCTGCAGCAGTTCCGCGCGGCTGGCATCCTTCAGCACGTAGCCATCGGCGCCGGCGCTCAGCGCGGCCCCGATGTACTCGTCCGTACAGTAGGCCGTGAGCACCAGCACCCGCAGATTCGGGCACGCCGCGCGCAGCTCATCGATGGTTCGCAGCCCGGAGCCGCCCGGCATCGCGAGGTCGGTAATCACCAGCGTCGGGGTCGTGCTCTGGACCACCCGGACGCCCTCCGCTCCGGTGCTGGCCTCGCCGACCACCTTGAGGTCGGACTCCAGCTCGATCAGAGCGCGCAGGCCCTCCCGCAGGATCGCGTGATCCTCGACCAGAACGATACGCGCTGACGTGTGCGTCATGTACACCACCGGTAAACGCCTTGCGGCGTTGCTCCCCGTATTCTTGTAGGCATTATCAGGGAGAGTTCATTTTCGTTGCGTCGATCATGCCGTGAAAGTCAACGGCGGTCCACCACCGGCACCGGTGCATAGTTCACAGTTACAACAAGATACACGGTTACCCTACCTGTTATGTCCTGCGGGCAGAGAGTAAAAGAGCCCCATGTATGCGTCGTGGGCCCTTCGGTTGACTATGACACTGCTCGCGGCGGCGGCGGGCGGGGTCGCGCACGCGGACATTTATAGCTTCGTGGACGCCAGCGGCGTCACCCACCTGAGCAACGTGCCGGTAGACAAGCGCTATCGGCTGCTGCTAGCCACGCCGGTCGAGGAGAGCACGCAGCCGCGGCCCGGGAAATGGCTGGCGAAATCCGCGCTCTACGATCCGATGATCGAGCGGGCGGCCCGCTCGGCCGCGGTGCGCCCGGAACTGGTGCGGGCGGTGATCGTGGTGGAGTCGGCCTTCAACCCGCGCGCGGTGTCGAAGCGTGGCGCGCAGGGCCTGATGCAACTTCGGCCCTCGACGGCGCGGCACTACGGCGTGTCCGACGCATTCGATCCCGAACAGAACATAACCGCGGGCGCGCACTACCTGCGCGACCTGATGGCGCGGTTCGGCAATGATCTCGAGTTGGCGCTGGCGGCGTATAACGCGGGCGAGGATGCTGTCGAGCGCTACGGGCGCAGCATTCCGCCGTTCTCCGAAACCCGCCACTACGTTCCCAACGTGATGCGCGTGTATCGCAAGCTGCTCGCTCAGCAGCGCAGCAGCTGACCTACCGTAATCACCTACCCTCGGTTAC
>WNFR01004020.1_pt1 | contig 15184 bp, 9 predicted proteins | sample 5400221 | NCBI WGS metagenome assembly WNFR01 (sample SAMN13153357, study PRJNA577476) | soil metagenome | isolation source: 40 cm soil under Madrone tree | place: USA:California | collected 2016-06-14 | reverse complement strand
CCGATATAATCACACGATGTCCCCCTCGTTTGCGCCGCTCAAACTGCTGCTCATGATGTTCGTCGGCTGGGTCAATCGTCACCAGCTGGACGTGATCGAGTATCTCCAGGAAGAGAACCGGGTGCTTAAGGAGCGCCTGGGTGGGCGGCACATTCGTTTCACAGATGCCGAACGCCGTCGACTCGCCCGAAAAGCGCAGGCACTCGGGCGCAAGGTGTTAAACGAGCTTGAAACCCTGGTCACACCGGACACGCTGTTGCGATGGTATCGGGAACTGGTGGCCTCTAAGTGGAATTACAGCCATCGGCGTGGCCCGGGCCGACCGCGCGTCATGAAGACCATCGTCGATCTCGTTCTTCAGATGGCCCTTGAAAATCCGTCATGGGGGTACACACGGATCCAAGGAGCAATGGCCAATCTGGGACATGAGGTCGGGCGCGGCACAATCGCCAACATTCTCAGAGAATACGGGATCGATCCTGCCCCTGAGCGAGATAAGCGCATGCCGTGGTCGACGTTTCTTCGAGCTCATCGGGAATGCCTGGTAGCGACAGATTTTCTCACCGTCGAGGTGTGCACGATCAGGGGACTGGTGACCCACTACGTTCTGTTCTTCATGGATATCGCCAACCGCGCCGTGAAGATTGCGGGTATTACTCCCCATCCCGACAGCCGATGGATGACGCAGATCGCGCGAAATCTCACCGACCTGAACGACGGCTTCCAGCGCGGCAAGCGCTATTTGATTCTCGATCGAGATACCAAATACTCGGACGCATTCCGCAGCGTTCTCGTGCGCGAAGGCATTCACGTCATTCGACTGCCGCCACGATCGCCCAATTTGAACGCTTTCGCAGAACGGTTCGTGCGTTCAATAAAAGAGGAATGTTTGAGCCGGATGATCTTCGTCGGACCGGCATCGCTTCAGCACGCAGTCCGGCAGTTCATGGCGCACTACCACTCCGAGCGCAATCATCAGGGCCTGGAAAACCGACTTCCGCAGCCCGCATCCGTCACTGCCCTACCCCATCATCCTGTTCAACGCCGACAGCGCCTCGGCGGAATGCTCAGCTACTACCATCGGGCCGCAGCCTGACGAATGTCGATTGTTTTTTTGGACAATTCGGGGTTCGCCGGTGCGACCGACCTTCTCCTGCGTTCCCTCAATAGCAATCACATCCGCCTCGCCCAGAAAATCATACCGACCGTCCACGTCAAAGAGTGTATTTAGCGCGTTACCTGCACCGACGGTGCGCCGCGTCCGGTCTGCAATCTTCAGTGTCTTGTCGCGATGGAAGGTCCTGATCCTGGGTGCATCGAATGTCGGCGGAAACCGCTTGACGCGCTTCAGCCCGTCAAGTGGCTGACGTTGATGTTCATGTCGGGTCAAGTACTCCCGAAACCCAAAGAATGGTCCGCACCGGTCGCTGAAATCGACATAGAGGTGCGGAAACTCGAATTGTGAATTCCCCTTGTCGTCGATCACCGCGATATCCTCGAATTTGATTAGGCCGTTTTCCACGTAGGTCGCGCGCTTCGCATGCGGGAAAAAATGCCAGAAGGCCTCGACCCTGTCGCGCAGGTCGTGAGTTGAGTTCCGGTGTTCCCGGTCTTCTTCCTCCGTCGCGCGCCGTATTCGCGCCCGCCTGAGTATTGATGCCGAATCTCGCCGAGTCGCCGACGCATGGATAACCCCCCGTTTGCTACTACCGCGGAAAATCCGGGACCATCGATGGCTTGGACTTCACCCACCGCCGGTGCACATCGATATAGACATCCTCATAGATCTCCCTCACGCGCTCGGCCTTCGGAAAGGCGGCCACGAACGCTGGCGCCACATCGCTGAACACGAGCGCTGCCGTGCGTGTCAGATGATCGAGCAAGTAACGCGGGTCTTCATCACCGACGGAGATGCGCACGGTGGAGGGAGTAATACCCGTTTCCGCGAGAGCGGCCTCGCTCAATTCTGAATGGGTGGTAAGCGCCGGACACAGCACCACCGTATTGATGAGACCGAGACTCACTTGCATACCAAACGCCGGTTCCATACTGTCAAACAGCCGCCTCAACCGATCCCGGCTCAGCCTTTGGGGATGGGTGGCTGTGCCCTCAAAATCAATCGTGAAAAGCGGCGCCGGCAGTCCTAACGTCATCAGCGTCGATCGAAGAGACGAGTTGCGGTTTTCGGGTATGGCGGAGCAATGTACGTTGATGAGGGGATTTAGAGCAAGGCAGCGTGCCAACACGATGGTGTTGATGCACTTGGCAAGGAGGCGAAGCTCGGTAGTGCGCATGCCGGTCAATACTTCAAATGCCTTATCTGAGTCGAGAAACGCCCCCTTGACGTAGTACACATTCCAAAAGAGTGTCTCCTCCCATGTATATTGCCGCTCACGACCATCGTGGCCCGTTGCGGTCACGGATCCACCCTTTGGCATAAACATTCGCTCAGTGCGCGCGATCACGACTCCGGCCGTCGTATTGCCTGATCCGCTCAAATCTTTGGTGTAGGAATGAATGACGAAATCCGGGCGCTCGCTTTTGGTGGCGCGACGCAGCGTCGGTTGCAAATAGGGCGTCGCGATCGTGGCATCGCAAATGACTGTCAAGCCCTTGGTGTGCGCGATGTGACAGATGGCCGGGACGTCGAGGACGTAGCCATGGGGATTGCAAGGCGACTCTAGATAGATGAATACCTGCCGGCCTTGGGCAATTCGCTCTTTGTACTGGATTTCGACTTCGCGCAGACGTTTAGCGAAAGAAGACTCATCTTCACCGTCAAACCATTCCACCGCAACATTCAAATTGCTGCGCTTGCCGTACCAATCATGAAGCAACTGATGCGTTCCCCCGTAGATGTTGCGGCTCGACAGCACGATATCCTCGTACCCTAGAAGATTGGCGAGCGTCGCGTCGATCGCCGCCATACCGGAATTGAAGTTCCACGCGAAATACTCGCCAGCCTCGGGACCCGCTTCGAGGTCGACAATATGGTTGGCAAGACAAATCGAAGTCGGGTTCAAGAGGCGAGAGTAAATCTCGTGCAGGAACTCCTTGCCTTGAAAGGCATCCTCGACCCATTCCGTGCAGGCGTACACATAGGTGGCGGTGCGGGTGATGACTGGAGTGGCACTGAAAATCGCCGTGACGTTATCGAATAACGGATAGGGTCCCTTGATGCCGCGAGTGCTCGTATCATCCATCAAGGATTGATAGGTCGCGCGCAGTGGGTTTTGTAATGTATCCAGGATCTTAGCGAGCTGGAAACTCGCGAATCGCTTCGCGTTGAACCAGGCGATCCGGTCGCTTCGATCGAGTTTCGATAAGACCTCGGTGGTCTGACTCCACACTTCATGCGCGGCGCCGTTCGCGGCACCCAAATGCCGGACCAGCTCGGCCAATGCTGCGCCATGCGGGGTATCCGGGCGGATCCCAAAGTGCGCGAGCTGCTCGCTCACCAAATCATCGGCGGTCGTGGCCTCGGTCGAGTGTCTACGGGGGCTCAATTGGCGGGCGTGGAGAAAGGATGCATCGGGGGTCATGAGGTGGCAACTTCCGCGTGCTGTGAATGACCTTCCAACCATTCCATGGGAAGGTGATAAAGGCTAGTATTCACTTCGGTTTGCGCACGAAACACCCGTCATTCTTTTTTGTACGCAGGAATCATGCATGAAGACCTTAGATCGGATGGATGTCGAAATCCTCATGGCCCTACAGGACGATGGCCGAGCGAGCATGGCGGAAATCGGCGAGGAGATCGGGCTATCCGCCTCCGCCGTGACCCGCCGGCTGGAGAGGCTCGAGGCGGATCGAGTCATTCTGGGCTATGCCGCATTGCTCAACCACAAAGCGGTGGGACTGAAGATGACCGCCTTCGTCACAGTCACATTGACTAAACAGTCCGAGGAAATCATCGAGACATTCGAAAGAGCGATCGTGGCGCTTCCCGAAGTTGCGGAGGTGCATTTGATGGCAGGTTCCACAGATTATCTACTGCGAGTGATTTCGACCGATTTGGAGGCGTACGAGAGCTTCTTGAAGCGACGTCTTACTCGATTGCGAGGTGTAGCGCATGTCCAAACGGCCTTTTCGTTATCGAGCCTCAAAGCAGCGCCCTCCGTTCCCTTGACGCACCTAGTCGACCCCACAGATGCGCAGCGAAAAGTGGTGCGTTAAGCGGTCGATTGTTCGACGACAAATCTACTCGAGCCACCTCCCCCACCCATCTGCGCAAATCTCGTCTCAGGAGCGCACCACAGGCACGCGACGCCGCCAAGCGCCAACACCCCGCCGCAAAACTCCAAGGCGTACCGAGTACGTCAAGGTATGCCGTAGCAAGCACGATTGAGGCAACCGAACGGCCCCTTCAAACCATCGACATGGGGCAGCAGCGCGCTCTCGCCGATTTCAACGCTATCCAGAACGATCTCGCCAGTAATGGACGCGCGCAGTGACAGCTTGCCACCGATCTTCGGCGCCGACAGCCCCTTCAGCCTCTTGTCGAGCACGAAGCCCGAAGGACCGTGTCGGTCACTCATAACGCAATCCTTTTAAGAAACCAGAAAAAGGTATTTATATATGAGCAATTGTAATAGCCGCTTCGGAGACACAACCTTTCATAAGGGGAGGTCACCTCTTTCGCTTAGTAGGTTTTCGATGCTTTGCTAAGTAGGCCCCATACTGGGTGTTACCTATTTCGGTCTATGATGACTTATGGCGGAATTTCGATCATGGACTCCGAACTTTCGGTATATGTTCTTGAGATGGAACCGCACAGCGTACTCGGTCACGTGCAGCTTCCTGGCGATGCCCTTGTCAGAACCACCGCCGGTCAAGAGCTCGAGGATCTGTGCTTCACGCCTCGTCAACGCGCTGTCAGACCCATTGGACGGAGAAGGCGCCAGCAGGCTGCCCAAGCCTTTTGCGAAGACTGAGAACTGCTCCGGGACTCCGGCGGCAATTCGGGCTTTTACCGTGTCCATGCCAAATTCAAGAAATGCCTGGCGCATGCCCGTACGCGCACCAATCTCTAGCGCGGCATGAAAATCCGCAGTGGCCGATTTGGCATCTCCCAGGAGATCCTTGGCGACTTGTCGCAGGAGCAATGCGCGCAGCTTGGTGCGCAGCAATCCATGGTGTTCGGCAAAGGTGACCAGGAAATCCAGCACATGTCGGGAGTGGTCAGGCCTGCGGTTGGCCAAGCCGCCATATGCCGAGGCGAGAAGCCGCAATTCCTTCTCCTGCCAAGACTCCAAGACGCCCTTTGGAACATCGTCGTCCATTGAAAGGGCCATGCCTTTTACACCGCTGAAGATCGACTCGCCGACCAGGCAGGTACCGATATTACGCAGCCCAGTTGCAATCCGGTCTAGACCCGCCTCTTGCAGTTGACTCCGTGAGCGATCGATTGCCGCCAACGCCGTCGGCAACCCCGGTTCTCGCGCTAGCAACCGGAACATGGGCTCATATCCAGCAAAGTAGATATCCAGCCAAGCCTCGGAGTGTGCTAAGCGGTGTCCCACTTGTCCGATAAGCTGCCTCGCCTGACGGATGTTCCCACGCTCAAAAGCCAATTGAGCCCCAAGGGACAGCATCACCGTTTCGGCCCCACGGTCGTTGGGAAATCCCGCGCGCCAGCGCAGGCGCGCCCTGGAAAGATGAGTGCGCGCCTCTTCGAGATTGCCGCAGGCAAGAGCCACAGCCGCGGAATGGAAGTCGAGGAACATCACGTTGTATGTCACTCCGGCTTCCCGGGCCTGAGCTCGCGCGGCGGAGATTTCCGCAGTCGCAGCGCCAAAGTCGGCTTGTTGAGAATGCATGATCGCCAGGAGGGTCGGTACGATCGTCCTGTAGGCCGGATCCTGATCGAAACCGCGAACTGCAAGCCCTATTTCAGCGTGGCTCATGATCGCCAACTGGCAGCCATAGACCATGAGGGACAGACGTACGAATGCAGCACCCCGTTCAGTGTCGGCATCGGAGGGCAAAGCGGGCGCGGCTTCCTGATAGAGGCGGATGGCATCTCTGACCCGTCCATCCTTGAGCAGGACAATGCATTTCAGCAATTTCAGACTCGGCTCTTCAGCGACAAGTGTTTCACCCGCGGCCGTGACGACCGCCCGCAGATCGTCATAGCCTTTGGCCGCCCAAATCCTCAGGCCGCCCGCCTTGGTGACGTAGTCGACAATTCTTTGTCGGTCTCCGGCCCGTGCCGCCAAATTTACCGCCGAAACCACATCACCTTGCGCCGAAGCCCAATCTGCAGCGCGGCGAAGCGCCTGGAAACGCGTATTGTCCGGCAAGCTTGCGAAGACTTGTTGCAGATAGAGCGAAAGCGCCCGATTGTAAGCGACTCGTGCGCCACTGCCCTGATAGTTGCAGAGTCCCGGGAGCCGGCGAACCAACTCGTCGCAAGTGAGAGTGGAATTCCCCGCAAGTCGTTTGATCAGGGCGTCGTCAAACGCGTCGATTAGGCTGGTCATCGATAGCAAGGGCAGATCACTGGGCTTGAAAGTCGCCAAGACCTCCGTGCGAATGTAGTCCGCCACCAGGCTGGCGTTCAGAAGCACGGCCTCCGTTGGGGGATCGCCTCCCTTGAAAATGAAGCGTGCAAGCAACTGGCTGACGGCAGGCCACCCCTGAGCGATGCCATAGATGAGATTGATCTGCTTTGTGGTCAGTCGGCTTTGCCATAGCTCCGACAACTGGCGTCGCCGCCAATGCAATGTGTCGGCCTCGATCAGTTGAACCGCGCCGTCAGCGAGCAAACGGGCCAATCCCAAGTCATCAAGCGACCTGATGGCCAACACGATCTTGTGACGGGGCGCTGTCAGGACAAAGGCCTGGAGAAGCGCCTTTCGTTGTTCCGGCGAGAGGACTTCCAGGTCGTCGATGAAAACGGTCTCGGCCCTGTCAAAAAGTTCGAAGAACTGACGAATCCCATGGAGAATGTCGCCTGAAGGTAGGGCTAAGGCGGCGCAGGAAAGCCAGGCAACGGACGCCCCTTCGCGCCGAAGCCTCTCGCAAGTGTCGATCATCGCATAGGTCTTGCCGAAGCCCGCCGCAGCAAAAAAGACCGTCACCCTGGCGGAGATATGCGCCCTTGTCCGCAAGAGCGGCGTGTGATGCTTCTCGCAAGCCGCAGCCCGGAGTTCATGCGCTGAGTCGGTCATGACCGTCAATGGGTTACGGTCCCTTCATGGTAACCTCGGACTTTCCAAAAGCGCGGCCGGCACCGAGGTGCATCGCCGACATCGAAGATTATCACGAGCCGCGTCGATATTTTTGCTATACCGAAGCCCGAGGAATCCTTTCTCCAAATCCAAGATCAGATCGCAGACATCCGCCAGGCCGGTGTGACTTCGCAGAGTCGCAAATTGTCAGAACGCTGTCCTTGTTCATCTTCAGCGCACCTTCGGGAGATTGCCGCCGGTCGATCAGAGCGTCATGTCGACGGCACCGAGCCGTCCGCAGACTTTCTGGAGGATGCGGATTGTCATCATCGCCACCCCCGCACCTACCAATGCGTCCAGGGTTGATGCCTGGCTCAGCTCGAACAGCCCTAGACCATGGGAGGCTTTCGGCAGCGTGGCGAGACCCAGGCCGACTCCTGTTCCCCAGGCGGCGAACGGCGCAATCCGTATTGCCGGGGACTGCAGGCCAGGGTCGAGATAGGTCTGTCGGGAGACCCAGAAATCCACCGCATAGACGGCCCCGATCGGCGAAATGAACACCCCAAGGAATAGGAGCATGATGATGAAGTGATCAAATATGCCGACCATGGCCAGGCATGTCCCTGCTACCCCGGCCAGCGCAGTAACCGCCCAGCGCGGGATGACGGGAATCAGTGTTGACAAGGACAGGGATGCCTCGTACAGATTCTTGTCATTGCTTGTCCAGGTGGCAAGAAACATGACAAAGACCGCGGGCACGACGAACCCCGCCTTGGACATGATCTCCACCAGATCCCCGCTGGCGTAAATGGCCCCAAGCGCCGCGCTTAGGCAAAGAAGCAGAGGATAGGCGATCGACAAGCCGATGGCGGCCCCGGCCAAGGTGTCGGCTGTGGAGCGCAAGAACCTTGTGATGTCCGGCATGACCGCGACGCCCACCATATAACTTCCGGAAACAACCGAAACCACAAAGCCGAAGGAGTAGATTTCGGGGTCCCGCTGTCCGTCGAGAACCGCCGATATACCGGTCGCGGCCAATCCCTTCCAAAGGGGAATGCAAAGCAGGAGGATCAGCAATGGGACGGCGAGATAGGCAACCTTACCGAGCGCCCGGAAGCCGATGACGGCCGTCGTACACATGAAGAGTCCGACGATCGCTGTCAGGGCTGGTCGACCAAGGTCGAAGAATTCCTGCGTATGGATGACCTGCCGGACATTGTGAACCAGCAACTCCGTCTGAACGCCGAACCAACCAAATGTACTGATGACCAGAACCACGGTAGTGAACTTGCCACCCTCGACCCCGAAAGTTCGCCGGAGCACTAATGCCGTGGGGAGACGACAATAGGTTCCGACCAGACCGGTGGACGCCGATAGGAGAGCGACAACCGATGCTCCCACAAAGACGGCAAGCACCATCTTTTGGAATGCCATGTGTCTACCAAGTTGCACCCCTAGCAAAAAAACCGGCACGCAAATGGTAATACCCACCTGAAACATGACGAAAAATACCCAGCTTCTCAGATCTTGCCCCGCAGGCCTGACACGCGGCGCAGCCTCGACCAACCCCATCAGGCGCTTGGGTAGTTTCATTTGACACGTTTGCACAAATACCGGGGACGGTCCCGGACCATTGGCCGTCCCCGGCTGCAAGCGATCCAGCTAGAAGCGCGCAATCACTTCGGCTCCATAGGTTGCGGGCTCATTAACCATCTGAGTGGACACGCCCGCTCCCATAGAATTTGGACTAAAATTTATTGGCTCTCGAATGCTGGTTATATTCTTGCCCCATAAGGCGAAGGTGTAGCGACGGTTCTCCAGGCCAACACGTGCATTCAAGAAACCAACTGAATGGAAGCAAAATCGGTTGGCCGAGTCGTAGCAAATAGGGCCCTTATAGCTGTAGTCGAGCCGATACAATGCGCTGTAGTCGTCCCACAGAGGCTGCCTGTAGAGCGCAGAGATATCCGCCGTATACTTATTCGCCTGCGGGGACTGCTTGCCGTAGTCATTCTGGTCGAGATCATGGGAATTAATCTTGGAGTCAGCTATGCCGCCCGCGGCGCTCAACGTTAGGCCCGACACCGGGATGTAGGTCACCTCCAACTCTCCGCCGTTGAACTCCACCGACCTTATCGTCACAACGTCGCGCGCAGGAGGCGCTGTGTTGACCAAATAGTATTGTTCATTGTTGAAGTGGGTATGAAAAACGTCGGCGTTCACCGTAAGATGATGATCAAAGAATGAACTCTTGATGCCGACTTCGTAGTTCACATCAGTTTCTGCCGGAAATTCGCGGGGCACCAACAGGCCGCTCGAGACTGAGTCTGTGTAGGCGTTAAATCCGCCACTGCGAAACCCCTTGCCGACGGTGAAATAGCCCATCAGATCCGGCGTGAATTGTTGCGAAAGTGTCCCATTGGGCTGGAATGCGTTAAACGTATCTGAGATTGCATTGTTAGGGCCAGCCGGGATCGAACGATCCTCGTCGGCGCGCCTATCGCTGTCGTAGCGCAGCGCAACGTCGAATTTGAAGTTGGCGGGTAGAGGAATGCTCACTTGACCGTATGCTGCCTTGGCTAAGCTGCTGTTATGATCGTCGTCGAGCAGGACGCTATCGGCGAATCCGCCCGCGCAACCGCAAAACGGATTGCCGCCGGGACCCGGCTCAAAAAACACATTCAAGTTATTTTCGGTCTGCCGCAACTGATAAAAGCCGCCGACGATCCACTGGATGGCCTGGCCAGCAGGGGACGCCAAATGCAAATCTTCGTTCACCGCTTTGACACCGACGGCATTCCATTGGTTGACAATCGGCAGCGGCGTCCAATCGGCGTCTCCAAAGACAGTTGATCGCGTCTGGGCGTATTGAGAGATCGAGGTGAGTGTGCCGAGTGGAGTCACCTGATCTATTTTGGCGGCGTAGGTGTCGATGTATCTGTGATCATTGATCGGTTTATTAAAGTCGGGCTGGTATTGCTTGAAATCGCCGATTGCATAATTGGGTAGAATCGCTTGCCAAGATGCGCCTTCTATGCCTTGAGTATGCGAGTAGGTTAAATCGACTGTCGTCGTTTCGGTGGGCTTGGCGATAATCTCGACCCGCCCAGCGTAGTCCTTAATAGAGTCGACCGGCTCGTCGTGCAGGGCAAGGTTTTGTATCAGGCCGCCAAAATAGTGAGCGCTCAGAGTCACCTTGCCCCAAAGCTCGCCAGGTACAATCGGCCCTGATGCTGTGTTGACCGCGCGGAAGAATTTACCGTTCCCACCGTCGACGATCAGAGTATCGTGAAACTCGTCGGTTGGCCTTTGTGTTTCGATCACCACAGCGCCGCCAATAGCGTCTCGCCCGTAGATTCCGCCTTGCGGTCCGCGCAAGACCTGAACGTTGGCAATATCGAGCAACTCCTGATTGACAAAATCGAGTGCTGCCACCTGAACACCATCGACAACGAAGGCGGCCGGCGGTTCACCTCCTTGTACTGTGGGAATGCCGCGAAGTGAAATATTCGGCACCCCGGCGCGGTAGCCGTCAGTGAACGTGAGGTTTGGTATCAAGTGGCCGACATCACTCAAATTCTGCACACCGGCCGTCTCAAGAGTGTCGGCCGTTATAACGGAAATCGAGGCAGGCGTTCTTTGCAATGGTTGCGCCACGCGCTATGCAGTGACGACTATTTCAGTGAGTCCCTGGTCGCCGGCCGCAGGTGTCTGCGCGGATTGGGCCAAGACTGGAGTGGACAGGAAGGCGCTTCCTAGCAGCAGGAGCGCCCTGAAGCTATTGATCTCATCTGACAGAATAGAATTCATGTTCTTCATCCCCTTTTTGTAGAGCTTTGTCACTATTCGAACGGTCGATAAGGATGGGTCAGTCCGAAGGCTGCCGGCCCCATGACGGCTAGTGCCGTAGGCGTGCACAACTGCGGCGGCGCGCAGCAGGCGATAACCGCCACGCGCTGCCCATACCGGAGGGCTTCCGTTGGAATGGGTCGCGCGGTGTCAAAGTCGACGATGGTAATGAGATCGGGCACGATCGCGACCACGGCGCCGCCAATCTCAATAACGAGGTTCTCGTTCTGGAACTCAATGACGGCGAGCCTTTGTCGATCAGGACTTTCAATTTCGCAACGACCGAAGACCCATCCGCGGGTGGTCTCACGAGAAAGTGCCACAATCTTGCCGCGAAAAACTTGGCGGGCTCGGTGATAAAGCGGCACGCTCTCAAGTGCGTCGATTAGTCGAGCGACGGGGGCTTTGTTCGAGGCGGCGTTACGTCCGATGGCCTCGCCGATGGTTCGAGCGGCGGAAATCGTCCCAGGGACAGCCGCGCTCTTCGCTTGAGCCCCCGTCATCGCATAGCAGGACAGGGCAACGCTGGCACCCATGGCGGTTACAACCGGACGGGCGAGTTTCTCCGCAACCTCGTCGGATTGCGACTCGACCATGACGGTATTGCCGAATTCGTCGGCGAGGGCAACCGGCGCGCAGGCGATTCCGGCCAGGCTGAAAACGTTCATTTGCAAGGCGGGAAACGCTCTTCCCATTCCGTCCGCGTCGACAAGCGGCAGCCCCCGCAAGGCTGCGTAAGCGATCGGGAGGATTGCATTCATGCCGCCAATCTCGGCAGCGATTATGGCCGTCGCCTTGCGGCCGACACGCCGTTCCAGAGCCCGAACCGCGCAATCGGCTTCGTCCAACGACATAAGCTTTTCGATCAGAACCGTAGGGGCTCCCATCCCGGCCGCCATGAAGACGGCGGCATCGTCTTCGAGGGCTGACAGCGGCACAAGATCCACTGGGCCGAAGCGATCCAGCGCTTCGCGGCCCAGCAAAGTTGCAATATAAGGATCGCCACCGCCTCCCGTGCCGAGAAAGGCTGCACCGACGGCAATGTCGCCGATCATGTCGGAATCGATGCGAGTGTTCTTACCCACTGCTGCCGACTCCGATGGCCGCGAGATCGCCGATCGCCCGGCAGACAATTCGCCGGGCGCCGCCCGGCAGGTATTGGAGGGGTAGGTCCTCCATGTCAGTAACTGTTACGCTCGACTGGTCGGCCCCCGCATCGATCGCGGCCTGAATGGCACGCGAACGCGCGTCCTCGATCGCGGCGCCTCGTCCATTCTCGCCGCAGTTATAGATTCGATCGACTTCGCCGCTCACCTGGCCGATCGCCGCGCCGACAGCGTTGGCAACATCGGCGTGATCGGGGCGAATGACATCGGGAATTCCGGGCAACTCTTGCCCGACCAGGGAGGCGCCGCCGCCGACCAGCAAAAGAGGTAGGTTGACCGGACCCGTCTTCATACGATCGATCGCGTCCGCCAGGCGCCAATGGAATTCGTCGACACCGAGGCGGACCATGGTGGAATCGAGACCGCTGACGGCTTTTTGGTCGCCAAGCCGCAAGTAGCCGGCGGCAACAGCCAAGTCAGTCGCAGTCAAGACCTCACCGCCGAACACCAGCGCCTCCGTTCTCAGGCGGTAGCCGACGGAGGTCGGGCCAATGGCAATCCCGTCTTTCGATTGCGTGACTCTGCTCCCACCCCCTAAACCGATCGACAGGATGTCGGGCATCCGGAAATTGGTTCGTATGCCGCCGACATCGACATGCATGCTGGACTGGCGGGGAAACCCGGAAAGAATTACGCCGACATCTGTCGTCGTTCCCCCGATGTCCGCGACCAAAGCATCACCGATTCCTGCCAGGAAGTAGGCGCCGCGCAGGGAATTCGTAGCGCCCGCGGCAAAGGTGAGCACCGGCATTTCCAGCAGATGGGCAGATGACATGAGCGTGCCGTCGTTCTGGCTGACGAAGAACGGCGCGTTGATGCCGAGATCCGCGAGAGCCTTGCCGATCGCGGCCGCAACTTTGGCAGCAAGCGGCCGAAGGCTCGCATTCATGATTGCCGCATTTTCCCTTTCGAGCAGGCCATGCCGCCCCACGCGATTTGACAAGGTGATGCTTGCGCCGGGCAATTCATCCCGAATAATCTCTGCGGCGCGCTCCTCTTGTTCGCTGTTGAGCTGAGCGAAGATGGAGGTAAGCGCGATTTCGCGGATTCCTTTGTCGGCGATCTCGCGCGCTGCTTCCCGCAGGCTCGTTTCGTTCAGATGCGTGATGGGGCTGCCATCGAACTGGAAGCCTCCCTCGATGATGGCGTCATATCCCATCACTGCTTTTCGCAAGGGGGTCGGCCAGGTGGCGAACGGCCTGATGCTCCGGCTGGCCGGAAATCCCATGCGAATCGCGGCCACGGGCGCTAGGCTTTGCGCTTGGATGAAGGCGTTGGCGAAATGCGTCGTGCCGATCATTACGGCATCAAATGTCGAAGGCTGAACGGCGAGTTCGTCGATGACGGCGCGAATGGCTTCTTGAATGCCCTGACTGACATCTTCCGACGTCGGTCGTTTTGTCGCAGCCAGGACACGGTTGCCGTCCATGATCACGGCGTCCGTATTTGTGCCCCCGACGTCCACCCCAATTCGCATGACTAATCCCCGGAACTCTTCCCAGAACCTGAAAGAGCCTACCGAGCCGGATTGGTAGGGTGAGAGGACCTACTTAGTAGGTTGTGAGAGATTTGTTGCCAGAGGCGCAATTTGGCGCCTCTCCTTGCTCATCTATGATCTCGGCTCACGAAGCGCCGGGGGAACTCCGGCGGCGTTGTCGGTGTAACAGCTCGAACAACGCGATTGAACATCACGCTCCTCTTCGACGACCTTTCAACGACGATAGTGCGTGTGGGGGCCTCGGAGGCGACAGAAACGCTGGACTCTCCTTCTACTTTGCTCCCGGAGATTTTGCACCATGTTGGAACACGGTCGCCAGACTCTCCGCCACATAGCCCACTCGACAAGTGTGTCGGCTTGACCGAGTGCCGCGCGATGGCGCGTGCGGCACACCGGCTCGGACTTGCGGTGATGGTCGGAACACCACCGGCACCTCTCTCGCCACTGCACCCGCGTTCCTGGTCGGGCAGCTCTGCAGTGTGGTCGACCTGGACGGGCGTGCGCTGCTTGCGACCGACCGGGTTCCCAGCGTGACGTACGCAGATGGAAAGTCTTATGTTCCGAGACCGTCTGGGGCGTTTCGTGACCCGAACTCCTCTGCGCCTCTGATCGATTGGCGCAGCCTTGCCAGGTCGGCATATCGAGTGGTGACGCCAGAAACATCGGCCGCCATACGCATGTCCCGCAGCAGCTCCAAGGATCGCAATAGGACGGGAAGCGGGGGTCCGCTGGCCGTGATTCCTTGTTTGGACTCCTCGTTGAGATCCGCTGCGGGCAACTCAATGAACTTGCGTACCAGGTCGTCATGGTGCTGGGCAGCGGTTTGGCCGAACAAGTTGCACACCTGAAGGAAGGCCCTGGCATTTTTCTGATACCACGGTGCATCGGCGTGGGCGCAAGACAACTCAAGCAGTTCATCCAGCAAGCTGCGATAGGTCATGCATTCCCGCAGCCGCGCCTGGTCGTCCGGACGCATGAACAGCATCTTGTCGACCAGCAGCTGGGAGTAATATGGGTCGTTGGCACGGCATAAGCCCAGCAGCAGATCCAGCTGATTAATGCCGGGGAAATCTCCTGCATTTGCACCGCGATACTCCTGCCGGCCAACCCGATACGGCTTGTAATACGGCCGCACCGAGTAGAAGAAACGCTGCGGATCGAGTCGATTGAAAAGCCTCTCATTGATTGAGGCGACGGATTTCAATGCCGTGGCGGCGTTCTCGAACAGCACATCCACCACCGGGCTCGACACGCCTAAGTGCACGACCCGTATGATCGCATCGGCCGCCGATTGCAGGCCGATTATGCCGCGCGTGTTCTCGTCTATGAACAAGAACTCATCGGTCAGCGACGTAAAGCTCTTGCGGACGCCGGCGACCGCCTTGTTGTGGGTGGCCAGGTGGCTGGTGGCGAAGCGCGGCGCCATACCGAGCGAAGCACCGACATGCAACGCTAGTGCCGAGGCGAGCGGAAACGGCGAGCGTTCCTCCCGCGCGGGA
>WNFR01007299.1_pt1 | contig 15192 bp, 15 predicted proteins | sample 5400221 | NCBI WGS metagenome assembly WNFR01 (sample SAMN13153357, study PRJNA577476) | soil metagenome | isolation source: 40 cm soil under Madrone tree | place: USA:California | collected 2016-06-14 | reverse complement strand
TGCGCGCCGCTTCGTATCGTTTTTTGGAAATGGCCCGGGCCGTGCCGAGATAGGCCTCGGCCGCCTGTGCCAGTTCGGAGCGCAACTGGCGAAGGATCTCGTCCTTATTCTCCATCTCCGAAAGCTTGCGGCTGACTCCAGCGCCGTGCTTCATCACGTCTTCGAGCGTGGGGCCATACTTGCGCTTGAGCCGATCCATCAGCGCGAGGCGGTCTTCGACTTCCGCCAGATGCTCGGGAGAAGCTTCGATCCCGCCGGCGTAGTCACGCAGGCTGGCGCCGACGTCTTCGACGCTGATGCGTGCGGTTTCGAGCGTGGCCACCGTCTCTTGAAACTTCGGTTCGTAACGGGCCAGCTCTTCGATGTGTTTTTGCGCCGTCCGCAACGACGCGGCGGTTGAAGCGTTGCCATCGTAGAGCAAATCGAACGCGTTCATGGCCGCGCTGTGGATTTTTTCGGCGTTAGCCAGGACGCGCTTCTCGGTTTCGAGGCGCTCGTCTTCTCCCGGTTGCAACTTGGCGTCTTCAACTTCCCGCGCCTGGAATTTCCACAGGTCGAGCAGGCGCAAGCGGTCCTGTTCGTCGCGCTCGAGTTCTTCGATGCGACTCTGGATGCCCTTCCAGTCAGAGTATGCTTCGGCTGTCGCTTCTATCTGAACGTTGGCAAAAGTGTCCAGCAAGCGGAGCCGCGTAGATGCGTCGAAGGACAGCAGGGATTCGTTCTGGGCGTGAATGGTGGCGAGATACGGGGCCATTTGACGCAAGACTGCTACGGTTGCAGGCTGGTTGTTGACGAAAACCCGTCCCTTGCCACCAGCGGCAATTTCGCGGCGCAGGATGATCGATTCGTCTTCCTGGTCGATCCCATTATTTTCCAGGATCTGCGCGACCGTTTTTTCCGCTCCGCCTTCGACTTCAAAGACAGCGGATATCGTCGCTTTGTCTGCCCCCGAACGAATCAGGTCCGCCGAGGCCTTGTCGCCCAGCAGAAGGGCCAGGGCATCAATGAGGATGGACTTTCCAGCGCCGGTTTCCCCCGTCAGCAGGTTCAGTCCGGGCGCGAACTCTACCGCCAGGTTGTCTACGACCGCGTAGTTTTCTAGCCGCAGTTCGATGAGCACCGGCGTCCTGGTACGCAGAGTGGGATGATGAGGGTGAGCGCAGGATAGCACGAAAACAGTTTTCGGTTCGCAGTTCCCGGTTGTCAGAAAGAATCCGTTTGAGCTGCGTTTTTTGCACAGCCCTAAGGTTGTTAGATAGTGTTCATCGGCGCATTTAGGCTGCTGCCATGGTCTATAATCCAAGCAGGAATCCTCCTAAAAACAATGAATCTGTATCCCTTGCTGGCAGCAGTGGTCGGCGGCGAAATTATTGACTTGGTGGGTGAAACCGGCCCCGTCGCCAAGGTGGTTCTACTTATTCTCCTTATCTTCAGCTTGGTTTCCTGGGCGATCATTCTCTCCAAGTGGAGCGTGTTGCGGCGGGCGCGGGTACAAAGCGGCCGTTTTGTGCGCGCCTTCCGCAAGGCGCAACGGTTGCAGGATGTGGGCGCCGTGGCGGAACAATTTCGTCCCAGCCCGCTGGTCGGGGTGTTTGAGGGCGGATTTGAAGAGTATCGCCGGCAGGGTGCCGCGGCCAATGGCGTGATTCGAAGTCCGCTAGCTATACAGCGCGCCATGCAGATTGCGAACTCGGAAGAGCTGAGCCGCTTTGAGCGGAACATGCCGTGGCTGGCGATTACCGGAGCGGTCACACCGTTCGTCGGGCTGTTTGGGACCGTCTGGGGCATCATCGACGCCTTCCACGGTTTGGGTACGGCGGGAGCTGCCACACTGCGCGCCGTCGCGCCTGGAATCTCCGAGGCCCTCATTACGACGGCCGCGGGACTGGCAGCTGCCATCCCGGCGGTCATTGCTTATAACCTGATCGGCGGGTCGATTCGCGACCTAGCTGCCCGCGGCGACGACTTTGCCATGGAAGTGTTGAACGCGGTCGATCGCCAACAGGCGCCCGCCTACCGCACGGCTGAAGCTCCGGGGGTGCAGCGGTAATGGCCTTTACGGCTTCGAACGGACGAACTCAAACTTCCCTCTCCGACATCAACATCACGCCGCTGGTGGACGTAGTACTCGTGCTGCTGATCATCTTTATGGTCACCGCCCCGGTGCTGCAGTCCGGCATCGAGCTCAATGTCCCCAAGACCCGGACCGTCAAAGAGATTACCGAAGAACGCCTGGTGGTCAGCATCAACAAACAGCAGCGGGTTTTTCTCGGCAATGACCCGGTCAACATCAACGAAATCGCGGCCCGGATCAAACAGAAAATACGCGACCCGCAGCACCAGGCCATCTTCGTCCGCGCCGATGAAGACGTGCCCTTCGGCGCTTTCGCCACCGTCATGGACGCGGTCAAATCATCTGGCATCACCAATGTGAGTATCGTTACTCAACCGCTGGACGCGCATGGCAGCAAACACTGAAATCTTTTTTGAACACGACCGTTGGGGCCGCAACCTCACGTGGTCGCTCGGATTGCACATTGCGATTGTGGGCGCCATTGTGCTCTACGCCGTGGTGGCTCCGGGCAGCCATGGTGAAGGCTGGGGCGCGGGCGGTGGCGGCGATGCCATGGGCGTGACCCTGGTGAGTAACATCCCGCTACCATCCACTCCGACCCAGACCCAGAACGTTCTCGCCAACGACTCGAAGGGAATTACGCAATCGCTGCCCAAGCCGGAACCGGTAGAGGAGAAACTGCCGGATGCGATTCCGATCCCGGACAAGATCACAAAGACCAAGCCGGTGCCGAAGACTAGCGCCACCAAGGAGAAGGCGAAGCCAGAACCGGCGGAGGAAGCCGACAATGTAGTTCCCTTTGGCCAGGGCGGACCGGTCAGCGGGCCTTATGGCACGTTCAACGCCGCCGGCGCCAAAGGAGGCTTCGGCTTCACCGGCGGTGGTGGCGACTTCGGCTCACGGTATGCCTGGTACGTAAAGTGGTGCAGCAGAAAGTTTCCGAGAACTGGCTGAAATATGAAGTGGACCCGCGCATCAGCACGGCGCAACGGGTATACGTCACATTCGATGTCATGCGCGACGGCCATCCTGCAAACGTTCAAGTGGAGCAGTCGAGTGGTGTCCCATCGCTCGACCAATCGGCCACGCGGGCCATTCAGCGCATTGACACTTTTGGTCCCTTGCCCTCCGATTATGCCGCGAATAAGGTGTCGGTAGAGTTCTGGTTCGATTACAAAAGATAGCAGGGTATTTTTGGCTTTCAGTTGCTGGCGAGTGTCATCTGTCTTTTAGTATCGGCGTCATCCTGAGCGAAGCGAAGGATCTGGCGTGGAGCTGATAAAGAGTCGGCTGGGCCATTAGGAGTAGGCGCGACATCCTTCGGACTGAAGTTCCTCAGGATGACGCCGGATTTGAGAGTTTGTCACTTCGTACTACATAGTTAGGAAGCGATTATTAATGAAGCGATTTTTCTTACTGCTGTTACCTCTATTCTTGTTGACCTCGAGCCATGCCCAGGACTGGATTAAAACCGGCACCGGGTTGGGCGTCGAAAAAGTGCGCCTGGCAGTTCCCGATTTCAATGCCTCTACTCAGGATCCGAAGAATGCCGACCTGCTCAAGGCATTCAACGAAACTCTCTGGAACGATCTAGACAATGCCGGCATCTTCGACATGGTTTCGAAGAGTTTCTATCCACTAGGTCAAGTAGGAACTCCCGCTGATGTGAAGTTCGAGGGCTGGAGTGCGCCGCCGCCGAATGCGGCCATGCTGGCCTTTGGCAATCTGGGCGTGTCGGGCAACGGCATAACCGTACAGGGCTGGCTTTACGATGTGAAGAATGTGACCTCTCCGCAAGTCTTGGGCAAGCAGTATCAAGATGCGGCGACCAACGATGCGGCCCGCGCTACGGCGCACAAGTTTGCCGACGAGATCATCTTTCGCCTTTCGCTTGACCTGGATCGCCTGGTTTCATTTCCCCGGTTCGGCGGCACCAATCTTTCTCCGGCCTGGTCTCCGGACGGAACGAAAATCGCTTTCTCGTCCTCACGCAGCGGAGACCCGGAGATCTACGCGGTGGATTCTGCGGGAGGAAATCTCAAGCGGATCACGTCGTTCAAAGGCCCTGACGTCTCACCGGCATGGAATCGCAAGACGGGCGGGCAAATTGCCTGGGTAAGTGGAAGGACGGGACTGCCGCAGGTTTACACCATGGAGGCCGACGGCACCAACGTGCAGCGGCTCACCGACCAGGGCTATGCGGTCTCTCCGGCGTGGTCGCCGAATGGGCAGTTTCTGGTGGTTTCCTGGATGCGCAAATACGGCCCGGGAGCGCCGGGAGCGCAGGACATCTACATCATGGACATTGCCAGCAAACAGTGGGTGCAGCTGACCCATGATGGCGGGCGCAACGACTTCCCGTATTGGTCGCCGGACGGAAGGCACATCATTTTCCAATCCAGCCGTGCCGGCAGCTTGCAGATATGGACCATGCTGGCCGATGGTACCAATCAGAAGCAGCTGACCTTTGCGGGCGCTAACAGTCAGCCCAACTGGAGTTGGAAGTGATTTTTAGAAATTTGACCCAGGAATCATATTCGCTGTTTTGCAGTGAATTCCCGGACGAGGCGGAGCACGATTTCCCCTCTCCGGACTTGAGCCGGGCGCAGCGATCGTAATCAAGTACATCAATCAATGCGCACCCAGAGTACGGAGGAGCAGAGTGAAGCAACGAAACGTTAGATGGATGATGTTGGTGTTCGCCCTGATGGCGATCATGACCCTGGGCGCGTGCAAGAAGAAAGTAGCGCCACCCCCACCGCCTCCACCCCCACCGCCAGCCGCGCCTACAGCTTCGCTCTCGGCCAACCCGAGTACGGTCGATAAAGGCGGGTCCACGACATTGACCTGGCAGACCAGCAATGCGACTGATGTCAGCATCGACGGCGTAGGCGCCGTGCAAGCCAGCGGGTCGCAGAGCGTGACCCCGGCTGATTCCACCACCTATACTCTGACCGCAAAGGGAGCGGGCGGGACGCAGACGGCCACGGCGCGTGTCACCGTGAACGCGCCACCCCCACCGCCACCTCAGCCGTCGGCCACTGAGGAAGAACTGTTCTCACAAACGGTGAAGGACATCTACTTCGACTACGACAAGAGCGATATCAATGCGGACCAGCAGTCGTCCATGCAGGGCGATGTCGAGTTTCTGAAGCAGCATCCCAACATCAGCTTCACGGTAGAGGGTCACTGCGACGAACGGGGGTCGACGGAATACAATCTAGCCCTGGGCGATAGCCGTGCGAATTCCGTCCGTAACGCTCTGGTACAAGGCGGCGTTCCTGCCGATCACGTCAAGACCATCAGCTACGGCAAGGAAAAGCCGTTCTGCACCGAGTCGAACGAGCAGTGCTGGCAGCAGAACCGGCGTGGTCACTTCGTCTACGGGAAGTAAGGTTGATTGGCGCCGGTGTCGCGGCGGCTGGCAGGCGTATTTGCTTGCGCCTGAGTGCGAGGGCGGGACGCCCTCGCGACGGCCGGCGGACGCCGGCGCTACATCATTACTTCGTCCTCTGGCCGGGACGCGATTCATACTCTTCCATCGTAGGTATTGGACAATGAAAATCCAGCGATTTCCCATTTTGCTTGCCATCTTGGCCCTGCTCTGCACCGGCGTGACGCCGGTGTGGGGCGTGAACAAGGACATGGTGCAACTGCAGACTCAGGTGCAGGACCTGCAGGACCGAATTGCTCACATGCAGCAGTCCTTCGACGAGCGCATGGGTGTACTTCAGCACCTGATTGAACAGAGCACCGACCGGGCCAACAAGGTTGCTACCTCGGTCACCGACCTTCAGACCACTCTCCAAAAGCAACAGACCGACAGCGGCGCCCACGCTGACCAGCTCTCGGGCCAAATCCAGTCCTTGAACGACACTCTGGACGAGCTCAAGGCGCGCCTGGGCAAGGTGAGCAAGCAACTGGAGGACATGCAGGCGGCACAGCAGAGCATTGCCGTCCAGCAGACTCAGCAACAGCAGCAGGCAGCGGCCGCTCCTCCGCCCGACGTTCTTTACAACAATGCGCTGCGCGACTACCAGGCGGGAAAGAGCGATCTGGCGGCGCAGGAGTTTGGGGATTACGTGAAGTTCTATCCCAACACCGACCTGGCGGGGAACTCGAACTTCTACCTGGCTGACATCCAATTCAAGCAGGGGAATTACGCGGCGGCGGTCAAGAGCTACGATCAGGTCCTGCAGAGCTACCCGGACGGCACCAAGGCGGCCGCTGCAGAACTGAAGAAAGGTATGGCGTTAGTTGAGCTGGGGCAACAGGAAGCTGGAATCGCCGCACTGCGCCACGTGATACAACGCTATCCCAAGTCCAATGAAGCCATGCAGGCCCGGGACCGTCTACGCAAGCTGGGAGTGGCCACGACAGGAACTGAGGCGCGGAGGCCCCAGTAAAGCGTGGCTGTGACAACCGGCTATGCCGCCTGATGACGGCGATGATGGCGGCGACTGCGGCGGTGGTGACGACGGCGCGCATTGTCTTTGGCTTCCTGCCGGTGTGCGTTAACGCTGGCATGCGCCTGCTCACCCGGAGTGAGCTGTTCTCCCCAACCAGCCAAAGTCACCAGCAAAATCCCCGAAAGAGTGAGTATGAGACGCTTCATCCTGACCTCGTTGAATCTTTGTCCCAATCTACAGGATTAACCCTTCCCACTGGTAAAAGTTTCACGATAGGCTGTGTATTGGCCTGATGCGTTTCCTGGCCTGAATCGGGGACATTCATGACTGACTTCAAGAAAGACCTGGATCGGGCTCTGGCCGATGACCAGGACCGCGGCAAGGGCGCCGTAGAGCAGGACAGACGGCAGGAACCGCCTGGCAATACCTCTATGCAAGGACAGCTGGGGCATCGCGACCAGAATGCGCTGCTTAAATCCTCCGACACCGATTTTCCAGAACCCGGTGGCGTCCCTGAACACTCAGGGGAGCCCGCCGATAGGGAGAAAAAGGACGTGGCCTGAGATTCCGTTCCTAGTGCCACCCCTTACTCTCCCTTGTCCTTGTCTTTGTCCTTGTGGTGGAGATCAAGGCCGAAGGATGGGTGATCGCGCGGGCCGGTAATCTTGATCGGCACTTCGGTCTGGCCGTTCTTCCGGAAGAACGGATCCACCGCCTTCAAGACGAAGGATTTCGCCCCGGTCGTCGTCTGCGAAATTTTGGCCTTCATCAGCAGCTTCCCGTAGAAGTCGAGGTTTTCTTTTTCCAGACCGTACCGGCCGTTGAGGGCGACCTGAGCTCCGGTGACAGTGAAGGTCAGGCCGCGGAACGTAATCACGCCGTTGTCGAGCACGAAATTGCCTTTGAGCTGGGACACGCTGCTGCCTGCATCCTTGTTTTCCGGCTGACCCTGACCCTTTCGGCTGAGCGTCTCGATTTTAGCGGTCACTTCCGGGCTGGTGAATTGGGCCTGCTGGACGTCAAATTTTCCGTCCAGATTCAAGCGATCGGCGAGATCGCCCTTGCCATGCGGCAAATCAAATTTGGTGCGAAAGTTTATAGCGCCGGTCAGGGGAGGCGGATTGGCTTTCACGGCCAGGCGCAACAGATCCTCGAGTCTGCCTTTGTCGACGGTCACGTCGAGCGTAATCTCTTTGCCCTGCTTGTCGGGAGATCTCACCACGCCGCCCTGGGCGACGATCACGGTGTTCAACAGATGGGCCGTCACCGGATGCAGCAGCGTGTCCCCGTTGGTGCCATCCACCGTGGCACTAAAGACCGTCTCCAGATCGAGAGGGTGCCCACCAACAGCGACCGTAAAGTCGGGAGTCGAGGTCTTGCCTTCGACTTCAATTTTCTCCAGCACGCCGCCAAACTTGCCGGTCGAAGACAGGATGCCGCTGATGCCTTTGAAGACTCCCAGGTCAGCCTTGTCGAATGTGTACTCGGCGGACAGCGGCGTCTGGCCGGGATCATCCGGGCTCCAGGGGCCGAAACTCCCCTTGGTGTCAATTTCGCCCGGAGGGACGGCGTTAGTGAGCTGCGCATTGAATTTCGCGGGCCGGTCGAGTCCGACCGAGTGCATTACGAGGTGGTGAATGGCGAACACGTGAGGATCTTTGTCCGCGGACTTGGGCAGCAACCGAAGCTCCGCCTCATCCGACACAATTTCTCCGATCAAGATAGGGGCGTCCCGCATTTTCGACCAGTCCTGCTTCCTTCTTTCGCCCTTGGGCGGGACCTGTATGACCAGATCCTTGAGCTTGACTTGCTCGATTTTCCATGGCTTCCCGAGCAGGCCCGTGATGCCCGCCTGAGCGGAGAATTCGCCAATTGAAATCAGCGGCGGGACATCGGTGCGGCCTTCGTGACGGAGCACCAGTCCTGAACCTTCGATCCGCGCGCCCGGAAACAGGTAGACGTGAAACGCTTTAAGCTCCACGTCAGCGTGAAATTTCTCGGCAAGCATCTCCACAACCTTGCTGTGCAGATACGGATTGGAGAGGTGAATTCCCGTCACGATGACGGCCACGATGGCGATCACGACCAGTGATATCACGATCAGCAGAGTCTTGCTTACCGTCCTGGTCCTGGTCTCAGTCATTTGCAGCAATCTCTGACGCTATTTCGGGGCAAATGGTTGGCAACAGAATGCTGGTGATCTTAGCGAACTTGTGCCCGCCGACGCCACGGCGATGCCAGGCGTGCGCTGCAAGGTCAACTGGCTTGGCCAAATCACCCTCATGCGATTGGCTCGCCGGCTGCCCGAGGCTCTCGCCGATCTTGAGAGCTACACTTGTCTTGAAAGGCATCTATAGCCCCCATGAGAACGCCCTGTGACGAAGAAGTAATGAGATCAGCAGGCGTCGAAGTCCCCTGTGGAGCGGGAGCGAGAACCTGGATACTTGCGGCGACCATTCTCGGCTCCAGCATGGCGTTCATCGATAGCACGGTCGTCAATGTCGCTCTGCCTGTGCTCCAGACCAGCTTTCACGCGACCATGGTGGACGTGCAATGGGTGGTCGAGTCTTACGGACTCTTCCTGGGCGCGCTGATTCTTGTCGGCGGGTCTCTCGGCGATCTGTTTGGCCGACGTCTGATGTTCCTGTCGGGAGTTGCGATTTTCGCGGTGGCATCGGCCGGTTGCGGCGTTGCCTCAAACATTCACCAATTGATCCTTGCGAGAAGTATCGAGGGCGTGGGGGCGGCGCTGCTCGTGCCCGGCAGTCTTGCCATCATTAGCACATCTTTCGACGAGAAGAGTCGCGGCCAGGCGATCGGAACATGGTCGGGCTTCACGGCGATCACGACCGCGGTTGGCCCGTTGCTTGGCGGCTGGCTGATTGAACATGCCTCCTGGCGATGGGTGTTCTTCATCAATCTTCCGCTCGCCGCGGCAGTGATAACCATTTCTATCTGGCGGATTCCGGAGAGCCGGAGCGCCGTTGCAGGGCGCGTTGACTGGTCAGGGGCGATTCTCGCCACCCTCGGATTGGGTGGCCTGGTCAACGGTTTTATCGAGTCGGTCAACCTGGGTTGGAGGAATCCGTTAGTTTTCGGAAGTTTGATCGTGGGCTTCGCCTGTCTTGTCACGTTCGCGTTGGTCGAGGCCAAAGTCACGGCGCCGATGCTCCCGTTACGACTGTTCGAATCCCGAAGCTTCAGCGGAGCCAACCTCCTTACCCTGCTTCTGTATGCCGCGGTCGGAATCTTCTTTTTCTTGTTCCCGTTGAATCTGGTGCAAGTCCAGGGGTACTCAACAACAGCGACCGGCGCTGCCATACTTCCATTTATTCTGCTCATGTTTTTCCTCTCCCGCTGGTCCGGGGGGCTCGTGGCTCGTTACGGCTCCACAAGCCCGCTCGTCATCGGCCCTCTCATTGCCGCTTTCGGGTTCGTACTATTTTCCGTTCCCTCTGTGGGAGGCGGCTATTGGAGCGGGTTCTTCCCGGCGGTTGTTGTCCTGGGGTTCGGGATGGCAGTCAGCGTGGCGCCTCTTACCACCGTGGTTATGAATTCAGTGAGCCAGGACCGGGTGGGCACGGCGTCTGGTATCAACAATGCGGTGGCGCGCGTAGCGGGTGTCCTGGCTATCGCGGTCCTTGGGATCTTACTGGTGAAGGCCTTTAGTTTCCGGCTGGAGAGAAGCCTGGCTGACCTCTCGCTGCCGCCTGCGGTTCTGCGGCAACTGCGAGCCAACGAGAACAAACTCGCCGGCTTGCAGCTGCCCATCGGTCTCGACCCCAATCTCCAGGCTGCGATCAAGAAGTCGATTGAGGAAGCATTTGTATTCGGATTCCGGATCGCTATGTTGATTTGCGCGGGCCTGTCCCTGGCCAGTGCGGCAGTAATGTGGCTTATGGTTCCGAAGGAAGACAGCGATTCAGGAACGGCGGCGAAAACTCTGACTTGATCGAGAGCGCCGACAGCGACGACGCTGCCGGTCCCCTTTACTCCTGGCGTCATCCTGAGAGACCTCAGCCTCGAAGGACCCGGCGCGTACTATCCACTCGCCGCCCCAGCTGCCATGTGCGGTCAGCGCAAGATGCTTCGCAAGCTCGGCATGCGCATAAGAAGCCGACAAGATTGGGCGGGCCGGTCCCGTTCCAGACTGTACCTAGCGCAGCTCTTCCATCACCTGTTCCAGCACTTCCCTGCCCGGCCGCACTGCGGATTCCGGAAGTGTAGCCAGAGGCTCCTCAGTCATGTTCAGCAGATCAACGAAAGTCGGCGTTTGGGAATTGACGTAGAACACGCCGGTCAGCACTTCGCCCTTTTCGTGAGCTTCATTCAGACGTGTGATGGCCTTGATGCGGTTGGTGGGGTCGTATTCTTCTTCGAGTTTACGCAGGCGTAGGTGAGAGCCGTCATGCATGGTCACATCGATGGTGGTTCCGGGGTCGTAGTCGATGGCAATGTCTTCGAAGGCGGGGACAAAGCTGACTTCCTGCAGCGGCTCTTCGTGGTCCTTCATGTACTTGTAAGACTTGGTGGAACCCTCGTGATCGTTGAAGGTCACACAGGGTGAAACCACGTCGAGCATGACCGTGCCTTTGTGGGCGATGGCCGCTTTCATCATGGCGTGGAGCTGCTTCTTGTCGCCGGAAAAAGACCTGCCTACGAACGTAGCGCCCAGTGTAATGGCCATGGCGCAGGTGTCGATGGGAGGGAGGTCGTTGATCACGCCGGTTTTCAGCGTGGAACCCATGTCGGCGGTGGCGGAGAATTGGCCTTTGGTCAGTCCGTAAACGCCGTTGTCTTCGATGATGTAGATGATGGGCAGATTGCGCCGCATGAGGTGAATGAACTGGCCCACGCCGATGGAAGCGGTGTCGCCGTCGCCGCTTACGCCGAGGGCGATCAGATGGCGGTTGGCGAGAACCGCGCCGGTGGCAACCGAGGGCATGCGCCCGTGTACGGCATTGAAACTGTGCGAACGGCCCATGAAGTAGGCCGGGCTCTTGGACGAACAGCCAATGCCGCTCGGTTTGATCACGCGCTCGGGCGAGACTCCCATTTCGTACATGGCATCAATGATGCGCTCGGAAATTGCGTTGTGGCCGCAACCGGCGCACAGAGTCGTCTTGCCGCCGCGATAGTCGAGTACGGACAAGCCAATGCGGTTGGTTTTCGGTGCTGGAGCCGGCTTGTCGGGGGTTGAGGTCGCCATTTACTTGCCCTCCATGGTCATGAGTTCGTCGGTGACCGAGCGCGCGTCAAGCGGCAGGCCGTGAATGTGGGCGATGCTGCGCAGACGGGTGTGGAGCGCTGCTTCGAGATCCATCTTGAGCAGAGTGAGCATCTGGGCGTCGCGGTTCTGTTCGACCACGTACACCACCTCGTGTTGCTTCACGAAGTCGTGGACCTCGCGAGTGAATGGATAGGCGCGCAGACGGAGATAATCCGTCTCGATGTTGTACTCCTGGCGCAACTGGTCGCGAGCTTCGATCAAACCCCAATGGGAAGTGCCGTATCCGATGATGCCGATCTTTGACTTGCCGGTATCCACTTCCGGCCGGGGCACGAAGGAGCGGGCAGTCTCGAACTTGCGGTTGAGCCGCTCCATGTTGCGCTCGAAGTCGTCGGGACGCTCGCTGTATTGAGCTTTCTCGTTGTGTCCGCTGCCTCGGGCAAAATAGGCGGCGGCAGGATGATCGGTGCCGGGCAGAGTGCGGTAGCCTACACCGTCTCCGTCAACGTCCTGGTAGCGGGCAAAGCCGCCGAGGCGATCGAGATCTGCTTTGCTCAAAACTTTGCCGCGGCTGATGGGCTTTTCCGGATACTTGAAGGGGTCGGCCATCCAGTTATTCATTCCTAGATCAAGGTCGGACATGACGAAGACCAAGGTCTGGAATTGCTCGGCCAGGTCAAAAGCGTCGCCTGCCATGGTGAAACACTCCTCCGCGGAACATGGGAGCAGGAGGATGTGCTTGGTGTCTCCATGAGAGAGAAACGCGGTGGAGAGAATGTCTCCTTGCGACGTTCGCGTGGGCAAACCCGTGGAAGGACCGACGCGCTGGATGTCCCAGATCACGCCCGGGACTTCGGCGTAGTAGGCAAGGCCGGCAAATTCGGCCATGAGCGAAATGCCTGGGCCGGCGGTCGCTGTCATGGCACGCGCTCCTGCCCAACCTGCGCCCAACACCATTCCGATGGCCGCCAGTTCGTCTTCCGCCTGTACGATCGCAAATGTGGCTTTGCCGTCGGCACCGATGCGGAAGCGCTTCATGTACTCAATCATGCTCTCGGGCAACGACGACGACGGGGTGATCGGATACCAGGCGACCATGGTCGCGCCGGCGAACATGCAGCCCAGAGCCGCAGCTGAGTTTCCATCGATAATGATTTTGCCGGCGGTTTTGTCCATGCGCTGGATGAAATAGGGATCGCGCTTGGTAAGGTTGGCCGCGGCGTAGTCGTATCCGGCTTTCACCGCCGCCAGGTTCAGGTTGGCCGCCTTCACCTTCTTGGAAAACTGCTTGCGGATCGCCTTCTCGACCTCCGCAATGTCGATTTGAAGCAACTGGGCCACCACGCCCACGTAGATCATGTTCTTGACCAGCTTGCGCAGCTTGGCCTCGGGACAGACGGGGGCAACCAGCTTGTCGTAAGGGACGGCGTAAAAGACGAGATCGGGACGCAAGCTGCTCAGGTTCAACGGCTCGTCGTAGACGACGACTGCACCTGCGGCCACGGACATCACGTCCTCATGGGCGGTTTCGGAATTCATGGCGACTACGAAATCAATTTCCTTTTTGCGTGCAATGTAGCCTTCTTTGTTGGCTCGAATTGTGTACCAGGTGGGCAGGCCGGCAATGTTCGAAGGAAACAGGTTCTTGCCCGAGACTGGAACTCCCATTTGAAAAATGCTGCGCAACAGGACCGTGTTGGAACTCTGCGAGCCCGACCCGTTCACCGTCGCAACTTGAATACTCATGTCGTTTACGACAGGCTTTTGTTCCGGTGGGCGACTCTCAGCGTGGAGAGATACATCCGTGGTGGCCATTCCCGACCTTTCCTTGTGCTGGCTTGTACTTAAAGCGGGTTTGTCCGCTTGCAGTAGTAATGCAGTCAGAACCCTTTATTATACGGCAGGCAAACCGACGCGAACAGGCATTGAAGGCGGAGTCGTGCCACAGAGGTATCTATTTGGGAACTATGAAGATGAGCGCCCGTCGCCTGATTTGGCCAGGCCTGACTTTGCAGAAGCCAGCTCGTTTACTTTTGCGCGGCCGTGGCGTGCAGCTTGGCGTCGGCAACGATCCCCTCGAAGCGCGAATCGGTACGAATCCCTTTCAGGTCGGGGTCGGTAGCAATGCCGAGGGCTTGGGCGGGCGATAGTCCGTGTGCGAAGGCCTCGTGCAAGTACGCGAACGCCTCATCGGGCCGTCCGCGACGCGACGCAAGGCACGCCAGGTTGTATGTTGTGTCCGCGGTGCGGGGGCTTTCGGGCCCGAGGACACGACGCTGAATGTCGCGGGTTTGAAGCAGAAGTTTTTCGGCCTCGTCGTACTTGCCCAGACCGCCGAGACTGTTGGCGAGGCCGATCTGCGTTATCAACGTGTCCCTTTGTTCTGGTCCCAAAACCCGGCGCTCGGTTTCAAGGGTTTGTTGCTGCAACGTGGCCGCCTCGGCGTAGCGCCCTTCGTAACCTAAAACATTGGCCAGGTTGTTCATGGTGAGGAGGGTGTCGGGGTGTTCAGGACCGCGAACTCGGCGATCGAGGTCGATCAACTCGCGGAACATTTTATCGGCGTCGGCATAGCGGCCTTCCCATTCAAATATGCCCGCCAGGTTATTCATCGACGTCTGAGTGTCCGGGTGTTCGGGGCCAAAGACACGGCGGCGAATGTCGAGCGTTTCCTGCTCCATTTTCTCCGCTTCCGCATAGCGGCCTTCTTCGCCAAGGGTCCAACCCAGATCACTCATCGACTGCAAAGTGTCCACGTGCTCCGGCCCCAACACCCGCTTCTGCAAGTCGAGCGTTTCCCATAGCAGTTTTTCCGACTCGGCGTACTTGCCCAGCTGGTATAGCGTCCAACTCAGGTCGCTGGCTGATCTCAGAGTATCGGGGTGCTCGGGCCCGAGCACGCGCCGCTGCAGGTCGAGCGCCTCGCGTCCCAATTTTTCTGATTCGGGGTAGCGGCCTTCCCTTTGAAGAGCCCAAGCCAGGCTTCCCATCGACCTTAACGTGTCGGGGTTCCGTGCCCCTAGGACACGCCTTCGGGTGTCAACCGCCCGCGACAACAGTGAGTCTCCTCGCTGGTACAGCCCGAGACTGGTATAGACATTTCCCATCACGTCCATCATGTTGGATTGAAGCTCGGGATCCTTCGCCAACCCGCTATCGATGTCGGTGGACGCTTTATCCAGAATTTCGCGGACGGTAATGGTATTGCCGCGAGCCTCGCTGGTTGCGAGACCTTGAACATGCGAGTCATGAAATCGGTGATGCGATTGGCCCGGTCTCGTTCCCGCGTAATACGGCGCAACTGCGCCGCTTGCATCACCGCAAACGCGACCAGCAGGAGCGCCACACCGGCAGCCGCGGCCACTCCGACGCGATGGCGGCGGACATATTTCCGCAGACGGTAACCCGTGGTCGCGGGCCGGGCCACGACTGGCTCGTGGCGCAAGTATCTGCCGATATCAGCCGCCAGCTCTGAAGGC
>WNFR01004911.1_pt1 | contig 15193 bp, 23 predicted proteins | sample 5400221 | NCBI WGS metagenome assembly WNFR01 (sample SAMN13153357, study PRJNA577476) | soil metagenome | isolation source: 40 cm soil under Madrone tree | place: USA:California | collected 2016-06-14 | reverse complement strand
GGCGGACCGTCAAGGCGTTCTGGCGGAGAGACTCGCAAAAGGAGATGAGCGGCGGCAAGCTCCGCGACCTTTTTGAAGGTTGTCAGAAGCAACGCAAGAGTGCTTCCCGAAGACATACCGCTCCAGATGTGTGCACCCGTATTAATTCCATCTCGGTGTATTCTCCCAGTTGCGTCAACTCCTTGCTGATAACTCGCGATTCAAGATCGTGCTCCTCGAGTAGAACGGCAAGGATAGCACTCATGCGGTCGAGCGGAAATGCCGCAGGGCCAGAGAAACGTTGAGGTACCTTGTCATGGAAACTTTAATTCGCTGCGCATGTCAGTACCAAGTCAGGCCCACCTTCGATGGTGCACTTCCACTGCGTTGCGGTGCCTTGCGGGTCCCACCGCCACGCCGACGCTTGGATCGCGTTTCACGGCTTCGTGCAAACATGCGCATGTCAGTCCTTGGCGGATTCGAGGAAGCGAGAAAGGCCGCAAGTAAAATAAACTTCTGTAGAGAGGACAGGGAGCCAACGGCTGATCCAATGTCTTTCTCACCACTTGCAAGGCCGAAAATTACGTCGGGTGTTTGACTCCATTTACGAGCGTGCATCCGCCGAGGGAGGAGTGCCTCGAGTGCAGCGGTGAAACTTGGTAAGAACACTCGCAAAAGGCGCAAGCGCACGTCTTCCGGGATGGGATGAAATTGATCGGCGTCCCTTTGAGATTCGAGAACAGGTGCGACGAAGCTGGGCCATTGAGCAGCTGCGACGTAAGAAAGTTCTTGGGGGTCGCAAGTGAAGGGTGCGCAGATGCTACAAAGCGCATCTACATATTGTGCGTAGAGTTGTGCAAGAGAAGGGTGATATGCATGTGGTGCAACCGAGAGATCACCATCCGTGGGAAAGCGAGATACTAGAATTCGACGAGTACCTGCGGGAAGATCTAATTTGTAGGAAAATGGAAGCGGGGAAGCTGGATGCGCACCTTCTTGAGAAGGAGGATGCACCGATAAGTGAAACGGATCAATAGCCGCACCCATTGAAGGTCTGATTTCTCCCCAAGGTGACTGAGAGATGAATATTGTATGTATATCCACCTTTGACTTGAATGGGGTTGAATTAGCAATATATCAGCTGTAATACGACGTACTAACTCGGCCAATCTTGTGAGGGGGACGAGGAGTTCGGGTAGCGACTCCCTTATCCTCTCCGCCCGATCGATGACCAAAACCATCTTTACGATGTTCGCCGTATTCCTCGGTCCGCGAGCATTTGACGCGCTTCTATCGGGCGTTGGTCCCTCTTTGTCATCGTTGAGCTGGGCATGCAACACACGGAGACCATGCAGGAACTTGTCGAGACTGTCATTGTACCGTACACCCGTGAACCCTCCCGGCCAACTTGCACACCCATCATTCCAACGAGGACGCCACTTGGCCAGACGGTTAAGGGTCGTGTCAAAGAAGAGCCGAGGCGTGAAACATGCGACGGCATCGACCTGCGCAGATGCGATGGTGGGTATCACGTCATTGTCCGTAACAAAAGACTTTGCATCGACAGCGGACAAAGATGTGAGCAAAGCGTTGACGAGTGATGCAGTAACGCGTGTCGTGTAAGGGTCATGAACATACGTGAATGTGGGTGGGCACGTTGTCACGAGCGTGGTTAATTGGGATATGAGGGTATCGTTTCCTGGAAAGCTGTCTGATATTTCTCTAGTGAGACATTCAAGTTGCTCAAGATAGTTTGCCATGGTGGTGAAGAACACGTGACACCACCTTGATAGGCGCTTTTGAACAGTCTAGCACGGGCAGATGGGCGCACAACGGCCGATTTGTTACTATATCAGATGATGATCTCCGATTTGGACGACCTCGCCCTCCTGATCAACCACTACACCTCATAGCTCTTTCCTTTCAACACTCACCTCCCTTCTCATACTATGTCTTGGCAGAGTATGTTCCCAGTTGTGATGTTATCCCCATGATCTTTTTGATCCATGCGGGTTATAGCTTACGTCGACACCAACCTTGTGGGTACCGGGAAACTCAACAAAGCTGCTGTAATCGGCCAGCAAGGGGGCTGCTGGGCGGCATCTTCGGGTTACTCTGTGTGTCCCATGTTCGACTCACGTCGTATGGATAGCTAAGCCACCTTAACCTTGGTAGCTCTCGCCACAGGAGCAGAAGGATATCGTAGCCGCTTATGCCAACATATCTCAGGTCCAGACGAGTGGAGTCCGGCTTGCTGGACAAAAATTCTTTACCCTCCAAGCAAACGACCGCAGTATCTATCTGAAGAAGGGTGTATGTACATCACACACATTGGTCGTTATTCTATGCATCTTTCATGCTCACGTGTACTCAGGGTGATGGGGCGATTATAGTGAAGACAAAGCAGGCGGTCCTCGTTGCCGAGTATTGTGCACCAACCCAAGCGCCCGAGGCAACTCCCATAGTTGAGAGCCTCGCCGATTACTTGATCAGTGCGGGTTATTAGAGCGTAGCCCCTGTACAGCCTCGAAGACTTTAAATAGCGCTGGCTGAACATGAGCTTATGAACGTAAGCTGCATATGTAATCAGATAGCGTTTGTTTGCGGTATACCCGAATTTTGTGAGAGAGCACTTCTGGAGCGAAACGATGAGCAAAGAGCAAAGTGAAGAGCCTCGGCATCAAAGCCGGATCCGATTTTCGACCTCCGCTTACGGTCCCGAGAGATCACATCAGAAGTTTACGCAATCGTCCAGCCCACACCAACTACAACCTGAGGCCTGATGGACAACTACATGACCCTTTGTCTACGCATTCAATTCGATGGGCCGAGTGGACAGATGGTATTGGAGACTGATATCAATCCGCTCCTGCCTTGGCTTAGGAATATTCTTACAAATCTTGGATTGCCACATCCCAAACAGGCGAACGTTTTGAAGCCTCCAACTTACAACCGTACGAGTGATATCGACATGTACTGGGATGTGGTGTCTAAAAACGTGAGATCTTGCTTTTTACGTCGTCACCATCAATGAGCCTGACTGCGTTATGGAACAGCCCATTATAAGAAATATTTGTGTCAGGTGTGAAAATGCACCGACCACATCCCTGCGAGAAAAATTCATGTAAAGACTTTTTTGCCTCTTATATCAGCAGATGTACTCACTCTGTGCAGCGTTCGCTTGATGGTGTATGCTTATTCACTCGGTCTGCTCCCATGCGCGCACTGAGACGGTGACTCTAATGTTCGCTCGAAGGTTTTTCCTTCCATATAACGTTCGTGGGATTCCCAGCGGATTATTACCTACGGTTATGAAGCAAAGCCTTGATGAGACAACAGCTACCGTTGTACCTACTATCGCCAGTACTAGCGGTCCCGATTCACATTCACAACCGAGTTCGCTCGAAGCTAGGCTACACACGGTACTCCGAAGTGCAGGTGCAGGAATCAGTCTTCCATTGCAGCATCAGGATCTCGCTTGTACGTCTGGCTTGTTGGCTCTATTTTTTTTTCTTCGCTTGTTCACGGAGATGACGCAGATTACATCCCGATGCTGGAAAACTACATAGAATCGCTGCGTTCTATCGCGGAACGAGAGACTGCCAGACGGATGGAAGCGGAAGCTAACCTTGCGGAAGAGGAGGCGCGACACGCTCGTATTTTGCTGGGCATTAAAGAGGAGTGTCGGGAACCATTTGTGGTACCAGCGCTGCTCGACGCATTCGTTTCGCTCTCTGAAACTGTGGACAATTTCGCTGTCTCAGGAATGAATAGATAAATTGCGCCAACTTTGGAAGCTTCGATTTGCATGCATGAGATGTCAAGATTCAGGGCAGCAATCACGTCACAATTCCTCAGTGCGTCATCACTCGTTCTCGATATAACAAGTGCGACTACTTTTGCTTTCTGCGTTCACAGAAGATGACCTTTGCTACTCTACGCGCCCTGCATGCTATCATCGGTTCCGCTATCGACGAGATATATGCTGCCTACACATCACAACATCCCAATCCTTCCTCCTCCCCGCCCTCTTCTCCAAAACATCACCGTTCACCTACTCCCCCTCTCCTTTCTATTTCAAACCACACCCTTTCCTCTGCCTCAAACTATTCTCAATCTCAGTCATCTAATACCCAAATTCCTCCCTCCACTCATGACCTATTCCTCGACTTCCCAGACCTCAACCTTCCTGGAGACCCCTCTTCTCCCGCAGAGCAACTTACCTCTCGTCCAGATGTCGCGAACGCTATTTCTCGCATCATCTCTGCAGCAACCCAGCTAGCTGTTGTCGTTCGTCCCCCACTTCTGACAATATGCGATGCTAGCATGATTGTGCGTGTAGCCTTTTTTTTTTTCAACTTAACAAAAAACTCATAGAAGATACCGTGATCAGTATCACCTCCCATCATGCCTGCGCTTCTTTGAGGCATCTCACATCCCAGAACTCCTTAGTTCCGCAGGCCCCGCAGGCCTATCTGTTATAGAAATATCCGCCAGCGCAGGCGTAGACTCTGTAAAAATCAGTATGTCTTTACATGGGTCTTATCCTTTCATGTGTTCCCTGACGCCGCGTTTAGGCCATATATTACGACTACTTGCTACCCACCATCTCGTACGGGAACGTGAACCAGATGTTTTCGCGCTTAATCGTGTCTCCGCTCTCCTAGACTCTGGACGTTCATTCACGGAATGCCGAGCTGCGTAAGCATTCCCTCTCGTGCCTCTTTGCGTGTCTTGCATAGTGACCTGCTTGCAGACCTGAGAAGAAATATGATGCGGAAGGTGGCGGCGTCGCTGCCCTCGCGGCCTTAAAGTGTGCCTCTCCTTATTGATGAGATCACCAATTCGCTCATATAACCCCGTATTCAAAGTACCGACGAACTCTTCAAAGCCTCTGCCTATTTTACAGACGCCCTTCTCTCAGTCCCAGAAGCAATGTCAAAGCGTGCGCCCTCCGCCGGCTTTTTCTCTCGCAGCAGTAGTACAGAACCGCCCATCCCGTCTGCTACTCCCACATCCAACGCTACACTCCTTCCCCCTATATCTCTCACAACTGGACCAAGATCTCCTTCAAACCAGAGTGTCTCGAAATCTCCACTTGCTCGTGCACAGCCTGTCATCCGCAGGTTGCTATCGCGCCCTAAATTATCTGGCTCGGTCGACGACCGCCCCTTTTCGTTTCCGGTTTCACCTCCGCGCCCGGATGCTGGGCCTGTACTCGCACCCACAGCCTTCAACCTATCACAACACACCACTCTCTCATACTGGAATTGGCTTGAGACACCTGAAAATAGTACACGACTTGCGAGATTTGCCAAGGCCATGGCTGGGACTGAAGGTTGGATGGGTGCGTCGGATGCAGAACTATGCGGTAATCTGTTATCAGTTGGCGAAAATCCCCGTCGCTGACAGGTTTACTGTAGCGTTTCCGTTTCCCGATCTAGAAGAAGGTGCACTCGTGGTGGATGTCGGTGGTGGGATTGGTTCGACGACCTTGAGACTTGCACAGCGGTTTCCAAAATTGCGGTTCGTCATCCAGGACCGCGAGCCAGTGTGTAAGCTTGGCGAGGACGTGCGACATTTCTTTTGGAACCATTTCCTGCAATACTGACTAGTGCCTACTTGTCTTGTAGGCATGGCAGATTCACAGCCCTAGCTTCATTAAATCTGGTAGAGTACGCTTCCAAGGTCCGCCTCAAGCACGCGTTTGATCAATTACACGATATGATTCAATACTGACCGCCGAACACTAGTGCACGATTTTTTCAAACCTCAACCTAAAGACGACGGCGATATCAAAGCTGCCGTCTTTATCTTGCGTGTGGTCTGCCACGATTGGCCCGATACTCTCGCTCGACGTATCCTTCTTCAATTGCGCCGCGCCGCGGATGAGGCCGTACTTGATAAGAAGCCGACGTACCTCGTCATCGGCGATCATCTCTTACCTTACGCATGTACTGGCGCGAAGGAATCAGAGCCCAAAGTCGAGGGAGGGGCGGAAGCCCTGCGTGGGGCACGCTGGCCGCTCCTCGCGAACCTTGGTGCAGCTAGTACAAATGCGTACTGGTTGGATATGACAGTCAGCTTTTGTTTCTTGCGACTAAATCATTTATTTACATGGGTGCAGATGCAAGTGACACTTGGCGGACAAGAGCGTACGCTTCCAGAGCTGCGGTCACTTGCTGAAAGTGCCGGCTGGCGGCTAATTCGCGTTGCCCGTACTGAGGGATCTTTGTTCGCGTACGTAGTTGCCGAACCCGGTCCTATACCCTCGGGATCGGCACTAGGATTCACGTCTCCCTCTACTGCAACACTCCCAATAGAAGATGCGGAAGAGGAGATACCGCCGGCAATGTTAGCCAGGGGAGCAACTCCGTTGATGGATATGTTGGCCGCGGCAAGGACGTTATTGGGTGCTGGTACTGGGGGGAAGAAGGGTAAAGACGGGGATGGTGTATGGGCGCGGTGGACGCAGCGCAAAATATATGCGGATGAGAACGATGCTCGCAGAGGACCAACGGGCCCATGGACAACCACCGAGAAGGGTGCACGATCACCAGGGGGACAAAATCGCGGACTCTTGAAAAAGGTCTCCCAATATTTCGGTGAGGGAAGTTGAGGGTTCTGGTGCTCAGCGAGCGCCATTGGCGTGCAAACTTTGAGTTTGTTTGTATTGTAAGGTAAGTGTCCGCGTGTGCAGGGTGAAGCCAGCAAAGAGAGGCTAACCCTTTGGTTGCAACATTGCGATTTACAAGTTACAGTAATTTGTGTTGGTAGAGTGAGAACGTATTTAGAGAGATACCAGTGACCTCGATGGCCCTCCTCGCGTGGGTGGCCGTGGACTCGAAGGTGCTAGCAGATCCGTGTCCCGGTTCTGTGGGGCTGAGCAAAGCCGGTAAGATCTTCGCTCGTCTTTTACTAGCTTCACTGACGACTCGTTGACAGCCCAGACTCTTGCGGCGAAGAGCATTTGAAGCAGGGATGCGTCGATACTAGTAAAAAGTGTCACGTCCACATGTTCAATGAAGTCCACAGTCAAACCAGGAAGCTGCACGTCCATGGCAGCCCCACGTGAAAATGATAGAAACATAACGAGCGGTATCCCTTATCGAGGCGTTCGTTCCAGCCGTTTCAACCGTTATAATTCACCTTGAATGTCTTCATATTCCTGGTCGTTCTTTCGTCCGAGAACTAGTCAAGAAACTGCCCGCAAACTCGCCAATAATCGTGACCACAGTCAAACCAGGATTTTGCAAATCAAATCGCTGTGTAATTAATTACGGTAACGTGATAGCCCGCTGTAAAATAAATACAAAACGTCCGTGAGAAACTGTAACTTTAGTTAGTTAAGTCTTCTTGGATAAGATGTTGGCATCATGTATTTGTCAAATGCCACTATTCGACCTCCCCGAGGAAATACTCTTCGCTGTTCTAAAGTTGGTCGTTCTCCCCTTAGATCCAAGGTTGTCCCTTCCGGAACCACAGTCCCTCCTCACCTGTCGTACCTTTCACCGCATAGGTCTCCCTATCTTATATCAGAGCATTCTACTTCGATCTGTCCCACAAGCTGTCAAAGTTGAAAGGACCATCCTCAGCCAGCCAAAGCTCGTCTGCCATATACGGCATCTCTATGCGCCAGCTCCGATATCGTGGCTACCCGTCTTCCATGCCATCGGCCACGCCAAGGGATCTCTCCAAACATTTGATTTTGTGTTTCATGCTTCTTTGGGAGGAAATCAATTCCTCGGCAACGGGGAGAACTTATGGTCACCTCTCTCCGCGGTACCTGTACGGCACCTAGTTGTACGTCAAGGAACCGTGTTTTTACACGATCGTACTCTGGTCGCCGCGAGCATCTTGGCTCGTGCCGTTGAAGGTTGGACAAGCTTGGTAAGAGCTTTTGCAGTGCGCATGTCGTTTCTCCCGAGACTCACTTACCCCCCCTTCCCCCCAAAAAAACAAAAAAACAAACAAAAACTTAGGAAGTCGTCAATGTTGAACCCCGCCTTCTGTTCTTACCTACGCCTCACGGCCAACCATCCCCCCTCGCGTTGGCACTTTCCCGCTCGCCTTCGTTGCGCGTTCTACGCACTCCGCTGCCTCCCGCATGGAACTCATCATTGCTCGTTGCCAGCGAGAATCCTACCCTGGTGCGCATCGTGCTAACAAAGCCGGCGTTCTCGAGCCTGGACCCTTTTTCGTCGACAAACGTAGAAGTCTCTATCGCAGAACTCATCACGCGACACGGCAATCATCCATGGCTCGTGGAAGCGCAGAAGCATCGTAGATTAATGGGTCTTGTTGGCGCAGTGCTAGATACCGACGATACGTGACATTGCCGTAGTACGCCTACGATTCCGTGATGACCCAAAAACTGGTCTGAGCCCCATGTCAGACTAACTTATCACCATCACTGTGCACTCACTGCATGCATACTACGTAATTAGCCGATATAATTATCGAGGGTGGTTTGCTAGTAATCTGTCGCTGTTGCCCGGATCAATGAAGACGTGTATAAGAGCAGAGATTTGCTCTCATCCACCACAATAGGTATAGTTTCAAATTGTGTCCGCAGACGCAGATAGACATAAAGTAATAGAAAAGATAGTTCAAGTTCGCAGGCCTCGCACTATCTCACGGTGCTGGATTAATATAAGTTGTTTGAGCGGACTGCTACGAGCTCTTTTGTGTTTACTTGACTGTAATCCATTACGTCGGCCTCCCCTTCCTCCCTTTTTCGCGTTCTTTAACCTGTTTGACGTTTGGTCGCGATCGTGAGCGAGGCTCAGCTTTACTGGACAATACTCCTGGAGCCATTTTTCGTCGTTTCGGAGGGTGACCATCCTTTTTTTCTGATGGGGGTAGCTTCCTCTTCCCTCCAGCATCGTCCTGAATGTAGTCATGACTCCCGGTCGTGAACCATGTACAGGAGCTTGACTCACAACATTTTGGCGGGCTGCGCGCCGTTGCACGACTTGCGCGTTCTCAATCGAGAACTCGACGATAAGCGTGCCTTTCGCATGTTTGGTGTGACTTCCTGCCTCTGCAATCCTCTTCGCGCGGGAGGGGTCAGCATCTTTCTTTTCTTTCTCTAGCTCCGCTGGCCACCACTCCGCAAGGAGGGACGGAACATCGGGATTGTTGTTTGTCCACCGTAAAACACGGAGCGCATCTGCGTGCTCGCGTAATTCTAGAAAACCGTACCCTTTGCTGCGACCTTTCCCTGTCAATGGGTCGACGCGATCTGCCTGGCGAATAATCTTCGCTTGACGCACACGCGTCTCTTTCCCTTTATTTCGGGTCTCGTCCGCACCAGAACGGGCTGATTCCTCCTCACTTAGGCTTGTGCGACTGCCCGCAGCAACCTCCTCTTCAAAGGCCCGCATTGCATGCTTTGCAAGATGCTTCAACATGCGCTCCGTCACAAAGGTTGGAATGTGCCGAATGCTTAGGCGTGTCTTGGAGACGTATAAGGACGGATTTGACGCTAACAACGCCCGGCGGGCGTTATAAGAATCTGCACGCTTTTGAATTTCCATCGCTGAGAGTGATTCTGCAGCTGGGGTATTTGCGAGGATCACTGAAGGCGGGTTCAAATTCCAGTTGCAGAATAATAACCAATGCAGACAGGGCTCACCACCCTCACGGAGGAGAAACATGTTGCGCTTATCTTCCTTTTCGCGCGCTTTTTCACGCTCCTCCTTGAGCTTGCCCGCCTCCTCGCGTGGAACAGCACGGACAACATCCAATGTACGTCCATGCAACACCAGGCTCTGCGCAGAGATTGCAGATGGGTCGGGCGTCAATATTGATTCCATCGCGAACGGGTTCTTCTTTTGCTGAGATGCGAGACCGTCAATTAGGATGCAGAGGATGACGGTGGCGCAGTACGACGAACTATAGGTGCTTCGGTGGCTCCGGCCATTTCGGTGCGAATAACGTTACTTTGCTCTACCACCTTGTTCGCATCGGCAAGGTTCCAAAAGCACACGAAACCTGTGCCACGAGATTGACCAGTTGCGGAGTCCATAGTCAAACGAGAATATCGCAAAGGACCAAATTTTCGGAAACTAAAGTGCGAATCATGATAGTCAGGATGGTTGCAATCGCCAGATTTTAACAGACAAGTACGCACAGTCCTCGCAGTTCGTCTTCAGTCGCAATGAAAGGTACATTCCTTACAAAGAGGGTTGTTCCGGCCTCAGGTTGCGGTAGATTCGGCTTCACCACTTCCCCGTCATCGTCTACCTCGGACGCTTCGTCACTGGATTCCTCTCTGCTATCACTAACAAGTTCCTCTGGTTCGTCAGCGACGGCTTGCGAGTCATCTGTGTCCTCCTCATCGTCTCCTTGCTCGCTCTGGGAATCCGAGGATGTACCGCTGTCCAGATGCATCTTTTCTTCTTCCCACTTATCTTTACTCAACGCCCAATCAACCGCAATTATTCTTCCGGGGTCATCAAGGCCTTTGCTTGCCTTTACTTGTTTCTTTTCTTGCCTGAGCGTCTTTTTCCTCTTTTGCTTGTCCTTGATAAGGTCGGTGGCAAGACCGGTATGCACTGGCATTCCGTTGCGTGTATGCATAGCCGTCTCTGCTTCCCTCCTATTCCACATCCACACGAATGCGAAACCCTTGCCGCGCTGTGATGCAGACGATTTACTACATTCTGCCTTGGCGTCGTCGTCGTTCACGTTCATTTGTGGGATGTCGATGGAATATATTGAACCATGAGGAAGGAAAACAGCGCGTAAATCCTGTTCGGTAATATCAAAGGGTAGATTCCGCACAATGAGACGGTTTGCACGACTTGGAACTGGGGTTGGTGTTTGAGATTGCTTGGCCGAACCGTCGATGCGCTTTTTCAGTGTTACTGACAGCAGGGCCCCTTTGAAGACATGAGCATGTAACTTGTTCGCTGCAACCTGTGCCGTAGCGGGAGATGAGAAAATAACATGTGCTGATGACGATTTCAGCAGGGATAGTCAAACAGAGACAAGGAGACGAACCCGTTGATGCATCCTCTAAGTCATTGTCACGTTTTACGGGCCATTGCAACTCGGTAGCACCCTCGTACTTGCGAATTTTCTTCCAGAGGCTCTTAGAATCTACAGTAGGGAGGCCAGAAATAACCACTGTCCGAATAGCAAGAGGATCTCGTGAGGGAACGGGTACGTGATTCTTAGGCCGTGGATTTGCTTCTCGTTTTGAAGGAATGGAGGGAGAGCCTTTGTTATCTCGTTCTGCCCGGCTGGGCTAGGATTAACATTTGGCAGTGATTCATCGAAAGGCGAAGCACGAGAGCATACCCTATTGGCAGCCCATTCAACACGCATACATCGTCCGTCAAGAGTCATGCCCTCGACGGAAACATGATCAAATGCAGCCTTGGCGTCCTCAGCGATGGCAAAAGACACGTATCCAACACCTTTCGAGACGCCCGTTCCGTGTTCGAGAACCACAAAAGCTGAGCGCACTGGGGCAATGTCGGAGAAAAGGGTGTTCAAATCGGTGGACGTCGCAGTGTATGGAAGATTGGACACGAATAAGGTGGAGCTGAGGATATATTCATTAGAGAGCGAAAAGAAATAAAGGGAGGGTTAAGAAAGCTACCCATGAAAAGTGGGGAGGGTCGCCATGGAGGAGTGAGAGGCGGTGTACGTAATTCTTTATCTTGGCATCTTGGCCCTTGGCCGATAAGCACCTGTCCACACCTGACACTTGTCCCTGTTCCAAACCTGATTGTGCTTCACTTATTCCCATCGATGTACTCTCTCCTCCTGATAAGACACCTTGTGATCACGCGAGTGGAGATGCCAAGAGCCTCTTTCCCGTCTTCGGGTTGGGTTCCTGAAGAACCAGCAAGATAAATGCTCTTCGTGTCCAGCTTCGGGCTTCTTTTTTTCCCAACCGTTATCAGGTCCTGAACTCCACTCATCTTCGTGCATCACTTTTTTTGAATTCGAGTCCTCGCTATGTCTTCTGCCAATGAGCCAGTTTTGCCCCAGGGCGCGGGTTATGGCGTCGGTACGTTGTAGGTTTAGTTTCACGTTCGAGCACTCACGGTTACGTTTGTGTGCGACCAGTCGTCGGTACGTCCCTCTTATCACTTTGGCCAATATTGTCAATACCCTGGTGGCTCACCATACACCAGGAATTGGTCTCTTCTTCAGTGCTTTCATGATCACCTTGACCGCGATTCAGGCGCGATACACCGCGTTTTCTCCAAAAAATACAGAAGAGTTTAGTAGTGCATCACGAAGCGTCAAACCTGGCCTCATCGCCTCTGGAATAGTTTCTGCTTGGTCATGGGCTGCCACGCTTGTAGGTTCCCATTCACGCATTTAACAACAAACTGACGCCATACATCTATTGAAGCTCCAATCCAGTGCAGTTGCGTACAAATATGGAATTTCTGGTCCGTGGTGGTACGGTGCTGGGGCAACTGTCCAAGTTCTCCTCTTTGCGCAGGTATGCACTGATGAGAATGTCCCTACTTTGTATACGCTAACTCTATTGAATCAGCTCGCAGCCAAGCTCAAGCTCAACGCACCGTATGCGCATACTTGGCTAGAGATTGTCCACGCCCGATGGGGACGCACAGCTCATCTCATCTTCATGTTTTTTGGGTCGGCAGTGTTTAATTCTGTTCCGCATTCGCCATCACTCATATGTCTGATTCAGGCTGGCGACAAACATAATCGTTTCTTCTATGCTAATTCTTGGTGGCTCTGCGACTGTGACGGCTTTGACTGGTATGAGTACCATAGCCGCGTGCTTCCTTATCCCGCTTGGCGTTGCAATTTACGTCGTTGTTGGCGGTATGCGAGCGACGCTGCTTTGTGACTAGTAAGCTAACTGATAATCCCCAATATGCGCGAGACTGACTAAATTCTTTATGTAGCACCCACACCACAGTCTTATTCGCCATCATCCTCACATTTATGTTCACCGTCTATGCGACTTCGTCCAAGATTGGGTCCCCGTCGAAGATGCATGAACTCCTTACGGCCGCCGCTGTGTCGCATCCGGTATCTGGCAATGCCCACGGCTCTTACATGACCATGCGCTCGAAGAACGGGCTGATCTTTGGCGTGATCAACGTCGTCGGGAATTTTGCTACAGTTTTCCAGGACCAAGCTTACTGGCAACGCGCGATTGCGAGCAAACCAGCGAGCACAGTTAAGGCATATCTGCTTGGTGGGCTTGCTTGGTACGTGCACGAACCTTCCGTCTGATATAACCCGTAACGTCTCATCATGTCCAGGTTCGCCATCCCTTTCGGGTTGGCAACTACTCTTGGTCTAGCTGCTGTCGCCCTCACGGGTGACCCGTCTATGCGCACCCTGAGCCCCTCAGATGTCTCTGCCGGTCTTCCTGCCGCGGCAGCCTTGGAAAAGCAGGGGCTGCCGTGCTACTCGTCCTCCTCTTCCTGGCTGTCACCAGTGCATCATCTGCAGAGTTGATTGCTGTATCCTCGATATTGACCTACGATGTCTATAAGGTTACTTAACTTCATCGGTTTTACGATCAAGTCATGTTGCTTACGAGCGTTTCTCATCAGAAATACATTAATACGCACGCAAATGAAGCCCAAATACTCAGGGTTTCACACTGGATGGTAACTTTATCTACTATGAAATGACTTGAATGGTTTGAGAGCTGTTCTAAAGGTCGCCTTTTTTGCGCTCTGCATGGGTCTTGCAGGCCTTATCTTCTTTTACATTGGCATCTCTATGGGTTGGCTTTACGTGGGTTATCCTTCTACTTTCACAAAGCAATGCTGACGCAAGTTGATAGACGTTCATGGGTGTGATCCTGGGGTCTGCTGTGGTCCCCATCGCCCTCTGCATCACCTGGTCTCGCGCGAACAAGTGGGATTGCGTTGGTGGCGCGATATCAGGTTTCTTCTCTGGCCTCATTGTATGGCTTGTCACGACGAGTGCACTCAATGGTGGAGTTATCAACGTCACTACGTCCGGAGGCGACTATGAGATGGTTGCAGGTAATCTTGCATCCATCGGAGTTGGAGGCATTGTCGCGGTAGTGGCTTCTTTGATAGTAAGGAGTGGTCGTTTCTCTGACTTCTGGACTGTGCTTACCCTAATTTGGCTTGCAGTGGCCCGAAAACTTCGATTTTGAACTTACCCGTGTATTGAATGTGGCACATACCACGTCCACGCATGCCAAGGGGGATTCTTTCGGCGACGAGAAAGTTGTCGAAAAGGGGCACGATGTTGCAGAGACGCGCTCCGTCTCGGACGAGGGCCCCCTTATTACGCCCGACCCAGACCTCGACCCTGTTGCACTGGACAAGGCCTTCCGCTTCGCTGCATGGTCTTCGGTCATCTTGGTCTGCATTTTCTCCCTTACCCTCGACCAGATGCTGATGATACCGTGCACACCAGACGGTCGTCATGCTCCTGCTAATCCCTCTTCCCCTCTTTTTCGCGAGCACGATTTTCGGCGTGCGTGGGCTCACTGCATGGGTCGTCATCGGAATTTTCTGGTGTTTCTGCTCTGCTTTTACTGTCGTGCTATACCCGCTGTGGGAGAGTCGTGGTGCTCTTATTCAAATTACGCGGGGGATCATCAAGGTGGGCCTTTTTAAAAAGAGTTCACGCATGATACTGACTTCTCGTATATTTGGGTAGGACGTCTTTGGGAAAGGAAGTGGAAAGCATGTTGCTCCCGCGGCCCAGTCAGGAGTGTAAATGCACACACGAAGGAATGCCGCACTATGGGATACGGTGTTAATGTTACACAATGTTGGCCTTCATGTAGGAACGATAAATAACGAATAGATTGCTGGGGAAGAAGTGTCCCTATGCATTTGACCAGAGCCTAGAGCAGGGGAGAGACGTGGGAAATGTAAGAGACAACAAGATATCAGGGCTACCAGTATCGACTGGAGATGCGCGCCACGGTCGGGAAGCCAGAATGCCTCACTCGCGGTCTTTGTCCACTTCAGAGTATCGACCACCGACTGCCCCATACCGCTACAATATTATAGTACAGCCGATATCTCGAGTCACTAAGCACGCAACAGTTCGTAACGCGATATCGCTGAGCGCTGACACTGGGCCCGGGAATCGGTCTTTTGGCTGGAAGACTGTAGAAAAGATTTAAATTAAACATAAAAACTTTTCAGGATCTTTCTTCAGAAAAGTCATGTGATCAGATTTAAAGTCTTTTTCAGGGATTATGACCACATGA
>WNFR01004013.1_pt1 | contig 15197 bp, 12 predicted proteins | sample 5400221 | NCBI WGS metagenome assembly WNFR01 (sample SAMN13153357, study PRJNA577476) | soil metagenome | isolation source: 40 cm soil under Madrone tree | place: USA:California | collected 2016-06-14 | reverse complement strand
GATCGAACGCCACGAAGTCGGCGAGCTTCTTCGCCGCCTGCACCTTCGTGATCGCCGCCGTCAGCGTCGTCTTCCCGTGGTCGACGTGCCCAATCGTCCCCACGTTCGCATGCGGCTTCTTGCGCTCGAACTTCGCCTTCGCCATGGCCTTACCTCCGCTGATTCCTCGTGGGATGCCCGGTCGCGAATTGCGACGCGCACGCGACGCGAACGACCCCGCGTCGCTCCCCCACTCTGCTTCTGATTCCCTCTGTCCTCTAAGCGCCGACGGCCTTGGCGGCGATCTCCTCGGAGATCGTCGCCGGCGCCGGCTCGTAGTGTGCGAACTGCATCGTGTACGTGGCGCGACCCTGCGTCTTCGACCGGAGATCGGTCGAATAGCCGAACATCTGCGCCAGCGGTACCTGCGCAGTGATGACTTGTGCCCCGGCGCGCGCTTCATGGCCCTGGACGCGCCCGCGCCGACTGGCGAGGTCACCGATGACCTCACCCATGAATTCCTCGGGTGCAACGACCTCGACGGCCATGATCGGCTCGAGGATGACCGGCTTCGCCTTGGCCGCGCCCTCCTTGGCCGCCATCGAGCCGGCGATCTTGAACGCGATCTCCGACGAGTCGACATCGTGGTACGAGCCGTCGGTCAACGTCGCCTTGACGTCGACGAGCGGATACCCGGCGAGGACGCCGCCCTCGAGCGCCTCGCGGATGCCCTTCTCGACGGCCGGTACGTACTCCTTCGGGACGGGCGCCCCCTTGGTGCCGTCTTTGAACTCGAAACCGCTGCCGGGAGGCAACGGCTCGAGCGTGATCCAGACGTGGCCGTATTGGCCGCGGCCGCCCGTCTGCCGAATGAACCTGCCCTCTTGCTCGACCGCCTTGCGGATCGTCTCGCGATAGGCAACCTGCGGCTTCCCGACGTTGGCATCGACCTTGAACTCACGCAGCAGGCGATCGACGATGATCTCGAGATGGAGCTCGCCCATGCCGGAGATGATCGTTTGACCGGTCTCTTGCTCGGAGTGGACGCGGAACGACGGATCCTCGGCGGCGAGCTTCTGTAGCGCAACGCCGAGCTTCTCCTGGTCGTCCTTCGTCTTCGGCTCGATCGCGATGTGGATGACCGGATCCGGGAAGTCGATCGACTCGAGGATGATCGGATGGTCTTCGTCGCAGAGCGTATCGCCGGTGGTCGTCTGCCGCAGGCCGACGGCCGCGGCGATGTCACCCGCGTAGACCTCTTTGATATCCTCACGCTTGTTCGCGTGCATCTTCAGCAGGCGCCCGATGCGTTCCTTGCGGCCGCCCTTCGTCGAGTTGAACACGTACGAGCCCGAGCTGAGGACACCTGAATAGACGCGGAAGAACGTCAGCACGCCGACGAACGGATCGGTCATGATCTTGAAGGCGAGCGCCGCGAACGGCGCCGTATCGCTGGCGGGGCGCGTCGCCTCCTCCTTCTTGTCGGGCAGGAGGCCCTTCACCGGCGGGACGTCGACGGGCGACGGCAAGTACTCGACGACGGCGTCGAGGAGCGGCTGCACGCCGCGGTTCTTGAACGCCGAGCCGCAAAGCACCGGCACCATCGACATCGCGAGCGTGCCTTTGCGAATCGCCGCGCGCAGCTCGTCCTCACCGATCGTCCCGCCCTCGAGGTACTTCTCCATCAACGACTCTTCCGCGTCGGCCGCCGCCTCGATGAGCTTCTCGCGGTACTCGTCGGCTTGCGGGCGCATGTCGGCGGGAACGTCGTCCTCGCGGTACTTGGCGCCGAGGCTCTCCTCGTCCCACACCACGGCCTTCATCGTGATGAGATCGATGACGCCGCGATACTTGTCCTCGCTGCCGAGCGGCAGCTGCACCGGGACGGCGTTCGAGCGCAGACGGTCTTTCATCATGGCGACCGTGCGGAAGAAGTCGGCGCCGACGCGGTCCATCTTGTTGACGAACGCGAGGCGCGGCACGCCGTACTTGTCGGCCTGGCGCCACACTGTCTCCGACTGCGGCTCGACGCCGGCAACGGAGTCGAAGAGCGCGACGGCGCCGTCGAGCACGCGCAGCGAGCGCTCGACCTCCATCGTGAAGTCGACGTGGCCCGGCGTGTCAATGATGTTGATGCGGTGGTCGCGCCAGAAGCAGGTCGTCGCGGCCGACGTGATGGTGATGCCGCGCTCCTGCTCCTGCACCATCCAGTCCATCGTCGCGGTGCCTTCGTGGACCTCGCCGATCTTGTAGTTGATGCCGGTGTAATACAGGATGCGCTCGGTCGCGGTGGTCTTGCCGGCATCGATGTGCGCCATGATGCCGATGTTCCGCGTGCGCTCGAGTGCGATCTGCCGGGCCATGGCGAGAGACTACCAGCGGTAATGGGCGAAGGCCTTGTTGGCCTCCGCCATACGATGTGTATCTTCGCGCTTCTTGATCGCGGCGCCGCGGTTGTTGGCGGCGTCGTTGAGCTCGCCGGCGAGACGCTCGACCATCGATTTCTCGGGACGCGAGCGGGCGTGGATCACGATCCACCGCATGCCGAGCGAGACGCGGCGGGCGGGACGGACCTCGACGGGTACCTGATAGGTCGCGCCGCCGACGCGGCGTGAGCGCACCTCGACGATCGGCTTCACGTTGTCGAGCGCGCGCTTGAAGATACCGAGCGGCTCTTCTTTGGTCCGCTGCTGGATGAGACCGAGCGCGCCGTAGAACGTCCGCTCGGCGAGACTCTTCTTACCGCCGACCATGATCGTGTTCATGAACTTCGTCACGAGCCGATCGTGGAACTTGGGATCGGGCAGGACGTCGCGGCGGCGGACTTCACCTTTGCGTGGCATGACAGGTCCCGATCTCCGGCCTACTTGGGTTTCTTGGCGCCGTACTTCGAGCGGCTCTGCCGGCGGTCTTGGACGCCGATCGAATCGAGCGTGCCGCGGACGATGTGATAGCGGACACCGGGCAGATCCTTCACGCGGCCGCCGCGGACGAGGACGACCGAGTGCTCCTGCAGATTGTGTCCGACGCCCGGGATGTACGACGTCACCTCGATGCCGTTCGTCAACCGCACGCGCGCCACCTTGCGCAGCGCGGAGTTCGGCTTCTTCGGGGTGGACGTGTAGACGCGCGTGCAGACGCCGCGCCGCTGCGGGCAGCCCTGCAACGCCGGCGCCGCGAGCTTGCGGCGCTGAGGGTTCCGTCCCCCTCGGATGAGTTGGTTGATCGTCGGCATCCAGCCTCCTAGTTGAACGTGCGCCACGGTTCGGGCGCACCAAGACCAGGCAAAACGGGCAACGTATGCGAACCCATATGAGCTGTCAAGATTTGCACCTTCATGCGCTCGCGCTTTCGGCTTCGCTCTTCTCGGTCGGCGGCTCGAGGGCGTCCTCGGGACGCTCGACCGGCTCGTCCATCTCGAGCTCGATCGCTGCGTAGCGCGCCAACCCGGTGCCGGCGGGGATGAGCCGGCCCATGATGACGTTCTCCTTCAACCCGGCGAGGCGATCGACCTTGCCGTTGATCGCGGCCTCGGTGAGCACCTTCGTCGTCTCTTGGAAGGACGCCGCCGAGATGAAGCTCTCGGTGGAGAGACTGGCCTTGGTGATGCCGAGGAGCAGCGGCTCGGCGATCGCCGGCTCGCCGCCCTTGTCCTCGACCTTCTGGTTCGCCTCCTCGAAGCGCCACTTCTCGACTTGATCGCCGACGAGGAACTCCGTGTCGCCCACCTCCTTGATACGGACGCGACGCAGCATCTGCCGGACGATCACCTCGATGTGCTTGTCATTGATGCGCACACCCTGCAGGCGGTAGATCTCCTGCACCTCGTCGACGAGGTACTTCGCGAGCGCCTTCTCGCCGAGGATCGTCAGGATGTCGTGCGGGTTCGACGAGCCGTCCATGAGCGGCTCGCCGGCGCGCACGTGGTCGCCCTCGTGGGCGCTGATGTGCTTGCCCTTCGGGATCAGGTACTCGCGCGCCTCGCCGACCTCCGGCGTGACGATGACCTTGCGCTTGCCCTTGGTGTCCTTGCCGAACGACACGACGCCGTCGATCTCGCTGACGACCGCGAACTCCTTCGGCTTGCGCGCCTCGAAGAGCTCGGCGACGCGCGGCAGACCGCCGGTGATGTCCTTCGTCTTGGTCGTCTCGCGCGGCATCTTCGCGATGATGTCGCCGGGGCCGACCGGCTGGCCGTCGTAGACGTTCAGGTGCACGCCGACCGGCAGCTGGTAGCGCGCCTCGTTGCCGTTCGGCAGCTTCAAGGTGTCGCCCCCGGCACCCTTGATGCTGATGCGCGGCCGCTTCTCGATGTCCTTGGTGTCGATGATCACCTTGGTCGAGAGACCGGTGCGCTCGTCGACGCGCTCCTCGACCGTCACGCCCTCGAGGAGATCGCCGAACTTCACGGTCCCGCCGACCTGCGTCAGCATCGGCAACGTATAGGGATCCCACTCGGCGAGGAGATCGCCGCCTTTCACCTTCTGCCCGTCGTGCTTCTTCAGCTTGGCGCCGTAGACGATGGGATACCGCTCGCGCTCCCGCTCGCGGCCCGGCTCGGGGACGTCGACGATCGCGAGCTCGCCGTTGCGGTTCATGACGATCTCGTCGCCCTCGTTGTTGCGGACGGTCTGGAGGTTGATGAACTTGACCATACCCTCGTTGCGGGTCTCGAGCGTCGTCTGCTCGGCGCGCCGGCTGGCGGTGCCGCCGATGTGAAAGGTGCGCATCGTGAGCTGCGTGCCGGGCTCGCCGATCGACTGCGCGGCAATGACGCCGATCGCCTCACCGAGGTTCACCATGTGCCCGCGCGCGAGGTCACGGCCGTAGCAGCGGCTGCAGACGCCTTGCCGTGACTGGCAGGTGAGCACGGAGCGGATGCGAACGCGCTCGAGACCGGCTTCCTCGATGCGCGTCTCGAGATCCTCGTCGATCTCGTGGTTGGCGTGGACGATCACGTCGCCCGAGAACGGGTCGCGGATATCCTCGAGTGCGGTGCGGCCGAGAACGCGGTCGCCAAGGCCCTCGATGATCTCACCGCCCTCGACGAGCGGCGTCATCTCGATGCCGTCGAGCGTGCCGCAGTCGACCTCGGTGATGATCGAGTCCTGCGCCACGTCGACGAGACGGCGGGTGAGATAGCCGGAGTTGGCGGTTTTGAGCGCCGTGTCGGCGAGACCCTTGCGGGCGCCGTGCGTCGAGATGAAGTACTGCAGCACGGTGAGGCCCTCGCGGAAGTTGGCGGTGATCGGCGTTTCGATGATCTCACCCGACGGCTTCGCCATGAGGCCGCGCATGCCGGCCAGCTGACGGATCTGCTGCGCGCTGCCGCGGGCGCCGGAGTCGGCCATCATGAAGATCGGATTGAAGCTCGGAGTGGTGCGCTCGTTTCCTTTGTCGTCGGTGAACGTCTCGCTGCCGAGCTGACGCAGCATCTCGTCGGCGATGCGATCGGTCACCTGTGCCCAGATGTCGACGACTTTGTTGTAGCGCTCGCCGTCGGTGATGAGACCCTTATTGTATTGGTCCTCGATTTGCCGCACCTCGCTCGTCGCTTCCTCGAGCAGCTTCGCCTTGTGCGGCGGGATCAGCATGTCCTTGATGCCGATCGAGATGCCCGCACGAGTCGCGAACTCGTAGCCGAGGTCCTTCAGCTTGTCGGCGAAGATGACCGTCGCCTTGTTGCCGGCACGACGGTACGCGAGATCGATCAGTCCGCCGAGCTCCTTCTTCTTCATCACCCGATTGACCTCGGCGAAGGTGATCTCGGGCGGGACGATCTCGTACAGGAGCACGCGGCCGACCGTCGTCTTCACGCGCCCGCCGTCGCGCCGCACCTCGATCTGTGCCTGCAGGTGCACCTCGCCTTGGTCGTACGCGATCCGAACCTCGTCGGGGTTCGAGAAGCTCTTTCCCTCGCCCTTCACCATCGGCTTCTCGCGCGTCATGTAATAGAGGCCGAGGACGATGTCCTGCGTCGGCACGATGATCGGCTTGCCGTTCGCCGGCGAGAGGATGTTGTTCGTCGACATCATGAGGGCGCGCGACTCGACCTGCGCCTCGACCGAGAGCGGCACGTGGACCGCCATCTGGTCGCCGTCGAAGTCGGCGTTGTACGCGGCGCAGACGAGCGGGTGCAGCTGGATCGCCTTGCCCTCGATGAGAATCGGCTCGAACGCCTGAATGCCGAGCCGGTGCAGGGTGGGCGCGCGGTTCAGCAGGACCGGGTGCTCGCGGATCACCTCGTCGAGGATGTCCCAGACCTCGGGCTTCTCCTTCTCCACCATCTTCTTCGCGCTCTTGATGGTGGTGACGAAGCCGCGCTCTTCGAGCTTGTTGTAGATGAAGGGCTTGAAGAGCTCGAGCGCCATCTTCTTCGGGAGCCCGCACTGGTGGAGCCGCAGCTCGGGGCCGACGACGATGACCGAGCGCCCCGAGTAGTCGACGCGCTTCCCGAGGAGGTTCTGGCGGAAGCGGCCGCTCTTGCCTTTCAGCATGTCGGAGAGCGACTTGAGCGGACGCTTGTTCGGGCCGGTGATCGCGCGGCCGCGGCGGCCGTTGTCGAACAGCGCGTCGACGGCCTCCTGCAGCATGCGCTTCTCGTTGCGGATGATGATGTCGGGCGCGTTCAGCTCCATGAGCCGCTTCAGACGGTTGTTGCGGTTGATGACGCGCCGGTAGAGGTCGTTCAGGTCCGAGGTCGCGAAGCGGCCGCCGTCGAGCGGCACGAGCGGCCGGAGATCCGGCGGGATGACCGGGATCACCTCGAGGATCATCCACTCCGGGCGATTGCCGGAGAGACGGAACGCGTTCAGGACCTTGAGCCGCTTGGCGATCTTCTTCCGCCGCGCCTCGCTCCCCGCCTCACGCATCTCGAGACGCAGGCGCTCGCATTCCTCGTCGATTTCGATGTCGGCGAGGAGCTTGCGAATCGCGGCCGCGCCCATGCCGGCGACGAAGGCGTCGGGACCGTGCTCCTCCATGAGCTTCCGGTACCGACCTTCCGAGAGCACCTCCTTGTACTCGACGGGCTGGTTCGGCAGGTCCTTCTTCTCGCTCGTGACGACGAAGCACTCGAAGTAGAGGATCTTCTCGAGATCCTTGAGCGTCATGTCGAGCAGCGTGCCGATGCGCGACGGCAGGCTCTTCAGGAACCAGATGTGCGCGACCGGCGTCGCGAGGTCGACGTGACCCATGCGCTCGCGCCGCACCTTCGACTGGATCACCTCGACGCCGCACTTCTCGCAGACGACGCCGCGGTGGCGCATGCGCTTGTACTTGCCGCAATTGCACTCGTAGTCCTTCGTCGGCCCGAAGATCTTGGCGCAGAAGAGGCCGTCACGCTCGGGCTTGAAGGTCCGGTAGTTGATCGTCTCCGGCTTCTTCACCTCGCCGTGCGACCACGAGTGGATCTTCTCCGGTGACGCGAGCGAGATCCTGAGCGCGTTGAACTGGAGCGGGTTCTTCGGCTTTTCGAAGAGATTGAAGAGGTCTTCCATTACCATATGATCAACCCTCGTTTGCGGCGGCTTGGTCCTCGAGCAGCTCGACGTCGAGTGCCAAGCTCTGCAGCTCCTTCACCATGACGTTGAAGGATTCCGGCAGACCGGGTTCGAGAACGTTTTCCCCTTTGACGATCGCCTCGTACATACGCGTGCGCCCGGCGACGTCGTCCGACTTGACCGTGAGCATCTCCTGCAGGCTGAACGCGGCGCCGTACGCCTCGAGCGCCCACACCTCCATCTCGCCGAGCCGCTGGCCGCCGAACTGCGCCTTGCCGCCGAGCGGCTGCTGCGTCACCAGCGAGTACGGCCCCGTCGAGCGCGCGTGGATCTTGTCGTCGACGAGGTGGTGCAGCTTCATCATGTACATGACGCCGACGGTGACCGGCTGCTCGAACGGCTCGCCGTTGCGGCCGTCGTAGAGCGGCATCTGGCCGCTCGGCGGCAGGCCGGCGCGCTTCAGCAAGCCGAAGGTTTCCTCCTCGCTGGCACCGTCGAAGACCGGCGAGGCAACGTGCACGCCGCGCGCCGCCTTGCGCACCAGCTTCACGACGTCCTCGTCGCGCAGCTCGTCGATGAGCTCGCCGACCTCCTTCGTTGCATAGATCTCTTTGAGCTTGCGGCGGACGCTCTCGATTCCCGCCTTGCCGTCAGTGCGGATCTCGCCCTCGAGCTGCCGGCCGATCTCCAGCGCCGCCCAGCCGAGATGGGTCTCGAGGATCTGCCCGACGTTCATGCGCGACGGCACGCCGAGCGGGTTCAGCACGATGTCGACCGGCGTCCCGTCGGGGAGGTACGGCATGTCTTCCTCGGGCAAGATGCGCGAGAGCACGCCCTTATTGCCGTGGCGCCCCGCCATCTTGTCGCCGACCTGCAGCTTGCGCTTGATGGCGACGAAGACCTTCACCATCTTGATGACGCCCGGCGGCAGCTCGTCGCCGCTCTTCAAGCGGTCGATCTTCTCCTGGAAGACGTTCTTGATGAGCTCGATCTGCTCGCGCATCGCATCGACGGCGCGCGACAGCTCGTCCTCGATCTTCTCGTTGTCGACCTTGATGTCGCCCCAGTAGGTCGACTGGATCTGATCGAGGTCCTCGGCCTTGATCTCCGCGCCCTTCTGCAGCAGCACGCGGCGGCTGTCGTCGTGGAGACGCACGCCGGCGGCGCGGCCGACGAGGAGCTTCTTCACCTTCTTCAGCGTCGAGTCCTTGATGATGCGGATCTCGTCCTGCTGATCCTTCGTAAGGCGCGCCACCTCGTCTTCCTCGATGATGCGGCTGCGCTCGTCTTTGTTGACGCCCTTGCGCGAGAAGACGCGGGCGTAGATCGTCGTCCCCTCGACGCCCGGCGGAACCCGCAGCGAGGTGTCGCGCACCTCGCCCGCTTTCTCGCCGAAGATCGCGCGCAGCAGCTTCTCCTCGGGTGAGAGCTGGGTCTCCCCTTTCGGCGTGATCTTGCCGACGAGGATGTCGCCGGGCTTCACCTCGGCGCCGATGCGGATGATGCCGGAATCGTCGAGGTCTTTGAGCGCCTCGTCGCCGACGTTCGGGATGTCGCGCGTGATCTCCTCGGGGCCGAGCTTGGTGTCGCGCGCGACGCACTCGAACTCCTCGATGTGCACCGACGTGAAGTAGTCCTCGCGGACGATCTTCTCGCTGATGAGGATCGAGTCCTCGAAGTTGTAGCCGCCCCACGGCATGAACGCGACGACGATGTTGCGGCCGAGCGCGAGCTCGCCCATCTCGGTCGACGGCCCGTCGGCGATGACGTCGCCGGCCTTGACCCGGTCGCCGACGACGACGATCGGCCGCTGGTTCATGCAGGTGTTCTGGTTGGAGCGCTGGTACTTGACGAGATTGTAGATGTCGACGCCGGCATCGCGACCGTCGTTCGACGGCTTGTCGGCCTTGACGACGATGCGCGTGGCATCGACGGTCTCGACCATGCCGTCGCGGCGCGCGACGATCGTGACGCCGGAATCGCGAGCGACGACGCGCTCCATGCCGGTGCCGACGAGCGGCGCGTCGGTGCGCAGCAGCGGCACCGCTTGCCGCTGCATGTTCGAGCCCATGAGGGCGCGGTTCGCGTCGTCGTTCTCGAGGAACGGGATCAGCGACGCGGCAACCGAGACGAGCTGGTTCGGCGAGACGTCCATGTACTCGACCTGGTCGGGCGCGACCTGCATGAAGTTGCCGCCCTTGCGCGCCGAGACGAGGTCGCTCACGAACATGCCCTTGCCGTCGATGGGCGCGTTCGCCTGCGCGATGACGAGGTCCTCCTCCTCGAGCGCCGAGAGGAAGCGGATGCGCTCGGTGACCCGTCCCTTCTCGACCTCGCGGTACGGCGTCTCGACGAAGCCGTAGTCGTTCACCCGTGCATACGTCGAGAGCGAGGCGATGAGGCCGATGTTCGGGCCTTCCGGGGTCTCGATCGGACAGACGCGGCCGTAGTGCGTCGGGTGGACGTCGCGCACCTCGAACCCGGCGCGCTCGCGCGTCAGGCCGCCCGGTCCGAGCGCGGAGAGCCGGCGCTTGTGGGTGATCTCGGAGAGCGGATTCGTCTGATCCATGAACTGCGAGAGCTGCGACGACCCGAAGAACTCCTTGATGACCGCCGAGACCGGTTTGTAGTTGATGAGCTCCTGCGGCATCAGCGTCTCGATGTCCTGCAGGCTCATGCGCTCTTTGATCGCACGCTCCATGCGGACGAGACCGATGCGGTACTGATTCTCGACGAGCTCGCCGACGGCGCGCACGCGGCGGTTGCCGAGGTGATCGATGTCGTCGATCGTGCCGTTGCCGTTCTTCAGCTCGATCAAGTAGCGCACGACCTCGAGGATGTCCTCGCGCCGGAGCGTTCCCTGCTCGAGAGGCACGTTGAGCTTGAGCTTGTGGTTCAGCTTCAGGCGTCCGACCTTCGAGAGATCGTAGCGGTCGGGGTTGAAGAAGAGGTTGTGGAAGAACGCGGTCGCGGTCTCGACCGTCGGCGGGTCGCCGGGACGGAGACGGCGGTAGATCTCGAGGATCGCCTCCTGATCGGACGTGATCTTGTCCTGGAGGAGCGTGTTCCTGAGCGACGGTCCGATGTGCAGATCGTCGATGAAGAGGGCCTCGACCGTCGCGATGCCGCGCTCGCGCAGCTGGTCGTAGCGCTCCTGGGTGATCTCCTGGTTGCACTCGACGAGCACCTCGCCCGTCTTCGGATCCGCGATGTCGTGCGCCGAGACGCGGCCGATCACCTCCTCGAGCGCGACCGGCACCTGCTCGACGCCGGCGGCCTCCATCTGACGGATCGCCGCCTTCGTGAACTTCCGCCCTTCCTTGACGATGATCTCGTTCGACGACGGGTGGCGGACGTCGCGCGTCGCCTTCACGCCGGCGAGCTGGTCGGGCTTGAAGACCTTCGACGCCTTGCGGCCGTCGAGGACGATCGTGTCGGTCTTGTAGTAGTAGTTGAGCAGATCCTCGGCGCTCATGCCGAGCGCGCGCAGCAGCACGGTGGCGTGAAATTTCCGCCGCCGGTCGATGCGCACGTAGAGGGTGTCGCGGGCGTCGAACTCGAAGTCGATCCACGACCCGCGGTAGGGAATGATGCGCCCCGAGTAGAGGAGCCGGCCGCTGGCATGCGTCTTCCCTTTATCGTGGTCGAAGAAGACGCCGGGCGAGCGGTGCAGCTGGCTCACGATCACGCGCTCGGTGCCGTTGATCATGAACGTCCCGTTGCGCGTCATGAGCGGGATCTCGCCGAAATAGACCTCCTGCTCCTTGACGTTCTTGATCGAGCGCACGCCGCTCTCGGCGTCGACGTCCCAGATGACGAGCTGGATGGTCACCTTGAGCGGCGCAGCGAAGGTCATGCCGCGCTGGTGGCATTCGTCGACGTCGTACTTCGGCTCGCCGAGCGTGTAGCTGACGAACTCGAGCGAGGCGGTCTCGTTGAAGTCCTTGATCGGGAAGACCGACTTGAACACGCCCTGGAGGCCGGTGTCGGCGCGGCCCTCGGGCGCGACGTCACGTTGCAGGAACTCCTCGTACGACCGTTGCTGGATGTCGATCAGGTTCGGGATGTCGACGATCTTCCTGATCCGACCGAACGTGCGACGCAGCCGGAGATTATTCGCGACCTGTTGTGCTCCCATTCGCTTTACCTTCCAACGAGCCGCGCGTAGCGGCTCGCGTCATCGAGTCGATGTTCACGCGAGCGTCGGCGCCGCAGCAGTCCGTCGTGTTCGACGGGCGCTGGACGCCGCATCCCCCGCAGCACTGCTCTCGCGTGCCGTTCCAACCGCCCTACTTGATCTCGACTTGGCCGCCGGCGTCCTCGAGCTTCTTCCTCATGTCCTCGGCATCCTTCTTGGCGATGCCTTCCTTGACGGCCTTCGGTGCGCCGTCGACGAGATCTTTGGCCTCCTTCAAGCCGAGGCCGGTGAGCTCGCGGACGACCTTGATCACCTGGATCTTCTTGTCGCCGGCGCTCTTCAGCACCACCGCCCACTCGTCCTTCTCCTCGACCGGGGCCGCGGCACCCGCACCACCGGCGGCTGCGCCTGGCGCCATCGCCATCGCGGGCGCGGCGGCGCTCACCCCGAGCTCCGACTCGAGCTCCTTCACGAGGGCTGCCGCGTCCATCAACGACATGCTCTTGATGAAATCCTTCACTTGCTCGCGGGACACTTCAGTCATGGGACAACTCCCTCCTTAAATGGTTCGACGAACACGTCGTCTCCAGTCGTGGCGCCCTCGCCGCTCGCCGCAGCTTCGCCGCCTGTTGCCTTCGATCGCTCGAGCGCGCCGAGCAGCCGCACGACGCGCGCCGCCGGCTCCTGGATCGTGCGCAGGAGCTGCGCCGCCGGCGCGTTGATGAGCCCGAGCAGCTGCGCGAGCAGCACCTCGCGGCTCGGCAGCTTGGCGAGGTCGCTGACGGTCTTCGCGGGCAGCACCGCCCCTTCGAGGATGCCGCCGGTGATCTTCAGCTTGTCGTGCTGCTCGGCGAACTTCACGAGGACCTTCGCCACCGCGACCGGATCCTGTCCGGCCGTGACGAGCCCGGCAGGCCCGGTGAGCAGCTCTTCCAACTTCTCGAACGCGGTGTCCTTCAGCGCGCGCCGGGTGAGCGTATTCTTCGCGACGCGGTAGGCGCCGCCGACCTGCTTCAGCTCGCGTCGTAATCGGTTCATCTGCGCGACCGTGAGGCCGCGATACTCGGCGACGACCGCCAAGCTCGAGCTCTTCAGGCGCGCGTTGATGTCGGCGATGAGCGCCGTCTTCTCTTCTCGGTTCACCGATCCTCCTCAGGCGGCGGCCAATGCGCGCGTCGCGGTGTTCGGGTCGATCGCGACGCCGGGGCCCATGGTCGTCGAGACGGAGATGCTGCGCAGATAGTGGCCTTTCGCCGCCGCGGGCTTGGCGCGGACGAGCGCCTCGATCAGCGCACCGGCGTTGTCGACGAGCTTCTCGGCTCCGAACGAAGCCTTCCCGACCGGCACGTGCACGATCCCGGCCTTCTCGACCCGGTACTCGACCTTGCCGGCCTTCACCTCGCGGACGGCCTTGCCGACGTCGAAGGTGACGGTGCCGACCTTGGGATTCGGCATGAGGCCGCGCGGGCCGAGGATCTTTCCGAGGCGCCCGACGACGCCCATCATGTCGGGGGTCGCGACCACGGTATCGAAGTCGAGCCAGTTCTCCTCGGTGATACGCTTCGTGAGCTCCTCGCCGCCGGCGAAGTCGGCGCCGGCCTCCTCCGCCTCCTTCACCTTGTCGCCCTTGGCGATCACGAGGACGCGCACGCTCTTGCCGGTGCCGTGCGGCAGCATCACTGTGCCGCGGACGTTCTGGTCGGCTTGGCGCGGATCGACGCCGAGTCGGACCGCCAGCTCCACCGTCTCGTCGAACTTCGCGGACTTCGCCTCGAGCGTGAGGCGCACCGCTTCCTCGATCGGATAGAGCTTCGTCGGATCGATCTTCGCGGCGCCCGCGCGATATTTCTTGCCGTGCTTGCCCATCATCAGTCCTTCCGATCAGCCTTCGACCGTGATGCCCATGCTGCGCGCCGTGCCCTCGACGGTGCGGATCGCCGCGTCGAGATCCGCCGCCGTGAGATCGGGCGTCTTCAGCTGCGCGATCTCGCGCACCTGCTGCTTGGTGACCGTCCCGACCTTCTTCTTGTGCGGCTCGCCGGAGCCCTTCTCGATGCCGGCCGCGCGCTTCAGCAGCACCGACGCCGGCGGCGTCTTGGTAATGAACGTGAACGAGCGATCGGCGTAGACAGTGATGATCACCGGGATGATCAGCCCCTGCTGCGCCTGCGTCTGGGCGTTGAACTGCTTGCAGAACTCCATGATGTTCACGCCGCGCTGACCGAGCGCCGGACCGACGGGCGGGCTCGGGTTCGCCTGTCCGGCGGGAATCTGCAGCTTGACTTCGGCGACGACTTTCTTGGCCATCTCGGGTTCTCTCTTCCTACGCTTTCTCGACCTGCACGAAGTCGAGCTCGACCGGAGTCGCACGACCGAAGATGCTGATCAGGACGCGCAGCTTGCCCTTTTCCGGCTTCACCTCCTCGACGACGCCGTTGAAGTCCTGGAACGGCCCGTCGACGACCTTCACGTTCTCGCCGCTCTCGAAGAAGACCTTCGGCTTCGGCTTGACCGCGCCTTCTTCCACCTGCTGCGCGATCTGCCGCACCTCGGTCTCGGAGATCGACGGCGGATTGGTCGCGCCGCCGACGAAACCGGTGACTTTCGGCGTCGACTTGACGACGTGCCACGTCTCGTCGTTCAGCGCCATGTTGACGAGGATGTAGCCGGGAAAGAACTTGCGCGAGGACGTGCGCTTCTTCCCCTTCACCAGCTCGACGACCTTCTCCGCGGGGACGAGGATCTCGCCGAAGTACCCTGCTTTGCCGAGCGATCGGATGCGCTCCTCGAGTGCGGCCTTCACCTTGTGCTCGTAGCCGGAGTACGTGTGCACCACGTACCAGCGCTTCTCGCCGTCGGTCGCTTCTGCGGTGCTCATTGGCTTCCCAGAATTCGCGTCATCAGAAACGAGACCACGCCGTCGACGAACCCGAGCCACAGCGACACGATGATCACCACCACGATGACCACCACCGTCGCCGCCATCGTCTCTTGCGGCGTCGGCCAGTGCACCTTGCGCAGCTCGCTCCACACCTCGGTCAGGAATTGGCGACCCTGCGGAACGATGTCTTTGATTCGTTGTAATCGGTCTTCCACTTCGGCTCCGCGCAAAACAGTGCCCGCTCGGCTCAACTCCGAAGGACGGGCCAGGCAGGATTCGAACCTGCAGCCCCCGGATTTGGAGTCCGGTGCTCTAGCCAGTTAGAGCTACTGGCCCCCACGTCCGCATCGCGTGCCGATCGCGTGTTCTCCAGGATCGCTAGACCTTGCCTTCCTTGTGCAGCGTATGGCTCCGACATGCCGGGCAGAACTTCTTCAGCGCGAGCTTGTCGGTCATCGTCTTCTTGTTCTTGGTCGTCGTGTAGTTCTTGCGCTTGCACGAGTCGCAGTTGAGCGTGATCAGATCGCGCATCGTTTACTCGAGTCTCATTCCAAAATCTTGGCGACGACGCCGGCGCCGACGGTACGGCCGCCCTCGCGGATCGCGAAGCGCAGCCCCTCGTCCATCGCGATCGGCATGATCAGCTGCACGACCAGCTTGATGTTGTCCCCCGGCATCACCATCTCGGTCCCCTCCG
>WNFR01004012.1_pt1 | contig 15197 bp, 10 predicted proteins | sample 5400221 | NCBI WGS metagenome assembly WNFR01 (sample SAMN13153357, study PRJNA577476) | soil metagenome | isolation source: 40 cm soil under Madrone tree | place: USA:California | collected 2016-06-14 | reverse complement strand
CGCAAATGTATACAGACGATCCTTCAACACATCAAAATAAAACGCGCTCAGGTCCACGACCGCAAAATCGTGCAGCGCATGGAAGACGCGATGAAATTCAAACGATTCATACCATCCGCGGCACTGTTTCACTAATTCCGCTGTGCGCGACAGCATCCAGCGATCCAGCTCTTCCATTTCGGCGTCGGGAACGGAATCGCGAACGGGATCGAAATCAGCAAGATTGCCGAGCGCGAAGCGAAACGTGTTGCGCAGCTTACGATACGCCTCGGAAAGTTGCGTCATCACGTTGTCGGACATGCGCACGTCGGCGGTATAGTCCTGCGAAGCGACCCACAAGCGCAGCAAGTCCGCGCCCCATTTCTCGCAGATTTCCGTGGGCAACACGGTGTTGCCCAGCGACTTCGACATCGGCTGGCCCTTCGCGTCCAGCGTCCAGCCATGCGTGAGCACATGGCGATACGGCGCGCCGTTGCGCACTGCAATGGCAACCAGAAGCGAACTGTGGAACCATCCGCGATATTGGTCCGGGCCTTCGAGATACATGTCCGCGGGCCAGGGAAGTTTCAGTCCGTCGGAATCGAGGCGATCGAGCACAGCCAGGTGTGATGAACCTGAATCGAACCAGACATCGAGAATATCTGATTCCCTCCGCCATTCCGAAGCGCCGCAAGAACAACGTGTTCCCGCGGGGAGCAATTCTTCGACCGTGCGCGTGAACCAGGCATCCGCGCCCTCGCGCGTAAACCATTCACGCACGAGCGAATGCAGCGCAGCGTAATCGTCAAACTGCTTGTTGCATTTGGTGCAATACAGAATGACCAGCGGCACTCCCCAGAATCGTTGCCGCGAAACGCACCAGTCCGGCCGTTCGGCAATCATGGAGTGAATTCGTTCGGCGCCCCATTCCGGCGTCCATTTAATTTTGGAAATTTCCGCAAGCGCTCGCGGGCGGATGGCGCCGCTTCCATCACGGCCAAGGCCGTCGAGATCGATAAACCACTGTTCGGTGGCGCGAAAGATCACCGGAGTGTGGCAGCGCCAGCAATGCGGATAGCTGTGGGAAATTTTCTGTTCGCCAAGCAGCGCACCGCGATCGCGCAACAACCCGACGACGATGGGATTCGCCTCGAAAACAGTTTTCCCTTTGTATTCAGGCAGGCCTTCCAGATATCGGCCATGATCATCAATCGGCGCGTACGCCTCGATGCCGTATTTTTGCCCGGTCTGGAAGTCTTCGACGCCATGTCCCGGCGCTGTGTGCACAATGCCGGTGCCTTGATCGAGTGTGACGTAATCGGCCAGCACCGCCGGCACGGTCAAATCCAGGAACGGATGCCGGAATTTTAAATCGGCGAGATCGGCCCCTTTCCATGGCCCACGCACGCTCAATGCTTCAAGCTTCAATGCGTCGAGCGCAGGGCCAATCAAATCCTCCGCGAGCAGCAATGCTCCCGCGGAAGTTTCGGCTACCACATATTCATAGTCCGGATGAAACGCGAGCGCGCGATTGTGCGGCAGCGTCCAGGGAGTCGTCGTCCAGATGACCGCGGACACGCCGGCGCCAAGTTTTTCCGCCGCGGCTCCCGGCTCGACCGCAAATTTCACCCAGATCGAAGGACTGGTGTGATCTTCGTACTCAACTTCGGCTTCAGCCAGCGCCGTGGAGTCCACGATGCACCAGTAGACTGGTTTCAGTCCGCGGTACACGTAGCCTTTTTCCAGAAACGTGATGAAGGCATCCGCAATGGTGGCTTCATACTGCGGGCTCATCGTCAAATAAGGATCTTCCCACTGGCCCAGCACGCCCAGGCGCTTGAAATCCCGGCGGTGCTGGTCGACATAGCGCGACGCAAATTCCCGGCACATGCGGCGGAATTCTCCGGGCGCGACGCTTCCTTTTTTTCCGCCCAATTCTTTTTCCACCTGCGTTTCGATAGGCAGCCCGTGGCAATCCCATCCGGGAACGTAGGGAGCGCGAAATCCGGCCATGGTCTTCGATTTCACGACCATGTCTTTCAGGATTTTATTGAGGCCGGTGCCAAGATGAATCGTGCCGGTGGGATACGGCGGGCCGTCATGGAGAACATACGTCGGCGCGCCAGCGCGGGCCTGCTGAATGCGATGGTAGAGTTTTTTCTCTTCCCATTCGGCGAGTTGCTTCGGTTCGTTCTGCGGCAGGCTGGCCTTCATTGGAAACGCCGTGCGCGGCAGATTCAGAGTGCTTTTCAAGTCTACGATTTTGGGCATAAGTTAAGTGTCAGCGGGCGCGACCGGGAATCTTCCATCCCGTGTGTACTCGCCCGCACTGCTTGATCTGGAAACCATCTTCCTTAGGGTAACAACGTAATGTTACAATGGATTCGTCGGCGTGTCAGCCGCGCGACGGTGGGCATCCATTCGCGTCCCGGTTGAATCGTACGTGCAGCTGGTTTTTTCGCCGAGCTAACCAAGGCAGGTGTTGTTGAGTACGCTGTTACCGAAGTGGAGTGACCCGGGAACACCGCCACCCAAAGTGACGCTGCCGTCGGGGGACTCTGCTCCGCGCCTGACAGGGGCTCAACCTCCTCTTTCCCGTGGGTTTTTCTCGAATCTTCGAGACTTCCTCGCCGAGCGTCCCGTCAAGATTCCCAAGAATGGCAAAGGCGGCCCGTTCACTTCAGAAGGCTTCGGCAGCAGTGTCACAGAAAACCTGAAAGAATGGTTTAAGCCGACTCCGCGCGAGATTCGGGGAGCAGCCGCTTCGCGCATGACGGTTGAGTGGCAGCCATTTTATAAAGTATTTTTTCAGAATATTCGCGACCTGATCTCTCCACCAAAGCTGCCACCGCTCAAAGTCACCAGCCAACCGGTGAAGGTAAAAGACATCTGGAGCAAGGACGAGGCTTTCGGACCCGCGCAGGCGATCGCCTTGGCGGTGCATGCCGCCATCACGCTGCTGGTTCTATTTCCTTTTTATCATGCCTTCACGAAGGCGGCCCAGACTCCCGTCAAAAATCAGCTGGTCACGCCGCTGGATATTTCTGATTACGTGATGAAGCTGCCTCCCGGCAAGGACAAGGCTGGAGGAGGCGGTGGAGGCGGAGAGCGCGCACAACTTCCGCCAACCAGGGGCAAATTGCCGAAATGGAGCATGACGCAAATTGCTCCTCCGATGGTGCACACAAAACCCGAGTCGAAGATTGAAGCGACGCTGCTTGGGCCTCCGGATTTAAAAATTCCCAGCCCGAATCTGGATAATTACGGCGATCCTCTTCAGAAGCTGGTCAATGGCTCAGGCGGGCCTGGCGGTGGTAGCGGCATCGGCACAGGCACGGGCACCGGCATTGGCAGCGGCGAAGGCGGCGGTTTGGGTCCTGGCGCCGGCGGCGGAACTGGTGGAGGTTACTTCCATCCAGGAACGGGCGGCGTTGGCTATCCGTCCTGCGCGTATTGTCCTGATCCCAAATATTCGGAAGAGGCTCGCAAGGCGAAATATCAAGGCACGGTCGTGCTGCAGGCTGTGATTACGCCAGATGGCCGCGCAATTGAAATTCAGGTCGTAAAAGGTCCGGGGTTGGGCCTTGAAGAAAAAGCCGTCGAAGCGGTGAAGCAGTGGCGGTTTAAGCCTGCTGTTGGCCCTGGCGGCAAGGCCGTTGCAGTTGTTGTTCCCATCGAAGTAACTTTCCGTCTACTTTAATACTCATCGCGAAAAGTTCCCGCGCTGCATCAAGATTGCGCTCACCATGTGTATTCCTTAATGTTTTAAACTCCTTGCGCGGTTGGAGGAAAACAGTTCATGAAACCAGCGAAACCTGAATTCACAAAATTATTTCTGAAGGAATCGCGGCACTCCATCGAGACATACCACATGCCTCGATTAATCAAATGCCTCAACTTGCTTCCCGAAACAGACATCTGGTGGAGGCCGAATCCGGCGTCGAACAGTGTCGGGAATCTCGTTCTCCATCTTTCAGGGAACGTCCGCCAATGGATTATTTCCGGGTTGGGAGAGGAACGGGACAAACGCGATCGAGACCGGGAATTTGCGGAGCGCGGCCCCATTTCCCGCCGCGCACTCGTCGCTTTAATCCGAGGAACCGTTGCAGAGGCTTCGAGTGTTCTGGATCGCCTTTCCGAAGATTCGCTGTTACGAATTCATGATATTCAGGGATTCCACGTGTCGGGCATGTATGCCGTGTTTCAGGTCGTCCATCACTTTGCGTATCACACCGGACAAATTATCTTCGTAACGAAATGGAAACTTGGAAAGGATCTACGTTTTACGCGACTGCCAGTGTATAAACCAAAAGCCGTCATGCGGTAGTGGTCAATTTCGTTTACGAACGAAACAACAAGCTGCCCGCCCAGAAAGCGGGCGGCCGCTACAAAGGCAAACCGCACAATCGCGGCGAGGTTTTGTAGAGGCCTCTCCGTCCCGTGTTCTTCGGGACGGAGAGGGCATGTTTCGATTCAAACTGACCGACTACCCGTCACGCGGTTTCCTGAAGAAAGCGCCCGTTCGATCGTGGGCCCGTTCGGCTGGTATTCAAACGGAAACTCGCCTGTCCGGAATCATTCCCAATCGCATCGCGGCGGAGTACACTTCGTCAGGTACACATGAAAATAAGATTGCATGTTCTCGGCGCCGGAATCCTTTTTGGTCTGCTGCTGGTTGCCGCGCCAGGCTGGATTGCCGCTCAATCCGCGGGAAGTGTGACTACGGGAAGCGTGGATTTCAGCGCTCAGGTGGCGGCCACGGACGGGCGGCCGGAGCCTGTCCGCCAATTGACGTTTTACCTCCTGCGCAAGAGCATCGGCGACATTCGCCAGGAAGCCTTGCAACTTGAGCCTCCGCCGGACCTCGATCAATTTATCGACTCACTAACCGTGTCGCCAAAATTGAAAGACTGGATGAAAAAGAATCATACCGTGCAGCTTGGCGCAACGAATCTGGCAAAGAGTCTCTCGGCGGACGACGTCGTGGACATTCCTGAATTTTATAATGCCTACATGTTGCGCAACTCCGGCTACGAAGGGGCAGGCTTCCCCAAACCGAAATTCAAACTGAAGGACGAGGTTTCCAATCCCTCGAAATTTATTGAACAGAAGGCAGAGTACAAGGAAGCTGTCCGCAAATATGTCGGCACGGCGCCGGAGAGCATTCAGGGAATTGAGACCAAACTCTTCGATGTTGATCCGTACGTAAAATGGCAGTTGATCGCGGCCGAGCACCAGCGTCGACTTGAGAAGCGTACGCTCGACCTTGCGCAAACTCGTTATCTGGTATCGCAAGCCGACACAAATCTTGATGGCCGCGGCCGGTTTGCGGGCCTCGCGCCTGGCAATTACTGGATTAATATGCTGGGCATGCAGGCGATCTCTGGCGACGTGCGTTTGCGATGGGACTTTCCTGTCGCGGTGCGAGCGGGCGAATCGGTTCACGTAGAATTGTCAAATCTGAATGCCTTAAAGCCCTACGTCGCGGCTCAGAATTCAAACCACTAAGGCCTCTTCTTTACTGCCTCCCATACAAAATGCGAGCATAGCGTAGATGGGCACCCTGACACTCTGGATCGCCTTCAACGTCGGCGTTGCGCTGCTCCTGCTGCTGGACCTGGGAGTTTTCCATCGCCGCGCCCACGCGATTTCATTTCGCGAAGCATTCATCGAAAGCTTCGTGTGGGTTGCGCTTTCCGTCGCATTCGGATTGTGGATTTTTGTTTCCCACGGGCGCGCCGCGGGCTTGGAGTTTTTTGCCGGTTACGTAATCGAAAAATCCCTCAGTGTGGATAACATATTCGTCTTCATCCTGGTCTTCCAGTATTTCCGAGTCGATTCCCGCTACCAGCATCGACTGCTGTTCTGGGGTGTGCTCGGTGCGCTGGTCATGCGCGGCGTAATGATTGGCGCCGGCGCCATTCTCATCGAACGCTTTGCATGGATTCTCTACATTTTAGGCGCGTTTCTCGTGTACGGAGGTTTCAAGCTTTTTGGCGCGGACCACATGGTACAGCCCGAAAAAAATCCGATCGTTCACTGGGCGGGAAAAATTTTGCCAATGTCTCAGGCCGGCTCCGGGCCACGATTGTTCGTGCGCGAAGCGGGCCGATGGCTGGTGACTCCCCTTTTTCTCGTCGTCATCGTCCTTGAAACGACGGATTTAGCTCTGGCGGTGGACTCGGTTGCCGCGGTGTTTGGCGTCACCCGGGACCCTTTCATCGTTTACAGTTCCAATGTTTGCGCGATCCTGGGCCTGCGTGCACTTTATTTTCTCCTGGCCGGAATCCTTCCCTATTTTCAGTATCTCGATGAAGGCCTCGCCATCGTGCTCATGTTCATTGGCGGCAAAATGCTGGTCGAGCCGTGGATACACATTTCGACGCAGGTATCGCTCAGCGTCGTTGGCAGCGTGATTGCGATTGCTGTCGTCGCGTCCGTCATTGCGGCTCGCTGGAGTCCGCTTACCGCCAAGCCGGCAAAGGAGGAGCTTCCGGGCGGAGCAGTTCCGCCCCCGATTTCAGAAACTATCCGGCGTCTTGCGGACCCGGACGTGGAACTCCGCGCCCAGGCTGCTCATGATCTCTTCAACAACGGCTCGCGGCGCACTTTGAATTGGTTCAACGACTGGCGCAAGGACGAAGAGTTTTACGTGCTTGTTGTTCAGGAACAGTTCGTTCTCCCTCGCGGAAGGAAAATCTTCTCTCCCAAATTGACCATCGGAATTGCGGTCTCACCGGAGACGTTTGATAAAATTCGCGCCGCCAACGCGTCTCCGCGTCTTGCCGACGCTCCTGCCGATCAGGATGTGCTGGAATTCGAGCTTGAATTCAGAGGACGCGAGATGCCCCCGTCTCGTCTGGACATTCTTACGACGAAGTCGCCAGGTGGCGACGGAGCGATTGCGCGTTTTCTGAATAAATTCGGCGAAGGAATCCAGCAGGTGGAAATTGACGTGACCGACGTGGACCGCGCGACGGAAATTCTGCGAACTCGATTCCAGGCTGAGCCGATTTATCCCGTGACGCGCCCCGGCGCAAATGGCACGCGCGTGAATTTTTTCCTGGTCACTTCCTGGAATGGCAGCAAAGTGTTGGCCGAGCTTGTGGAACAACCGAATAGCATCTCTCCCACCGATTTCGCCTTACACGAAAAAGCTTAGTCTTCATTTCGCATCGGTAAGGGCCACGTAAGCGCCGAGGCCGATCATGCCCAAGCCGGAGGCGATCCGTTGGCGCTGACGCAGTGCCGCGCTGGCCTTGAGCTTGTATCCAAGCGGAACAGCGAGCGTAACAACAAGCAGGTCCGCAGTCGTATTGAGCGCGACCGAGACAGCGCCAAAAATCAGGAATTGCAAAAAAATATGGCCCAGCTGCGGTGAAATAAATTGCGGGATGAAAGAGAGAAAGAAAAGTGCGGTCTTGGGATTGAGCACTTCCGTGACGATGCCCTGGCCGAAAGCGCCGCGAGAAGGAGCGGAAGTTTCGACGGGCAATCCGGCGTTGCGTGTCCGGATCATGCGAATGCCAAGCCAGACAAGGTATGCGGCACCGGCGTACTTAACCGTGTGAAACGCGACCGCCGAAGCGGCGAGGATCGCGGATATGCCGAGAGCCGCGGCGAAAACGTGTACCAGGCCGCCTGCAAAAGTTCCTAACGACGACAAAATTCCTTCGCGCCGGCCCCCGGCGAGCGTGCGAGCGAGAACATAAAAAATTCCGGGCCCGGGAGTCGCAGCAAGAACGAGAGCGGCGATGAAAAAGAGGAAGAACCGGTGAGTATCAACCATACGGAAATTGTAAAGACAAAATTTGATTTTGCAACAGCTCTGCTTAGGTCTTCCCGTACACCGGAATTGCCGCGCCATGAATTACACGAGCCTCTTCCGAACAAAGAAACAATATGACGCGCGCGATTTCTTCCGGCTTCGGCCATTTTGCGAAATCCGCTCCCGGCATCACCTTTCGGTTCACCGCCGTATCGATGATGCTGGGGAGCACGGAGTTCACATTGATGTTGTGCGGTTTCACTTCCGCGGCGAGTGAGTCAAACAATGCCAGCGCGCCCGCTTTTGACGCCGCATAGAGCGCGCCGCCCGCTCCGTGATCCACCGCGGCTTTCGATGCGATGTTGACGATCCATCCGCGATTCTGCCGGATCATCACAGGCACTACGATCCGCGCAAGAACAAACCCGGCCTTCAGATTGAGCTGCATCATCTGGTCGTAAACGAGAGGGTCCACTTCCCACAGAGTTGTCCCGCCGGCATATCCGCCAACCGTATTCACCAGGATGTCGACGCGTCCATACTTCGCCACCGTGCCCGCGATGAATTTTTCGACAGCCGGCGCGTCGGTGACGTCCACTGCGGCGCCGTCCGGCGGTTTCGCTCCGATTCGCTCCGCCGAGGACACCACCGCGGCGAATTCCTCGGCGCGCCTGTACGTAACCATCACGCTCGCGCCTGCCTGGAGAAAGGCCATGGTGACTTCGCGGCCCAGACCACCGGTGCCACCGGCGATCAAAACGATTTTGTCATGGAAATTCATTTGTTCCTCGGAGCGTGGACTGTTTCTCGCCATTAGGACGAAAAGCCCCGCCTCTGAAGAGGCGGGCTACAATATATACCGAAACAGATTATTTCGTGGGCGCGTAATAGCCGCGACGCGCAAGGGCAGAGTAATCCTTGTTTTTCATTTCCACACGAATCTTCCGGTAGCTGCCGTCTCGCGCCTTATTGGAAGGAAGATAGCCGATGGTGTACTGGCTGCGCAGTTCTTCGGAGATCTGATCGAAGGCCTGCTCAAGATTTTTCTCGTTGCGCACGACAATCATGCGCCCGCCGGTTTCGTCGGTCAGTTTCTTGGCAACTCCCTGGTCGCCTCCGTCGGCGGCAATCAGCAGAATGTGGACGACCGTATCGGTTCGCTGAGCCGCCTCGATGGCGTCCTGCAGCTTCAGCTTGCTTCCCGTATCCTCGGCATCGGTCAGAATGATCATGGCTTTCCGGCCGGCTTCATCGGCGAGCTTGTCGTGCGCCGCGAGGTAGACGGCGTCGTAGAAATCGGTGCCGCCATTGTTGCGGCTCGTCGGGACGGGTCCCTGCCCGACACCACCCGCCGCCGCATTTCCCTGTGCGCGATTAATGGCGCGGTCGAGTCGAGAGTGGTCGTCCGTGAAATCAGCGAGAAGATCCACGTCCAGGTCGAAAGTCATAACCATGGCGAGATCGCCCTTGCGCATCACGCGCCGTAGGAATCGCGATCCCATTTCCTTTTCGATCCCCAGCATGAATTCCTCGCTGCCGCTGGTGTCAATCAGCAGCCCGAGAGTGATTGGAAGGTCGGACTCCGCGGAGAAGTTGGTAATTTCCTGGGCCTGGCCATCCTCAAAGACCTGAAAGTCATCCATCTTTAAGCCTGTGATGATGGCTTTATGTTTGTCGCGCACCGTGGCAAAAAGGTTCACCAGGTTAACTTGCACGCGAATCTGTCCCGGCGGCGCGGCATAGACCAGGCCGGCGGCAAGCGCTGTTACGCACAGAACTGAGAGTGCCGCCCGAATTCGCATTGTATAATCTCCTCCGGAAATGTTTCGATCCGGTTGGATGCGGCGCCGGAATATTAAGATGCGTGGGAGCACGGTGCAGGCTCCTGCGAGAATAGCGACGAGACCCTCATGAATTGTACACGAAAAATTCTGTGCGCCGGGCTCGCGCTTTGCGCCGCAGGGGCAGGCTGGGCCATGCCGCAAGCGCCGCAACAAAATCCGCAACAAGCGCCGCAACGGGCCCCGCAAGGGGCGCCCGCTTCTCAATCTTCCGGCCAGGCTCCCACGTTGCAAGGGCCGGATCCGCGGGCGAAGATACGGACGACAGTGTCGCTGGTCATCGTCCCCGTCACGGTAAAAAATGGCGCGGGAGAACTTGTTAGCGATCTTCAGCAGAAAGATTTCCGAATCTTCGAGGACGGAATCGAGCAGCAGATTGCCTTATTCTCCGTAGACGCGTTTCCGCTTTCGGCAGCCGTTTTGATCGATGACGATTTGAAGAGGAGTTCCGCGGACCGTGTCCAGAAGACGCTTGAGACTCTGGCGGCGGGATTCAGCGCGTCCGACGAAGTTTCTTTATGGCGTTTCGATGAGGTTCCCGAACTTGTCTCCGAATCCGGCTTCATCGCTGATAATGACGCGCTTCTCACGCAGCTGAAGCGCATCGATCTCAGCAGCTCATTTCCGGGAGTTGGCTCCGCGGTGATGACCAGTGAGCCCCGCGTGAATACGCAGTCGCCGACGGGCGCTCCGAAGCGCTCGGCTATGTCGATGGGGCACCCGAACTACAAACACATCAACGATGCAATTTACGCGGCGGGAGAACAGTTGCGCGAGCGTCCTCGCGAGCGGCGTAAAATTATTTTCCTGATTTCGGACGGGCAGAACGCGAAGAACAACACGCACAGCTACGATGAAACGCTCAAGCTGCTGCTTTCCGCGGATATTTCCGTGTATGCCATCGGAGTCGGCGAAGCGAATTTAAATCGTGGCATCACTTTCCTTGGAAACAGCATTCTCTCGAAATATGCGCACGCGACGGGTGGAGATATTTTCTACGCGTCGAGCCGCGATGATCTGGAAGGGCTTTATCCGCGCGTTTCCGAGCAGGCCCGCAATCAATACACACTTGCCTACTCGGCCGCTAAGACCGATCGTACGCAGCCCTATCACACCATTGAAGTGCGCGTTGAGCGCCCTGGCTTTTCGATGCTTGCCCGTGACGGCTACTACCTCAATGCGCTACCGTGAGTTGATTTTGTGGCGCCGGCGTCCCGCCGGCGATTTTTTTTAGCGGCACAGAAAACCGCCGGCCCTTCCTGCGTCAGGACAAGCGAGACGCCGGTGCCACGAAAGTCCGCGCGCCGGCGATTTTTTTGGTCGCGATATTTTCTAGCTGGACATTTTGCCGGCATCATCTAATTCGATACCATGCTTCCGGAATTTTTTCTTGACTTCCATTCCATTCACTCGTAAAACGGCTTAAGCGACTTCAACGTGGCGTTACTCGCTGCTCCGAGGGGAGAATGGTTCACGGAGCGATTGCGCGAATTGGACACACAGGGAAACGCCGGGACGGCCATCACGGCGCGAACGTTTCCAGCGGGGCACTCGCTACGGCGAGCGCCCCGTTTTTGTTTTCCAGTTCAAGTTGCAGGAAATTATTCTTCGCCGGATGAACTGGCCGCCGCGCCTTGTTCGCGCGCTGGGCAAATAGATTCGTAATCGCAGTATTTGCACGAGTAGCCCGGCTTGGCAGGAAAATTTCCCGCGCGAATATCGGCGGCAGCTTCCTGAATTTCCGCGCGCACCTTATTGAGTTTCTTGTCATCGCGTGACGCGCTGGCGGTCTCGTTCGTCTGCAGGTTGTAGAACGTAAGCCGCAACGGATTCCAATCGAACATCTCATGGGCCGCGAGCGCGTAAACGCTCAGCTGCAGATCTTTTTTCGCTTTGTCCTCGTTGCGCGGCCTGCCCGTTTTGTAATCCACGATTTCTTCTTCGCCCGGGGCGAGGCGATTCACCTGGTCCATTCGTCCAGTGAGGATGATGTTGTTTTCCATCGGCAGCTCGAACGGCTTTTCCTGCGCGATCACGTCGGGAGGCGAGGCCAGCGTTGTTGTGTGGAAGGCGCGCAACTGCGCGAGGCCATCCTTTTTGTATTCCTGCTCCTGATAGTCGTCCTCGAAGCCGGCAGAGGTCCATTCGAGCTCGAATTTCTTTTCGACTTCCTCAAAAGGCAACGCGCGCTTCTTTGCCAGTTCGCCGATAAAATATTTAATCGTGTTGTGCATCACGCTGCCAAAACTCATGGCGGCAGCAGGACCGCCTCGCAGTCCCCAAGCCCGGGAAAACAGATATTTCTGGGGACAAGAGTCAAGCGTATCAATGCCCGAAGGACTAAGTTGCAGAGGCTCCGCGACAGGCGGGCGATAGGAGACGGCCCACTCGCTGATTTGCGAACCGATTCGTGCGTCGTTCTTTGGCAAATCAAAGAGGAGCGGCGGTTCAGGAGCGGCAGCGGATCCGTTCGCAGGAGTGGGCGCGATCTGTTCGATGTCGCGGCGCTTGATTTGCGCATCCATCAGAATGTCGTCGAGGAATGGAGAGGGCTTGGAACGTTTATTCTCGACCGTATTGAGCGTCAGCCGGTGGCGCGCGCGCGTGACCGCCACATAAAAGAGGCGGCGCTCTTCCTGGATGTGAAAACTCCCCTGGGGTTGCTCTTCCTTAATTAATTCGGCAGGGAATTCGAGGACGCGCGGCCTTTCTCCTGCCGGAAAGCCACGTTGAATCAAGCGCAAAACGTAGACGTTATCGAATTCAAGTCCCTTCGCGGCATGAACTGTCATCAATTGCACGGCGTCGCCGGGTTCCTGCTCCAGATTGATGGTGCCGCCGGCCTGCTCGAAATAATCCAGGTACTCGACAAATTCCTTCAGGCGCTGCGTTTCGCTTTTCGGCTGCCACTCGCGGACAAATTGCGAAAGCCGGTCGAAATATTTGCGGTCCTCTCTCGAGATGGTGGGGCGAATCTGCAAAACTATGTCTAAATCCTCGAATAATTCGACTGCCATCAAGCTATAAGCTTTCTTTCGCAGTTCGGTAATTAACTCAACGAGTGTTCCCAAGTGGCGGCCCCCGCCAGAGAAGGGAAGATCGTTCTGAGCGGATTGCACGGTGTCCCACAGAGACGCGCCTTTACTCTTCGCCGTGCGTTCCGTGAGACGCACGAGGTCGCTCGCGTCGAGGCCCCACGCAGGCATGGCCAGGACGCGCGCGCACGCGACATCGTTCGAGGGCTGATCGATCAGGCGAAGATAGGCGATGACATCGCGCACCAGCCGATGCGAAAGAATTGATAAATTTTTAATGACGAAAGGAATCTTGCGCGCCTTGAGGACTTCCACAAGCTTGTCGCGATGCGCGTGGCCTCGGTAGAGCACGGCAAAGCTGCGCCACTTCGCGCCGGCGCGATGCAGCCGCTCGAGTTCACTGGCGACCCATTGCGCTTCGTCTTCGTTCGATGCGTGCGTTACGATGCGGACTTTTTCGCCATCTTCGCGGACAGCCGTCAGTGGATACTCGGGAATATTATTCGGTTTTTCGTTGTGGCGAATGGCCTGGCCCGCAACGCGCAGGATTCGTCCGGCTGAGCGGTAATTGAGGGTGAGAGGGCGAAGCAGGCCATCCCTTCCCGACGGCGAGCCGGCAGCGAAGCGGTTCAGAAAAATCGTGAAGCTTCCGAAAGATGCTCCGCGGAAGCGGTAAATCGCCTGGCGATGATCACCGACGACAACCAGGTTGGGACGATCGCCGGTCAGCAGCCAAAGCAATTCAAGCTGCGCGATGTTGGTGTCCTGAAATTCGTCCACCAGGATGTAGCGATAGCGCGCGCGAAGCTTTTCCAGGAGCGCCTTGTCGTCCTTAAGCCCCACGACCGCGTCCATGATTTGCGTGCCGAACGTCAGCAACTTGCGTTCGCGTAGCAGAAGATCGCTTGCCCGATAAGCTCGGGCAATTTCCAGTAGCTTGGCGATTTCCACGTCGCGAACGGCCCGCTCATCTTCCGGCATAGCGCCGCGAACCCGCCGAAAATTCTCGGCCTGCTCGTCAGCGTATTTTTGGTAATTGTCCGGCGAGACGAGTTCGTCCTGGCAACGCGAGAAAAATTCCACGAAGTCGCCGAGAAATTGTCCAGGCTCGGCGAGGCGCCGGAACTGGTCGAGCTGCAGAAGCGGAAGATTGCGGCGAAGCAGGATCCAATGGTCGATTTGGTCGATCGCTTTAAGATCCGGATTTACTTCCTGCAGCAGCGCGTTGCAAAACGCATGGAATGTGCTGAGCGTGACTGCTTCGGCTCGCTCGATAGCGGATTCGCCGCGCTCGCCGGCCGCGGCTACCACGCGATGTTTCATTTCCGCGGCGGCCTTGTCGGTGAACGTCAGGCCAAGGATTTCCGCTCCGGTCAGTTCCGGTTGAGTTTCGAGCAGATAGCGGATGCGCTCGGTAATGACGCGCGTCTTTCCCGTGCCTGCGCCGGCCACAACAACCAGCGGTCCTGCACCATGATGTGCCGCTGCGCGTTGCTCCGGATTAAGCTGAATCCCCGGAGCGGCAGCGCTGGCGTGGTCAAACAGGTCGGCCATCGGAATTCATCCTGTCGAGAACAGTAACACAAGCTTCGTTGGCGTGCCCCAAGCCTGGCACGATCCGTGCAAAAGGTCGCAAGAGATCGATCGCCACTTTCATTGGCCATATGAATAGGTACACGGCGAAATCGGAATCCAATAGAGAACGAGCTAGCGGATAATCCAGTTCGATATTAAGATGTAATAGCGAGGAGGGCAACATGCGCAATCAGCCTCTGGATCTACCCAAAGAAACCCCTCTGGAACGCATCTTCCGAAAATTGATCGGAAGAAAGATGACAGCACTGGAAAGAGTCTCCTTCCACCTGAAGTCCGCACTGAAGCCGATCAAGCGCAAAGTGTTCTAGCATCTCTACGTCGGTGTCGAAATTGACCCGTCTTCGTCGCTCTCCTATACTAAGTCATTCACGAGTCGTATTGCTGCGCGGCGCCTGCCCGGGATAATTGCAAGGAGAACCGCCATGGATCAAGCCGTCATATTGAGCGCTGTTCGCACGCCTATCGGGAAATTTCAGGGCGGACTTGCCCCGCTATCCGCGACGCAACTGGGCGCGAACGTTGTCGCCGAAGCCGTGCGCCGCGCGGGCATCGAGCCGAAATCAGTCGATGAAATCATCATGGGGAATGTTGTGCAGGCTGGATTGGGGCAGAATCCGGCCCGTCAGGCCGGCTTGGGCGGCGGGCTCGATGTGCGCGTTGCGGCCATGACCATCAACAAAGTTTGCGGCTCAGGATTGAAGGCTGTGGGCCTCGCAGCGCAAAGCGTCATCCTGGGAGAAGCGGAAATTGTGGTCGCGGGCGGCATGGAGTCAATGTCGAATTGCCCGTACCTGTTGCCCGGCGCGCGCACCGGCTACCGCTTCGGCAATGCGGAAGTTGTGGACGCAATGGTGCACGACGGCCTGTGGGACGTGTACAACGATTTTCACATGGGCATCACAGCCGAGCTCGTGGCCGAAAAGTATGGCATCACCCGGCAGGAGCAGGACCAGTTTGCCCTCGAAAGCCACCAGCGAG
>WNFR01007901.1_pt1 | contig 15199 bp, 18 predicted proteins | sample 5400221 | NCBI WGS metagenome assembly WNFR01 (sample SAMN13153357, study PRJNA577476) | soil metagenome | isolation source: 40 cm soil under Madrone tree | place: USA:California | collected 2016-06-14 | reverse complement strand
AGCCCCCGGTTACGCTCGTCTCGCGGGTGCTGCTACCGAAGCCGAAGTGGGTGCCGACATCTCGGCCGGCAAGACTCGACTCCGACTTGCCCACGTAGAGTGGGCGCGCGTCGTGTGGCGTGCCGAGTCCGAGCTCCAACCAGACCTCGGCAGGCGCGTGTACGGCGTACAGGCCCGGCCGAGGCGGAGCCGATTCCATACCGCGTTCGACCGGCTGCGCCTGCGCCGCGACGAGCGCTGCGGACGCCTGGTCTCCCCAGCGGGTCATCTGGCCGGAACCGTAAGGCCCACTTGCAGCAGTGTCGCTTCACGACCCGCACATCGTGTCGTTTCCGCCTGCATCTCATGTCGTTTTCGCCTGCAAACCATGTCGGGTAACACGTAGCCGCCGGTTGCTGCGCTGCTTCCGAGGCGACTCCCGCACGGGGCCCCTTCGCCGTTTTGGGCTACGGACCGTCCGGTCAGGCACCGATGCTGACCGGGTGATCCGCCGCCTGCTGCGCCCAGGTCCGTACGCCGTCCTGCACCTCGTGATCGTGACCGCGGGCATCACGGTGGCGTACGCGACCCAGGCGTTCGCCCCGGTGCTGCTCGCGACGGTGTGTGCGGGCCTGCTGGTGCACACGTTCGAGCAAGTGCGCCTGCGCCGCCTGAACGTCGCCGCGCGCGAGGAGGCGGAGGCGCGTTACCGCGCGCTGGTCGAGGAGCTGCCGCTGATCACGTACATGGACACGCCGCACTCGGTCGACGAGGCGGCGGCATACGTCAGCCCCCAGATCGAGAGCATCCTCGGCTACACGCCCGAGGAATGGCAGAGCGAGCAGTCGTTCTTCGTCGACCACCTGCACCCGGAGGATCGTGAACGGGTTCGCGAGCTGCAGCGGGCGGCGCGCGAGAGCGGCGAGCCGCTCGAGATCGAGTACCGGTTCCTGACGAAGGACGGACGCTATGTCTGGCTGCGCGACAGCTACACGATCGCGCGCGACGAGGCAGGCAACCCGTGGTACAGCCAGGGCTTCGCGCTCGACGTCACCGCAGCCGTCGAGGCGCAGCGCGACCGCGAGGCGCTGCTGGCCCAGGCCCAGGTGCAGAACGAGCGGCTGCGCGAGCTCGACCGGATGAAGGACGAGTTCATCGCGCTCGTGTCGCACGAGCTGCGCACGCCGCTCACGTCGATCCGCGGCTACCTCGAGCTGCTGAACGACGACGCCGAGTCGGCCGGGCTGCGCATCGAACAGCAGGCGTGGCTGCAGGTGATCGACCGCAACGCCGAGCGGCTCCTCTCGCTCGTCGAGGACCTGCTGCTCTCGGCGCAGGCGCACGCGGGCACGCTCACGCTCTCACGGATGGAGTTCGACGTCGCGCGCGTCGTCAGGCAATGCGCACTCGCTGCGGCGCCCGCCGCCGAGGCACGAGGGATCGCGCTCGCGTGCGCCGCCGACTCCGAGCTGCTCGTCTCGGGCGACCCGGTTCGCATCGGGCAAGTCGTCGACAATCTCGTCTCGAACGCGCTCAAGTTCACGCCGGCGGGCGGCCGTGTCGACCTCCGCACGTCGCGCAACGGGACGTACGTCCGCATCGAGGTCGTCGACACCGGCATGGGCATCCCGCCGGGCGCGGAGGAGCACCTGTTCGACCGGTTCTTCCGCAGCGAACGGGCACAGACCGAGGCGATCGCGGGGGCGGGCCTCGGACTCACGATCGCGAAAGCGATCGTCGACGCGCACGCAGGTCACATCGACTACACGAGCACGGAGGGCGACGGCACGACGTTCACCGTCGAGCTGCTCAGTCTCTAGGCAGCGTGCGCGCGGCGCCGCTCGAGCTGGGCGGCGTCCGGCACCTTCACGTTCCAGACGAGCCGCAGCTTCTCGAGCCCGCGGATCACGAGCCACGAAACGTCGACCTGGCGCCGCTTCAGCCCGTGCCGCGCGGAAGCCGGAAACGCGTGATGGTTGTTGTGCCAGCCCTCGCCGAAGACGAGCAGGGCAACGAGCCAGTTGTTGCGCGCCTCGTCGCGTGAGCGGTAGTCCTGCCGCCCGAACATGTGACAGATCGAGTTGACGCTGAACGTCGCGTGCTGGTACGCGAAGATCCGGACGAGCCCGCCCCACACGAGCCCCTCGACGCCCGCCTGCCACGTGCCGCCGACGGCGTAGCCGATCGCGAACGGCACGCCGAGCGTCAGCACGACCCAGAGCAGGTAGAGGCGGTCGATCGTGCGCACGAGCCGGTCGTCGTAGAGGTCGCGGCCGTAGGCCTTGCCGCGTTCCATCCCCTTGGTCGAGAACATCCAGCCGACATGCGAGTGCACGAAGCCTCGCAGCGCGCCGAGCGCGCCGGGGCCGTGGCCGACGTGCGGCGAGTGCGGATCGCCCGGCTGGTCGGACAACGCGTGGTGCTTGCGGTGATCGGTCACCCACTGCGTGACCGGCCCCTGCATCGTCATGCAGCCGAGGATCGCGAGCGCGGCCTTCACCGGCGCACGCGCCTCGAAGCCCCTGTGCGTGAAGTAGCGGTGGAAGCCGATCGTCGTCCCGAACGCGCAGATGACGTACAGCGCAGCGAAGAGCACGAGATCGACCCAGTGGAAGCCGACACCCCAGAGCAGGCCCATCGCCGAGATGACGCCGAGCGGCGGAACGACGACGGCGACGAGCGTCACGATCTGGCTGGCCCGGCTCGTCCGCTCGCGCACCGTGCCGACGGCTGTGCCCGCTTCCATGCCCGCCAGGCTACCTAGCATCCCGTCGGGCGCACGGCCGGCGGCGGGCCGACCCGCAGGCCGTACCGCCCCGCGACCGCGACGAGCTTCTCCCGATAGACGTTCATGTCGGCGCGCCGCCAGTCCGCGTGGGTCTGGCAGCGCCACGGCGCGTACAGCTCCGTGTGCAGCGGGCTCGACAGGCTCTCGTTGTGTCCGATTACGTTCGCGAGCGCGATCCGGTATCGCCACATCAGCCAGACCGTGAGCGCGAGCGACGCCCGCATCTGCGCCGCGTCGCCGAGCACCTGCGTGTCCGACACCCCGACGTGCTCGATCCCGATCGCTGCCCAGTTCAATCCGACCGTGTGCCTGCACATGACGTCGAGCGGCACCAGCTGGTAGATCGTCCCGTCGCGGTCGACGATGAAGTGCGCGCACGTTCCCGGCAGCTGGTGCAGCTCCCCGTCCGGAACGTCGGCCGCGAACGTGTTGTACGCCGACGCGAAGCTCGTGGTCGCCGTCACGTGCTCGACGATCGCACGGGGATGCAGCACGTACGACACGATCCCGTAGTGCCGCTTCGCGTACGCCGCCATCTCGGCGAGCCGGTGCGCCGGAAACGGAATCGGCTTCGACACGATCGCCGGTTTCGGCGGCGCCACGAGCGCCGCAGCGACGAGAGCGAGAGCGATCATCGCAGCCGGTATACCCGCTCGGCGACCTCCTCGACCTGCCAGCGTGCGAGGAACGACTTCGCGAACGGCCGCCCCGGCTCGGCGAGCAGCACGTCGCCGCCGAGACGCGGCAGGAGCTCGAGCAGCTGGTCGGCGTTGCGGCGCTCGTAGAGGAGGTCCGCGCCGAGCACGAGCGGCCACGGCGCCTCGCGCAGCAGCGGCGCGGGGTCGTCCCAGCGTACGCGCTCGACGCGGAGCACGATGCCGTTCCGGGTTGCGTTCGCGCGCAGCAACTCGACAGCGTCGTCCGCCCAGTCGGTGGCGAGCACCTCGGCGCCGCCGAGCGCGGCCGCGAGCGACGGCAGTCCGAGTCCGGCGCCGAGCTCGAGCACACGCACGCCGGCTAGCTCGAGCCCCTCGACGACGCGCGCGAGCGCGACGCCGCTGGGCCACAGCTCGGCCCAGTAGGGCAGGAACTCGTCCTCGTCGAAGGCGGCTTCGTCGATCAGGGCGTCCGCGCTCTGAGGGCGCAGCAGCGACAGTCTGCGTCCTCCAAGCTCGATCGTCTCCTCGACCTGATCGGGGTTCATGCGAGTAGCGTGACTGACATGCGCTACAGACAGCTCGGCTCGAGCGATCTCCAGGTCTCCGAGGTCAGCCTCGGCTCCTGGCTCACCTACGGCGGCGGCGTCGAACGCGACCGGGCGGAGGCCTGTGTCGCGAAAGCGTTCGACGTCGGCATCAACTTCATCGACACGGCGAATGTGTACGCCCGCGGCCGCGCGGAGGAGTTCCTCGGCGAGGTGCTCGCCGGCCGTCCGCGCGATTCGTACGTCCTTGCGACGAAGGTCTTCTTCCCGATGAGCGACAGCGACCGCGGCCTGTCCCGCGCGCAGATCCTCAAGCAGATCGATCTGTCGCTCGCCCGGCTCCGCACGGACTACGTCGACCTCTATCAGTGCCATCGCTACGACTGGGACACGCCGCTCGAGGAGACCATGGAGGCGCTGACGGAGGTCGTGCGGTCGGGCAAGGCGCGCTACCTCGGCTTCAGCGAGTGGCCGGTCGACAAGGTGCGCGAGGCGCTCGCGCTGCCGAACGTGGAGAAGTTCGTGTCGAGCCAGCCGCAATACTCGATGCTCTGGCGGGGTCCCGAGCTCGAGCTGATCCCGTTCTGCGGCGAGCACGGCATCTCGCAGATCGTCTGGTCGCCGCTCGCGCAAGGCGTGCTCACGGGCAAGTACAAGCCGGGCGAGCCACCGCCGGCCGACAGCCGCAAGACGAACGACGCGATGAACTACTTCATGGGCCGGGTAGACGACGACACGATGCTCGAGCGCGTGCAGCTGCTGCAGCCGATCGCGGCGGAGCTCGGGATCACGATGGCGCAGCTCGCGCTGGCCTGGGTGCTGCGCGAGCCGAACGTCGCGTCGGCGATCATCGGCGCCTCGCGCCCCGAGCAGGTCGTGGACAATGCCGCCGCATCGGGGATCGAGCTCGGCGCGGAGATCTTGCAGCGCATCGACGAAGCGCTCGAGGGCAGCGTCTCCTACGAGGGCGCCGCGTCGTAGCCGTGGAACGCGACGTCGCGGTCGTGCTCTCCGGAGGAGCCGTCAACGGGCTCCTCATGGAGCTCGGCTTCCTCAAGCGGCTGCGCGAGACGGATCTCTGGCCACGGATCGGCTGGATCTACGGCACGTCGTCGGGTGCGGTCACCGGGGTGATGGCCGCGCTCGACCGCCTCGACGAGCTCGAGGACTTCATGCTGCGGCTCCAGCCGGAGGACACGTTCAAACCGCATTCGCTGTGGCGGCTGCCGCTGCTCGGCTCGCACGACTACCGGCTACCGGCGACCGTCACCGAGCGTCTCGGCGACCTCACCGAGATCGCGACGGAGCTCGCCACGGCGCCGGTCGAGGTCGTCGTCTTCGCCACCGACGTGAGCGCAGACCCGCACGGGAGCGGCGCGCACGCCTACGAGCTGTCGTACTCGTCGCGCACCACTCCGCCCGAGACGATGGCGCAGGCGGTGCTCGCGTCCTCCGCCGTCAGCGCGCTCGTGCTGCCGCGCCAGGTCGGCGACCGCATCGCGACCGACGGCGCCTGGGTGCGGAACTTCCCGCTCGGCCATGCCTACGACCAGCCGGGCGTCGAGCTGATCGTCAGTTTCCGCTACCTGCCGCGCTATCCGCGCATGAGCGCTCTCTGGCTCGCAAGGCTGCGGCGCAGGCTCGAGCGGTTCCCGAAGCTGCCGCCGATCCGCGCGCTGACGGCGGAGCTGCGCGAGGCCGAGCTGCGCGACGAGCGCGGCGAGCCCGCACACTGGGGCGACATGATCGTGCGGCTGATGCGCGTCGCCGTGCAGCAGAACACGCTGGTCGAAGAGCGCACCGCCCGCGACAAGGACCAAGCGCTCGCCGCGCTCGCGCAGTTGCGGGAGGACGTCGGCGCGATCGTGCGCCGCGAGGGCGGCCGTCGCAGCGAGCGCATCGCCCAGGCGGTGGACGAACGGTTCGCCACCGCGCAGTTCCCGTTCCTCGGCGACCGGCTGATCCCGCGGATCGCGGTACAAGGAACAGCCGGCGAGATCTCGCTCGAGACCGGCCTCCGCAAGCCGCAGCCGTGGGGCGAGGACGAGAAGCGCCAGTTGATCGCGCGTGGGTACGAGCTGCTCGACACCGTGCTCGTCGAACCCGCCGTCGCCTAGCTCTCGGCCGGTATCACCTTCCCGGGATTCATGATCCCGTTCGGATCGAGCAGCTGCTTGATGCCGCGCATGAGCGGGATGCTGTCGCCGTGCTCGCGCTCGAGGTAGGCGAGCTTGCCGAAGCCGATGCCATGCTCGCCCGTGCACGTCCCACCGCGTGCGAGGGCGTCGTCGACGACAGCCGCGTTCAACGCTTCTGCCCGCTCGATCGACGCGCTGTCTTCAGGGTCGAGTAGGAACGCGACATGGAAGTTCCCGTCGCCGACATCACCGACGATCCCGCCGAGCAGGCCCGACTCGTCGAGCGTCCGCCGGGCGTGCTCGATGGCGCCTGAGAGCTCCGAGACCGGCACGGCGACGTCGGTCGTCATCGCGCGCGAGCCGGGCGCGAGCGCGAGCGAGGCCATGAGCGCGTTGTGGCGGGCACTCCACATCTGGGCTCGCGCAGTCGGATCGCTCTCGGACTCGAACGCGGACGCGCCCTCGTCCTGGGCGACCTCACGTGTCGTCTCGAGGTCGCCGGCGACGCCCGCCTCAGCGCCGCCGAACTCGACGAAGAGATAGGGAGACTCGGGGAACGACGTGCCGCTGAAGGCGTTGAGCGCGGCGATCGTCGTCGCGTCGAGCAGCTCGCACCGCGTTACCTGCACGCCCGAGGCGATGATCGTCGCCGCCGCCCGGCACGCGGCCTCGACGGACGGGAAGGCGGCGCGCGCCACGACGATGTGCTCCGGGATCGGATGCAGCCGCAGCGTCAGCTCGGTGATCACCCCGAGCGTGCCTTCGGAGCCGACGAACAGGCTCGTGAGGTTGTACCCCGCCGACGTCTTCGCCGCGCGCGTCCCGGTCCGGACGATGCGCCCGTCGGCGAGCGCGACTTCGAGCGCGAGCACGTGCGCGCGCATGCCGCCGTAACGCACGGTCGTCGTGCCGCTCGCGTTCGTCGCCGCCATGCCGCCGAGCGTCGCGTCGGCGCCCGGATCGACCGGGAAGAAGAGCCCGTGCGGGCCGGCTGCAGCCTCGAGCTGCGAACGCGTGACACCGGGCTGCACGACCACGGTCAGATCGTCGGGTTGCAGTGCGACGATCGCGTTCAGCCGCGTCAGGTCGAGGCTGATCCCGCCGCGCAACGGAATGACGTGGCCCTCGAGGCTCGTGCCGGCGCCGAACGGCACGACGGCGATCCCGGCCCCGTTCGCGTAGGCGAGCACGGCCGCGACCTCCGCCGCCGACTCGGGGTACACGACGACGTCCGGCCGGTGCGGCGGGTGATACGACAGGTCGCCCGCGTGCTGGTCGAGCGCGGACTCGCCGTCGTTGACGCGCCGCTCGTCCGGGACGATCCGGAGCAGCTCGGCACGAAGATCCGCTGTTACCGCCACGCGACAAGGGTACTAGGCGTGCGGCAGCCCCTCGCGGGAGGAGAGGACGACGTCGGCGAGCCCGTATGCGACCGCTTCGTCGGGACCGAGGAAGTTGTCGCGGTCGATGTCGCGCACGACCTCGTCGACGTCGCGGCCGGTGTGCTGCGCGAGAATCTCCGCGTAGCGCCGCGTGATCGAGAGGATCTCCTTCGCGGCGATCTGGATGTCGGACGGCGAGCCGCGGAAGCCGCCGGAGCCCTGGTGGATCATCACCTTCGAGTTGGGAAGCACGTAGCGCTTCCCCGGTGCGCCCCCGGCGAGGATGAGCGCGCCCGCCGACATCGCCATGCCGACGCAGAACGTCTGCACGTCGGGCTTCACGAACTGCATCGCGTCGTAGATAGCGAAGCCTGCGTACGCATCGCCGCCTGGCGAGTTGACGTAGAGCGAGATATCCGCGTCGGGGTCCTCGGCCTCCAGATGCAGGAGCTGTGCGACGACGAGGTTCGCCGACGAGTCCTCGACCTGCGTGCCGAGGAAGACGATCCGCTCGCGGAGCAGCCGCGAGAAGATGTCGAACGAGCGCTCGAAGCGGCCGTCGGACTCGACGACCATTGGGACGAGGTGCTGCACGGCGACTCCCTCCTCGGGTAAAGTGCAACTCAGTGGTTGCACGTACTATACGCAACTGAACGGTTGCGCGTCCCGGAAGGAGAAGCCGTGCAGGTCGAGCGCGAGATCGTGTTTCCCGAGTCGCCCGCGGAGCTGTGGGAGGCGCTGACCGAGCCGGAGCGGCTCGAGGAGTGGTTCGCGAGCGAGGCGGAGCTCGACGCGCGCCCCGGCGGCGCGGGTGTCTTCCGTTGGGGCGACGGCGAGGAACGCCACGCCACCGTCCGGGAGGTACGCGAGGAGGAGCGGCTCGTGCTCGACTGGGACGACGACGGCGGCGAGGTCGTGCTCGAGCTCGAGGAGGTCGACGGCGGCACGCGCCTGCGCGTCGTCGAGACGTCGCCGGAGTTCGGAACGGCGCTCGAGCTGCGCGCTCTGGCGTGGACGCCCGTCGCGTAGACGCGGTCTTCGCGGCACTCGGCGATCCCGGCCGGCGCTCGCTCGTCGAGACGGTGGCCGAGCGTGGGAGCGCGACGGCGACCGAGCTCGCCGCCGGACTGCCGGTGACGCGGCAGGCCGTCGCGAAGCAGCTGGCCGCGCTCGCGGACGCCGGGCTGCTCCGCGCGACCCGGGCCGGCCGCGAGACGCGTTACGAGGTCACCCCGGCGCCGCTCCGGGACGCGGTCACGTGGCTGGTCGAGGTGGGTGCGCGCTGGGACGAGCGCCTCGGCGCGCTCCAGCGAAGCCTCGAACTCCGCCGGCGAAACTAAGAGCGAGAATCGACCCCCGCTGCCTGGTTGTGAAGCAACCAGGCAGCTAAAGGAAGGGGCGGCTGCGCCGCCTATCTCCTATGGCTGGAGCCGCTCGACGATCCAGCCGCTGCCGTCGCGGCGGTATCGGAAGCGGTCATGCAGCCGGCTGTCCCGGTGCTGCCAGAACTCCCACGCCTCCGGCACGAGCCGGTAGCCGCGCCACCGGTCGGGCCGGGGGACGTCGCGGCCCTCGTACTCCGCCTCCAGCTCGGCGACACGCCGTTCGAGCTCGTCGCGGCCCTCGACCGGCTCGCTCTGCCGCGACGCATGCGCGCCGATCTGGGCGCCGCGCGGCCGCGTCGCGAAGTATGCGTCCGACTCCTCGTCCGGCACGGGCGCGACGGCGCCCTCGATCCGCACCTGGCGGCCGAGCGGGTCCCAGAAGAAGAGCAGGGCCGCGCGCGGGTTCGCCTCGAGCTCCGCTCCCTTGCGGCTCGTCGCGTGCGTATGGAAGACGAGCCCGCGGTCGTCGAAGCTCTTGGCGAGCACCATGCGGAGCGACGGTGCGCCGTCAGCCGTCGCCGTCGCGAGCGCCGCTGCCTCGGGCGCGCGCATGACCGCGGAGGCCTCTTCGAACCAGCGCCCCAGCTGTCGGAGCGGGTCGGGATCGAGGTCGCCGCGGCGGAGCGGCCGCTCGCGCTCGCTCACGAGATGAGCGACTGCCGCAGCGCCGTCGCGACCGCCTGCGTGCGCGTGTCGGAGTCGAGCTTCGCCATCGCCTTGCGCACATGCGTGCGTACGGTCTCCGGCGAGATGAACAACCGCTTGCCGATCTCCTCGTTCGAGAGCCCGTCGGCGAGGAGCCGCAACACCTCGCGCTCGCGCTGTGTGAGGCTCGGCACCTTGTCGCTCTGCGCGCTGACGAGGATCCCGGCGAGCACCGGGTCGACGTACGCCTCGCCGGCGGCGACCCGCTCGACCGCGCGCACGAGGTCGGGCAGCGGCGCCTCCTTGAGCACGAAGCCGCGTGCGCCGACGTCGAGCGCCTCGGACAACAGTGCGCGATCGCCGTAGGCCGTGTAGAAGACGATGGACGTGTTCGGCGCAACCGTTGCAGCGCGCTTCGCGAGCTCGATCCCCGAGAGCCGAGGCATGCGCACGTCCACGAGTGCGACACGCGGCTGCTTCGCCTCGATCTGCTCGAGAGCGTCCTGGCCGTCCGCCGCGCGGCCGACGACGTCGACGCCGCTCTTCACGAGCACCTCGGCGACGGCCGTCAGCATGGCCGGATGGTCATCTGCGATCACGCACGTGATCGGCTCGCTCACGCAGGTCTGTCCTCTCTAGATGGCCGAAACGCAGGATCCGCTGGTCGCGACACTACTGGCACTCACGGATGAGCGTCGAGCGATTGTCGAGCGCGAGCTCGTCGCGACCGCACGCGCGGCAGCCCTGGGCGAGCTGACGTCGGACATCGGCCACGATCTCGCCAACTCGCTCTTCGGCGTCCTCGGACTCGTCGACCTCCTCGCAGCGGATGCCGCGCCGGGATCCGCCGAGGCGGAGCGGCTGCAGCTGATCGGCCAGACAGGCGTCGGGCTGCGCACCAGCCTCTCGCGGCTGCTCGACTTCGCGCGGGCGGATCAGGGCGGCGAGCGCGCCGCACTCGACGAGGCCGCACGCGCCGCCGTAGCGCTCGTGCGACACGGCGGCGCGAAGCAGCTCGCGATCGTCGAGCGCTACCCCGAGGGGCCGCTCTGGGTCGCCTGCGGCGCAGGGCCGCTCGTGCAGGCCGTCCTCCACCTCGTCTCCGGCGCGCGCACCGTCGCCGGCGCAGCGGGCGGGATCGAGCTCGAGGTCGCGGCCTCGACCGAGACGGCCGGCGTCCTGCGCGTGTCGCCGGCGCCGCCCGACGGTCTCGGGCTCGTCGCCGCGCGGCGGATCGCCGAGGACCACGGCGGGCCGCCGTGCTGCGCTTGCCCGTCGCGTAGGCTCCACGGCGTGCACTCCTTCACCGCGTACGAGCAGCTCGCGCTGTTCGTCGTGTTCGAGCGCGCTCGATGACGGACGACGCGATCGCCGCCGCGAACGCGCTCTTGCGCGAAAAAGGCTATGCCGAGCGCGACCTGGCCGTGCATCCCGGCCCGCGCGACCGCGCCCTGCTGAAGGGAAACAAGATCATCAGTCCGTTCTCCGACGACGCCGAGCTCGTGCTGCGCGTCGTGCGCGATCTCGTGCCCGCGGATGCGGAGCTCGGCAACCGGCTCCTGCGGCCGGCCGATTTGCGCACGGGGATCTCTGCGGCGTTCCCGTCGCCGAGCAGGTCGAGGCCGCGCACGATCGTCACGGGCACGCGCGCGAGCTTGCCGGCGACGAGCTGCGCCGCGCCGGCGATCTCGTCCGCGACCGCGATCACCGTCGAGCGCAGCACGTGGCCGACCGGATCGCGCTGCCCGCGCAGATCCTGAAGCGCGACGACGCCGGCGGCACCGATCGCGACGTCGGTCGTGCCCTGACGCCACGGGCGGCCGAAGGAGTCCGTGATGATCACCCCGACCGTCCGCCCGCTCCGCTCGTTCAGCGTGTTGCGGAGCACGGCGGCGGAGCCGTCCGGATCGAGCGGGAGCAGGATGAGCGTGTCCGGGTCGGTCGTGTTCGACGCATCGACGCCGGCGGATGCGCAGATGAACCCGTTGCGCGTCTCAGCGATCACGAGCGGCGGGCGGACCTTCACGATGGTCTTCGCCTCGCGCAGGATCGCCTCGACACGACGCGGATCGTCTTCGCCGGCGGCGATCTCGATCGCGCGCGGAGACGCCTCGATGTCGTCGAGCCGCACGATGCGGCCCTCGACCTTCGAGACCGCCTTCTGCGCGACGACGACGATGTCGCCGTCCTCGAGCTCGACCCGGGCGAGGATCGCCTCCGCGAGATCGTCGGCCTCGTGCAGCTCCGGTATCCCCTCGACGGGGAAGACGGAATAGCCGCTCACGGCAGTCCGACGATGCGGACTCCCGCGTGACCCTTGTAGCGCCGGTTCAGGTTCACGATCACGGCGGTCATGCCCTCGAGCGCGCGGGCGCTTGCGAGTGGCCCCGCATCGAGCGCGCGTCCGGACACGACCTTCGCCGCGAGCTCGAGCGCGAGCTCCTTCGCGTCGTCGTCGTCGCCGCAGACGAGCGCGTCGCCGTCGGCCTTCCCCTGTGCCAGCGACGCGGCCGCCAGCGAGTGGAGCCCGGCCACGACCGGAGCGTGCAGGATCTCCTGCGTGCGCTCGGCGATCGAACGGCCGTCCTCGGTCGGATATACGCCCTGCTTGGTGAAGCGCAGCTCGCTCGCGACGCTCAGAACGGGGGTGTGGGCGATCGCGTCGACGAGGTACTCGGCCGTCGGCAGCGCAGCGTCGGACTTGACGGCGAGGATGACGAGATCCGCGCCTCGCACCGCATCCTCGTTCGGCGCGCCTGCGGCGCCGACATCGGCAGCTTTCTCGCGGGCGCGTTCTGCATCGCGCGAGCCGATCACTCGCATCACAGCGACGACGAGCGGACGCTCCACAAGCTCGGCTACGCGCAGGTGCTCTACCGGGAGATGGGCGGCTTCTCGAACTTCGCCATCTCGTTCACGATCATCTCGATCCTCGCCGGCTGTCTGACGTCGTACTTCATCGCGTTCAACGACGGCGGTCCGGTCGCGGTCACCTGGGGCTGGCTGATCGTCGGCGGCTTCGTGATCCTCGTCGCGCTCGGCATGGGCGAGGTCGCGTCGTCGATGCCGACTGCGGGCGCGATCTATTACTGGTCGTCGAAGCTCGGTTCACCGGCCTGGGGCTGGTTCACCGGCTGGTTCAACCTCATCGGCCAGATCGGCGTCACTGCAGCGATCAGCTACGGCGCGGCCATCTTCTGGACGTCGCTGATGAACCTCTGGTTCCCGAGTGTCGGCACTGACACGCACACCGTCTTCATCACGTTCAGCGCGATCATGGCGGCGCAGCTGCTGCTGAACCTGAACGGCGTGCGCCTGCTCGGGATGCTGAACTCCGTGTCGGCCTGGTGGCACATGGCGGGCGTGGCAGTGATCGTCGGCGTGCTCATCTTCGTCCCCGACCACCACCAGTCGGCGAGCTTCGTGTTCACGAAGACCCTGAACGCGTCCGGCTTCAGCGGCCACAACTTCTCGAGCCCGGTGTTCTGGTTCGTGTTCGGGATCGGCCTGCTGATGGCGCAGTACACGTACACCGGCTACGACGCGTCGGCCCACATGAGCGAGGAGACGCGGTCCGCGTCGCGGGCGGCGGCCCTCGGCGTCGTCATGTCGGTGGTGATGTCGGTCATCTTCGGCTTCATCCTGCTCGTGGCCGTGACCTTCGCGGTCACCGACGTGCAGGGGACGGTCAACGCGGGAGCGTTCGACGTGCAGTACATCTGGCAGCACGCGCTCGGCACCCGCTGGGCAGAGTTCACGCTGTTGATCGTCTGCGTGGCGCAGTTCTTCTGCGGAACGGCGTCGGTGACGGCCGCCTCGCGGATGATGTTCGCGTTCTCGCGCGACGGCGCGGTACCGGGCGGCCGGCAGTTCTTCCGCAAGGTCAGCCGGTCGCACCGCGTGCCGGTCAACGCGGTGATCGCGATCGCCGTGCTCTCGTGGGCGCTGATGCTCCCGACGCTCTGGAACGGAGCAATCGGCTACCTCGTCGGAACGTCGATCGCCGTGATCGGCCTCTACATCGCGTACGGCGTGCCGATCTACCTGCGCTGGCGCGCAGGCGATGCGTTCGAGGTGGGCGCGTGGTCGCTCGGGAAGCACTACAAGTGGATCAACCCGATCGCGGTGCTCTGGATCGTGTTCATCGTGATCCTGTTCCTGCTGCCGACCGTGCCGACGGCCATCCCGTGGCACAGCGGCTTCAACTGGAACGTCGTCAACTACGCACCGATCACCGTCGGCGGTGTGCTGCTCCTCGTCGGCGTGTGGTGGCTGTTGTCGGCGCACAAGTGGTTCAAGGGCCCCGTCCGCGAAGGCACGGAGGAAGAGCTCGAGCGGATCGAGTCCGGCATGGAGGGCGCGGCCACCGCCGCACCCGCGGGCGCCTAGCCCGTCGCTTGCTCCGGGGTGGGCGGTCCGCCGCCCACCCCGCATCCTCCCGGGTTTGTCCCGCGTTGCAGGAGGGAACGAATCGCGTCCATCTACCGGGGGGAAAGCCCATGCACGCTCGCACCATCGCGGCTGCGCTGACGGCACTTGCCGCCGTGGCCGTTCTCTCCGTCCCCGCCTTCGGGCAGACGTTCCAGGTCAACGTGACCGAGAAGAACTCGACCTGCGCGCTCGCGCTCACGACGGTGCACAAGCCGCACACGTCGATCGTGTTCCACATGATCAACAACGGCACCGTCGCGCACGGCCTGCTGATCTGGGGTGTCCATTCGGCGATGATCCCGCCGAAGTCGGCAGGCGACATCATGGTCGACTTCCATCGGGCGGGCACGTTCCGCTACGCCTGCCTCGCCGGGACGTACAACCACCCGCGTGTGATCAAGCGCGGCATCTTCCGCATCCGCGCCTGACACCCGAGGCGAGCCTGGCCGCCGCGTGAGGACCGACGCGGCGGCTAGGCTCGCACCATGAGCGAGATCCGCATCCTCTACTGCCCCGTCTGAAGCGGGTACGACGAACGGGCCGCGAGTCTCGCGGCCGAGATCACGGCGAAGACGGGCCGCGCCGCCGAGGCGATCGAAGGACAGAAGAGCCAGTTCGACGTGCTCGACGGCGACACGCTGGTCTTCTCGAAGCAGCGCGAGCACCGGTTCCCCGAGCACGCCGAGATCCTCGCGCAACTTTGAGAAGCAAGCCCTCGAGAGGAGTCGAACCTCTGCGCGCGGGGTCGAAACCCGCTGCTCTTTCCCGCTGAGCTACGAGGGCAGATACGGACGGAGGGAGTCGAACCCTCATGGCCTGAGGCCGCCGGTGTCTGAGACCGGTGCGTATCCCGGTTCCGCCACGTCCGTGTGAAAGGGAGCCGCGCCGCAGCGCGGCTCCCGGTCGATGTGTGATGTGTCAGGCGGCGGGCCGCGGGGGCAGCCGCTTGACGTGCTCCTGCTCGAGGCGAGCCTGGCGGCGCGCGTCGAGCTGGATCACCTTCGCCGGCCGCGGAGGCGCGGGACGCGCCACCAGCCGGACCAGATGCAGGTGCATCTCGTCTCCTCTCTCTGCTGTTGGAAGGCGCGCGCGGCGCCCTCCGGTCAGAGAGCGCCGCGTGCGAAGTCGGAGATCAGCTGCGGCGTCGCGGTGTCGAAGCCCACGACGTCGAGCATCCCCGGATCGCCCGGGTCGGCGATCGAGAAGCCGTTCGAGACCATTCCGACCACCACGAGCCGTGCGTCGAT
>WNFR01005147.1_pt1 | contig 15199 bp, 5 predicted proteins | sample 5400221 | NCBI WGS metagenome assembly WNFR01 (sample SAMN13153357, study PRJNA577476) | soil metagenome | isolation source: 40 cm soil under Madrone tree | place: USA:California | collected 2016-06-14 | reverse complement strand
GTGGCGCTTCGGGCATCGGCAGCAGCGGGCCGCCGGGTGTGCGGAGTGCCGCGAGTCCGTCGGCCGTGAAGCAACCCGTCCAGGAACGATGGCGGGTGCCTGCCGGCATGTCCGCTTCCTCGAGGAAGCGGCGCGCCAGGTAGCGTAGCGTCGTGTTCTCGCGCGACGCTCCGAGACGCGGCGCCAGCGCGCCGAGGAGGCGACGCAATCGACTCGGAAGCCGCCGATAGCGCGACGCGAACAGCCCGCCGACGTAGGTCGGGTAGCCGGCGAACAGCTCGTCGCTGCCCTCGCCGACGAGGACGACCTTGACAGTGCTCTTGGCATAGCGTGCGAGCAAATACGTCGGGACCAGCGCCGGATCGGCGAGCGGCTCGTCGAGCAGCGGCGCGAGCGCACGCGTACCCTCGAGGAAAAGATCCGGTGTAATCGTCAGCGCGTGGTGGCGCGTCCCGAGCACGCGCGCCACGTAGGCTGCGTGGTCGCGCTCGTCGAAGCTCGGGATGTCGAATCCGAGCGCGAACGTCGCCAGGTCGCCGCCGGTGGCCTTGCGCGCGATTGCGGCGACCGCCGTCGAGTCGACGCCACCGGAAAGAAAGACGCCGAGGGGCACGTCGCTCGCGAGCGCGGCGCCGACTGTCCGCTCGAGATGTCCGCGCAGCGTGGACGCGGCGGCTCGCGCATCGACCTCCGATGCCGGGGCGGCGAGCAATGGCGCGACATTCCAATAGCGGTCGACGGCGACGTGCTCGCCCTGGAGGACGAGGCGGCCACCCGGCGCCAGCCTCGCGATCGCGGCGAAGGCGCTCGTGTCGCCGGGCACATACCCGCGGCGAAGATACCCGGTGAGGGCGGTCCAGTTCGGGGTCGGCGCGACATGTCCCGTCGCGAGGAGCGCTTTCGGCTCGGATCCGAAGAGGAATCCCGCCGGCGTCGTCGCGTAGTAGAGCGGCTTCTCGCCCATGCGATCGCGCACGAGGACGAGGCGATCCGCGCGTGCGTCCCAGAGCGCCAGACCGAACATTCCGTCGAGCTTGGTGACGAAATCGACGCCGTACTCCTCGTAGAGATGCGGAATGACCTCAGCATCGCTGCGGGTTCGAAAGCGATGCCCGCCGGCTTCGAGCTCGCGACGGAGCGCAAGGTGGTTGTAGATCTCGCCGTTGCAGACGACGAGGACGTCGCCGCTTTCGTTCGCGAGCGGCTGCGCGCCGCCGGCGACGTCGATGATCGCGAGGCGACGGCAGCCGAAGCCAGCGCGACCTCGTACCGCGTAGCCGTTCGCGTCCGGGCCGCGATGCACGAGCGTACCGGCCATGCGCGCGAGCTCCGCGTCCGTCGGCGGTGCGCCGCCGCCGCTCACCATCCCGTAGATGCCGCACATGGCGTCAGCTCGCCGGCTGAAGCAGCAAGCTGCGGTGTTGTGAGTGCAACGCGATGAACGGGCGGTTGGCGAGTCGACTCACGTCTTGTGTGCGCCCCTTGGTCAGCACCACGACGTCGCCATCGGCGATCACGTCCGCGAACCGCTCGACGGGTTGGAGGTAAGGGCTGCCGATGAAGCGCTCGCGCAAGGCCGATACCTTGCTGTCGGCGGGAACGTTGCGTGCGATGCTGCGGGCCGATCGCGTTTCGGCGTACGCACCGAGGGGCGCCAGCAGCCGCAGCCCGAGTGCGGGCGCGAGCAGCGCGATGCACCCGAGCGCGGCGAGCGGCCAGCGCCCACTCACGGTTGCGAGCACACCCCAGATGACGAGCGTCAGCGCGACAGCGGCGATGACGCGCGGCATGACGGCGCGGAGATCACCGTGCACGAACGTGAAGTCGAGGCGGCCCGCGATGGCGGCGGCGCCGCCGATCACCAGCGCGACGCAGCCGAGCGCGCGGACCGTCTGCGCGACCCGCCGCGGCGCGGCGTCGACCCCCGCCGCGATCAACACCGCCATCGGCACCAACGCCGGCAAAATGTACTGCGGCCGCTTCGACGCGAGGAGGCTGAAGAACACGATGATCGCCGCCGATGCGCGCGCCGCGAACGCAACGGCGCGCGCATCGGCGCCGCCGGCGCGCCAACGGCGCCTCAGCGCAGGTGCGAGGGCGAGCAACAAGACACCCCAGGCGCCCGTCGCCCACGCCAGCACGCCGGCATAATAATACGGTGGCCCGCCGCGGCTGAAGCCGGTGCTCGTGATCATGCGCAGCAACGTCTCGTCGACGACCGCGTAGCGGAGGAAGCTCGGCTCCGCGTTACCGACGATCACGAGCCACGGGAGTACGACGACCATTCCCAGCAGGATCGCCGCGATCGCCGGCAGGACCGTCGTTCGTCGGGGCATCGGCGGAAGCGCGCCGCGGCCTGCGCCCCACGCCAGCAGCGGCACCGCCGCACCGACCGGGCCTTTGCAGAGGACGGCGAGACCCATCGCGAGGCCGGCGATCGGCCACCAGCGCCAGGTGTCGCCGCTCCGCCGAGCTTGCACGAGCGCGAACAGCGCCGCCGTGACGAGGGCGGTGAGGAGCATGTCGAAGACGACCGCCCGGCCGAACACGAGAACGAGAGGGCTCGTCGCTATGACGAGTGCCGCGACGGCGGCACGCCGCGCGTCGAGGAGCGCGCGCGTGATAGCAAACGTGAGCGCGATCGTCGCGATCGCCGAGAGGACCGAAGGCAGGCGAGCTGCGACCTCACTCACCCCGATCGTGCGGTACATGCCGGCCAGGATCCAAAAAAAGAGCACGGGCTTGTCGAGATACGGCAGATAATTGAAGTGCGGGACGCTCCACGTTCCGAGCTGCAGCATCTCGCGAGCGACCTCAGCATTGCGTCCCTCGTCGGGCTCGGTGAGCGGCCATCCGCCGAGGCGGTAGAGTAACGGCACGGCGAGCACCGCCAATGCGGTGAGTGCAACGAGGACGCGAAGCCCGGGCCTGCGCTGGAGCGCGATCCCGAATACGCGTCCGGCTTCGCGTGCGATCGGCCCTGCGCGGCCGGTCGCCGTGTACTTGGAGACTCCCGCACGGCGCGGCTCGTGTGTCACCGGCCGCTGGACGACGCGCAACCCGCCGAGAACGAAGAGTGCAGGCAACCAGCGGTGCGCACCGTCGAAGAGCGGAATGGTGGTCTCGAGTTGCGCCAGCGCCTCGCTGCGGAAGACCCGCAGTGGACAAGCGAGGTCGCGAAGTCGCGGGGCGAGCAGGCAGCGGCGCACGAGGTTCGTCAGTCCGGAAACGATCCGGCGCCGCAACGGATCGCGACGGCCGGTGCGGACGCCGCAGGCGAGATCCGCCTCGCCGAGTGCAGTCAGCAGCGTGGGCAGCTCTCGGGGTGGACACTGGAGGTCGGCGTCGAGCGTCGCGATGAGTCGCCCGCGCGCGGCGTGGAATCCTGCGACGAGCGCAGCCGTCTGACCGCTGCGGGTCGGAAGGCGGAGATGACGAATGCGCGGGTCGGCCGCGGCGAGCCGCGCGAGAACATCGCCGGTGTCGTCGGTGCTGCCGTCGTCGACGACGACCAGCTCCCACGTGATCCGGCGGTCGTCGAGCGTCACCCGTACGTCATGTGCCAACCGTTCCAGGTTGAGGGCTTCGTCGTGCGCCGGAACGACGACGCTCAGCGCGACGTGGCGCGGCTTCTGCATGTAGTCGAAGGCGCCGCTTTGCATTGCTCGGACTGCCGTTTCCACCATCCCGTCCGCCGTCACCGCGATCACTGGGGTCTCGCGCGCGAGCCGCCGGAGCATCGATGGCACAGCGTATGGACCCGCACAAGCAAGTTGCCACGGCTCAAGTCCGACGCGGCCGATCTCATTCTGGTCGGCAGAGCCTCGAGACCCGTCGCTTCGGCTGCCGCACGCCCGGCAGACCTCGTGCGGCAGCACTGAACTTCTACGCGCGGCGGCTCCGCCTCGGCGATCGCGCGTGCGCGGCGTCCTTCGCCGCGCGTTTCTGCTCGCCGGCACGACGCGCGCTCATCTGCCAGCCCACAGTCACTTGTCGGAGCGGCGAGCGATGCGGTAGCAGGCTCCGCATGCGCAATCACGTTGCCCGCGTGCTCGGCGTGCTCGTGCTCTACGGGAGCCTCGTCGCATGGCTCACGTGGCCGCTCGCCGCCTCGCTCCGCACGCACCTGCCATTCACCGAAGGGCAGTGCGCGTTCGACACGCTGTACTCCGCATGGGCCCTGTCCTGGGAGAGCCACGCGCTGGTGACGGATCCCAGGCGGATTGCCGAAGCGAACATCTACGCCCCGACGCCCCACGCACTCTTCTACGGGCCGACCGCTTTTGGGGCACTGCCGTACTTCGCCCCGATCTTCCTTGCGACCGGCGATCCGGCGCTCGCCGTGAACCTCCTCTTCCTCGGCGGCGTCGCGCTGACGGCGGCGAGTCTTCACCTGGTCGTCGGGGCCTGGACGGCGACGCAAGTCGCCGGCCTGGTCGCCGGCTCGACGTTTCTCACGGCGCGCTGGGTCCTCTGGGACTTCATCCCAACGACACCGCATTTTGCCGTCCTGCATTATCTGCCATGGATAGTGTTCGTCACCGCGACGCCGACCCTCGGCCGCCGCGCTGCGCTCGCCCTGCTCGTACTCGTGGTGCTCCAGTACCTCGTGGAACCCATCTACGTCGCGCCCGCAGTGATGGCGCCGCTCGGATGTCTCATGCTCGCGCGCGTCGCGCGGCGGGCGACGCGGGGGGACGGGCTGCGGCTCGCCGGTGTCCTCGTCGTCGCCGGTCTCGCGATAGCGCCCGTTCTCGCCGGCTACTGGGCCGTGCGGGTCGAGAACCCGAGCCTGGGCGCGCAGACGCTCTGGCGGGTCGCGCAAACGCCAACTGCGCTGCCGTGGGAGCCGCTCGGCCGCTTCTCGCCGACGAGCGTCCAGCCGATCGCCTTGATGCTCATCTCCATCGGGGCCGCGAGCTTCGCCCTCAGCGCGCGGCGCGCGTCGGCGATGCAGCGCCGACTGTGGACGCATGCCGCGCTATGGACCGTGGCCGGCCTCGCAATCTCGCTGACGCCGACTGCCACCTGGTACGGGCGACCGATCGCTCTTCCCCACGCACTGCTCGCGCGGTGGCTGCCCATCTCCGGCGTGATCCGCGTTCCCGGCTCGCTCTCGCGGCCCTGATCGGACTCGCACTGCTCGCCGGGCTGGCGTTCGCCGAGTGCCGCGCTCGCCTCGTAGACGGCACGCCACGTGTGGTCGCCCGCCTCGGCCCGTCGGCGCTCGCCGCGCTGATCCTGTGGTTCGCCTATGCGCAATACGTGCGGGGGTTCGACACCCCCTTCGTTCGCCGCCCGCTGCCGGCCACGTATCCGCTGCAGCCGGTTGTCCTCGCAACGTCGCCGGTCGTCCGGGCGCTCGCACGCCCGGGCGGCGCCGTGCTCGAGCTGCCGATCGGCTTGTACCGGCAGACCCCGGAACAACGTCAGCTCGACCCGATCATTCTCCAGACATTCTACACGCCGAGCCTCAACGCCTGGGCGATGTACCGCTCGATCTTCCACTGGCGGCCGCTGCTGAATGGGTACAGCAGCTACTGGCCCGAGGCGCTCCCCTCACGCATGGACGTTGCGCGACGCCTGCCCGACGCCTCCGCCCTCGAGACGCTGCGCCGGACGACCGGCCTCGACACGATCGTGCTGCAGAGCGACCTCATGCCCGGCGCGATGCCACCATGGACCCCGTTCCTGTCCGGCGACGACGGGGAACGGACGCTCCACGTGGTCGCGACCGAGGGGAAACAGATCGTCCTCGTAGTCGCAGACGCGAGGTGAGCGAAAGTGGTCGTCTGCCGCCGCGGGGTCGCGACTTTTCGGCGCAAGTGCGAACCCACCCGCAGACGCCACGCCATCGCGCGCGCGGGGCCGCCGAGCGTTGGCGGCGTCGATCGGCGGTGTGATACACGACGACTCCGCCGCGAGCTCGGCGAGTCGAACGCACTACGATGCCGTCGATAGTTCATGTTCGGCCGGACAGCATCCGCCTGGAGTCGTCGTCCTTTTGCCAGCTTCGCTGCCCGTCGTGTCCGACCACCACGAAGGCGATCGACGAGGCGATCGGCCGAGGCTTCCTGACGTTCGCGGACTTCCGCGCGCTCGTCGACGCGAACCCTTCGCTGAACGCGATCGAGCTCTCGAATTACGGCGAGATGTTCCTGAACCCCGAATTGCTGCAGATGATGCGGTATGCATTCGAGAAAGGCGTGACTCTGACGGCGCAAAACGGCGTCAATCTGAATCATGCCCGAGAGGACGTGCTCGAAGGCTTGGTGCGCTACCGGTTTCGGCAGATGAACTGCTCGATCGACGGAGCGGGCCAAGAAACCTACGAGAAATATCGTATCCGCGGCGATTTTGCCGCCGTCATCGACAATATCCGCACGATCAACGCCTTCAAGGCGAAATACAATTCCCGCTATCCGCTGCTGACCTGGCAATTTGTCGTGTTCGGCCACAACGAACATGAGATCCCGATCGCGCAACGGATGGCGAAAGAGCTGAAGATGAAGCTCCATCTGAAGCTCACGTGGGATCCGGAGTTTTCTCCGATCCGCGATCCTGAGCGCGTCCGCAGCCACATGCCGCGACATGTCGCCAGCCGGGCAGAATTTCGCGAGCGGACGGGCCGCGATTACATGGGAAAGATTTGTGAGCAGCTGTGGTTTCAGCCGCAGGTGAACTGGGACGGCAAGATACTGGGGTGCTGTCGCAATTTCTGGGGCGATTTCGGCGCGAACGCGTTCCGCGAAGGACTGGAAGCGGCAGTCAACAGCGAAAAGATGCAGTACGCACGCGAGATGCTGCGCGGCAATGCGGAAGCGAGGGACGACATTCCCTGCACCACCTGCGAGATTTACTTGAAAAGACACACATCATCGAACTGGTTGAGAATCGACGCGACTACTCGCGCGGTACGAGCGGCGGAAAAGATGCGCCGCCGAATCCGGCGCCTCGGCGCCCTTTTTCGGAAGTAGCCGGGACGCTACCCGGAACCGAGCGGCGCCAAGAACGCGGCCTCATCCAGAATCTCGTCGGATCAGCTCTTCAGCCGCATCGCCCCCATGTAGTCGCGCTTGCCGATCGGCACGCCCTTCATGCGCAGGATGTCGTACGCCGTTGTGGCGTGGAAGTAGAAGTTGGGGAGCGAGAAGGACAAGACGAATCCCTCGGCCGTGAACGGAATCTTGAAATCGCGGAACTGGAAGACGACGTCCTTCCCTTCGAGCTCGTTCACTTCGGCAGGCGTCACCTTCTGCAGCGCCTCCTGCGCGTCGGCAATGAGTTGCAGCAGCCCGCGATAGTCGTACGCGGGTCCCGGCGGCGACGGCTGGAAAATGCCCCTCTTCAAGCCCTCGATCGCGCCCAGCGAATGGTGGGCGACCGATTGCAGCTGGAACCGGAACTGCAGCATGTCGGGGAAGAGGCGGGTCTCGACGATCTCACCGAGGTCGACCTCGTTGGCGGCGAAATGATCATAACCTTTCTCGAGAAAGCCGACGACGCCCCCCAACGTCTGAAGGTAGTTCGCTACGCTGAGGTCATAGAGTGCAATCGCCATGGCGGAACCCCCCGGCGACGATTAGCGGCGCGCGCCCCGGGCCGCAAGAGACGCCAATTGCGGACGACGGGGACGTCATGCCGACCATCGCAACCGCGCCGACGATGAAGCTCACCGCACGCCAGGGCTGGATGTTGATCGTATACAGGACGGCGTGCGGGATACGCGCGATCGTGAAGGTCCAGCTGCGGCGGGCCGAAGCCGCGTGACTGCCCGCTCGACGCAGACACGCGCCGTGTATCACCGACTCATCGGTCACCGACTACGCTTCGGTGTGAGTGAGTGGGCCGTGCTGGACTCGAACCAGCGACCCGCTGCTTACAAGCACGCCAAAGCTGACCCCTACCACCGGCCGAGGCCAGCTATCAGCCCGACCTCGCAGGCGGTGGAGGTGACTCGTGCGGGTCGTAGTCGGCCGTGGGCGGTTCTAGCTCCGTGACCTCTGGTGACCGCGACCCGCTGCCTAAAGGGTAGCAGACAACGCGAAAAACATTGCTGCTCAACGATTCCGCAGAAGTTGGTCATCACCTCGCACATTACGGCACACGCGGTGTCATCGTGTCCGCGAGGAACGCGCGGAGCCGCGACGGAGCGGACGTCGAGACCGGTTCCGAGCGTGTCGCTGACGGCGAACAGCACGGCCTCGAGATCAACGCGTGCACTGACTTGCGACACGGCGCGGATCGTCTGATGGAAGCGGAGCTTCTCCGGGAAGAGTCGCCGGTCGATCAGCCGCGCAATTCCGGTCCGCAGCGGCAACGCACAGGCGAGCGAGAACGCCATGACGACCGCCGCGAGCGCCGGTGACCCGGTCCGCGGATTCTTCGCTGCGCCATTCTGGAACAGAAATGGCCCGAATTGGTTGCGTACCGTTCGGTAAGAGAATTGGCTTGCAATTGGAACCCCTGCATTCGATAGATAGCATCTTACTTTCGAGTCGTTTGTGCGAACTCCAATTGCCCCTGCCCGGCATCCGTCCGTTCGAACCCGGGTCGCGGAACGCCTTCATCGACGATGACTCGCTAACGTCCAGTCGGCACCCCATGGCTGCTCCTGATCGCAAGCCGATTCCGCTGATCTTGTCGCTACAAAGTATCGCAGCATGGGGCGCACGTGACGGCACGTTCCGTCGACTCCGCTGGGCGGCAGTCATCGTGCTCGCGTCGTCAGGAGTGTTCGGTATTCGCGTCGCCCATTCGTCCTGCAACGTCATTCCCGGAACGACGCAGACGTTCCGCGCGACTCAAACGACCATCGACCGGCCGTTCGCGGGGCCGGGAGACTTCGTAACGCTCACCCTTGATCCGACCTGTTACACAGTCGAGCGGGCGTTCTCGACGACCGCGAGCGATCAGATCGTCACGGTGGTCTTCACCCCGCCGCAGGGGCCGCGCAACGTCGTTGTCCTTGCGCCGAGCTGCCCGGTGGCGACATGCGCGGGGGCTGCGAGCACAACCTGTCTCGAGGCGAATGTGCCCGGGGGCCCGATCGACGTCGAGGTGCTCGACACGCAGCACCTGCGATTTCGGTTTCCCGACACTGATGCTCTCGTACGCGATGCGGCGGATGCGCTTACCCTGACCGGGCCCGCGACGATCACGGTCACCCGGGCGGCAGACCCACTGCCGTGCGGGCTCGTCAGTCAGCCGTGTGCGGGGCAGCAGGGGCTTCTCGCGTGCGTCGACAACCTGTTCGCGACCGACGGCACGTGTGATGCGGTCCCCGAATCCACATTCCCGCATTTCGCGGCACTCCCCTTCGCCAATAACTATCAGGCGCTCTGCACAGACCCGGTTCCTCCATGCGAGCCGGCGCCGGTGCGCGACCTCCGGTTCACCGTGGACACGGACGGGAACCTCCTCATCCCGATGGACTGGCGCGGCGTGCTCGTCAACCACGACGCGGTGCCGGTGCCACGGCTGCTCCGGGGGAGCACGCCGCTCGAAGCGCTCGCCGGGACTGGCCTGCCACTCCACATTCCCAGCTCGGCTTTCCTTGGCTCCTTCGACGCGAACACGGGAAGGAAGCTGCCGCCAATCTTTGACCCGCAGACGGATTCGACCAATCCCCTGGCGACCGCGCTCTTTGGCTCTGCCGATGCCCCGATCGACGTCCTTCGGGTTGCGCGCCGGACGACGGCGCTCCGGTGCGCAGGGGGGACGAGCGCCGATGGCCCGTGTCTCTCAGCGGGGGACTGTCCCGGGGGCACCTGCGCGCCGCGGTTCCTCGCTTGCACCACTAGTAGCCCGACACCTGGCCTGCCGTGCACCGCGGACCCGGACTGCGGGGGAACCGTTGGGAGCTGCGGGGCCGCTGTCTGCGCAAGCGGAACGAGCGACGGCCAGCCGTGTAGAAACGACGGGGACTGTCCGCAGGGCGAGTGCGGAGAAGGGCTGTTCGATTTTGCCGACCGGTTCCTCGATCGGGTGGGCCCGGTGGTGCTACGGAATGGCGCGTGTGTGGGTGGGACGAACTCGCTCGGGATGTGCACCGTTGACGGCGACTGCCCGCAGGGACAATGCGGCAGCTTCCAGGCGGCGGCGCTCGATCCGGTGCCGCTCGATGGGTTGGTGGAGACGCCTTCGACGTTTGCCTTCGTGAAGGAGGAGGCGATCGGGGAGCAGGATCTGAACGGCGACGGCGACGCGACCGACGACGTCGTGACCCTGGTCGATCGAACGACTGGCGTGGGACAGACGCTCGGGGCCCCGGCGGGCTGCGGAATCCCTGGGACTCCGATGGGCCGCGCAGTCGTGCAGGTCCATCAGTCGCCGTTCAGCTTTCCGGCGATTGCGGCGGAGGGAGACGTCGTCGCGTTCCTCGAGTCGGAGCCGGGAGAGAACAACTGTGATGATAATGGGGACCGGGCAATCTTCGATGCGATTTTGCGCGTCTTTCAACTGGCCCCGCCGGCGCCGCCTGGGACCAACCCGGCGCCCGCAGTCGAACTGACCGCGGCGATCAAACCGCCGCGCGCCGTGGACGCGGCAACATTGGTCAATGGTCGGAGTTTGGCGGTGTCGGACGGTCGCGTCTTCTTCCGGGTGCCAGAGGCCGCGGGGGCGCGCCAGGAGACTACGCGCGTGACCGTGGACGTGGTTTCTGGCGCGGTCGCGAACGTCAACGAGGTTTCGGGGATTTCGAATGATGGCCGGTTCGTGGCGTTCTCGACCAGCTCGACCACGATGATCGTGAATGACACAAACGGCTTTGTCGAAGATGTGTTCGTACGCGACCGACAGGCCGGGATTACGACCGTCGTAAGCGTCGATTCGAACGGCGTTCAGGGCAACGATCCCAGCTACGGTGCGGCCATCTCGGGCGACGGCCGATTCGTTGCATTCTCGAGCGAGGCGACGAATCTCGTCCCGAACGACACCAACGGCAGCGCCCGCTTCAACGGTGATGCAGATGTCTTTGTGCACGACCGGGCGACCGGCAGGACGGAGCGGGTGAGCGTAGACTCGAACGGCGCGCAGGCGGAGGAGGTGCGTCGTTTCGGTTATCCGCATAGTTTCGAAGCTGCGATCTCGGCCGACGGGCGTTTCGTAGCGTTCACCAGCACTGCCACGAATCTCGTCCCGGATCAGCCGGACAAATACTACGACGTCTTCGTGCACGATCGCGTCACCGGAACAACCGAGCGAGTGGACGTCGACTCGAGTGGCGTGTCGGGAGACGGCTTCTTCACCAGATCCGCGGCTATTTCGGCCGACGGCCGCTTCGTCGCCTTCGCGAGCGACTCGACCAATATCGTACCCGGGGACACCAATGGGCAGAGCGACGTCTTTGTGCGTGACCGCCAGCGCGGAACGACAGAGCGTGTAAGCGTGGCGTCAAACGGAATCCAAGCAAACGGTCCGTCTGGCCAGCCTAGTATCTCGACCGACGGGCGCTTCGTGGCGTTCACCAGCTTTGCGAGCAATCTGGTACCGGGTGACACAAATGGCGCCCAAGACGCGTTCGTCTATGATCGGCGAACCCACACGACCGAACGCGTGAGCGTGGCTTCGGACGGGCGGCAAGGGAATCGTGGCTCCGGCTTCTTCGACGCTACGTCCCCCGTCAGCATCTCAGCCGATGGGCGATTCGTTGCGTTCCATAGCCCGTCGAGCAACCTCGTGGTGGGCGATACGAACGTGTGTTTCTTCAACTTCATTCCCGAAGAGTGCGTCGATGTCTTCCTCCACGATCGCGTTACCGGGGCGACCGCACGGGCGAGCGTAGCCTCTGACGGCACCCAGGGGAATGAACACAGTTTCCATCCCGCTCTCTCGGGTGACGGACGGTTCGTGGCGTTCGCGAGTCGAGCGGGCAATCTCGTGGCGGTCGACGACCCGCTCGACGATCTATTCGTCCATGGAATCGATCCCCACGATCTTGCGGCCGACTTTTTTGCCGACGGGCAGCTCGATGACACGGTGCTCGAGGTCTTCGACGCGACGAGTGGGGCTTTGACGACCCTCTGCCCAGCGGTAGACGTTGCCGTTGCTGCCGGTAACGCCGCATTTCTCCGCCCCGAGGCGCCGGTCGGCACCGCCGACTGTCCCGGCGGGTCATTGAACCCCCCGGATGTCGATACGGACGACCTCGTAGTGCAGCTCTGGCAACCAGGCGGGGCGGTGCAGAATCTCGGTGTTGCAGCGACCGCCGTGGCCCTCTCCGACGGTTACGTCGCGGCCCTCGTCAGCGAAGCTGGGCAGGGCAATACGGACCTCAACGGTGACGGCGATAGTGCCGACACGGTCGTGCAGATCGCTCCGGTGACCGCCACGAGCGGAGCCGACTGGACCAACCTCGCGCAAGCCGCCGACACCGTGGACGTGGCCGGCAGCGTGGTGGCCTTCCTCACGCCCGAGGCGGCGCAGGGGGGCCAAGATTTGAATGGCGATGGCGATGCAACGGACCGCGTCTTGCAAGTCTACAACGCCGACGCGAAGCGGTTCCTCATGGGAGGGGCGGGCGCGCCGATCCGGGCACAGGCCGCCGACGATTTCGTACTCGGGGCGCAGGGGTTGGTCGCCTTCCGTGCCACCGAGGTCGCGAGTGGTCACGACGTGCTCGAGGTGTTTGATCCGGCCACGGGGCTGCACTGCAACACCCACCAGGCGGTGACGCCTTGCTTCCTGGAAGCGTGCGATCCGCGGGTGCCGTATCGCGTGCTCAATAATACCGTCACCTTCCTCACGTTCGAGGCGGATCAGGGCGAGGATCTCAACGGCGATGGTGACACCGACGACCTCGTCCTTCAGACCTTCAATGTCGCGATGGCGGAGGCAGCGGGCGCGTGCGGGCCGAGTGTCATCGGCGCATCCGCAGCTACGCTTCAGGCACGCACTCGCGTCGAGGCCGTCGGGGTCCAGGCGGGATTGGTGACGACGCTGGCGGCCGCAACGGCTGGCCTGTGCACCAGCACCGGCACCGCATGCGCGACGAACGCCAACTGTTTGCCCGCGGGAGGCACCTGCTTCGTCCCTCCGGGCGGCTGTATCCTCGACCTCGGCACCGCTTGTAGTCCGACCGTGGCGGATTCGTGCCCGGCTGGGCAGTTCTGTCAACCGACTGCGAACGCGGCTGGGCAGGGGACTTGCCGTCAAGCGCAGGGGCCCTGCCGGAACACCGAAGACGATTGCACGGCACCCGCGGTGTGTAACGCCAATGCTCAGAACTTCAACCGCCTCGTGGGCCCGCTCGTGAAGCGCAACGGTGGAGCGACCGTGTTCACAGGCGCGGGCCACTGCGTCGAAGTTGGGGCATCATGCCCCACCCCGGGTTGTGCACGAGGCGAGTTCTGCGTTGCGGGTAGGTGCCAGCGCGAGCACGGTGTCTGCCGCAACGACGCCGACTGTCCCCGCGGCTCTACGTGCCAGCAGGACCTCCTCATACATGCCCTGGAGGACAGCGACGGCGATGAGATCCCCGACGTCTTCGACAACTGCCCGCACGTCTTCAATCCCGATCAACTCGACAGCGATCACAACGGCGTCGGCGACGCCTGCGATTTGAACAATCATCCACCGGACTGCAGTCATGCCGTCGCTGCACCGACGACCTTATGGCCACCCGACCATCGGCTCGTCCCGATCACGATCGGCGGCGTGACTGATCCGGACGGCGATCGTGTCGCGCTCCGCATTACGAGTATCACGCAGGACGAGCCACTTGGTGGCGCGGGGAACGTTTGTCCGGATGGATTTGGGGTCGGTGAACCGACAGCGACCCTTCGTGCGGAGCGGAACAGATCAGGTGACGGGCGCGTCTATCATGTGAGCTTCATCGCGGACGACGGACGCGGGGGACAGTGCCGCTCGACCGTGACGGTCTGTGTCCCGCACGATCAGAGCCAGGGCACGCAATGTCGGGATCAGGGTTCGGTCGCAAACGCAACCGGGCCGTGTCCTGCGCATCAATGAAGTAAGCAAGATCCGATACCGACCCGTTGTCTGTAGCAGCGGGCTAGCGTTTATCGACACCGTGGCGCCATCTAGTAGTGCCGGTGTGAACTACTCGAGGAGCCCGACTTTGGTGGTGACTGGGGCCGATCGGCCAATTTCAGTTGCACCGGACGCGGCCATCCCTGAAGGAACTTCGCGAGCTTGTGAAGGATGGGCCGTGCTGGACTCGAACCAGCGACCCGCTGCTTAAAAGGAATGCTGATGGCTCTCGTATCCCCGGCACGGCCAGATACCGCCGCGACGCCGTAGGCGTCGCAGATAGCACCTACGGGTTGTAATCGGTGGTGATCCGGCGCGGGGTGGTGACCGACTGGTGACCGAAAGCTTCGACCATAGACGCCATGAACGTCTCGACGAAACGGAGATGGTTCACTGCCAGACCAGCTTTGATACGTGTGTTCGCTGCGACATGTATCGGCAGAGCGAATGTGGTCGCCTCAGTGTCGTTGACGGGTATCGCTCGACGCCGGCGCGCGCGACGGCACGTGCCTTGGTTCGGCGGTGTGCGTGGACGATCGCGGTCGCGATTCCACGGGCGCGTGGGAGTGGGTCGTCGACGATGTGTGGGTGTCCCGCGGCATCGACGAATGGCTGCTGTGCTCAGTGTGCGAGGGCTGCGGCACGTGCTCGTGACTCGCATGCTCGTGTGACGTCGTATGCGAGGTGGTCGAGTGCGGCGGCGGCGTACCGCCGGCCGCGCCGTGCTGATCTGTTCGGTGCGCTCCTTCGCGCGATGGCGCCATGCGATGGCGCGGACGGACCGTGATGCGCCGAAGGTGCGCCCGTCGAGTGCGGGTGCTCGCCGTGGCTCGGCGGCGCCGTGCCGGCCGACGTTCCGTGCTGCTCTCGATGCCTCGGTGGAGCTGGAACGCCGTGTCCTGAGCCACTTCCGCCTTCTGTCGACGGTCGATGCTCATGACGTGGCGGCGGAGGCGGAGCGGTTCGGCCGGTGCCTGGCCCGCCGGGCCGCTGTTCGCGGTGCGGCGGATTGCCGCCGTGCGTGCCGTCGCGAGGTTGCACGATACGCGGCGGCGGAGCAGAGCCGCGCGACGGATTGAGGCCCTTCTCTCGCAGTCGCTTTGCCGGATCCTGAGGTCGCCGCGTCGCCACGACCGGTCGCGATCGCGCTTGCTCGGGAGGTTTGCGTCCGTGGCCTTCCTTGACGGCAAGGCTGGCGGGGACG
>WNFR01009991.1_pt1 | contig 15204 bp, 12 predicted proteins | sample 5400221 | NCBI WGS metagenome assembly WNFR01 (sample SAMN13153357, study PRJNA577476) | soil metagenome | isolation source: 40 cm soil under Madrone tree | place: USA:California | collected 2016-06-14 | reverse complement strand
CGACTTTCGTGTTTGGGCGCCCAAAGCACGGGAACTTGATGTTGTTGTCGAAGACGGCGCGAACTCAAAGAGAGTGTTTCATGCGCTAATGCCGGCGGCCGACGGATATTTTTCCGGTACAATCGACGTCGGGTTCGGCACGCGTTACCGGCTTCGAGTAGATGCTAACGAGAACTGCTATCCGGATCCGGCGTCGCGCTTTCAACCCGATGGGCCCCACGGCGCGTCGTGCGTTGTCGATCCAACGAAATTCCGGTGGAACGATGCAGAATGGCCCGGCCTGATACTTAAAGGCCAGATCCTTTACGAAATGCACATCGGCACGTTCACGCAGGAAGGAACATGGCGGGCCGCTGCGGAACAATTGACCGAGCTGGCCCGGACCGGAATCACTGTGATCGAAATGATGCCGGTCGCAGAGTTCCCCGGCAGATTTGGCTGGGGATACGACGGGGTCGATCTCTTCGCGCCTTCACACTTGTATGGAACGCCGGACGATTTGCGCGCTTTCGTTGATCGCGCTCACTCGTTAGGCCTCGGCGTAATTCTCGACGTCGTTTACAACCACTTCGGACCCGACGGAAATTATCTGGGAGTTTTTTCCGACGATTATCTGATCCGCGGAAAAGGACACGAATGGGGTGACGTGATTAACTTCGACGGGCCAAGCTCAGGACCGGTTCGCGAATTTTTCATTACCAACGGACGCTATTGGATCGAAGAATTTCATTTCGATGGTTTTCGGTTCGACGCCACGCACGCCATTCGCGACGAATCCGCAGAATACATTATTGGCGCAGTCGGTCGCGGCGCGCGCGAGGCTGCCGGGTCTCGTTCCATCATCCTGATCGCGGAAAACGACCTGCAAGAAGCAAAGATGACACGGCCACCCAGTGAAGGCGGCGACGGTTTGGATGGGATGTGGAATGACGATTTTCATCATAGCGCGATCGTGGCAATGACAGGCAACAACGTCGGCTATTACAGCGATTACTCAGGAAAGCCACAGGAGTTCATTTCCGCTGCGAAATATGGGTTCCTCTACCAGGGACAGGCGTTTTCGTGGCGGCAAATCTTGCGCGGGACTCCGACGCCAGGTATTCCCGCGGAGGATTTCGTCTGTTTTATCGAAAACCACGACCAGATCGCAAACACCGGCCTCGGTGAACGGTCGCGTTTTCAAACTTCGCGGGGATGCCATCGCGCCATGAGCGCGCTTCTTTTGCTCGGGCCTTGGACACCATTGCTCTTCCAAGGCCAAGAATTCGGGGCATCCAGTCCTTTTCTATATTTCGCAGACGTAGGCGATGGGTCTGTGCGCGACGCGACTCGCAGAGGGCGCGCTCAATTGCTCGCTCCATTTCTGACGCTTACCGAGGAGGAGACAATGAGGCGCTTGGCTGCACCAGATGACCCCGAGGCTTTCGCCAGATGTAAACTCGATCTTTCGGCGCGCGACAAGAACCGTGAGCTTTACGACCTGCACATTGACCTTCTTAAATTGCGCACAGAAGATTCGCGTTTTCGGCAACAAGGTTCAGGCGGAATTGACGGCGCAGTGCTCGGCCCGGCCAGTTTCGTCCTCCGGTATTTTTCAGAAGACAATAACGATCGACTACTGATCGTGAACTTCGCAGAACGTCGCGTTCTTCATCCAGCTTCCGAGCCTTTGCTCGCGCCCCCTGCCGGGTATCGATGGGAAACGCTTTGGACGAGCGATTCGCCGCGGTATGGAGGAGCAAACGCGATTGTCACCGCAATTCCCGAACAATGGATCTTGCCGGCGGAAGCCGCCGTCGCATTACGAGCCATACTGCGAACAGGTAATGTTGAGCGCGTTTGCGTCGTGTAATTCACAACGCATAACTTTCGCTCGATGAAATTCGTTGTTTTGACTCTTCTCTGCGCGTTGTCACTCGCTGCGTTGGTGCGTGCACAGGAAATGCCTGCGCCCACGCCGCTACCGAAAGTTTATCCAGTCGCGCTGCCGAATTACGACGAAGATACCGCTACACGGCTCCAGATTTTCTTAGACAACAACGATTTCGGGCCCGGTAAGATCGACGGAAGAATGGGCGAGTTTTTCCGCAAAGCACTCATCTCTTACAAGCACGCGCACGCGATGCTGAAGACCGGCGCGGTCGATCAGTGGATGTTGGATCAAGTGCCGGTGGCTTACATCACCTACACGATTAAAGAAGAAGACCTCAAACAAGTCGGCGACGTGCCTGGCAGCCGCGCCGAGCAGGCAAAATTGAAATGGCTGCCTTACACCTCGCTGCTGGAGTTTGTGGCCGAACGTTTTCACTCGGCGGAGGCGTTTATTCAGAAACTTAATCCCGGAAAAAATTGGGACCACCTTCAAGCAGGCGAAACCCTCAAGGTGCCAAATGTGTTGCCATTCGAAGTGGAGAGATTCACCGAAGGAAAGCTCACGGAAAATCCGACGTTCGCTTCTCGCAAGATTTTCGTCGATACACAGGAGCATTTGTTGGAAGTCTTCGACAATGACCAGCTCGTCTGCGTGTTCCCGATTACGCCCGGGTCAAAAACGCTGCCTGCGCCGGTGGGCACGTGGAAAATTCTGGGGGCGACTGTCTGGCCATGGTTTCGCTACGACGAAGGCATGCTGAATTACGGTGTGCGCACTGAAAGCTATTACAATCTCCCACCCGGCCCCAACAACCTGGTGGGCGTTCTCTGGATGGGGTTGAACAAACCAGGCATCGGCATTCACGGCACGAATAATCCCGAGACAATTGGTCGCGCCGCAAGCCACGGTTGTATTCGCCTCGCAAACTGGGACGCCGCGCGCCTGAAAGATCTCGTTAGCGTAGGGAACACCGTCGTTATTTTTTGATGTGGCATCGGCATCCTTGCCGATCATCCACTCGGCTGGAAGCCGAGGCCACGACCCAAAAATATTTCGCGCGGAATCGCGATCGCGAACGTCTAGGCTTTAGATCGACCACATAATGGATGCCAGCGAACGCGAACAATACAGGGCGGCCATTCAGGGCGATCGGGAGGCATTTGAAATGATCATCCGCACAAACGGCCGGGCGCTTTTTGCCATCGCCTATGGGATTCTCCAAGACCGCGGGGAAGCCGAAGACGTGGTGCAAGACTCGCTGGTCAAAGCCTGGAAGACGCGCTGGCGTTTGCGCGATCCGGAGAAATTTCCCGCCTGGCTGGCAACCATTGCGCGACACAGGGCACATGACATTTTGCGAAAACGCCGACCTTTTTCCTATCCTTGCGAAGGGATAGGCGAAAACGAACCGATCGACACAACTGCTGTAGATCAAAAGTTGCATTCGGCGCTTGCCACTCTGCCGGAGCTCCATCGCGCCGCGCTTGCACTGCGCTATTTCGAAGAGATGGATTATCGGAGCATCGAGAACACGCTCGGCCTCAGCAACGGCGCGTTGCGCGGAATTCTCGGCCGCAGTCTGGCTTGCTTGCGGAAACAGCTTCGACCTGCTCTCGCTTCAATGGACTAAAGCGTATGGCAACCGCTCACAATGAAATTGATAACTGGCTCGCTGCCGATCTTCACGGCGAGCTTTCGGCGGATGAACGGAGCGCACTTCACGCGCACCTCGTCGAATGCGCCGTGTGCCGTAAAACTCATGACGAAACCAAAGCTATGAACAAAATCCTCGAAGAAACGCTGGCTCAGAAAAGACCCGATCCAGCCTTCGAACAACGAATGCTGACCGCTTTTCGCCACCGTATACGGAAAAAAAGCGGACTGGTAAAGCTACTTGCTGATCTAATGCGCTTGCGTGCGGCACAAGTCGCCGCGGTTGTCGCAGTGCTACTCGGACTTGTGCAGCTCGGGCGCATGATCACGGGCGAAAGTGCAATTGCACCGATGGCTCGTGATCGCTACGCCAACGAACCCCTGGTCGAACAACCGGCAGAGGTCGCCGCATCATTGGAGTCGGGTCGCGCCGGTGCATTGGATAGAGCGGACGAGCTCGCCGCTGGCAAACCAAAAGACCTGGCACCCGCAGCGCCCTCTTCCGCTGGGACCGGATCACAACTCCAGCGAGACTTTAAAGCGTTTCCGGCCACAGTCGCACAGGCCCCGGCAGCGCGGGCGGAAATGCCTGCGAAGGAAACCGGCAGCGAGGAAGCAAAGAACTACGCCGCCGAGTCGAGCTCAGCCGAAACACCGATGCCAGAGTTGGCCAATCGCAAGCTGATTCGGAATGCAAATGTCGAACTTGAGATCGTGAGTTTTGATGACGCTGTGCAAAAAATCACGGCGTTTGCAAAGGAAGAGCGTGGCTATGTCGCAACGACAGATTCTCAGAAACAAGCAAATGGCAAGCTGCGTGGCCAGGTCGTGGTGAAGGTCTTGCCGGAAAATCTGGATCGTTTTCTACAAAAAATTCGCGGGCTCGGCGAGTTGAAGAACCAGACGCTCGGGACTGAGGACGTGACAAAGGCGTATTTCGACACAGACGCGCGCCTGAAGAACGCCCGGGTGATGGAACAGCGGTTGATCGATATGCTCAAAACCAAGACGGGCAAGGTTTCCGATTTGCTCCAGGTAGAAAAGGAACTCGGTCGCGTGCGCGAGGAGATCGAGAAGATGCAGGGCGAATTGAAGTACTGGGATTCCCAGATCCAGTTCGCAACGGTTACGATCTCGCTGGCCGAAAAAGACATGGAGGAGCCGGCCGGCTTCCTTATCAAGGAGCGCTCTCAGCTGGCGCTTTATGCACCTGACGTTGAAAAGATCTATAACGACATCAAAGCGCTCGCTTCATCGAAAATACAAATCACAAACGCCCAGCTTAATCGCGACTATTCAGGGCGTGTTTCGGCGATAATGAGCATCTTGATCGCTCCGGAAGAAAGCGACGCGGTGATCAGCCGCGTTAAAAGCTTCGGTCGCGTGGAAAACTTTCAAACGCAGACGGAGCGCATCGCGCAAGGCGGGACTGGCATGGCTGAAAATGCAAAGACCAAGCGCGACAAAGTGGAGCTCAATATCACCATCTCGCGCGAGGAACAGGAGCAAGCTTTTCAGCAAACGAACCTGCGGATTCGCACCTCAGCCGTGGACGAAAAGGCAAAGGACCTTCGGAGCCTGGCTGAAAAACACGGCGGCCGCATTCGCAGCTCGACCTTTAGCCGCGATCCCGACGGCCGCGAACTGGCAGACGTTTTACTCCGTGTGCCGATGAAAAACTACCCAGTGCTAATGCAATCGCTCCAATCGTTAGGCAAAATCGAGAACGTCTCTGTGCAACGCCAAGACCGCACGGGCGCCCAGATCGATGAAGCCAGCGCGCCGGCTGATGTCTCCATCCAGGTTTACAGCCAGGGGAACATTGTCTCGCACGAGAGCGGCCCGCTCGCCACACTGCGCCGGACACTGGCGCAAAGCGTGGGCGCAATCATGTGGAGCTTGCGCATGATCGGCGTGGCGATGGCGTTCCTGGCCCCGTGGGCGATTGCGCTGGTGGCGATCGTGTGGATCGCCAGACGCGCAATTCGCGCGCGGCGGAAACTGTAGCGGCGCTCTGTGAGCGCCGTGGTATGGAAGCTCGGCGGTCATAGACCGCCGCTACAGCTCACCGAATCAGTCTTGCTCGCATTGCAAACGAATCATAAGTTGCGTTAACCCGAGGAGGTGCCCGATGAAAGCCGAAAGTGGTATCAGCTACGACAATGCGGCAGTTGCGAGTTGTCCCAAACATTTGCTCCAGTTCGCGGTCAATCAACGCTACGACGATTACACGTCGGTCGATCACGCTGTCTGGCGATTCATCATGCGCCAGAACATTTTTTTTCTGAAGGAGTACGCGCACAAGGTCTATTTCCAGGGCCTTCTCAATACCGGCATCTCCTTTGAGCGGATTCCGCGCATCGAAGAGATGAACGACATTCTGGCGAAGATTGGCTGGGGCGCAGTAGCCGTGGATGGATTCATTCCGCCGGCCGCGTTCATGGAATTCCAAGCTTACAAGGTGCTGGTGATCGCGTGCGACATGCGCCAGATCCATCACATCGAATACACACCCGCGCCGGATATTGTGCACGAAGCCGCAGGGCACGCGCCCATTATTGTCGATCGCGAATATTCCGAATATCTGCAGCGGTTTGGAGAAGTCGGCGCGAAAGCGATGTCGTCGAAGAAAGATTTTGAGCTGTATCAAGCGATCCGGCACCTCTCGATCTTGAAGGAACGGCCGAACGCCGATCCAAACGAAGTCAATGAAGCGACCAAACTGGTTGAACACCGGCAAAAGAATCTCGGCGAACCCTCGGAAATGGCGCTGCTGTCGCGCTTGCATTGGTGGACGGTCGAATACGGACTGATCGGCACACTCGAAAACCCGAAAATTTTCGGTGCCGGTTTGCTTTCATCGATCGGCGAATCGGTCTCATGCCTCGAGCCTGCCGTGAAAAAAATCCCCTACTCCATCGACGCGCAGACGTACGCATTCGATATCACGACCAAACAGCCGCAGCTCTTCGTGTGCCGCGATTTTCAGCACCTGAAACACGTGCTGGAAGAATTTGCCAGCACGATGGCGTTCAAAGTTGGCGGACTCGAAGGCGTCAACAAAGCCATCGAATGCCAAAACAGTGCGACCTGTGAGTATTCATCGGGTCTGCAAGTTAGCGGCGTTTTCACCGAAGTCGTCGCAGACGAAAACAACTCTCCAATTTATTTACGAACAAGCGGCAAGACCGCGCTCGCCTACCGCGACAAGGAACTCGAAGGCCACGGGGTCGATTATCACAAGGATGGTTTCGGCTCGCCGGTCGGAGGGTGGAAACAAACGACCACGTCGCCCCAATCGCTCACCAACGATCAGTTGCACGCGCTCGGAATCGTCGAGGGCCGTAAAGCGAGAATTGAGTTTGTTAGCGACATTGTAGTCTCAGGGAGAGTTGAGAAAATCCTGCGGCGCGACGGAAGATTGCTGCTGATCACATTTTCCAATTGCAGCGCGAAACATGGCGACCGGGTTTTGTTCGATCCCGATTGGGGCGTGTACGATATGGCCGTCGGGGACCGAATCAGCTCCGTGTTCAACGGCGCGGCGGAGAAGGACGCCTACAACCAGGTGGTCCTCGTGCCAAAGGAGCGCACGATTAAGGTTCCATCGGACGCAAAGCGGAAGCGCTTGGAGAATCTCTACCAGCAGGTGCGCAAAATCCGCGAAAGCAAGACCGGCTACGAACGGCTTGGCGAAATTTGGGAGACGCAGCAAGCCGAACACCCGGAAGACTGGTTGTTGTCGATGGAGATCTTCGAGATTCTCGACGCTACCGATCAACAACCGGAGCTGAAAACCCGAGTTGAAAAGTTCCTGAACGAGAAAAAGGCGAAGACCAAAGATCTCTCAACGCTCATCGGCTGGGGCTTCCGCCTCGTCGACTACCATAAGAAACCGGAATACCAGGCGGTGCTGCACGCTTCGCCAAAATAGGTCCGCGGGATCCCGCGACTTCCCTCGGGACGCCAAAGGATGGTAGGGACGCCGCGCCGTGGTGTCCGGTCGGCATGGTGCGCCGATGCTACCTATCCCAAAGTTTCCGTTCCGGTAACCGCTAAACACCTTCGTCTTTGAAATGGCGTTTGCCTTTGAGCGCCTTCGCGTACTCGTCCTTGCTCAAAATATTTTCATCGAGCTGCATGTCGGTGCGCAAAAAGTTTTGGAACCACGTCTCTATTCGCTGTCGATCTTTCAGCACTTCCTCGGTGATGTAATTTGCGTCGATATTGATGCAAACAGCGCCAACAATGCCGAACTCCTTTCGCTTAATGGGGATCGTGGTGCACTTGAATTTTCGCGCGCCGATGTTCAGCTCGTAATTCAATTTGTCCTCGTTCAAGAGCTGTCGGCGTTTCAGGTCAATTAGCAGATTGGTGGTGCCGTCGCGCAAATGCCGGCCGGTTACGTTGTTTTCGAGTGTGATCAACGAGTGGGCGGGATCAGCCAGGTTGTGCAGCAAAATTTCGATTCCAGTATTTGGAAAAGATTTTCCGATGAGGCGCACAATGCGCTCGTAGTTCTCAAGGAATTCGTGTGTGTCATCGGTGACCTTTTTTCCGTCGTATTTCTCGAATAGCTGCACGTAGACTTTTTGCTCGGCGGGCTCGAGCTGCGCGCGCACATTGTTTTGTTCGCCGATGAAGATGAGTTGTCTCGCGGCTGTATGATCTTCGTTCTTAAGGAAGTAATGCATGCCCAGCCGAAAATCCTTCAGGCTGAATTCTCCGAAGTTTTCACGAGTGACCGTGAACGGATAGAAGTCGTATTCCTCGAGGTTTCTCCCAAACTTGCGGCGGCGTTCCTTGTATTTCCCCCAAATGAATCCGATGGCGAGGAAAAGCAGCGATACAATGATCGAGGCTAAAACGTTGATCGTAAGCTCGCTCTGCAAGGCGTTGATCATATCACGAATATCTCGTTTGCCGCTGTAACCACCGGTTCGCCGCAGGACAAATCCGTTCCGTATGCGAACCTGTGGTCGATCGTCTCTGGAAACGCGGCATTCTTTCGAACACGGCTCACAGAGCCGTGGCGAGAACGTGCGCTGGCTCCAAGCTGCGCGGTCATCACAGATTTCCCGCAAGACTCGAGAGCGTGATGTTTTCAACCAGCGTATCGGTCGGGCGCGCCAGAGCGAACGCGACGGCATCAGCCACCTGCGCTGAGCTCATCATTCGCTCAGGCGACCATTGGCCCTCGACCTGGCTCCAGATGTCGGTGTCTGTGGCCGCGGGATAAACGTTGATCACCCGAATTTTTCGGTCGCGCAATTCCTCGCGCACGCAGCGCGAGAAGCCTTCCAGGGCAAACTTGCTCATGCAATAAGCGCTCCAACTCGGGAACGCGGTTTTCGCTGCCACGGAAAGAATATTGACCACGCTCGAACCGGGCGGCATTCGCGGCGCAAAGCGCTGTGTTAACAGAAATGGCGCAGTAATATTCACGCCGATGGTTTGCTCCCACTCAACTGAGGTGATCTCAGTGAATGGCTTCACTACTGCGATGCCTGCGTTGTTCACGAGTAGCTCGACTGGTTCTCGACCGACTTCGGCGATGAGATCGGAAACGCCGCGCGCCGTCGCCAAATCGTGAATCAGCGGCGTCATCTTCGCACATTGCGGCTCGACAATCTTGCACGTTTGCGCCAGAGCCACCGTGTCGCGTCCGTGCAAGAGCAGCTCCACGTCTCTGCCGGCGAGCTTTTCCGCGATTGCGCGACCAATTCCGCGGCTCGCGCCTGTGACAATCGCACCAATCGTTGGTTAAGACGATTGTCAATCTTTGGCCAAAGCGCGCGGACAATATTTTCTCCGGTGGAAGGCGCGCGTTGAAAATCATCCGTTTCCAGATCGAGATGCCGATCCTGCCACGGTTTTAGTGATTCGTGGATCGCGTTGTTCAACGCAACGAAATCATAAAGCGTTCCGCTGCGTTTGTCGTATTCGCCTCCAATCGTTGTCTCCGTCAGGTAGCGATGGCCGTGTCCGGTGGGATTGTTGCATTTGCCGTAAAGCTTCGTGTTCTCACGATCGGAAAGCATGGCCGTATGTAAGCGATGTGCCGAATCAAACGGCACCTGCAGGCCTAAAAAAGCCATGCCGTCCCGCCATGCCTCCGCAAAAAAATCCTGTCGCTCGTGCAAGCGAACGCGATGCAGCGGAATCATCGTGTTGGCGCGTTCGAAAATGTATTTTGCCAAACTCTCAGTCGTAATCGGACGCTCCTTCAGCCCAACAACTTCTTCATTCAAATACCGATGATCGAGCTCGCTACGCAGCGCACGGAGGCAGACGTTAATTTCGTCGTAGCCGACCAGCGGCGCTTCGTTTTCGAACTGTTCCGATCGGAAAGTAAGCCGTGCGCGATAATTATGTCCGTGAATTGACGTGGCGGGCCCAAACAGCCTGGCGTTCTCCTCTGCGCCCAGCAGCGGAGACATCGTCCTGCGCGCAGCCGAGAATTCGAACCAGTAATTGGCCTCGGACTCTCCGTTGGAATAATAGGTCGCGCTCCGCTCGGGTGACTCGCTCAGGTGGCAAACACAAAGTCTTGCTTGCACATCGGAAAACAACGGCGCCACATCGACAAAAAGTTGCCGTGCAATGTTTTCGGCAGTCGGCAAAACATCGCGAAACGCTGGGTTATCCTCATTAAGAAATTTGTGATCGAAACGTTCCCGAAGAATTCTCCCGGCACGCTCTTTGATTTCGCTGATGTTGATCAGCATTCCCGTTGCCGGGTCGACCAGGCCGGAAAAAACAAAATAGGCAACGTAATTGCGACCGCTTCCATAGCGTGCGTTTGTCTCCGGGCCAAACGCTGCCCGGTTCTCCTCATTGCTCCAGCCGTCAATGTGCAAACGGCGCGAGGCGGAGAACTCTAGACGTTTGCTGACCGTTAGCAGCATAAGGCATCAAACACGCAGCACCGCACGGCGCAACTGACCGGCATCCCGAGCGCAGTCGAGGGACTCCCGTGGATTCGTCTCGAGGCTTCCATGCGGGATTCCTCGACTCCGCTGCGCTTCGCTCGGAATGACAACGGAATTAATCTTTCAACAGCGAAAGGAATTCGGAGCGCGTCCGGGCGTCTTCCTTGAAAATGCCGAGCAAGCAGGATGTTTTCATCACCGAGTTTTGCTTCTCAACGCCGCGCATCATCATGCACAGATGTTTTGCCTCGATCACGACACCAACTCCGCGTGGATGCAACACTTTCATTAACGCGTCGGCGATTTGCATTGTCAGGTTCTCCTGGATCTGGAGCCGCCGCGCGAACATGTCCACAATTCGCGCTGTCTTCGACAGGCCCACCACATTGCCGTCCGGGATGTAAGCCACATGCGCTTTTCCGATGAACGGAATTAAGTGGTGCTCACATAACGAATACAGCTCGATGTCTTTGACGAGAATGATTTCGCTGACCTCGGACTCAAAAAGCGCATTGTTGATCAGTTCCTCCAGGCTCTGTCTATAACCAGCGGTCAAAAATTCGAATGCGCGCGCAGCGCGGCCCGGCGTTCTAACCAAGCCTTCTCGTTGCGGATCCTCACCAATCGCCCGGAGCAAGTCCAGGAACGATTGTTCCATACTTGCAATCCGGGCGGCGCCGCAGCGTGGGATCTTGCTGATGCGGCGTTCAGCGGCTTGCAGTTCGGTTTCGATTTCAGAACTTCCATCCCGCATATGATTAACTTATCTCGAGTACCCACCGCCTCAAGCGGCGGAACCCACATTGGTAGCACAGGCATCTTGCCTGTGGGGCAACGGGGCGTCTCGCCGGGTTACGAGTTTTCTCGGCAGGCAAGATGCCTGACGGCCCCCCAGGCCAAGATGGCTGTGTGTGCTACTACTCGAGCCAGCTTTGCGGATATTTCGCGTCGTCGAGCGCCACTGCTTGCTCGGTGAGCTCGAGCGTGTGTTGTGTGTCGAACATAACCGCCAGCTCTTCGGTCCGCGTCGCATTCTTGCTCGCCATGATCGTCCCGGGATGCGGGCCATGCGGAATGCCACGTGGGTGTAATGTGATCGAAGCCGGTTCGATTCCGCGCCGCGATCCAAAATTGCCGCGCACGTAGAATAACACTTCGTCGGCTTCAACGTTGTCGTGCACCCACGGAATCTTTACTGCTTCAGGATGCGTATCGAGCAAACGCGGCGCGAACGTGCACACAACATAGCCACGAATCTCAAACGTCTGATGGATAGGCGGCGGTTGGTGAACCGTGCCGGTGATCGGCTCGAAATCCTGCGCATTAAACGTGAATGGATAGACGTAACCATCCCAGCCGACTACATCGAATGGATGATGCGCCATCGTCACCTGGGTCCAGCGCGGACCATCCTTCACTAAAATTTCTGTGTCCCTCTCCTTATCGGTCGCTAGAACTTCCGTTGGCCCATGCAGATCCCGCTCCGAGTAGGGCGACCCCATCTTGATCTGACCCTCTTTGTTCAGATAACGCTGTGGAATCCGAACCGGGCCGACCGACTCGAGAATCAGGTAATCTTCTTCTTCAACCTTGTCCGGCACGATTCTGTAGGTAATTCCGCGCGGAATCACTATGTAATCTTCGGAGCGGTAGCGCTGTTTTCCGAAAATGGACTCGAGCGTTCCGCCACCTTTGAACACAAAGATGATCTCGTCCGCCCCGCCATTGCGGTAGTACTCGAAATCGCCGTAGGCTTTTTCCGGTCGGGATCGATATGCGATTACGTCCTGGTTAAACAAAATCGGAATCCGGCCAGTGTAGAGATCACCTCTGCGCGGAATGTTCGCTGTCTTGAGGTGATGATGCCGCAGGGGGCTGTCCGTGACTTTTTTCAGTTCATCGCATTTCAAGAGCTTAACGCTGCGAACACGCGTAGGCGGCCGCAGATGATACATGATTGAGTACGCTTCGTTAAAACCTTCCGTCGTGACTACGTGCTCGTAGTAAATTCCTTCGTTTTTGTAACCAGGTCCTTCGCCATTGCGGTGGAACCAGATGTGATGCTTACGCGGTATCTCGCCTAATTTTTGGTAATACGGCATTTTCGAATTCCTCCTGTCTTATGTCTTCACGACAACCCGGCAACATGCCGGGTTGAGCGAGCAACATGCTCGCGCTCCCCTTCGCTTCGAATTTTCAGAGCGACTCGTTCGTGCTTCGATTGGGGACCGCGAGCATTCTGCTCGCTCTGGTTGGCATTTTGCCAGCCCGCTAGCGCGCGCTCGGCGTTGCTAGCGAATATCAGCGCTCCCTTCATAAATTTCCTCTCGCAGCCTGCTCGCGTTCAATTGCCTCGAACAGCGCTTTGAAATTCCCTTTACCGAAACTCTTCGCGCCTTTGCGCTGAATGATCTCGAAAAATAACGTCGGCCGATCTTCTACAGGCTTCGAGAAAATCTGGAGCAGATAACCTTCGTCGTCACGATCTACCAGAATCCCCAGTGCCTTCAACGCGTTCAGTTCTTCGTCTATGTGACCCACGCGATCGAGCAGCGTATCGTAATAACTCGAGGGCACTCTTAGGAATTCAAGCCCGCGACTCTGAAGATCGGTCACGGTTTCAATGATGTTGTTGGTCGCCATAGCGATGTGTTGCACGCCTTCGCCGTCGTAAAAATCGAGATATTCTTCCACTTGCGATTTCTTTTTGCCCTCGGCTGGTTCGTTAATCGGAAATTTTACGAACCCGTTTCCGTTGCTCATTACTTTGCTCATCAAGGCGGAGTACTCGGTGGAAATATCCTTGTCGTCGAACGTCAGGATGTTCCGAAAACCCATTACATCCTCGTAAAATTTCACCCACGGATTCATCTGGTTCCACCCGACGTTGCCGACACAGTGATCCACGTACTGCAGTCCCGTTTCCGGCGCGCGGAACGAGGGCTCCCATTTCACAAACCCCGGCATGAAGGGCCCGGTATAATCATCACGCTCAACAAACACGTGCACGACTTCGCCGTAAGTATGGATCCCGCTTACGACGATCTTGCCCTGCTTGTCCTTTAATGTTTTCGGTTCCATGTGACTTTTGCCGCCGCGTTTGGTGGTTTCCTTCCATGCAGAGGTCGCATCCTTTACTTTCAACGCGATCGCTTTGACGCCATCGCCATGCTTATGAATATGCTCGGCGATTGGATGCTTCGCCCGAATTGGCGTGGTCAGGACAAACGTGATCTTATTCTGGCGAACGACGTAGCTGGCGCGATCTCTCACACCGGTTTCAGGTCCACCGTAGGCCACCGGCTGAAAACCCAGCGCGCTCTGATAAAAATGCGCCGCCTGCTTGGCGTTACCGACATAAAACTCGATGTGATCTGTCCCTTCGAGCGGTAAAAAATCTCCCCGCGCCGTCGGAGTTTCTTTCGTTTTTGGAGCAGCAATAGTCGTTGGCATAATTACCTCTTAACACTCTCGCGCCGAGCGCGCCCCTAAAATATAAGAGGGACAGTGACGCCTCGCAAGGGTAGCGCATGCGTCTCGCGTGCTGGCGAGCGCGTCCTCGCGATCGCGAACTTGTCGATTTCATTCGATAAAGACTACATAACAACGCTCTTAGGGATTCCGAGATTCGCCCTATCGTATACTAGAGTTCCAATTTACGCGTCACGGATTCGCATTGTCGCTCTACTCTTGCAGGCGGACTGAGGCGTGAACGATTCGGGCGATTGCGAGCGGCGTGAGGCCAGTTCAAACAAAGTTTGCGAACCCGAGACGGCTTCGCCAGCACGCGAGACGCGTGCGCTACCCGGAGCGGCCGCGACCGGCCCGGTCCCGGAAACAGGCAGACCGAACTGAAATCAGGTGACGTACAACAAAAAAGGAACGGCGCGTTACCGTTCCTTTTCTGCTTGTTATCTCAATGACTATTGCAAAGAGACATCGTCTATCCGGAAGGTCGTTGACAACGAAAAGTCAGTCGTGCAACGGAATTGCAGTCGGATAGTCTGCCCCTTGTAAGCAGCAAGGCTAAACGATTTCTGTGAGTAATTTCCAGCCGTGGTTTTATCCTTGTTACTGTAGGTGACGAGGGTTTGAAGCAATGTGCCGCTGGTGTTGCGGACTTCGACGTACAAGAAATCATATGCCGTTGTGATACCCTCTTGCGAACTGCAGTTAAACCAGAAAGTCAGATTTCCCGTGGCCGTCATCGGAATCGTGACCGTTTGGTAGGTTTGCCCCGACACATTGTTGTTCACGCCGAAATAAATGTAGCCCGTCCCGCTGTGAGGATAGTTGCCATTGCTGGTGTAAAAGGCGCCGGAACCGGACATCACCCAGGGCGAAACGCTGCCTTCGAATCCACCATTGACGATCAACTGAGTGGGAGTTCCTGTGGGCGTTGCTGTCGGGGTCGCGGTGGCCGTCGCAGTAGCCGTAGCCGTTGCTGTTGGGGTCGCCGTAGGAGTCGCAATCGGGGTTGCGGTTGGTGTTGCAGTTGCTGTCGCTGTGGCAGTCGCGGTTGCAGTAGCAGTTGCAGTCGCTGTCGGTGTTGGAGTCGGGTTGCCGGTTGCCAATTTGAAACTACCAATGCGGGTCCGCCAGTTAAACGAAGTGGTCGTGGAATAGTATTCGTTGGTGTACCAGAACGTCGCGTCGTCGACAGGATCGACGCTTAACGCGCTGTAATCGCCCCAGCGATTGCCGCTGCCGCTTTGGCTGCCGGCGCCGTCAAAAAGATGGGCTTCG
>WNFR01006109.1_pt1 | contig 15204 bp, 9 predicted proteins | sample 5400221 | NCBI WGS metagenome assembly WNFR01 (sample SAMN13153357, study PRJNA577476) | soil metagenome | isolation source: 40 cm soil under Madrone tree | place: USA:California | collected 2016-06-14 | reverse complement strand
CGCAAATGGTCCTGAATGTAAGCTTGGGTTTCCTGCAGAGTGAGGGGAGCGGTTCTACAACGCACGGTAATGCGCTGACGGAATTGTCGCAGCTCGTGGCTTTTGAGCTTTTCTTCCAGCTCGGGCTGGCCTGAAAGAATAACTTGAAGAAGCTTTTCGCGAGGAGTTTCGAGGCAAATCGATCGTCAGCCTAGAATAAGAAGTACGATTGTCGTTATACCGCAGCCGTGCTAGCGTAGTGATCCCTTCCTGATCGGCAACTTCCATGTACAGAGAGCGTCGTCGCGCACAAAGTTGCCACCGCCGAAGTCGAAGACTCCGTTTGTGTATGCCAAGCTCGCGTCGCGGCCTCGTATGCTCGCGCAGGCTCGTTGATGATAACTTCTATGAGTGGAACATTTGCGTCCCTACAGGGTCGAACCACCACATCTCGTTCCGAGCGCGACCCGCCGGCGCTCCGTATCCTGACAGCACGAGGGCGATATTTGATCGATATTTCATTGACAAATCTTCGCAGCGGCAATAAGAGACAGGTTATGAGCAACAACAACCTTTTCCCCATCTTAACCCGCTGGGCAATTCTGATGGTTCTCGTTGCCGCAGGATTATTGCTCGTCGCTGGCACTACACATCTCCCGATGTTGAACGCATACATTGTGGCATTGGCGCCGTCGCTGTTGGTAATGATGCTGGCCATTGCGCCACAAATCGCTAAAGAGCGCGGGAGCGCGGACGGTGGGAAACACGACATACAGGACGTAAGAGCACGATTGGCTCTCGTGGTTCTCTTTCTCGTTACGATCGTCATGGCAGCTCTAGACGTGGGCCGCCTGCACCTGTCCAACCACGTACCCCTTGCGCTCTGCATAATTGCGCTGGTGATGTATATTGCGGGCTCGGGATTTCAGGCCTGGGCGATGAGCGTGAATTCTTTTTACTCGCCGGTCATTCACGTCCAAGCAGAGCTGGGGCATAGCGTGGTCACTCGCGGGCCTTACCGCATCCTCAGGCATCCCGCTTATTTCGCAAATATCGTTGCTATTCCCGCGAGCGCGCTCGCCATTGGCTCATGGATAGCCTTAATCCCAGCAACACTCTTCTGCGCTATTACCGTGTGGAGGGCACGGAGAGAAGACGCTTTTCTCAAGCAGAATCTACCTGGCTATAAAGACTATATGGAAAGCGTACCAGGGGGTGTTTTTCCCCGCCTATCATTCAAGCTGTAGTTTATACCCATCCGAATCGAATAAACACTCAGGCTACCTTATGGCTCATAAGCCATCGAGTCCAGTTATTGAAATAAGTTATTATAGCCGCCCACGAGCCTACGGCTGGCAATGAAGAATGAAAATGGGAGTGACTGGGAGTAATGTGGTGACGGACTGCGTCCGGAAGTAGGTCGATCGCACCCGTGGTGCTGGGCACCCCGCATTATAGCTTGACCGGGAAGCCTGGAGGCACAACGAATTGTCGCCGCTACGTGAGATGGCGAGCACGGCGAAGGAGACTCTCTAGAGGAAGGCTTCCTCCGGATGCAATCCAGGAGGAAAGCCATGCAAGTCGTGTATGCCAGTTGCAGGGTTACCTTGTGAAACGGCTACAAAGACTCGGGCTGAACGTGACCCTCGAACCGGCTACCGCGGCGGCCTGAGACTCCATCTTGGTCATTTTCGAAGGAGTTATGTAACAATCCGCCACGTAAAATCTGCCTGGAAACGATATAAAGATGGCTGATTTCTCAAGAGAAATTAGTGCGGCCGCCCAATGTCATCGCACACTTTCCTTCCACGCTGTTCCGTAATAACGTTGAGGAATGCCGACTACTGAAGAGGAGTCGAATGGCGCCGCACTTGTCATCCACGAGCTTCGCAAGTCATTCGCAGACGTCGTTGCAGTGAACGGCCTCAATCTTGAGGTCAAGCGCGGAGAGTGCTTCGGCCTGCTTGGTCCCAACGGCGCCGGCAAAGCCACGACGATTGAAATCTGCGAAGGGCTGATTTCCCCGGATGCTGGCACAGTCCAGGTGCTGGGACACAGCTGGCACGACCATGCGGACGAACTGCGCCAGCGTATTGGTATCCAGCTGCAAGAAACGCAATTTCCGGAAAAGCTCACAGTTGAAGAAGTCATAAGCCTCTTCCGCAGCTTTTTTTGCCAGGGACTTACCGTAGAGCAAGCGATCACAATGGTGCAGCTCGCTGAAAAGCGAAAGTCGCGTGTCGGTGGGCTTTCGGGTGGTCAAAAGCAAAGGCTGGCGATGGCTTGTGCTCTGGTAGGAGAACCGGAACTGCTATTTCTCGACGAACCCACCACGGGTCTTGATCCGCAGGCGCGAAGGAATCTGTGGAATCTAGTGAGCCAACTGCGAGCGGAAGGACGAACCATCATCCTGACGACTCATTATATGGATGAAGCTGAGCGGCTTTGCGATCGCGTGGCCGTCATGGATTACGGACGCATCATCGCGCTTGGCGCCCCGAGCGAACTTATAGCCTCCATCGGCGGTGAGCAAATTGTGGAGTTTGCAATCGGCGCAAGCGCGCCTTTAAACGCGGCCATGTTGACGGGAAAACAAGGTGTCAAATCGCATCGCGTCCATGCAGGGCTGCATCAGCTTTTCGTATCTGAGTTGCATACGACGGTGCCTCGAATCTTTGAATCTTTGGCGGCCCAGGGGCTAGATTTGACCGAGTTCCGGACGCATTCGGCTACGCTGGAAGATGTCTTCGTCTCCCTCACTGGGAGGAACCTGCGCGATGAGTAGTTTATCCCAAAGCTCTCTGTTCCAACTCACAGTCGTTCGTCTTCGTCTCTTTTTCCGTGAGCCTGAAGCGGTCTTCTGGATCTTCGCCTTTCCGATACTGCTTTCGGTCGGTCTGAGCATTGCTTTTCGCAATCGGCCTGCGGATGTGTTGCCGGTTGCGGGTACTACGATGCAGATAACCCAGGCACTCAATGCCGACAAGGGTTTGAATGCAATCACACTGGACGTGGCTGGTGGCCGCAACGCCCTTGCAACCGGTCAAATTCTTCTCTTGGCGATTCAGCAGCCTAGCAGCATCCAGTTCCTCTATGACGATACCAATCCAGACGCCAGGACAGCACGACTGATCGCCGATCGCGCCATCCAAAAAGCTGCAGGTCAGCGAGACTCCGTGGAGATTCGGAACGAATTGAATCATGAAGCTGGGTCTCGATATATCGACTTTGTGATTCCTGGCCTGCTTGGCATGAATCTGATGAGCTCAGCAATATGGGCGCTCGGTTTCTCGATTGTTGAGGCGCGGCAGAAAAAGCTGCTCAAGCGGCTCATTGCGTCTCCGATGCCTCGCTGGCAATACCTTGCTTCGTTTCTTTTTTGGAGGCTCCTACTGCTTGTGATCGAGGTCGGGGCATTCCTCGGATTTTCGCATTTTGCCTTTGGCGTGCCGGCAAGAGGTTCCTTCTGGCAACTCGCTTTGTTGTGCGTCCTTGCCTCCCTCACCTTTTCAGCAATCGGGCTTCTGATTGCCTCCCGCGCAAAAACAATGCAAGCGGTCTCTGGTTTAATGAACCTGACGATGCTACCTATGTGGATACTTTCCGGAGTCTTTTTCTCAGCCAGCCGCTTCCCCGAGATTGTTCAGCCATTCATACGTGCGCTACCCCTCACTGCAGCGATTGATGCCCTACGCGCCAACATGCTTCAGGGAACCCCATTAGCGTATCTGCTTGCCCCCCTCTCGGTCTTGCTTGCTTGGCTGCTCATAACGTTTTCGCTTTCCTTGTGCATTTTCCGCTGGAGATAGGAGGGCCCCGGCAAATTCTGCCAAAGAGCTAGCGCAGCGTTTCTGAGCCAGATTGTTCAATAATTCGCTGCCATACGCGGTTCCACATCTTCAGGCACGGTGGCAGCCTTCATGAGCAACTTGACGGCCGCTTCTTTGATCGCAACCGCTTCGACATATGGCAAAAAACCGTCATTCGAAACGAGAGCAATATCCGTACGCCCGCGAAAGCTAGTTGTTATGAGTGTAGTTGCGTTTCTCCAAGGCACGGCAACGGTGACGCCAAGAAGACCCTCTACGCGAAATGCTTGGTAGTCATCCGGCATATCGAGACGTCCCACGTTGGAAAATGCGAAGTCATAGCTTCCTTTACTTTGCCGGAGGAAGCTGATGACTTTGGGAATGGAACTCAGGAGCTCTTCGGCCGTCATCAAATGCTCATAAGCGTTCAAACGGCCAATTTTTTCAGACATCGATTGTTTGAGCCTTCTAGCCATATCCCAGAACCCTGTTCGCGGATCAATTCGCGGATCAATACTCAATGGAATGGGCGGAGCGTAGTTGAACATCACATCAGCCCGAATGCTGCTGATAAACCTGCGGACATCGACAGGGCACATCATCTTGTTCTTGAACCTGGCACTGTTTATTTGACGAAATGCCAATAAAAAGGCAACGCACATTGCGGCATACGGCGTGGTGCCCTCCGCCTTGCATCGATCCACTAGCGCTGCAGATTCTTTCGCGCCCGCCTGCCAATAGATGAGGTAGTGCTCGCCTGGCGGAGCTGTGTGCCCGGTTTTCACCATTAAAGCAAATAGCCGGAACAGCGCTGCCTTCATCTTAACGAGCAGCGCCATCTTCATATCCGACAGAACTTCTTGGGGAAACAAGTCCTGAAGAGACTGAAAAGGTAGATACGGAGTTAACTGCACATCAGGTTGATCAACAACCTGCAGAATTTCGCGGAAGATGGTGATGAGCGAAGTACCATCACATATGCAGTGGTGGCCAATAAGCATCAATTCGGAGACGCCTTCCGACTTTATCCAGACCATTCGGATCAGTGGGCCTTCATTCATATTGAAAGGCGTCTTCCATTCCGTGGCCGTTACATTCCTCCACTCTTCGTCGCTGTTGCGCTCGACAACCCGTACCGGAATCTTCAATGGATTTTCGTTAAACGAAAAATATACTTGACTGCCTTCCTCGACTACATTGGCTCTCAGGAGCGGATGCTTGCCTTGCACTCTCTTCAGCGCCAATTGAAGATCGTCTTCGGCAATATCGCCGCGTATTCTTGCCGTCATTATGCAATTGACGGGCGTACGGCCATCGACATACATGAGTCTCTCGAAGAAGAACATTTTCCTTTTCATGGATTTCCTTCTTTTTTCTCTCCTGCTGCTAGCATTCGCCAGGTCCGGGTACATCTTGCATTTCGTGAGTCGTAGCAGCTCTCTATCTTGATACACCTTGTCTTAGTGATCCTAAGCATCTATTACCCCAGGGACTTACCTTAAGAGATTTACCTGGTGCCAGTACCCTATATTTTTGTCCTCTTCTTCTCCCCCTAACTAACGTACGAGCGCGTCGTGGATGGGCAAAAACGGCGTCCCTCAAAGATTTGCGAATCCTCATTGTCGATGATTCCGACACCACGCGGCGCATTCTTGGGACTATCGTGCGTTCCCGCGAGTGGACCGTTTGCGGAGAGGCCGAGAATGGATGGACAGGCGTTAAGAAATTTAACGAATTGATGCCCGATCTAGTTTTACTCGACTTTGCGATGCCGGACATCAACGGTATCGAAGTCGCGACTTGGATGTCGGCGTCGAACCCAACCGTGCCAATAATCATGTTGACGATTTTGAATCTGGATGGCTTTGAAAGGGCCGTTCGTAAACGCAGGCATTTGCGCCGTTGTTGTTTGCCACTTGTTAGACGCGGGCATTCGATCCAGCCGAGCCCTGGTTTCTAGACGGGAGCTGATCTCATGAAATCAGAGACGGGTGTGATAAGTGTTTTTGAAAAGTACTCAATATATTTTGAGTATCGCAAGAAAGAGGGAGCGAACAAGACCGCAATTCTGGTCAACGGCGCATTGGCGACAACAACCTCATTCAGTCAGACGATTCGCAACTTAAAAGATCACGTGAATATTGTGCTCTTCGATTTGCCTTTTGCTGGACAATCCAGGGAGCACAATACAAATACCAGCGGCGTCCTGAGCAAGGATGATGAAGTAGAGATCTTGCTGTATCTGATCGAGCATTTTGAAGTTAATTTCATGATATCTGCGTCTTGGGGAGGCGTGTCTTCACTTTTGGCATTGGCGAGGCGCCCACCCACCATCGAAAAGGCGCTCATCTCCTCATTTTCCCCAGTCATCAACGACGCTATGTACAGCTATATGGTCAATGCTCGCCGTTTCTTGTGCGATCAGGATATTCCCGGTGGAGCGCAGTTGCTGAACAGCACCGTGGGAAAGTATCTCCCGCGTCTGCTCAAAGCTCATAATTATCAATATCTACTGGCGATGGTTCAAGGCAACGAGCAGCAGATCATGTTTCAAATCGACCAGATCTTCGAGCTCGATCATAGGAACTACATCGATCATTTTGCCGCTATCGACGTCCCAGTCCTATTTGTTAATGGCGCGCTGGATGAGTACACCACGACCGAAGACGTCCGGTCTCTCGCCAAATACATTAAAAATAGCCAATTTGCTGCAATTCCCGATGCCGGACATTTTCTTGATCTGGAAAGTTCGCGAGCGCGGCGCGCGACTGGCGAGGTAGAGAGAAGCTTTTTATTCGGAAGAGATCCCATGGTCGAAAGCATGCGCGCCAAAAAAAGAAGCGATGAGGCCTTTTTTCAAACAAGTTAGCCATTTGGTGAACTCCCGCAGGCGAATTGGCCGCTGCAAACGGCGAGTACATCGTTATATCTGGAGTTATGGGGAGGAATTGTGCACATTATTGTCGTCGCGGTTGGTACGTCCGGTGATGTACATCCACTTCTGGGATTAAGCCGAACATTTGCGAAACTTGGCCATCGGGTATCGTTCTGCACAAGTCCAGCATTTGCTGGAGTGGTCGAACGTTGTGGTCTCAGGCTTTTGCCCTTTGGAACGGCGGAGGAATACTATGCCGCAATCAATAATCCCGCACTATGGAACCCGCGCACTTCATTGAAGACATTATGGAAGGCCGTGGCAGTGAGAATACGGCCTTTGTTCGACCTTTTGGAGGCCGAGGCCGATAATGACACGATTATGGCCGCGCACCCGTGGGCGTTTGGCGCAAGGTTGTTGCAGGAGAAGCACGGTGTGCCACTCGTCTCGTTGCAAATTTCGCCGTCGACCTTTTTATCGGCGAGGAAACCTCCAATTCACAAACAATTCACCATCCCAGTGTTCCTGCCATATCCCGTGAGAGCGGGCCTTCTATGGGCATTCGACCGCGGTGTACTTGATCGCATATGCGCGCCTGATATTAACCGTTTACGTTCAGCGCTTGGATTGCCGCCAGTTAAGCGGATCATGGGGCGTTGGATGCATTCGCCACAAGGTGTGCTGGGGCTGTTTCCCGATTGGTTTGCTCCGCAACAAACCGACTGGCCGCCCAAGGTTACGCTCACCGGATTTCCGTTGTTTGACGAAGCAGACTTCAGAAACGTTGACGAGGAACTGGAGAACTTCTTAGCGAAAGGTCCGGCGCCGATTGTGTTCACCCCTGGTTCGACGGTGGTTGATGGACTGTCCTATTACACGGCGGCAACTGTAGCCTTAAACGCGCTTAACTGCAGAGGCATTTTTCTGGCAAGCGAGGGTACGGCGCTACCGCAGCTGACGCCAAATATTCTGGTCCGCTCCTATGTGCCATTAAGTAGGTTATTGCCGCGTGCCAGGGCACTTGTGCATCACGGTGGAATTGGCACGGCATCTCAGGCATTCGCGGCGGGAATACCTCAGCTCATCACACCATTTGCTCACGACCAGTTCGATAACGCTGCACGCGTTGAGAGCCTGGGATGTGGAGTTCAGATGCGTTCGCACGCAAGTGGTCCAGCCATGCTAGAGGTACTCAAGCAGCTTTTGGCGGATGAGCGTATCCAGAGCAACTGCACAGCTTTTCGACCCAGAGTTGTATCAGGCGAATCAGCTTGCATGAAAGCACTATCTACAATCGAGACTACTGCTGCAGGATCTCTCGGTAAGAATCGCGTTGAAAGCACCTCAGAGCGGCGGCACGGACTAGCTGTTACTGGAACGCATAACTGAAAAGGAATAAGCGGTTAAAGATTACTTACGGCGATTATGAAAATGGCTCCAGGTGCATTGGTGGTTCTATTCCATCCATCCGAAGCGCACGTTTACAACCTACTCCGTCTCAAGCGCCTCGTTGAAGATATTGTGGCCGTCGATAACTCGCCCGTATTGGATGTACGACTTCATCGGCAAGTTCGGAATGCAGGTATCGACATCCTGCCGAACTTTAACAAAGGAGGCGTTGCGGGAGCATATAACAGGGGTCTCGAACGGCTGATCGGGAAGATGTGCCAGATACTGTTTATATTTGACCAGGATTCAGCGGTGCCGGACGACTATTTCACACAAATGTTGGACGCTTGCCTCGCCCTGGGTAGCCCACATTTTCTAGTAGGTCCGAAGATCTTTGACATCAATGTTAACCGTTATCTTCCGGCGCACATCGTTCGCCGGTTCGGCGTGACGCCGATACCAATAACGGATCAGAAGCATGGCCTGGTGTCATGCTCTTCGATTATTACTTCTGGCTCGGTGATGTCCGCGGAAACATATCGCACCTTGGGCCCCTTCCTGGAAGGGTACTTTATCGACCATGTCGACACTGAGTACAGCTTCAGGGCGGTGTGCAAGGGAGTGCCAGTCTATACCAACACTTCAGTTGTACTGAAGCACGAGGTCGGGAAGCGCATTGATCACAAAGTTTTGTTTTTCAAGCTTATCCAATGGAACATGAGTCCGCTACGGCAGTACTACTCTGCCCGTAACTGCATCCATATTTCACGCCGCTATGGCACGCAGTTTCCCTTATTGATTCTGATCAACATCATCACCATGCAGCAGATTCTTTCAATAGCGCTCTATGAGAAAGATAAGCGCAAGAAAATCGTAGCGATGATGGCCGGCATTATCGACGGCTTACGAGGACGATACGGTCCGTTCGAAACCTGCCGACCACGAACCTTCGCCTTCTGCATCAAGTAAGTCATTAGACCGTTTTTGCGGGACAGCAGACAATCACGCCGCGTGACGTTCCGTGGTTTGAGGAAGCCACGAAAGGCCAACCGTTGGTCACACATCGGTCACCGCGATACCAACTGAAGAATACCCCACTCCGGCTCGCCGTCCAGCGTATTCCGTGCTCTCGAACTCTCGCTTGAAGCAAGTCTTTGGCTTTGAAATGTCGACCTGGTCCTTGCAACTAAGTACGGTGTTTGCCGATGGCGAAGTCTCTCGCAAACGGAGATGAACCGCAGTGCGGAGCGGAGTAGTTTTCTGGGCTTGGGAGTTTGATAATCCAGAAGGGGTGGGCTGAGGATCTATACAATTTCGATGCGAGTACGAAGCGGAGATGCGGCGCTACGGATTTGAAGCAGTGAAGAATTCCGTCGATAAACCATTTTCGGTAACCAAAGTTTGGGGGAATCGTACGGATGGGACATTTGAACTTCTTCCTTCATCTGTGCGTACAGAATTCTAGGCCCCGAGCCGTCTTAAGATTTGCCAGAACAGTGTCGCCCCAACGGAGGGATCCCAAATTATGGATGCTCTTCTCCTCGACCTGAAATATGGCTTCCGTTCCTTACGGCGTGATAAAGGCTTCGCCCTTACCGTACTTCTCACCCTTTCCGTTTGTATTGCCGCCAACGCCGCCCTTTTGGCCATAGTGAACTCCGTTATTTTGCGCCCGCTGCCGGTATCGGACGCCAATTCCATCTTGATCATGTCCAACGAATACCCGAAGGCCGGAGTCACGGTGTCGAACGACAGCAGTTCCGGCGACTACTTCGACCGCCTTCGAGAAATGACGGCTTTCGAGAGCCAGGCGGTCTTCCGTCCACGCAATCAAACTGTGGAGTTGAATGGTTCGCCGCAGCAGATTCGCGGGATGCTGGTCACGCCCTCGTGGTTCAAACTTCTTCGTGTTTCTCCTGTGCTGGGTCGCGCTTTCACGGAAGACGAAGGCGAAATTGGCGGCGATCAGAAGGTAATCCTCAGCCATGGGTTGTGGCGGCAGTTGTACGCCGGAGACAAATCGGCGCTTGGCCGTGAACTGCGCATCAGCGGCCGGCCATTCACCATCGTTGGCGTGATGCCTCCCAATTTTAATTTCATCGATCCGGACGTTCGCCTGTGGCTGCCGCTCGCTTTCACGGCCGAGCAGAAGACGGTTCACCACAGCAATAACTGGTACCACATTGGACGCCTGAAGCCAGGCGCTACCCTGCAACAGGCTCAGGCACAGGTCAACGCTTTGAACGACGAGAATCTCGAGCGCTTTCCGCAGTTCAAAGAAATTCTGATCAACGCCGGATTCAACACCAAGGTCAAACCGCTTCAGGACATGCTAACCGCCGGCGTCAAAAGAACTCTCTATCTGCTCTGGGGTGGCGCATTCCTCGTCCTTCTCATCGGTGGGCTGAACATTGCCAACCTCGCGCTGGCTCGGCTCGCCCTGCGCCGCAAGGAAATGGCCACGCGCATCGCCTTGGGCGCAGGCCGCGCGCAACTGATGCGCCAATTGATTCTGGAAAACTTGGGATTAGCTTTGCTCGGAGGCTTCTGCGGCACAACTCTCGGCGCTGCCTTGTTGCGAACTCTGAACGCGATCGGCCTCGAGCATTTCCCGCGCTCCGGCGAAGTTCACATGGATGGCACAGTCGTTCTCGCGTCGATCGCGTTATCTCTGTCAGCGGGACTCTTCGTCGGACTTTTTCCTCTCGCCAGCGTTTCCAAAATCGGCATCAGCGACGCGCTGCATGAAGAGAGTCGCACCGGCACCACCGGAAAAAAATCGCGCAGCATGCGTCAACTTCTGGTCGCCGCCCAGATTGGATTTGCGTTCGCTCTGCTCGTGGGCGCGGGACTGCTTCTCGCCAGCTTTCGCTTGCTGTTACAGGTCGATCCGGGATTCAACCCAAAGGGCGTGGTCACCGCATCCGTTTTCCTGCCACACGCCAAGTATCCCAAGGGTGAAGTCTTGCGCGACTTCATGAACCGCGCGCTCCCCGCTGTCCGCGCCATCCCTGGAGTTTCTGTCGCCGGTGCAACTGAGGCTATACCTCTTGGCGGCGATCACAATGACAGCGTGATTCTCGCCGAGGACTACCAGATGAAGCCCGGCGAATCCATGATTTCTCCGTTGAGCATGTCTGTGACTCCCGGATATTTCGAAGCCATGGGCATTCCCATGGTCCGCGGCCGCAGCTTCGATGACCGCGACAACCAGAATGCCCCTCGCTTGGTCATTGTGGACGAACGCCTGGCGCAGCATTTCTGGCCGGACCGTGATCCCATAGGACGCCGCATGTACTTGCCCGGCGATGCCAAAGACCTTCTGAAAATTGACGAGCATACAGTCTGGCTGACGGTTGTTGGTGTCGCGCGCACGTTGCGCTATGAAAACCTCGACGGCTCCGGCGCCCCGGTCGGAGCGTACTATTTCCCCAATTCGCAGCAACCAGCTGACGGCTTTACCTTTGCTCTCAAAACAACTGCCGATCCGGACTCCGTCGTTCGGGCTCTTCGCGCAGAGATCTCCCGCCTCGATCCCGACCTGGCGGTTTTCGATGTCCACACCATGTCGGAACGGATTGACCTTTCCTTGTCCTCCCGCCGGACTTCTATGCTTCTGGCCAACGCCTTCGGCGGCGTCGCCTTGTTCCTGGCATCGCTCGGTATTTATGGCGTGCTGGCGTATCTGGTCGCGCAGCGCACCCGCGAAATTGGTATCCGCGTCGCGCTCGGCAGCACCTCTGCCGGCATTCTCCGCCTGGTTTTGCGGGAAGCATTCGAACTCGTTGCCATCGGCTTGATTTTGGGAGTTGCCGGCGCCGCATCGCTGCAGAGAGCTGTGGCCAGCGAAATATACGGCGTCCGGCCGCTCGACCCGCTTGTCTTAGCAAGCGTCATGGCCTTGCTGGCGATCGTTGCACTCGCTGCCTGTTCCGTTCCTGCCCGTCGCGCAATCCGGGTCGATCCTATAGTTGCCTTGAGATATGAATGACTACTTCGCGCAACTGAGCTGCTTGGCGGGTGTTATTGTCGTTCCCCTCGGTTGAAGTTGGCGTCTTTCCGAACTGTTGGTCCACTTCGTTCAGGAGCCTACGCTCGAGGCCGGCGAGATTGGTCGCCCACTGTCCCAGTAGCATTCTTGTCTTGATTTCGCGATAGCCGAGACGGCGTGCGAGTTCGCAAATTCGAGCGCTCTGCTCGTCTTGTTCCTGGCTCCCCTCCGGCGAGTCAACGTGTTCGTCCGCAGCCCATCTGCCTTCTGGATAGAACTCATCAGCGATCTCCGATGCACGCTCATCATCAGTCTCGCGCACCAGATACCGCAAATCAGAGCCAAAAGCTGGTGGTCGCGTCATATCTCTCACACTGATTTCAAGACTCAGAATATGGACCACCGATGAGTGTCTCGTGCCGCTCCGATCGGCGTACCAGATCTTTTCTGGTGTCGCCCTGAGTAGGGCTTTGACGCCTGACAAGCGATTGCCATGAAAGCGACGGATTTGCATCAGGCCGTTGGAGAGGTTGCGGACCGAACGGTAGCTACTGGTGTGCAGCCGGCACACGGCGCCCAGTTTTGGGAATTTCTCCAGCATGAAATATAAGTCACCCGAAGGACGGCAGCCTCCTCGCTCCAAATCGGGACAACCATCGCCGCAGGGTTCGTAGGGTTGATCCTTCTTGGGTCCGCCAGCATATCTATACTGGCCCGGCCAAGCTTCGCCTTCGGGGTGCTGGCGCGTTTTGCGAATCGCCCGCATCTCGTACTGTGTGCTGTTTCCGTTCGCGATTTGCACCAGTTCGCCGCGACACTTGCAGCCCGCCGCTGTCCACCAGGCATATTCGGTACGGAGGATTTCTTCGGGATCATCATGCAAGAAGACAATTCCGAGTTCCGTTGGTTTTGTCGCATGAGCTTCGGTAATGTCTGGCGCTGGCTCCCAAACCACGTCCTGTCCACGGAGTGTCTTTCGTTTGAATACGAAGTGATCGAGCCGCCTTGGATGACTGTTTTGATTCCCAGGTTCCGGCGGTTCTCCGATCGCAACTTTGATCGCTACCGGGAGTTTCTCCAGAGCCACTCCGCTGTCATCATGTGTTAATCCGAGGATGCCCATTGGCTTCTCCTTAAGATGGATTGTTGCCGAGAGGGTCGAGACTCGGGTGTGTCTGACCGCTAGAAGAGCGCCAACTGGCTGTCGCTGGCTTCCCCGCGGCGGGAGATCTTCCGGCGTGACTCCGCCAGCGACTGCCTGAGTGAATCCCATTGATCGGTCGCACTCAGATCTCTCTCCACAAGAAGCGAAGATTCATTCGCAACCGCGACACCCGGTTCCATCGTCTCCGAGACACGCGTTCCAAATGCTTCCTCTTGCTTCTTCTGGAGTGCCGACCAGACCGCGTCAGCTCGCTCCCCAATTCCCTTCTCCGTTACCAGTTCGCGCGCCATCGCCATCAGAATGTCATCTTCGTTATTGATGGCTTGCAGGCCTTCTGAAGAAAACTTTCCCTCCATGGCAAGACGCAGACAGGTTTCTTGCATTGTGTGCGCGTAATGGAGAAATTTAACTTTGACTGGCAGGTGCTGGCCTATGCGCCAGCTTCTACGGCTCGCTTGGCGAAGAACGTATATCGAATATCCGGTCTCATAAAAGAGGATCGTGGGGAACTCGATGAGGTCCAGCCCAGTCTGGACCAATTTGGGATGACAGATGACCGCCTGTACTCCGGCGCGAAGCTGGCGCTCGTACCACGCTTCCCTGACCTCGGGCGGCACTTCCGTAGTAAGTATTGCAACCCGCACTCCTTCGTTGGTTAGGATGCGCTCGAGCCGTCGCGTCACATCTCGCTTTTGGGTGTAAACGGCGTAGATTTGGCATCGACGTCCTGTCGCAAGCTCTGATTTCACTTCATCGACGAGACCACGTTCCTTCGCGAAAACGTACTGTTCATCCAAATCTTGCGTCTCAGCGATCAGGAATTTCTCGCGGCGTTGAGTCTCTGGATCGTATTCACTACCGTAGAGAGCGCCCAGATGAAAGGGCCGGTCGGGATATAAGAGCAAGGCGTTCAGCGCCACACTCACTACCGATTGGTTTCCACGGTGCTCTTTTAGAGCGTTCTTGATGTCCTCTTCTAACTGCTCATATGCCTTCCGAAGAGGAGGATCCATTTCGACAGCAACGACTTCTTCCTTGTATGGCGGAAGGGCTTCAGAAATATCCTCAAGTGAGATGAACGCTCCCAGGCTCATCAAGAACCGACCGAAGAGCATAGGCGATGCTCCGGGGCGCCGTCGGACGCGTTTGGTGACGCGTGCCTCGGAGCAGGCATTGTCGGCCGGTTCGATGACCGTGACGTTCTCCAACAAGCCATAGGTTTCTGTGAAAGCCCGTACGCCCGCCTCGCCATATTCGAAGCCTTCTTCAACCATCTTTGCCGGTTCAAGCCGGAAGAGGATGTTGAAGAGCTCATCCGCATATCCCCCAAGCAACGTCCCGGTAAGGACGAGAGTGCGCGCAGCACACGAAGCCAGCGTGCCGAGCGCATTGCCCTGAGCTGTGTCTCCCTTCAACTCGTGCACTTCATCGGCGATAGCATAGTCAAAAAAGGACGGCATGTAGCGACCGATGAAATCAACAGGACCGAAGCGGCGAATTCTCGTTTCGTCTGCCTGCCACAGCGCGCTGTATACAGATCGCCGGGAGTTGTTGGGCACATCCCCGTTCCGACCGCCTATCATTTCGCTGAGCTTGGCCTTCTTGAAATCTGCGCGCAACAAGCGCTCGGTCTGATCGGACGAATAGACTGGGGCACCGCTATCTGGATTTGTGACATTTCCCTGGTAGCGGCCGGACTTTGCAATTGTGAAGGCGTGGCGCCAAAAATAGCTCAGTTTTCCGCGATCTCTGCCAACAATGAACAGGGCCGGCGCGTTACACAAAGAATCCCAACGCTCCCGGGCTGTGCGATAACCCTTGCGCAAGCGCAAGTCCGTCAGGCTGGTGTGTAATCCCTCGCGGATGATCTTTCCGTTTCGGAGTCTCACCTCGTTCACACCTGCCTGGCAGGCTGAAGTTGTCTGGGTCCTGAGCCCATCGACCAAGAAAACCCGCACTCGCGGCAGTGTTCGAAATGCTTCTCGCGCCCATTTTC
>WNFR01004009.1_pt1 | contig 15204 bp, 10 predicted proteins | sample 5400221 | NCBI WGS metagenome assembly WNFR01 (sample SAMN13153357, study PRJNA577476) | soil metagenome | isolation source: 40 cm soil under Madrone tree | place: USA:California | collected 2016-06-14 | reverse complement strand
TGTGCCGTAGCGGGCGCCGCGGTAGAAACGCGACACCGGGAATTCGTCGGTGAAGCCGTAGCCGCCATGGACCTGGATCGCTTCGCTGGTGACGCGCAACGCCATCTCGTTGCAATAGGCCTTGGCGACGGCCGCCAGCAGCGGGTCGGGGAACGGGTCGGCGCTGGCGCAGGCGCGGTGGAGCATGCTGCGCCCCACTTCGATGTCCTTGTACATCTCGGCGATCTTCCAGCGCATGCCCTGAAACTCGCCGATCGGGCGGCCGAACGCCTTGCGGTCCTTGACATAGCGCACCGCTTCTTCGAGGGCGCCTTCGGCAAGGCCCAGCGAGATGCTGGGGTTGAGGCAGCGCTGGGTATTGAAGGCGGAGAGCAGCTTGCGAAAGCCGTCCTCGCGCAAGACCAAATTCTCGGGCGGCAATACGCAATCCTCAAACCTGATTTCGTGCAAATTCTCGCCGCCCATCGTGTGATAGGTGCCGGTGAGCGAAAGCGGGGAATCCCCCTCGACCAGGACGCAGCCGATGCCCTCGGGACTGCTAATGGTTAGGCGTATTCAGCTCGGCGGTTTGCAGTAGCCGCGCACTATCGCGCTAATTTTCCGGGATCAAACAACTCATGCCTCGATCTAGGTTACCGCATCGTGAATCCCTTCCTAGCAAACATCCGATGGTTTAGTATGATCCCGCCATGTCCTCCGTTTGGTTGTATGGTTAACGATGCAAATTCATGCCGGGCGTCTGCTGCTCTCGGCCACCGATCTCGTGAACTTTCTCGGGTGTCGACATGCGACCTACCTCGATCTGCGAGATTTGGCCGATCCGACGGAGCTTCCCGAGCGAGACGCCGCCACCGTCCTGATCTTCGAGAAGGGCATCGAGCACGAGAAGCGACACCTCGCCTCGCTCAAAACGCGGGGACTTAGTGTCGTCGAGGTTCCGGGCGAAGGGTTCGACATTGCCGAACGAACGGCACTCACTCGGGAGGTAATGCGGGCAGGAGCCGAGGTGATCTATCAGGCTGCTTTGGTCGTGCCTCCTTGGCTCGGCTATGCTGATTTTCTGGAACGGGTAGGTGAGCAGTCCACGCTAGGTTCCTGGAGCTACGAAGCGGCGGATACGAAACTCGCGAGAAAAGCCAAACCCGAGCACGTCATCCAACTCGCAAACTACTCGAAACTGATCGGCGACGAGCAGGGCCGCACGCCGACGGAAATGCATGTGCAGTTGGGAAACAACGAAAGGGTGTCGCTGCGGGTAGCCGACTTTATTCACTACCACTCGATCGCACAGCGGCGATTGGAGCTATTCGCGAATCGACCACCGGAAGTTTCAGTCGCAGAGCCGTGTTCTCACTGCCCGACTTGCCGGTGGAAGGTGCGCTGCGAGGCGGGTTGGGAGGCAGCCGATCACCTGACCCTCGTCGCCAATATCACGCGCAATCAGATCAGGCGGCTGTGGGAGTGCGGGATCTCGACCGTCCGCGCGCTTGCGGCATTGCCTTTAGGATCGAGAGCTTCTGGAATCCAGCCGGAGACTCTCAGTCGCCTGCGGCATCAGGCGACGCTGCAAACCGCCAAACGCGACACCGGCGCTAACTATGTCGAGACACTGCCGGTCGTGGCGGGGAAGGGTTTCGCGCGGCTGCCGCATCCCGACGCCGGGGATGTCTTCTTCGATATGGAGAGTACTCAGTTCTTTGAGGACGGCAGTCTCGAATACCTCTTTGGCTTTATCACCGTCGATAATGGCGAACCCCGATTTACGGCGTATTGGGCGCATGATCGAGAGGCTGAAAAACGTGCCTTCGAAACCGCCATGGATTTCATCGCGACGAGGCTGGAGGCGCATCCCGATGCCTTCGTCTACCACTACGCCAACTACGAGGAGACTGCCCTCAAACGCCTCGCCATGGTCCACGGGACAAGAGAAGCCCAATTGGACGATCTGCTGCGGCGCCGCAAGCTCGTGGATCTCTATAAGGTCGTTCGCGAAGGCGTCAGGATCTCCGAACCCGGCTACTCGCTGAAGAATGTGGAAGTCTTCTTCGGTGAGGACCGCGCGGGCGAAGTAAAAACCGCCCTCGACAGCATCGTCGTTTACGACCAATGGCAGCAGACCGGCGACCAAGCCCTCCTCGATCAGATCGGGGCCTACAATGAAGCCGATTGCCGGTCGCTGCTGATGTGCCGGGATTGGCTGCTGCGGCTACGTCCATCCGAGGTGTCGTGGTTCGGAACCGAGACCGCTCCGGATACGGTTGTCCCCGTAGAGGACCCGGCACGCGAAGCCAAGAGGAAGGAGGACGAAGAACGGAACGCCGCGCTGGCCGCAAGGCTAATGGACAGCGTGACGGAAACGGATCGCGAGTGGCGGGAGCTTGCCGCTCAGCTTGTCGATTTCCATAAGCGCGAGGCCAAACCGGACTGGTGGGCCATGTTCAATCGACAGGACATGACCGAGGAAGAGCTGATCGACGACGCCGAGTGCATCGGTGGGCTGGCGCCTGACCCCGACCGCCCGCCATTCCCGCAGAAGCGGTCGGTCGTCTATTCGTTTCGCTTTCCCGCCCAGGACTTCAAGATGAGCCTCGGCGGCGATGTGTTTATCGCCGGCACGCGCGCCCCCGCAGGCGAGATCGTCCATCTGGACGAAGACAAATTCGAGATCTCGCTGAAGCGCGCGAAGAATCGGGAGCCGTTGCCTCACCGGTTTTCGCTGCTCCCAAAGGGTCCGCTCGGGGATAAAGCCCTGCGCGCGGCCATAGCCCGCTATATCGGTGTTGTGCTGAAGGGCGACGAGGATCGATATTCGGCAATCACGGGCATCCTGCGGCGCCACTATCCCCGCTTTCAGGGCTTTACCGGTATCGGTGAGGAGCCGGATGAGGTTGCCCGAGCAATCGAGGCTATCGGACGACTGGGTTGCAGTCATCTGCTGATCCAGGGGCCTCCAGGGGCGGGCAAAACCTACACGGCATCGCATGCCATTGTCGAAATGCTTGCGCGCGGTAAACGGGTCGGCGTGTCGTCGCATTCGCACAAGGCAATCATCAACCTGCTCCAAGCCGTCGAGACCGTTGCAATTGAGCGAGGACTGCGGTTCCGCGGCATCAAGAAGTCGTCCTTTGGGGAGCAATTCCTCAACGGCTCGATCATCGAGGATACGACCGACAACGGCGAAGCGGCGGAGGGCGGACACGATCTGATCGCCGGGACCGCGTGGCTGTTCGCGCGAGAGGAATTGGACCAGCAAATCGATTACCTGTTCATCGACGAGGCGGGCCAGGTTTCGCTCGCCAATACGGTCGCGATGGGTGTGAGCGCCAAAAATGTGATCCTGGTCGGCGACCAGATGCAGCTGTCGCAACCGCTCAAGGGCAGCCATCCGGGACGATCCGGCCTTTCGGCACTGGAGCACCTGCTCGGCGGTGCTGCGACAGTCCCGCCTCAACGCGGGATCTTTCTCAGCAAGACGCGACGGATGCACCCGGATCTGTACCGGTTCATATCCGACGCCTTTTACGACGGCCGATTGACGGCCGAGGCCGGAAACGAGCGGCAATGTTTGGTCCTGAACCCTGATGCCGATCCGGCACTCGCGCCGACCGGTCTGCGCTTTATCAACGTCGAGCACGAGGGGTGCTCGCAGAAATCCGAGCCGGAAGCCGAGCGGGCTCTGCAGCTATATCAGAGCTTATTGGCCCAGCGCTGGACCGACCGAGAGGGGCGGGTCCGCCCGATTGGGATCGACGACATCCTAGTCGTCAGCCCCTGCAACATGCAGGTCAATCTCCTCCGGTCGCGCTTACCCGAGGGCGCCCGCGTCGGCACCGTCGACAAATTCCAGGGGCAAGAAGCCGCTGTCGTGCTGATCTCGATGGCGACGTCTTCGGGCGACGACCTGCCCCGGCAGATCGAATTCCTCTACTCGCGCAACCGCCTCAACGTCGCGCTCTCGCGGGCGCGGTGCCTCGCGGTCATAGTCGCTTCGCCGCGGCTTCTGGAGACATCGTGCTCGACCATCGAGCAGATGCGGCTGGTCAATGCGCTCTGCTGGGCCAAAAACTTCGCGGGCAGCTAGTGCCGAAAATCATACGGGGGAGTCCCGTAAGCGTCCCGGAATTCCGATGCGGATGGCAGAAGGCTCGGGGATATCAGACCCCAGACTCGCGCTCTGCTAATCGTGGATTGAGAGCGGGCAATGTCAAGATGATGTTTCGAGACTCGGCGGCGCGGTGTCGAGGCCACGACCCGGGCGACTGGTCAGCTGGTTTGCGCTACTAAAAACTGCCTACGTGCTAGGACAACAGCCGCCGCCTCAAGTTGGCTGACCTTAAGGTCGGGAATTTTCTTGGACTTGTAGACGTAGGCGTAAGACATGCCGGTCGCTGATCCGGCGGACGACCGACTTGGGTTGAAGCTGTTAAATTCGTTGCGGCTTTTAGGATAAATTGGTTGCTCTACGGTACCTAGCTTGTCGTCAAGATCGGAAAAATTAAGGCGATTTTCACCTTGACAAAGCAGCGATTACTTGAAGCCGTGGCTCCGCACCTATAGTTTGTTCGGCGCGGAGCGCGGCGGCTTTTCGTTTGGCTTAAAAGAGGCCCGCCAGGTTTCGAGCCTCAATGACCCCGTTGCTCGTCACAACAGGTCGCCATCTCCGCATTCTCCCCTGGTAGTTCGTTTCGTGTCGTTTTGGCTTCAGCTCGGGCGGATCGAACGGACCTGGACGGAGCGCGCGCATTATGCCCAATGGTGCCGAGAGCACAAGCCAGCCTGCGGCGTTGGTCGTAGTGGCTGCCGCGGGATATCAGTTGCGGTGGTATCGACAGGCTGGCGCGGCAAAACTGCGACTATGTACCATCGCCATTTGGTTCCTCGCGGTCTTCTGTGTATGCGGCTGGAGTTTCGATGGAAAGGCTGTCGTTTGGCAAAACGGGACCGGGTATTTCGTAAGCGAAACCGGACGACCAATGCCGACCCCAAATGTCATCCCAATAAAATCGCCCGCAAATTGCGGTGCGAGCGAATTGCCCTTGAGGGATGTCCACCACTCTAACGCGCCGACTTTGCGTTCCAGGACCAAAGGTATCCTTGAGTGGCTTGCGATCTCCGTATGGCGGGTCTGGCGGGGGAGCGGCAGCATTGAAGAAGCCGACACGGAAATGGTGAACGCGGGCCGGGGTTTTCCCGTGATTGTTGATATGAACCTCGAATCGATTAGTTGGCCCTACGATGATGAACGTTCCGTCCGACTGCTCGATAGGATGCTCATTGTCCTCAACGCCCACAGCAGCGTTTCGCGAAATGCGTTGGGTGACCTGTCTGGCACCGCCGCCGGAGACGTAAGCCCGTTCGATATCAGGTATCAGTTCCAGATTCCTTCTGGCGATTTCAGTACCTCGGCGGGTATCGCCGGATTGACGGAAACCAGCTATTACAAGAGCAGCAGTAGCGAATGCCAAGATGGCAGTGGCGATAAAGAGCAAACCGGTATAAAGAGCCAACTTTCCCGTAAGCTCAATGAGATTATCATCGCTTATCGCTTTGCGCTTTTGCTCGGCGTAATAGGCATCAATGTCATATTGGGGCTTTTCTTCGGGTATTACCTTTACGATGAAAGGGTTATCCCGTGTGCCATTTTGCTGATCAGCGGGCTTATTCTTACTGCCTGCGGGGGGCTGTGGTTGCTTTGACTCGGCGCACCAAGGCAGCAATAGTAAAACAGCCAATGCGACTGATGAAAGGCCGCGAACTAGCATCTCCAGATCGCTTCGCCGAAGATGTCCATCTTCTTCTCAATCGACAGCTGGGCCCAGGTTCTCCATAACATCTGGTTCGCTCCTAGGTTCGGTTTGCACCCCTAGGATAGCGAAAGCGGGGTCGGAACGTTATGGGGTTCTGGCCCGGTTATTTCATGCTAAGCTCTCCGCATGACGGAAAGACGCCATCAGAAGCCTACGAGACCCGAAGATGAGGGGATAGAGATTCACCCAGACGCCTGGGAGCGTTTCGAGCGGACCTTCCATAAGGTCGTCAAGGCTCCGCCAGTTCATCGAACCGGAAAGACAGCTGGCGCGGATCAGCCGCAGCGGAAGGGACGCGCCCGCGATAAGTCGAGCGGCTAGGACGCTTCGGCTTCGGGCTGCTGACGAGTTCTTTGGTAAGTCAACCGTTTGCCGACCGCGCCTTTGGCGACCTTCTCGGTGCGTTCGATATCGTTGACGCCGAGCCCGACCCGGTTGTTGTAGCGGAAGTCGAACTCGCCGACATAGCGCTTCAGGTGCGTCGGGGACACGTGCTGATAGATGCCATTGATCCCGCGCTTCAGGATCGAGAAATAGTTCTCGCAGGCGTTCGTGGTCGTGCCGCCACTGACGTATTCGCCGATTGAGTGGTTGACGACAAAATGCAGCCTATAGTCTGCGCCGATCGGATGATAGTAAGTGGCATCGTCTGTCATCAGCCAGGATGCCGCGTTGATTTGCTCTTTCAAGATCGGCCGCAAAGTCGCGGAATTGACCTCTGGGACGTGAAACGACCGGGCTTTGCGCGTTTTCTTGTCGCCATCGACAAGCGTGAGCACTGGCTCTTTCTCCTGATAGCCGCGCCGCCGCCGCTCGCCGGCTCGCGTGGTCGCCCTGCCGATAAAAGTTTCATCCGCTTGGACTGACTGGCCGCGTCCGCCCATCAGCTTGCCGAAGTACGGCTCGCGCATCGCCTCGCGGATACGCATCATCAGGAACCACGTCGACTTGAGACTGACGCCGAGCATGCGATGGAGCTGGTGCGTGCTCATCCCTTTTTTGGAAGCGGAGAGCAGATACATCGCTTTGAGCCAGATATGCAACCCAATGTGACTCCGCTCCATAACGGAGCCGGTCGTGACGGTGAATTGCCCACGGCAGCCGTTACATTGAAAGCAACCTGCCCGATGCTTCTTGCCGAACATTCTCGTAACCTGACCCTCGCCAGTCGCGCCGCAGTGAGTGCAGATCGGTCCATCAGGCCAAATCTGCGCCTCGAACCATTCGCGGGCCAACTCGTCATCTTGAAACGCGGGATTGTCGAGTTCGGCAGACATCCAAATCACTCCGAAATAACGGAGAGATTTTCTCAAAGTATCGCTGCTTTGTCAAGGTGAAAATCGCCAAAATTAAAGAACTCCGTATGGTTTTTTTTTGGCGAAGTTTTCACGCTGCGTTCTTTCTTTCATCGTCTCGTTGTTTTTGTTCACTCGGATCGCCAGTCGAAAATGACCATTCTGCAACTGCCAACCAGCCTGCCACTCGTCATTTAATGGCCGAAACCATTCGATGTACGGCTGTTCGCCCGTGTAGCCAGCCTCGACGGTCGTCTGACTGACGCCCGCCTCGCAAAGAGCCTTCCTGACACATTGCGCGACGGAGCTCGCACGAAGCTTCGCGATGGAAGATATCAGACGACTATCACCCAGGGCAATTTTTACGTCGTCCGGTAGCCGCACCGTCTCGTTCGAATCCATCACCGCCCCCGCTGCGGCGAGTTCGTGGAGCAGGTCGATGACCTTAGCGTAGCGGCGCATCGTCTCAACTTCGTACGAGGCATTGTCTGCCGGAAGCGCCGAACGGATCAGTTTCGCGAGTTCCTGGAAGCTGAGCCAACGCCATTCGTGGTGATTGATCTCAACTCGGTCATCTTTCCAAATGGGATTGCTAAGGCTGAGCAGCCAGAGAAAAGCGTTCGATGGATTGTTGCTTGTGTACTTCTCAAGCTGCGCCTTCTCGGGAAGGCTAAAGACCTTGATTTCGATCACCACTGGGCGGCGGTTTGGCCAATACAAACGCAAATCCCGTTTATTTTCCTCACGCTGGACTTTACGAATTTCGTCATTCTCAGTATTATTACTCTTAGTCAGCCGCCCGAACACATCATCTGACTCGGCCTTTAAGTATTGGAAAAACCATGCAAGCAAGTTGCTGTGACACAACTCGCGGTGACCAAGCATCAGATGTGTCAACGGTTCCGCATCAAGCTTCTCGACATTTTTCTTTAAGTCGTGCCGCTGTGAACCCATTGCTTACCAAATCCTGCAGAGTTTTCGTAGGCGCCACTGGCAGTGGTGCCGCCTACATCGACATGTACTCCCTCATGTCACATGCGCGCAATCCGGTGAGATCATCTGCGCGTCGTCGGTGCGCCTCTCACAACGGGGGTAGCTTCCCTCAAGATGTTGCGGTGAGTATGATCCATGCCGTGCCGACCACCTGAATGATCTGGTTATCCTTAGGCGGTGGCTCGCCAATAAGATCGTCGAGCAGGACCTCTGCCTGGGTGAACGCCTCGCTAGCGCGACACCGATCTCGACCCTGATCTCGTCTACCTGCCGGGTATTTCACCTTCCCCAAAATTGCCGCAAGCGCGTGTTATTAATATGGCATGCTCGCATTGATTTTCGCCCTTGCCGTCAAATCGGTCGCAGATGAGATCCCTCAAGCGGATTAGAGCCCGCCGAACTCGCCCAGTGTCCGGGAGCGCAACCGATGATCAAATGCTGCACCGCTTCCGCGCCGGCCTCGATGAGCTCTACGGAGATCGGATCGAACGCGTGGTGTTGTTCGGCTCCCGGGCGCGCGGCGATGCGCACGAGGCTTCTGATTACGATATCGCGGTATTCCCGAAAGATCTGACCGATCGCTGGCGCGAGTTTCATCGCTTGGCCGACCTCAGAACCGAAATTCTCGTCGATACCGGCGTCTTTGTAGAGGACAGGCCGTTCCGGGCGGGTGGCTGCCGCGAGCGCACCCCTTTAATGCATGAGATCCGGCGTGAGAGCGTCAATTTTTGAAACCGGGGACCAGCGATTCTAGATAAGGCACACCGAGGCTCGAGCAAGGCTCGTGCCGCCGCGGGATCGAGCTCGCGGAACCGGCGGGTCGCGCCGCTTATCTCGCGGTGTTCCATGCTGCGCAAGCGTTGACCTTCGAGCGCATCGGTAAGGTGCCCAAAACGCACCATGGGTTCACGGCCAATTTTCCCGGCTGGCGAGGAATGGGCCGCGCATCGCCGAACTGCCGCGTTTCCTGTCTTTCGGCCGGCCGGAGCCGGCCCCCGAGGGCGGTCTCCTGGCCCAGCCCTGCGCTCCACCCCGCCGCGCGAATCCACGATGCCCCTTAAAGAGAACGTATCGTGATCCGATATGCCAGCCTCGTTTGCCCCGGAACTCCCACCGATGCCAGAAATTGTTGCCGATCCACCTTTGAGGTCCTGTTATCACCTGTTTTCCGGGTCTGGAAACCGGGGATTTCAATGACTTGGTCCTGATCCCCCGATTTTCTTGCGCGTGTACCCCAGAAAGCGCGAGGGGCTGTGTCGCAACCTAAAAGCGATTTTGCTGCAGATCCGCTGCAGGTAGAGCAAGAGGTTATTGAATGTCTCAATCGGTGATTGTGGACGGAATCAAAACATGCCCAACCCCAAAATGCCGTCCACCGGGTCGAGGCCGGCGAGCACGCGGCGGCCGATCAGGTCGCGCAATGTCTCGGTGGTGCCGCCGCCCAAGGTGCCGTAGCGCGCGCCGCGATAGAAGCGCGACACCGGGAATTCGTCGGTGAAGCCGTAGCCGCCATGCACCTGGATCGCCTCGCTGGTGACGCGCAACGCCATCTCGTTGCAATAGGCCTTGGCGACGGCCGCCAACAGCGGGTCGGGGAACGGGTCGGCGCTGGCGCAGGCGCGGTAGAGCATGCTGCGCCCCACTTCGATATCCTTGTACATCTCGGCGATCTTCCAGCGCATGCCCTGAAACTCGCCGATCGGGCGGCCGAACGCCCTGCGATCCTTGACATAGCGCACTGCTTCTTCGAGGGCGCCTTCGGCGAGGCCCAGCGAGATGCTGGGGTTGAGGCAACGCTGCGTATTGAAGGCGGAGAGCAGCTTGCGAAACCCGTCCTCGCGCAAGACCAGATTTTCCGGTGGCAATACGCAATCCTCAAACCGGATCTCATGCAAATTCTCGCCGCCCATCGTGTGATATTTGCCGGTGACGGCAAAGCCGGGGGTGCCCTTCTCGACCAATACGCAACCGATGCCGGCGCGGCCGGGCTGCCGGTCGACCCGGGTGAAGACGACGAACATGCCGGCCTCGTCGGCCCGGCTGATCAGGGTCTTGACGCCGTTGAGCCGCAGCGAATTGCCGACCGTGTCGACATTGGTTTTGTAGTTGGCGACGTCGGTGCCGGCGTCGGGTTCCGTCATGCAGATCGCCAGCAGACACTCGCCGCTGCACACCGCCGGCAGAATGCGCGCCTTGACCCCTTCGGGCGCGTAGGTCGCGATGATCCGCGTCTGCACCCCGACTTCGCCGAGCACGGCCATCGCCGTCACATAGCAGGTCTTGGCGATCTCCTCGAGCACGAGCGCGGTGTCGAAGACCGGAAGACCGAGACCGCCATGCTCCTCCGGGACGGCCATCCCGAGGACGCCGAGCTCGGCGAGCCGGCGCATGTTCTCCCAGGGAAAGGTGCCGTCCATGTATTGCAGCGCGCGCGGCCGGAACTCGCTCTGCGCGAGATCGCGGACGGTCTGCACAAAACGGCGTTGCTCATCGGTTAGGCTGACAAACACGCGGCTACTCCCCGAACGCTGACGACACCGCTATTAGCGGCGATCGCCGGCCCGAGCTCAAACGCTTTTTTGCTTAGCCGGGATGAAGCGATCGTCGCGGCCGAGTTTTACCAGTAATCGATAGTGTCAAAGCCGCCCAATTTCTTTTGATATGATTCGTCGCGCACTAAATACCTGATTGTACCGATAAACCTCGAAATTTCCAGAGCTGATTAGGCAAAATAATTTTCCGTAATTCGTAAAATGCTTGCGCAATTTTAAAAGAAAGTTCTTTCTTTATGCTGTTTTGACATAGATTTTGACGGGTTTCTGACGTTCTCTGCGGCAAAGATGCTATCATTAATCAGGTGATCCGGTATCGCCATGACGTTGCAAAATTCTCGCTTCGTTACAGTGGGCGTCGACGAGCAGGCGCTGGATCCGGCGAGCGATGCTGTGCAGCGGCCTGGCTGAGGGAGTGGTATGCCTCATTTCCCGCCCGAGATCGCAGCCAACCTGCATTTGGCGGGTTCCGCCGCCTGCCTCGTACTCGGTCTCGGGCTGGCCGCACTCCTCATCGCATGGTTTCGGCGCGGCCGCCTAAGGGGTTGCGCCGCAGAAGAGGAGCTGAAGGAAAGTGAGGGCCGATACCGGGCGATATTCGAGACCGCGGTGGATGCCATCATCGTAAGCAACCAACACGGCATCATCGAGGAATTCAGCAAGGCCGCCGAAAGGATGACCGGCTACCTGGCGGCGGACGTCACCGGCCGGAACATGAGGGTGCTGCTGCCGGCAAATTTGAGGCAGGAGCATGATCGCTACACCGCGCGATATTTGTGGACGGTACGGGAACTGGAAGTCTGCAGGAAAGACGGAACCCTCTTTCCGGCCCATTTGTCGATCGCCGAATGGTGGGCCGGCGGACACCGCCACTTCACGGGTATCCTCCGCGACCTGACCGTGCAAAAACAGGAGCAACTCGAACGGACCAAGCTGGAGGCGCAACTGCACCAGGCCCAGAAAATGGAGGCCATCGGCAATCTGACCGGGGGCATGGCGCACGATTTCAACAATATGTTGGGCGTGATCATCGGCAACATCGATCTGCTGCGCGATCTCAGAAACGATGACCCGGACGTCGATGAGCTGACTCGGGAAGCGCTCGACGCCGCATTTCGTGGTGCCGATCTGACCCGCCGCCTGCTCGCCTTCGCCCGGCGGCAACCGCTTCGGCCGCAACGCGTCGATGTCAATGAGCTGGTATCGGGGATCACCCGGCTGTTGAGCCGGACGCTCGGCGAGGACATCGAGATTTCGCTCGACCTCTCGGCGGAGTTGTGGCCGGTCGTTGTCGATCCGGCACAACTCGAGGCAAGCCTCACCAATCTGGCCACCAATGCGCGCGATGCCATGCCCAATGGGGGGCGCCTGATGGTAGTCACCAGCAACCGTTACCTCGATGCGGATTACGCCGCGCAACACAGCGAGGTCGTTCCGGGAGCCTCTGTGGTGATCGAGGTGAGCGACACGGGATCCGGCATGACACAAGAGGTGATCAATCGGATTTTCGAGCCCTTTTTCAGCACCAAAGGCCGGGATAAGGGCACCGGCCTCGGGCTCAGCATGGTCTTTGGCTTCATCAAGCAGTCGGGCGGCCACATCAGCGTCTACAGCGAGCCTGGAATTGGCACCACCTTTCGCCTCTTCCTTCCGCGCATGACGGAGGATGTGTCGACCGTCGAGGTGAGCTCCGCGGTGCCGCTGGTGCACGGTAGAGGCGAGACGGTTCTGGTCGTCGAAGATAACGCGGCCTTGCGACGCGTGGTCATGCGCCAGCTCGGCGAGCTGGGCTATCGAGTGCTGGACGCCGAGAATGCGGCAGAGGGGCTCCAGGTGATGGAAAAGGAGAGCATCGACCTGTTGTTGACTGACGTCGTCATGCCTGGAGGCACGGACGGGCGTGAGTTGGCACGGCGGGCCCGCCAACGCTGGCCGAGCCTCAAGGTCGTCTTCACTTCAGGATTTTCAGAAGCACGATTGAACGGCAATGCCAGCCCGCTTTTCTCATGCACGCCTTTGCTCAACAAGCCCTACCGCAAGGAGGAGCTGGCGAGCGCGGCGCGCGAAGCATTGGACCGCTTCGCTGAGTCGGGTGCTCGGCGGCAACCATCGGCGCCGGCTCCCGCAATTTTTCAACGGTCGGGTTGATCGCATCACCGATGGCGACGGACCGATTTAGCTGCAGTGTCGGCAAGACTTCGATACTCATGGCGTCACTCTGCCGCGGCCAAGGCTTCGACGCCGTAATCGTTGATCGACACCCGCCAGTGGATCCGATCTTCCTCGGGCGGGTAGTCGCCGGCCGCCTTGTGGTATGAGCACCGGTTGTCCCAGATGACGATTTCGCCTTCGCGCCATTTGTGCCGGTATTCGGCATCAGGCTGGATCATGTAGCCTTTGAGCTCGGCGATCAGCGCGTCGCTCTCTTTTAGATCGGCACCGACGATGTGGACGATCTTGCCGGGATCGAAGTAGAGCGATTTGCGCCCGGTTTCGGGGTGGGTCCGGATTATCGGATGGAACACCGGCTTCCAGTCCTGGTCCTCCTTGTCGAGGAGCTGGGAGCCGCCGCGGCGGCCGCCATAGGCGAACGCTCCCTTTACCCCGTCGAGCCGCCGCTTCAGCCGTTCCGGCAGCGCGTCATAGGCCGCGTAGCCATTGGCGAACAATGTGTCGCCGCCGCGGCTTGGAATGGCGAGCGCATAGAGCTGGGTCGCCTTGAACGGCGCCTGATTGTACGCACGCACCATCGGTGTGCCAGCCCTCGGCGCCGCGGCGATAGATGGCGTTGTTGATCTTGCCGTCGGCATCGAATTTGTTGATGCCGAGCATCGTTATCTCGGGAATCTCAGGGTGGCGCGTCGATTTCGATGGGTGCGGAATGACCGGCCCGAAGCGGCGGCTATAGCGAAGAAAATCCTTGATCTCGAGCTCCTGGTCTCGCACCACGAGGATATTGCACTCGAGCCAAGCCTGGTAGATCGGGGCGAAACCTGCATCGTCGAGGGTTTTGACGTCGACATCCGTGACCTCGACGCCGATCTGCGGACCCATGCGGCGAATATCGACCATCGATCGCTCCTTCAGGTAGTAATGGCGGGATGGTCCGCCTGCGCTCAGCGCCGTGTCAAACTGAGAATCGCGATAGTTGCCATGCGCCGAACCCGCTAATCTCGCCGCCACGATTGGGGAGGAAATCATGAAGCTGGTGCTTTTTCAGACTTCCGAGCGGGATGAGCCTCTGCCTGGACTGCTGACCGAACGCGGTGTGGTCAATATCGCCGGTGTGGTCGAGAACCTCCCCACGCCGCAATTGACGATGCAACGCCTGATCAACGCGTTTGACCAGTTGCGGCCGGCTCTCGAGCAACAAGCCGCGCAAGGCGAGGCGTTGCCGCTGAGTTCGGTACGCCTTCGCTCGCCCTTGCCGCGGCCGGGCAAAATCCTCTGCTGCATCGCCAATTACTGGGAGCACGCGCAGCGCGAGGCACGGCCGCTCAATATGTTTCTGAAGAACCCGGAGGCGGTGGTCGGGCCGGGCGACACGATCATGTTGCCGGAGTTCACCGAGCCGTGGATCTTCATGCATGAAGCCGAGCTGGCGCTCGTCATCAAAGGCCCGGCCAAGAAGGTCGGTCAGGCGAATTGGCAGAGCGCTGTGTTCGGCTACACTTGCCTGATCGACGTCTCGGCGCGCGGCGAGGGGAGGCGGACCTGGAAAGCCGGCAGCTGGCTCGGCAAGTCGTTCGACACCTTTGCGCCGATCGGTCCCTGCATCACCACCGCCGACGAGATCCCCGAGCCCAATGATGTGGTCGTGCGTTTCTGGAACGATGGCCAGCTCCGGCACAACTACAACACCGACGACATGGAGCACCGCGTGCCGGAGCTCGTCGAGTTCGCCTCGACGATCATGACGCTCAACACCGGCGACCTGATCGCCTGCGGCACCAACCATGAGGGGCTGGGCGCATTGCAGGATGGCGAGACCGTGGAAATCGAGATCGAGCGGATCGGTCGGATGTCGCTGAAGGTCGCCGACCCGTTAAAGCGGAGCTGGGAGCGCGGGGTCTATATGGGCGCCGACTCGACCAACCCCGAGGCGGTCAAACGCCACCGGCCGCAACAACCAGGTTGAGGGAGGTCGTGTAGAGACGAGCAGATCATTGGTCGCAAGCCGGTCTTCGAGCGGCGACAACGCTTCCTAGACCACATGTCCGCCTGAAGACGGGGCGACCCGTCTCGCAGTATGCAGGTAACGAGGGTTGCGCCGGAATGGCCGGTGCCGAGCCTCATGCATAGGAGACGGGTCGTGGGGGATGGTATCACGTATGTCGGGCTTGATGTTCACAAGGACGGGATCGTCGTGGCGGTCGCAGAAGGCGGCCTGCGGGGCGAGGTTCGGGACTATGGCCGGGTCGCGAACACGCCGGCGGCTTTGCAGCGGCTGGTTCGCAAGCTCGGCCATCAAGGGGTGGAGTTGCGGTTCTGCTACGAAGCCGGGCCGTGCGGCTACGGCATTCAACGCCAGTTGTCGGCGGCCGGGCACGACTGCGT
>WNFR01004006.1_pt1 | contig 15206 bp, 17 predicted proteins | sample 5400221 | NCBI WGS metagenome assembly WNFR01 (sample SAMN13153357, study PRJNA577476) | soil metagenome | isolation source: 40 cm soil under Madrone tree | place: USA:California | collected 2016-06-14 | reverse complement strand
TTCCTGCCGCCGTCTCCGCCTTCGCGTACCCATCGCCATCCGTTTTTCTCCAGAATGCATTCGCATTCTACGAGACACACCGGCGAACACAAGTTACTTCAGGTTACAAAACAAAATTCCCGACTTGCACCACAGGCTGTTAGAAACGGCTAGGAATGCGTGTTACGTGGTATCTACGTGGTTGCACTGGAGGATTACACTTCCCCCAGTTCAAGTATCGACGGGACAAGTTGGTCAGACAGATACATTTTGTCCAACAGCTTAACGGCTCCGACACTCGCAGCTAATTCTCTGGTTTCGCCATCTGTGCTAAGGCTAATCGCTAGGACTTTCGCGCCGTTCAGCAAACTCTTGGCTTCGGTTGGCAGAGTGTCGGTTTCGAACGCAAGGTGAGCGTCGAGGATGATTAAATCAGGATGCAGTTCTGCCGTCTTCTGAATCGTTTCACGAAAATTCGAAGCTTCGCCTAGAACCGCAATATCTTCCCGATCAGCTAACAGCTTCCGAATTGCTTTACGCATTATTTCCGCGTCATCTGCCAATAAGATCTTGACGCACATTTACGGCGAGTTCCCAATCACTAGCTCGATTCGGAGGCTGTATTGTTAAATACTCGCGGAAAAAATAGTCAAGAGCGTTCTACGGGGTACCTACGCAGTTGTCAGGGAGAAGCCGAAAGCGGGAGCGAAGCTTGTTTATACCGCTCCAAGACGTAGCGTCCGCATTTTCCAAGACGTTTGGCAATAAAATTGAGTTTTGGAAACTATGGAAACGGAAGCGGCAGCGTAAGTGCTTGAAGAGAATGGAGCGGCCTATCGGAATCGAACCGACACCTGAACCTTGGCAAGGTTCCGTACTACCACTATACTAAGGCCGCTCGGTTGCAATTAATTTATAACACGCCATCGCGAAAACCGACAAGTCGTCCCCTCGCACTTTTTCCGCGAATGTCTTATTCGAAACTTACGAGACTTGCGAGACGCGCACAGATTTCACTACCGGCGACCTGCGCTGGCGATCTGCGAATCGTGTGGCCTTTTCCTTGTCCGTATAGACGCGACCGAACTTCTCGCCGTCGGCGTAATATACAGTCACCAAAAAATGATGATGGCGCCTCCGCTTATCCTTGCTAAACGGCGCTTTACCCCTTTTGGCTGTTTTGATTGTTTTAGGCACGATTCCCACGCTCCGCTCGAAAAATCATCGTCCTGCACTATCGCTTGGAGAAGGCCTATAAGGCAAGTACTTCTTCATGTATGCCAACAGTCGCTAGCGATTGCTGCTCGGGACCGAATTATAGATGGAAGTTCTTGCTTACAAAATACCCTGTTTCGAGCAGAAAAGCATGAAACATTTTGACTCCTACAGCGTCTTTATCTATGTGAGGAGATTCGCTGGCCCGGCGGAAACAACCATGATAATGAACTTTTCGAAGCAACCGCCCATTCTGGAAGACCTCAGGAACCATTCTTCGGAGGAGCTCTCCGAGCTGCGTACGCTTTTGAGCATTGGCGCCGAAATGCGTCCCGATCCGCGCCGTCCAGGCTTCTTCGAAGTCGCCGGCATTGACCGCGTCTATTACATTTTTAAATATCCCAACGGCAGCAAGATTTTGCTGCTCGGTGTCTGGGACCGCGATCGCGTTGCAGAGATAACCGCTATGTCATGCACTACGGCCTGACGCTGTCGCAATTTGCCTATCCCAATTAAAAAAGTACTGATCAGCTGCAAAACAACTCAATCTTTATCCAGGTTCAGCGACACGGAATTGATGCAATAACGCAGTCCGGTGGGCTGCGGCCCGTCTTCGAACACGTGGCCCAGGTGCGCATCGCATCGGCTGCACTTCACCTCGGTTCGCCGCATCCCGTGGCTGCGATCCTCTTCCTCCTGCACCAATTCGCTCTTTGCTGGTGCATAAAAACTCGGCCATCCGCAGCCTGAATCAAACTTCGTCTCTGACCGGAATAGCGGTTGTCCGCAGCACACACATTTATAAGTCCCTGCCGTCTTTGTGCCTTCGTATTCCCCGGTGTAAGGCGGCTCGGTGCCCTTCTGTCGTGTCACATAGTATTGATTTTCCGAAAGTTGTTTCTTCCACTCGGCGTCCGGTTTCCTGATCTTCTCCTCAGCCATTGGCCACTCCTCCCGTTACTTGAGCCGCGCCAACCCCTATTATCCGATTCACTGCGTACCATTGACGTTACAACCAATCATGCGCAGAGTGAAATGAATGGACGATTCCAGTTCCAATTCTGGCAGTTCAGCTTCAATCGCTCCCGCCGTTTCCGAGCTTCGCCGCGGTCGTCGGGCAAAGCTTGCTCGACCCATGCGAGTTCGCCCCTCCGAGCCACGTGACGACCACTTTGAAGATCTGCCGAACAGCGTCAACGCCTCAAAGCACGGAATTTACTTCGTCTCTAGATGTTCGACCTACTACAAAGGCATGCGCGTTTTCGTCACCTTCCCATATTCGGTGAACGACCCCATGAGTTCAGAATACCTCGCCGAAGTCGTTCGCATTGACACTCTCCCAAACAGCAAATTTGGCATCGCCGTTGATTTGAAAATGACCGTCAACATCTCTTCGAACACCCGTCCCGGTCCCCGAGCCTAACGTCCCTGCTCCTTTTTCTCGAAGCAGTGTCTTTGTGTCACGCCGCACTTTTATTACTCCTTCTCCTTCTTTCTTGACACGCCAGGCTCCCGTCCCCTATTCTTCTCATTCATGATTCTCGTTCACCACACCCACCGCCATCATCATCACGGCCATTCGCCGCGCGCGCTGGGGTGTAGTTAGCTAATCGCTAATCAAACACTTTTAGCCCGCTGGCGCAGCAAAGCCCAGCGGGTTTTTTGTTTTTACGGCCAAAACTCTATCGCGAAGGAGCCATCGTGAAAATTGCGTTCGAGAAATCAGGCGGCCTGGTCCCCGCCATTATCCAGGACGAATCGACCGGCGACGTCTTGATGCTTGGCTTCATGAATGCCGAATCGTTTGCGCTCACCCGACGCACCGGCGAAGTCGTCTTCTTTTCCCGCTCGCGCAACCAGCTTTGGAAAAAGGGCGAGTCCAGCGGTCATGTACTGAAAGTCGCGGACATTCGCGTCGATTGCGACGCCGACGCCCTTCTCGTTCGCGTAAATCCCGTCGGGCCCGGCGTGTGCCATGAAGGCTACCGCAGTTGCTTCTTCCGCAGCTTGAATCACAAAGGAGCGTCTCGCGTCATCGCCGAGCGCACTTTTTCTCCGGACGCGGTTTATGCTCAGGCAAAGTCTCCGTCCGCGAACGAGGTCAAGTGACCATGTCGTCGCCTCGGCTGAAACTTGGCATTCCCAAAGGCAGCTTGCAGGATGCCACCATCGAGCTTTTTTCCCGTGCCGGATGGAAAATTTCTCTCGGCTCGCGCAGCTACGTCCCAACCATCGACGATCCTGAAATTGAGTGTCTTCTGGTTCGCGCGCAGGAAATGGCTCGGTACGTTCAATCCGGCGCGCTGGATGCCGGAATTACCGGGCATGACTGGGTAGTCGAAACTTCCGCCGACGTCGAAGAACTCGCCGAACTCGTCTACGCCAAGCAGCGGCTGGCACGGGTACGCTGGGTTCTTGCGGTGCCTGAAGATTCGCCGATTCGCGAGCCGCGCGATCTAGAAGGAAAAGTCATCGCGACAGAGGTTGTGCATCTCACTGAGAAATATCTAGAGCGGTTCGGCGTAAATGCAACTGTCGAATTTTCCTGGGGAGCCACGGAAGTGAAAGTACCGCAACTCGCCGATGCCATCGTCGAAGTCACAGAGACCGGCTCATCACTCCGCGCCAATCGCTTGCGTATTGTAGACACCGTCCTTGAATCCGCCACCGTTTTCATTATGAACCGCGCCACCGCTGCTGACACATGGAAGCGCGAAAAAGCCGAAAATCTGATTCTCATGCTCAAGGGCGCCATCGACGCTGCCAGTAAAGTCGGTCTGCTCCTCAACGTTCGCCGCGAGGATTTACCCACAGTTCTAACCGTCCTCCCCGCTTTGAAAAATCCAACCATCTCCAATCTCAGCGATCCTGATTGGGTTGCTGTCAACACCATCATCGAAGAAGCAGTCGTGCGCCAACTCCTTCCCAAACTCAAAGCCGCAAAAGCGCAGGGCATCGTCGAATATCCCCTGAACAAGATCATTCTCTGATGCGCATACTCAAGCTAACTTCGGCAGTAGAAAAAAAGTTGCTTGCTGCACGTGTCGCGCATGACGACGATGCGCGAGCTGTCGCCGCGCGCATCGTTGCAGACGTTCACAAGCGCGGCGACACCGCGCTTCTCGCATGGACAAAGAAACTCGACCAGGCCGATCTGCGTGCAAAAGATTTGTGGATCTCGCAAAAAGAAATTCGTTCCGCCCTTCGCAATGTCAGCCCCGGCTTTCTTCGCGCCATCCGCCAGGCTTCACGCAACATCCGCCGCGTTGCTGAACAGCAGCTTCCCCGCGACTGGTCCGTTGAAGTCGAAACTGGCGTTCGAATCAGCCGGCGCGTTCTTCCCATCGAATCCGTCGGCGCCTACATTCCTGGCGGCCACGCTTCTCTTTTCTCGACGCTCTTAATGACTGCCATTCCCGCTCAAGTCGCGCGCGTGCAGAGTATCGTTGCAGTCTGTCCTAGGCCCAATAACGAGCTTCTCGCCGTGGCAAATTTTCTCGGCATCACCGAAATTGCCCGCATCGGCGGCGCGCAAGCCATTGCGGCCCTTGCCTACGGCACAAAATCCATTCCGCGCGTCGAGAAAATCTTCGGCCCCGGCAATAAATACGTCACCGCCGCCAAACAACTCGTCTCCGCCGATTGCGCTATCGATCTCCCCGCCGGCCCCACCGAAGCCATCGTACTTGCCGAAGACGGCAACGCCCGCTGGATTGCTGCAGACCTTCTAGCGCAAGCCGAACACGCGCCCGACGCAGCGAGTTTCTTCGTCACTACTTCGCGCGCGTTCGCGCAACAGGTCGCCGCTGAAGTAGCGGCGCAACTCGCGACGCTAGCTCCAGACAATCCCGCGCATCGCTCGATTGATAACGCTGGCGGCACCTTACTTGCGCCTTCGCTCCCTGCCGCTTGCGAATTCGTCAATCGATTCGCGCCAGAGCATCTGAGCCTTCCTGCAAACTCAGGGATACTTCTTAAACAAATTCGATCGTCCGGAACCGTTTTTCTCGGTCCGTGGGCCGCGCAACCCCTCGGCGATTATGCCACCGGCAGCAATCACGTACTGCCGACTGCCGGATGGGCTCGCCGGCGCGGCGGCCTTTCCGCCGCCGATTTTGTAAAATGCATCACCGTGCAAACTATTTCGTGGAATGGTTTTCTCCGTCTCGCCGACTCGGCTGAAACTTTCGCCGAAGCGGAAGGCTTGCTCGCGCACCGCAACGCCGTGAGGATTCGCCGATGAAAACTCGCCTCCCGGTTCGCGCTGCAATTCTCAAACGCAAAACATACGAAGCCCCCGCGGAAGGCCGCGCAAATAAAATTCGCCTCGATTTTAACGAGAATACCGCAGGCTGCGGCCCCGCCGTCCTCCGCGCTCTCGCAAAACTCACTCCGCATCAGCTCGCGATGTATCCCGAATACCAGAAACCCACAGCGCGCATCGCCCGCCACCTCGGCGTTCGAACCGAAGAACTCCTCCTCACCAACGGCGGCGACGACGCGCTACGCGTTTTCTTCGACACCTTCGTCGAGCCGCACTCGCACGTACTCATTTGCGAACCTACGTTCCCGATGTACCGTTACTACGCTGAAATCGCTGACGCCCACATCGATGTTTGCCGTTACGATGCGCAACAGCGCTTTCCACTAGACGAAGTTCTCTGCGCGCTGCGTAAAAACCCTCGCGTCTTTTTCCTCGCCAATCCCAACAATCCCACTGGCACGCTTGTCGAACCCGCCACCCTCCGCAAAATCCTCAACGCCGCGAGTAACACCGTTGTTGTTTTCGATGAAGCCTACGCCGAATTCTCCGGCTTCTCCACCATCCCGTGGATTCGCCGCTATCCAAATCTTTTCATCGCACGCACTTTTTCCAAAGCTGCGGGCCTCGCCGCTCTTCGCCTCGGCGCGGTCATCGCCGCAAAAGACTCACTCGCCTACGTCCGCCGCGCCATGCCGCCCTTTCCAGTAAACGTTGCCGCGTTGGCCTCCGCCGAGGCCGCCCTGCGTGAAAGAAATACTATTCGCGCTTACGTACGCAATATCCAACGCGCCAGAAAATCCTTCGCCGCTGCTTTGCAACAACTCGGCGTCATCACCTTCCCCAGCGCAGGAAATTTTCTACTGGCCAACTTCGGCCCCGGCGGCCCCGCTCTCTTTGCAAAACTCGAACGTAAAGGCATCCTCCTGCGTGATCGCGCGCGTGACATGGGTCCAGGTTTTGTCCGCATCACCATCGGCACTCCCGTCGAAATGAAAATCCTCCTCCGCGAAATTCAACGCACCTGGAAGAAGGGCGCATGAGCCGCACCGCCACCATCCACCGCGTCACCGCCGAAACAGACATTCGCCTCCGCCTCTCGCTCGACGGCCGCGGCAAATCCAAAATCTCCACCGGCATTCGCTTCTTCGATCACATGCTCGATCTCGTCGCCCGCCACGGTGCGTTCGATCTCACCATCGCCGCCAAAGGCGACCTCGACGTAGACCAGCACCACACCGTCGAAGACGTCGGCATCGCGCTCGGCGAAGCCGTGCAAAAGTCCCTTGGCTCAAAAAAAGGCATTCTTCGTGCCGGATATTTCCTGATGCCCATGGACGAAACTCTCGGCGCCGCCGCAATCGACCTCAGCGGCCGCCCGCACTGCGTCATTCACGCAAACATTAAAGCCCAAAAAGTCGGCGACTTCACCGTCGAACTTCTCGAAGATTTTTTCCAGGGCTTCGCGCAATCCGCTAAAGCCAACGTCCACCTTCGCTGTCTCTACGGCCGCTCCTCGCATCATAAAGTCGAAGCGATCTTCAAAGCTTTCGCTCGCGCGCTGCGTTTCGCCGTTAGCCGCGATCGCCGTCTAAAAAATATTCTCCCCAGCACCAAGGAGCTGCTGTGACCGCCGCTGCAACAGTCGCGCTCATCGACTACGGTGCCGGCAACGTCCCATCCGTCGAACGCGCTCTGCAAAGACTCGGCGTCGCCTCAAAACGCGTCGCGCAACCCAGCGAACTCGGCAGCACCCGCGCCATCATCCTGCCAGGTGTCGGCCACTACGCCGCAATCATTCGCGCGCTCGATGAACAGAATCTCCGCGCCTGCCTCCTCGAGGCGATGGCGCAAGGAGTTCCCTTCCTCGGCATCTGCCTCGGTTTGCAAGCTCTCTATTCTTCAAGCGAAGAAGCGCCCACCCTCTCTGGCCTCAATTTATTTTCAGGTTCGGTCCGCTCTCTTCCCGCAACGGTCAAACTCCCCCACATGGGCTGGAACCGGCTTCACGTCCAGCGAACGTCACAACTACTCGCAGGCCTCTCCGACTCCAATTATTTTTATTTCGCGCACACCTTCGCGGCAGCAGTTTCTTCCAATTCGAACGAAGTCGTCGCCACCTGCAATCACGGCGCCACCTTCACTGCCGTTCTCGAACACAAAAATATTTTCGCCACGCAATTCCACCCGGAAAAAAGCGGCGCCGCCGGAGCACGCCTGCTGCGAAATTTCCTGAGCCTAGCCGCAGGCATGAGTGACCCCGCATGAGCCTCGCCCGCCGCATCATCCCCTGCCTCGACACCGACGGCACCCGAGTCGTCAAAGGCGTCAACTTCGTCGGCCTTCGCGATGCCGGCGATCCCGCCGTTCTCGCCGCACGCTACAACGCCGAAGGCGCCGACGAACTCGTCGTACTCGATATCGCCGCCACACGTGATCGCCGCCCCACTTTTCTTGAAACCATTTGCCGCGTGGCTGCCGAACTGGCCATCCCGCTCACCGCGGGAGGCGGCATCCGCTCGCTCGACGACGCCCGCGCCGTCATCCGCGCCGGCGCCGACAAAATCACCGTCAACACCGCCGCGGTAAATCGTCCCAAGCTAATCACCGAACTCTCCAAAGAATTCGGCGCCCAAGCCGTAGTCCTAGCCATCGACGCCAAACTAGAATCGAGCAGCGTAGCCAATCTTGGCTGCGTTGCGGTTGCCAATTCATCTGAGCTGCCCCCCGTTGCCGAGCCCCAGGCAGAAAATCCTCGCTGGGGCGTCCGCATCCGCGGCGGCCGCGACTCAGCTCATCTCAACGCTCTCGCCTGGGCGCAACGCGCCGTAGAGCTCGGCGCCGGCGAAGTCCTCCTCACCAGCGTGGACCGCGACGGCACCCAATCCGGCTTCGACATCGCTCTCACGAACGCCATCTCCACCGCCGTCTCCGTTCCAGTCATCGCCAGCGGCGGCGCAAAAACCCCACGACATTTCGCCGAAGTTTTCATCGCAGGCGCAGCCGACGCCGCGCTAGCCGCCTCTATATTCCACGATGACACTCAATCCATTCGCGACCTAAAACAATTCCTAGCCTCACAAAGTATCGAGGTCCGCCTCCCATGCTGATCCCCTGCATCGATCTCCAGTCTGGCCAGGCCGTACAACTCGTCCACGGCCGCCGCCGCGAACTCTCTGTTTCCGACGTACCCGCGCAGCTTCACAAATTCCGCCGCCACAAATGGCTGCATATCATCGATCTCGACGCCGCCATGAACAGAAACCACAACAACACGCTCGTCGCATTGCTCTGCAAACGCGCCCGCCGCAATTACAAAATGAACGTACGCGTAGGTGGCGGTACCCGCACCATCGCGCGCGCCAAACAATTAGCAAAACTCGGCGCCACGCAAATCATCATCGGCAGCGCCGCATTCGCTAAAGGAAAACTCAATCTGCGCTTCCTCCGCGCTCTTGCCCGCGCCATCCCGCGCAACAAAATCGTCATCGCTCTCGACACTTACAAAGGAAAAATCGCCACCCACGGATGGCGCAAATCCATCTCGCTTCATCCGCAAGAAGTCATGCCCGCCCTCGAACCCTTCTGCTCCGCATTTCTTTGCACCGACGTTGATCGTGAAGGCACCCTTTCCGGCGCCAATCTGAAGTATTTCGCAACTCTCCGCGCAGCCACCAGCCACCCAATCATCGCCGCAGGCGGTATAAAAACGCGCCGCGAAATCGCTGCCCTCGCCAGATTGAAAATGGACGCAGCTGTCGGCATGGCGCTTTACAAGAATCTATTGCGATAATTCGTGCGGGGAATGCGGTTCGAGGGAAATATCAGTGAATCTGTGTCAATTCACAGAGTGTTTGTTACTTGCTCGCGGTCAGGCGACTCCTTGCCGCGAGCCGCTTGGCCAAATCTCGAATGCCTTGCAGCACCTTTTTGTTGGGGTCATCGGGGCGCAGTTTTAAATAGGCATCCAAATCACGCACTTGTTGGTCGTAATTTTCCGCGGCGGCGTCCACATCCGAAAGCACCAGGTAACCCTTCGCTGCATTTGCTGAATGGAAAGCAAGCGCGTCACGGGCTTTCTTCTCCGCTTCCTCCGGCCGATTCAGTTTCAGCAACACGAATCCCAGCACCACGTGGCCATCCGCATTGTTCGGATCTGCTTCCAAGCCGTGCCGCACCGCAGTTTCCGCTTCCTCTGGCTTTCCTTGCCGAAGCAGCGCTAATCCATACCCAAATTCTGCGCGCGCATATTTTCCTTCACTTAGATCTATGGATTTTTGAAAGTAGCGCTCGGCATCTTCGTTGTTGCGCAACTGCAAAGCAGCGATTCCCTCGTGGTAGTACACTTCGTAATAATCCGGAAATACACGAATCGCTGTATCAAAGTGCCGCAAGCTTCCCGCTGGATCACGCTTTTCCAGCCGCCGCAATCCACGCTCAAATTCATCGCGCGCTTTTGGCGGGATCTGCAGTTCTCGTAATGATACTTTCGCTTCCGTTCTCAGCGAAGACGTTGAAAAGTTTGAGACTTGCGCTTGCGTTGCTGAAGTCCATCCAGCCGCAACCACCGAACTTACAAGCAGGATCACCTGCCTAAACCTGCGAATCCTCGTAGTTTCCCTATTTTCTTTCATGTGCGCACCTGCCCTTCCGTGCACCCCGGAACGGCACTCTTGTCATCGCTCTCAGAACTTGGTTATTTCTGATAGTGTGACGATTTAGCGGAGTTTTTAATTCCAGCCGGGGTTACGATTTACGTGGGGCCAGGCCGAAGCTGGTTTTCTGAACAGAGCAGGTTGGGACGGAGGTTCGCGGGTCTGAGCTTTACTCCTTCTCTCCTCACCGTTGCAGGGCACTTCAACTTCCAACCTTGAGATGCGCGGCGAACTCAAATCATTGCAAGTTAGATACCAAAAATTTCGAAAACTAAATTATCTCCAGCCGGATCCCCTCTCGCGACCGCACCACCTGCACCAGCGTCGCTCAGTGCAGCATCCAGCGCGGGCTTCGCCCAGGCTTCTCTGACGCTGTGTAATATTTCCCGCGCCTCGGTCCATTCTTCCCGCACCTTTTGTCTACATCTGTCTACGTCGTAAAGGGATTGCTCAGCAGAGCCGCCTCGCAAACTACCTATTTTCCGGTATCTGCGCCAGCATTTACGACCATACACCTCGCCGTTGCATCCTAAGCTCAAGGCTGTTTTCGTATTTAGCCGCCCCGTTGCAGCAGCGCCCGTTGTACTCTGCTCACTGTTCGCTACTCACTGTTCACCGATTTCGTGTAAACCCATGCCTGTCCTTATCTCCATGCTCCGCGCCGTCAACCTCGTCCATCACAACAGAATCAAAATGGAGACTCTACGTGCTCTCTACAGCTCGCTCAAATTTGACAATCCGCAAACCTACCTGCAAAGCGGAAATGTCATCTTCAAAACCAGCGAACGCAAACTCGACGTGGTTGCCAAGCGCATCCAATCTGGCATCGAAAAGAAATTCGCCTACCGCACCGACATCATTCTTCGCACTACGGCCGAACTTCAGAGTGTCGTCGCCAGAAATCCCTTCGCAAAACGATCCAACATTGAGCCCAGCAAACTCCTGGTCGCCTTCCTGGCCAGCGATCCCGGCGACGCAGCGCGCAAAACCCTCGAAGACCAAAAGTTCACGCCCGAAGAACTTCACGTCTCGGGTTGCGAACTCTACATCTATTTCCCGAACGGTGTCGGCAAGTCCAAACTTCCCTGGCCACGCATTTACAAAATCCTGAACACACCCGGCACCGGCCGCAACTGGAACTCCGTCACCAAAATGCTCGAAATGGCAGAAAACCTGGAATCATCGTCATAACCTAATACCAGGTTTTCCGTAGTCTTTTCTCGCTTTTGTCTTCGTAGCGCCTGCTTTCCGAAGCGGGCGCTTTTGGAGTGCGGCCGCCCAGCTGCCGCTTTTATTACGGCACTTCCGATTTTCCCTCCCTCATCTTCCATCCTTCCCTTTCCGTCTTTGTTCTTTATCGTCATCCGAGCTTCCCCAGCAAATTCCCGCCCACCTGTCCCTCCCTGTCCTTTCGTACAACTCACTACTGGCCTTCGAAGAACGCAACATCTTCGCCACAAAGGTGTTTACTTGGAAGCACCAGAAATTGCCGTAAAACGATACTTTCGGAGAGAAATAGGTTCTTGGCTTCTTCGCCTTCGATGTGGCGTGGCCACCGGGATTCGGGGTTTGTACTTACAAACCCTGAGTTGAAACGGGTTTCAGGGTTGTACTTACAAACCCTGAGTCGAAACAGGACCTACTTGGGAGGATCCATCATGCGTAAGTTCTTGTCGTTGCGAATTTTGTTTCTGGCCGCGCTTGGTTTTGTCGTGCCCGCGGCTTCTCGGGCGCAAGTTGCGCTGGGTGTTTCGATTCGAGTAGGGCCGCCGGCTCTGCCCGTTTATGAGCAGCCGCCTTGTCCCCAGGAAGGCTACCTGTGGACGCCCGGCTACTGGGCGTATGGCGCTGAGGGATATTACTGGGTGCCCGGAGTCTGGGTCGCCCCGCCACGCGTTGGCCTTCTCTGGACGCCTGCATATTGGGGCTGGAATGATGGCGTATATCTGTTCCACGCTGGCTACTGGGGTCCGCATGTCGGATTCTACGGCGGCATAAATTACGGGTTCGGATACGGCGGTGTCGGCTTTGTCGGCGGAGAATGGCGCGGCGGCCGCTTCGCCTACAATACTGCGGTCGTCAATGTGAACCGCACCGTGATTCACAACACCTATGTCAACAGAACCGTAATCGTAAATAATCGCGAAGTGAATCGCACCAGCTTTAGCGGCGGTCCCGGTGGAATCAATGCGCGGCCCACTCGCGAAGAAATCTCAGCCAGCCATGAGTCGCATATTCGGGCAACTTCCATGCAGACTTCGCACGAGCATCTGGCTCGCTCCAACCGCGCGAATTTCGCATCCGAAAATCATGGCAGGCCCGCGACGGCAGCAATGAGCCGCGTCAACACCCGCGCAGCCAACCAGCAGGGACGCATCGCGAACGGCGTGAAGTCAGGGCAACTGACTCCGCGCGAGACCGGTCATCTTGAAAATCGCGAAGCCAAGATCAACCACGAAGTGCGCAGCGATCGCGCAGCCAACGGCGGCAAGCTCACAACGCAGGAGCGCGCACAAGTCAACCATCAGCAAAACAACACCAGCAAGCAAATCTACAACGACAAGCACAACGCCAAGACGGATCACCCGGTGCAGCAGCACAACTCTGAACATCAACACAGGTAAGCCTGAAAATTAAGCAGCCGGCTCCTTCTGCCTTCCGGGGCCGGCTGTTTCCTTTACTATCCTCGACACCGAAAATCGCATCACTCAGGTTGACACTGGCGCCACCGCCGTCCACACATACAACGCTCTCGGCCAGCGCGTCGAGAAAACCACCCCTAGCAGCATTCCCAATGAATGAGCACTTCCTCTACCGGCACTGTCTTCTATCTCTACGATCTCTCCGGCCACACTGCCGTCTACACTCCCAACGGTACCAACAGTTGCTCGGACGACATCTTCGCCGGCGGTCGCCACCTTGCCTGGCAGCACTATCTTCAACTACGGAGCCGTCTGTGAATCCATCGCCAGTCTCCCGTTCGGCGACGGCCAAACCACCACCGGCGGTTGCTACCATGCTAGCCCGCTCCATTTCACCGGAAAACAACGCGACCCCGAATCCGGCCTCGATAACTTCGGCGCCCGCTACGACTCCTCCTCCATGGGACACTTCATGTCACCCGACTGGAGCGCGAGTCCCAGCCCAGTTCCTTATGTAAGTCTGCCTTATCCTCAATCGCTCAACCTGTACAGTTATGTCCAGAATAACCCCTTAAGATTTACCGATCCGTTGGGACATGAACCATGTACGGTCGACGGAGAGAACTACGGTACGTTATGGTGCTGGGCTCACGGCTGGGTCGAGACAAAAGCCGAGAAGGCGGCCAGGGAAAAAATCGAGGCCGAGAACGACAGGCGGTGGAGAGAGTTCGTCCGAACAAATCCGCAATATCGTCTCGACAACATGATTCGAGGCCCTTTCATATTTCTTGTCACTGAGGGCATAGGCGCGGCAGGTAGTATGGGAGGCGCGGGAGACAGTACCGTAACACCCGAAGAGGATGCAGCAGGTGAAGCAGCTGCTGCCGCGGGCGCCGAAGCGGTTGCCGCTCGCACTATGGCGAACGGTGTACCTCAACCAAATCCAAACGGCGAAATCACGTCGGCGCGAACGGAACGGCAGTTAGCATCCCATCCGGGTATGTTGCCGAGCCTGCGGCTAACGGGAACGGAATCGTGTATAGACCAGCAGGCTCGACCGGCAACGCCAGTACAATCCGAATCATGAGTCCAGATGCCCAAGGGACATATCCCAACGGATAGTCCGAATCTATAATTCTCGCCCTCAAAGGAACCATAGTATCTTTTCTCCTAGCCGATTTCCTTTGGCTACACTGAGAAAACGGGCGGGTGAGTCAGCCTTTACGCGCCACGGCCATTCGGGGTGGCCTATCTTTTCAGGTTTGCTTTTTGAAAAGGTGGGTCCGCGTACCCTCCTGTCGCAACTTACGAATTGCGAAATTTTACGCCAATCCGCTTCTATCCTATCCCGGCTCTCTCGCGTTACCATATTGGCTCATGCGCACTCTTATCCTATCGCTCATTCTGACTTGCGGCGGTTCCGCCATACTCGCACAAGCGCAAACGCCCCCGGCACCCAAACCCGACGCTGCCCTACCCTTCATCCTCAAACCTCTCGGCCACGGGATCTACGCCGCCATTGACAACGCCAAGGGTGAGTCCGGCGCCAACGCCGGCTTCGTCGTCGGCGACGACGGTATCGCCGTAATCGATACCTTTGAAAACGAGCCCGCCGCGCAGGCTCTGCTCGGCGAAATCCGTATGCTCTCCAAGCTTCCCATTAAGTTCGTCATCAACACCCACTACCACCTCGATCACGTCGCGGGAAATTCTGTCTTCGCCAAGGAAGGCGCGGTCATCGTCGCTCACCGCAACGTTCCTGCTTGGATTCACACGGAAAATCTGAAATTCTTCGGCAAGGACATCACTCCTGAACAAAAGTCCCAGGTCGAAAATCTCGCCGCTCCGACAATGCTCTATGATTCCGAAACCGAGCTGCGCCTGGGCTCCCTCGCTCTTCACGTCCAGTATTTTCCCGGCCATACCGGTGGCGATTCCATCGTCATCGTGCAGCAGGAAAAATCCGCGGTTATCTTTTGCGGCGACCTTTTCTGGAATCACACCCTTCCCAATCTCATTGACGCTTCCACACTTCCCTGGAGCGAAACTCTATCCACCTTCAACAAATTCGCCGCGGTCTCTCCAATCCAATTCATTCCCGGGCACGGCGATCCGGGTAACTCCTCCGACGTCACGGCATTCCGCGGCTATCTGCTCGATTTGCGTGAATGGGTTTCCGCTGCAAAAAAGGATGGAAAATCAGGACCAACACTGGTCGAAGCCGTTCTTCCCCTGGTGAAACATAAATACGGCTCGTGGCATCTCTTCGACTACTTCGCAAAACGCGATATTGCCGACGTCGAATCCGAACTCAACAACACTAAACGTACCCCCGCCCCCAACGCCAGCTAGCACTTCTCGAGGAAGCCCCGCCCATCTGATCGCTACTCATGGCTCACCGCTCGCTACTCACCGAATATACGCGTCCGTGATGTACTGCTGCACCATGCGCTG
>WNFR01004005.1_pt1 | contig 15207 bp, 12 predicted proteins | sample 5400221 | NCBI WGS metagenome assembly WNFR01 (sample SAMN13153357, study PRJNA577476) | soil metagenome | isolation source: 40 cm soil under Madrone tree | place: USA:California | collected 2016-06-14 | reverse complement strand
ACGGTAGGCGCACATCTTATCTTCATTCTCGCAGGATGAGAAGGGGCGCAATGCGCCAGAAGGCAACGCCTTGATCGCTTGGCAACGGGTCCGGAATTGAACCCGCGTGTGAAACCAGTTATAAATACCAGACCAATCAACACTCAGGAGAACTCGAACACTTGCCGCAAAGTAGACATCGAAAAACGACGAAAGCTAAGAAACGACCAAAGGGGCCGTATTCCGCGACGAAGACAGCCGCGCCGGCGTCCCGCGATAGTCAGATCAGAATCGTTGCCATCGTTATTGTGCTGGCGCTCGCGGCCGCGTCAATAGCATATCTCGTCACGCACCGCACCAAGACCGGGGGTACTGAAGTTACAACCGCGTCCGGATTGAAATACGTCGATTTAGCTGAAGGAACCGGACCATCACCGCAAACGGGTCAAACTGTTTCCGTCAATTACACTGGCACGCTTGAAAACGGAACGAAGTTTGACAGTTCATTGGACCACGGCAGACCGTTCGAGTTTCGCATCGGGACAGGCAGTGTCATCAAAGGCTGGGATGAAGGATTGATGTCGATGAAGGTCGGCGGCAAACGACGCTTGACCATTCCGGCGAATCTTGGTTATGGGCTGCGCGGTTCTCCACCCAACATTCCGCCAAACGCAACGTTAATATTCGAAGTCGAATTGCTGGGTATTAAATGATTCAGCATCAGCTATTTTAGCTGCTCTGAACATTCCGAGGCGCTCCCGCCGACTTTGCATTGCAATCCAATTACATTTCGTCTCGCCGGATCAGGGTGCGTCTGACTGTGGTAAAGTGTGCATCGTACCACTCGTCCCTCATTTGTAATGTTTCTACGTAGAAATTTTCTAAGGAGTAACACTTATGAAGCACTTACGATGGCCCGGAATCATTCATGCGGTGCTGACAGTTTTGTTTGTTATCAGTTTGACGACTTCTGCCTTCGGGCAAGGCCGAGGAGGTGGCGCGGGCGGCGGGCGAGGATCGGGCGCCGGCAACGCCGGCGGACCACCGCCAGGAGTAGGGGTGGATCGAGGAGTGGGCAACGCTTCATCGCGATCAAATGGACGATCCGACGATGGTCGGGCGAATGCTTCCGACCGATCAAATGGAAGATCAGATGCCGGCTTGGATCGGGCACGGCTTGCTAGTGACAATCTTCATCGCGGCGATCGAGACCTACGAGATCACCCGGGCATCGCGGACACTTTGCATACGAACGCCAACAATCTCCGCGCGGGATATCAGACTGCGCTCGCAACAAATCCCAATCTAACCTTTGGTCACTACGTCGCAGCCACCAGGTTGGCCCAAAATCTGGGTACGCGTTTTCCCAACATCACCCGAGATGCCATTCTGGCCGGCCTTGCCTCGGGCAAAAGTCTTGGCCGAACGCTTCAGGATCTCGGTTTGAGTTCGCACGAAGCGAATGAAGCGAAGAAGCAGGCCGACCGGGAAATCAAACGAAGCCGGAAGTAAACATAAACTCACTCGCAGTTGAAGCAAGAGGCTCGTCGACCAGCGGGCCTTTTTGCTGTCCGGTGTCACTAGTACGTCGTCTCCTCTTCGGATAGTTGCGATGCCGTTGAGAAGGTCAAAGTGATCCATGGCCCAACGTGGCAACGGTTTGATTAGTGATCCGCCGGGAGTTAATCTGTTTTCAAAACCCACTAGCCGAGGAGAAGAAATGCGATGAGCGCGAATACGCTGACTATCACCGACAATCGCACCGGAAAACAGTATGAAGTTCCGATCGAGAACGACACCATCAAGGCGATGGACCTGCGCCAGATCAAAACGTCGGATGACGATTTTGGTTTAATGACATACGATCCGGCTTTTATGAATACGGCTTCCTGCAAGAGCCGGATCACGTTCATTGATGGCGATAAGGGCATTCTCGAATATCGCGGTTATCCGATCGAGCAACTCGCAGAAAAAAGCACGTACCTCGAAGTCGCATACCTGCTCCTCCATGGTGAACTGCCCAACGAAGCACAGTTGCAGGAATGGACCCGCAACGTTACCTATCACACGTTTATCAACGAGAACATCAAGACGGTGATGGACGGATTTCATTACAACGCGCATCCGATGGGCATGTTTGAAGCAACACTCGGCGCGCTCTCGACGTTTTATCCGGATGCGAAGCAGATCTTTGAAGTGGAGTGCCGTCGCAAACAGATTTACCGGCTGGTGGCAAAGGTGCCGACGATTGCCGCCTTTGCCTATCGTCATCGCATCGGCATGCAGTACGTCTATCCCGATAACGATCTTGGTTATGAAGGCAATTTTCTTAACATGATGTTCAAGACCACGGAATTGAAGTACAAACCAAATCCCGTGCTTGAACGAGCGTTGTCAGTGTTGTTTATTCTGCATGCCGATCACGAACAAAATTGCAGCACCAACGCGATGCGCAGCATCGGCAGCGCCCAAACCGATCCTTTTTCGGCGTTGGGCGGAGCGGCCGCGGCGCTCTATGGACCACTGCACGGCGGCGCTAACGAGATGGTATTACGGATGCTGAAAGAGATTGGTTCGAAAGATAAAGTTCCCGACTACATCAAGCGCGTGAAGGCGGGCGAGTTTCGCTTAATGGGGTTCGGTCATCGCGTCTATAAAAACTACGATCCGCGCGCGCGCATAATTAAGCAGGTGGCTGATGAAGTGTTTGAAGTAACCGGCAAAGATCCCATGCTGGAAATCGCGTTAGAGTTGGAACGCATTGCCTTGGAAGACGAGTACTTCGTTAAGCGTCGTCTGTATCCAAACGTTGATTTCTATTCCGGGATCATTTACCAGGCAATGCGCTTCCCGGTTGATATGTTTCCCGTCTTGTTTGCCATTCCCCGCACGTCAGGCTGGCTGGCCCAGTGGGTGGAGATGTTGGAGGATCCGGATCAGAAGATCGCCCGGCCAAGACAGATTTATTTGGGCCACCGCACACGCGAGTACATGCCGATTGAGAAGCGACAGGTGGCGGAAGCCGGCGCTGCCGGAGGCTAACTTGATGCTTGAAACCTGAAGTGGATGATGGTGCGCGCGGCAGGGCTCGAACCTGCGACCTTTTGATTCGAAGTCAAACGCTCTATCCAACTGAGCTACGCGCGCGTCGATGAAAAACGTACTTAGTACTTTGTGCTTGTACTTCGTTTTTGCTTGCTTGATCTTAATACGTGGGGCGAAGACTTTCAAAGTTCAAGTACTAGGTGCAAAGTTCTAAGTACCAAGTTCAAAGCTCACTGTTTTCCCTGAAACTCGTGCCGGATGAATTTCACCAAATCGCTCATCTGCTCCGGCGTGAGTTTGTCTTTGAACGCCGGCATGCCGTCGCCGCCCTTCGTAATCTGCTTGATGAAGTCGTCATCTGGATGATGCAACGCGTGACCTTCTCGCAGATTTGGGACCTTTAGTTTCTTGCCATCGACGGTTTTCAAACCACCAGTTCCGTCTTCCCCGTGACACTTAGAGCAATTCTTCTTGAATGTGTCGCGCGCGCCTGCGAACTGGTCCGGCGTAGCAGCCGCAGGTGACAATGCCGGTGTTGGTCCGTTGTGCGTAACCGTGACCGTATCGGGTTTACTGCACGCAACCGCGAACAGCGAAATGGCGACGATTAATACCACATACGTGAAAGCCTTCATGCTTTTTCCTCGCTCGAAGTGGATCGTAATCGGGGGCTTTGGGAGTATAGCAAAAAGTTGCGGCTTCGACCTGCACATGACCGTTCACGTTGTGGCTCAGTTTCGCTGCAAGTGTCCGATAAACTTTAGTTTGTCGCGGCGTTGCGACAAGCTAAAGCTTATCGGACATCGCGTGGCCGGTTGCAAACGGTTGGCAGACTCGGCAGAATACTCTCGCATCAAGTAACACCAGGCGAATTCCTTCACTAGTAGCAGGGGTTAACGAAAAATGAGCTCGGATAAGGAACAAGGTAACGCGGCCAGAGGTTCACTACGGCTGGCGCCCACCTGCGTCGAGTTGGAGGAACAGAAAGCGAAACTGCCGCGGCAATTTGTTAACTTCACTTTCTATAGTGCCCGTCCTGAGTGGCGAATGTTGGCGGAAGACGAGAAGCAACGATGCAAGGATGAATTCGTCGCAACGGTGCAGAAGTTTCATCCACCGCTATTGATTCATAGTTACTCGACGATCGGCCTGCGCACCAACGTCGATTTCATGATCTGGAGAATAGGTTATGAGTTAGATCCCATCCAGGAGATGACCTCACAGTTGAACCATACGGCCATGGCGAAGTATCTCGCGCCGACGCAGTCATTTTTGTCGATGACCAAGCGCTCGATGTATATCGACAAAGACAATCCCGAGCACGCCGAAGATCGGTTGCACATTGTGCCGGGCAAGTCGGATTATCTTTTTGTCTATCCCTTTGTGAAGACCCGCGAATGGTATTCGCGCACCGCTGACCAGCGTCAGGAAATGATGGACGAACACATTCGCATAGGATCCAAATATCGCTCGGTCAAACTTCACACTACCTATTCCTTTGGTCTCGATGATCAGGAATTCGTGGTTGCCTTTGAGACCGATAATCCGGCGGACTTCCTTGATCTGGTTCAGGAACTGCGCGAAACGAAAGCCAGCTCCTACACGCTGCGCGACACCCCGATGTTTACCTGCCGTCAACGAACGCTGGCCGAATGTCTTGATGCCCTCGGCTAACCGAGACCTAGTGACGTTCGACAAGGCAAGCCAATAGAAAAATGTCGATGACACATGAACGGACTTAGCCGGCTTTTCATCCTTGCGATCTTCCTGAGTTCTCCCGTTCTCGCTCAAATAACAAGTCCGTCATCCGCGTCTTCGCGTCCCCCCATCTCCGCGTCTCAGGGTTCGGAATACCTCTGGTGCGAAACCGAGGACATGCGCGGCTTTGCCATTCAACCTAATGGCGAGCCGGTGCTGAATCCTTCATGGTCAGACTTGCCGCGCTCTAAAGCGCCAGGATGGGGCATGAATGGAACCGGCACCTCGGCCGAATGGACTCAAGGTGGAGAAAGCGGCTGGAATTCCGCAGCGGCTGGCGCCGATGAAACGCAGGCGACTATTTATCAGGACATTGAGGTTCCACGCGCCGGCCAATACCGGGTCTGGATCCGCTATGCCGACTGGGCCAACAAGACAGAGAATTTTACCGTCACGATAATTCAGCAGGGGCACGAAGCATTCAGGCATGAGTTTGGCACCAACGATCTGATTGACGCTCATGATGAAGTCAGCATGTACTGGGGATGGGCGTTCACCTGGGACAACGCAACTGCGCAATTAGAAAAGGGAGCAGGGCGCATTTCCATTGCAATTGAAAAATCTGCCCAGGCGCGCCGTCATGTCGATTGCGCTCTAGTAACAAACGATCTTGCCTATGCACCCCATGGCCGTCTTAAACCAGACTTTGCCGCTATGCGTTACCTGCGTGAGTGGTCCAACAACCGCGGACTGCTTACTTCGCTACTCAATCCGAATTTTTCCACTGAGACTTCGGCCATCTGGCGACGGCCAGGTATTGCCGGCCACGACTTTCTCATGCCTTGGAATGTCGCTCCGGATTTCTGGAGTCTTTACGACAAACCGCCTGCAGATCGTCCTCTCTACCCGTTCAATGCCGAGCCTATCGATCAGTTTGTGCAGAAGTACAAAGGCATCAGCGATGTTCCGATTTTTAGCTCCAAGCTTGTCGTGCCCGTGATCTACATCAACAACCTGCCGGAGTATTTGAAAGAGGGCAGTCCCTTTTTGCGTTATCTGCGGGATACGAAGAGTCCTTTTGCCGTCCTCATCAACTATGGTTCGGCGCAAATGTCTGCTGCCGACGGTCAGGCAGTGTGGAACCTTTTGAATGGTGAACTCAAGGACCAGTTTATCGGATGGATTTCCGGCGAGAGCGTTGGCTACGTTTGGGACAACGCGCCGGCTGAGCTGAAAGTTTCTGGCAGCATGTCCCGGCGCGAGTTGCTTGAGGCATATCGCAACTTTTACACAAACGCGATTGCGCGAAAGTGGGCCAGCACCTTCCACGCTGATACCGGCGCGATGTGGGACAAACTGATTCCCGCCCAGGCTACTTCCAGCACCAGCTTTGCTCACGCGCTTACAGCCTGGGGCGTGCGGACGCTGGGCATAGAGACAGCGGCGGTACAGCCGATGTTCGCGATGCGCACCGCATTTACGCGCGGCGCTGCGCGCGAGTATGGCGGTAATTTTCTTTATTATCACGCGCCAAACTTTGGTGATACCGCGACCACCTTTACGAAAGCGCAGAACTTTGCCGGGCCGGATAATTTTTTCCATTCGCGCTATGGCGTGACCATGGGCCCATCGCTCTCGTGGTATCGCAAGAGCTATTACTTCTATTACATGTCCGGGGCCTCGGCGATCTATCTGGAGCAAGGAGGCGATCAATTCTTCAAACCCGGCCCCGGCGAACATGAATTTCAATTAAATCCGTTGGGCCGCATCACAGATGAGTTCGTGCGCTTCGCGGAGAAACATCCCGGCCGCGGGACGCCCTACACGCCCATCGCGGTCCTGCTCGATCCGGCGCACGGTTGGGAGATGACTGATTATCCGCAATGGCCCTTTGGCGTTTCCCAGATCAACCGCGGTGACCGCGCGCTCCGCGAGTTGTTTAGTGTTGCTTACTTTCCGGGCACTGTCGTTGCTGGCGAACCAGCAACCAGCGATCGACAAGCATTTGTTAGTGGCATCTTCGGCGATATTTTCGATGTGCTGGTTGCGTCGGACAATCCGGATGTTAAATCTAACGCCCAAAGTTCGAAGTCGAGACGCGGGTCGGGCGGCGGACCAACCGTTATCGCAGGCGCCGCATCTTCGCCGCCGCGCGCGGCCGCAGCGCCTCTTTCACCAATTAACTATGCGGCACTTTTGGGTTCTTATCGCGCCGTTGTCGTCGGTGGCCAAATCGACTGGTCTGCACTATGGATTCAACGACTCACTGAGTACGTGAAATTCGGGGGCACGGTCGTGCTCAACGCCGCCCAAATTAAGAACTTCCCAACTGAGTTAGTTGGCTTGCGACTTACCGGCGCGAGTGCGGAAACAGATGACGCCCGCTGTCTTGCGCCTGGTGAAACGGCGCAAAAACTGAGCGGGCAAATGTTTCGTTATGAAAAGTTGGAATTGAAAAGTGCGACTGCGCTAATCACTTCCGACAATGGCGATCCGCTCGTAACAATCAACAAAGTCGGCAAAGGCAGGGTCGTCTTTGCCGCCCTGGCTGATCTACTTGGTGAAGACGAACGAATCACGCCGTTCGCGGCGCATATGCTGGCGCACGTCTTCGCCAATGCTACGCCCATCAAGGTAACCGGCGAGGTCGAATATCTAATCAATCGCACCACGGATGGTTGGGTTGTAACACTCCTCAACAACAATGGCGTTTACAAGCCACAACAGGGGATGGCCCAGGTGGATCGCAGCGCTGTAGTTACTGCGACAGTCAGCTTGTCATCACAGGAAATTAAGAGCGCAGTTGATTTGATAAATAAAAAGAGTATCGGCGTGAAGGATCAGAATGGCGGAAGCGTCTGCAGCATCAGCATTCCGCCGGGAGGCGTTTCGATCGTGGAACTGAAAATTCAATCTCGGCAATTAAGACCTTGAACGACGCAACGGCCAGAGGTCATTAGAGGTCATTAGTGGCCGTTGCCGCCGTTTTGTTTTCTTACCGCGCGCTTAACTTCCGATTCGGCTGCTACCAAACGGATATCGGACGCGGCTTCCGGTTCTTTAGCTACGCCGTTCTGCCGAACTGACGGCACACCCAAAACATGCCGCTGCAATGCCGCATCAGCGACCTCTGCCTGGCCACTCAAATTCAGAAGTTTGACTACCGCGCGACGGACCTCGTCGTTCTCATGCTGTTCGATCGCTTTGACCAGAGGTTGCACTTCGCCCGTCTTGGCCATCACGAAAAGAATAGAAAGCGAGTTGTAGGTTTCTTCGCGGCTTTCACTTACCAGATTATCGATTGCCTCAGCCGCTACGCCGGAAGCGGCTATCGCCGCACCGATGTTCTGCCGGCGTTCAGCAGAGCCCTCTTCCAGTGCGCGATTAAACAAATCAACTGTTCGCGCGGGCTCCAACTTTCGCAAGGCTCTGGCCGCCGCGTTGCGGACGTGCGGCGAAGAGTCGTCAAAGGAGTTTGCGATAATATTGAATGCCGGGCCGGATCCGGAACGTCCCAATTCGGCGACGGCCGCAGCACGCTTATAAGGATCGATGCTGGAGAGATAGGCCGCAATAGCAGCCGGCACTTCATGGGTTCGTATTTCCGTTCCGGGCTCACTGGCGGCTGAAATCTCGGTCTCGACTTCGGCAGCCGGCCCGACAAACACAGTCGCCGCAATTGAACCCATAGCGGCGCTCTGCGGTATATCACCAGTTTCACCCGCCGAGAACTGTTCAGCCGACGCGAGCGCCTGTTGTTCTACTTCATAACGTTCTCGCAGCTGCCGAAAGCGCGCTTCCACTTCCGTGCGCTGAAGTATTGCTGCTTCCAGCCGTGGCCGCTCTTCCTCTTCAAGGCGATGGAACATTTCGATCTCTTCTTTGATGCGCTTCTCTTGTTCCGATCTCGCCTGTGCTTCTACTGCTACTGTGCGACGCGTGGTTTCCAACCGCGCCAACATCTGTTCTTCTTCAATGCTGCGCGCGTGCGCCTCGGCCTCAATGCGTTGCAACTTCTCAGCGGCCAGCTTATAAGCCTCGTCTGACGTATGCCTGCGCATCTCGGCTTCCTCAATACGCTTGCGAGTTTCCGCGTCGGAGATTCGCAAACTTTCGAGTTGGGCCAGGAGCTGTTGTTCGCGCTCGGCTCGTTGCTTCGACTCGGCCTCCGCCTTCTGCCGCATTTCTGCGAGTTCCTTCAACCGCGCTTGCTCTTCTTCGGCAACGCGGATGGCCTCCTCTTTCAGGCGTTGTTGTTCTTCGCTGCCGCGCCGGCGAGTTTCTTCCAATTGCCGGCGCTCGGCTGCCAGCCGTTCATTAATCTCAGACTCCAGTTGCAGGCGTTCCGCCTCGGTTTGATTGCGAGCTTCTTCTGCTGTGCGCATGCGTGCGCGCGCTTCGACCAGCAGCTCGGCTTCTTTTTCAGCTTTAGCACGAGCGGTCTCAACTTCGGCACGGCGGTGCGCGACTTTTTCAAATGCGGCCCGCAAAGTTTCTTCGTCGCGCCGCAAACGTTCCGACTCAGCCTGATGTTGCTCGGTAGCTTCCTGGCGCAAGCGCTTGGCCTCGAGCAGTTGGGCCGCTTCCGCAGCTTCTGAACGAGCCGTTTCAATCTTGTCCCGTTCACGAACGAGTTCCTCCGCTGTTTGCCTGCGACGGACTGCTTCGAGCCGGAAACGCGCTTCATCGTCGGCTAGACGGCGCGCTTCTTTTTCCGCGGCGACACGAGTTTTTTGCTCGGCTGCCACTGCCCTGGCGTCTTCAGTTGTGCGGCGCTCAGCCTCCTCATAAGCCCGTTTGCGCAACTGCTCTTCTTCGTCGCGACGAGCGGCCGCTTCCGTTCTGAGCTTCACTTCAGTTTCAATGTGACGCCGAATTTCTTTCTCGGCATCCTTACGGGCTGCAACCGTGTCGTTTATTTGGCTTTCAAGTTTCTTCAATTTCGATCTGACTTCATTTTCATCGATGAGCAGTTGTTGCGGGTCTTTCGTTGCCGCGGCTTCAGTGGCAGTCATTGGTGAAACAGATGCCGTGGGTGTTTTCACTTTAGGCTCGGCTGCCTGGGGCTGACTTGCGGTTACACTTTCAACGCGTCCTCGCGATTGCGTGGCCGCGGGAGGTTTTGCAGCAGCCGGCTTGGTAAGACCTTCTGACGACGCACTGCTGGGCAAACTCGAATTTCCCAATTCGGCCAATACCTCGTTTGCCGTCGTACGCACTCTGGCATCAGCATCGAAAAGTGCGGCAATCAAATGTGGTGTGGCGCGCTGGCTACCTGCTTCCGCAAGAATGCGCGCGGCGGCGGCGCGCTTTTCCGCAGACTCGCCGGCGCGTAGGTCGCGGACGGCCTGATCGAAGTCTTTAGACGGCGTGAATTCACGCGACCTCTGTTCTGTTTCCGGTGCGCGCTGTCTCTGGTCATTTACTGGTTGGACAGCATTCGAGCGCTGTTCGTGAGAAGTGGTTTTCTTATCGGGCCGATCTTCTGTTTCCATTTTCACTTCTTCATCAGCAGCCTGAGGCTGAGGCATTGCTCCCGCGGAATTCCGGGTAACGAGATTTTCCGACACAGTTTCTTCATCCTCCTGGTGACCGCCAATAAAATCGCGCACGGCTCCTATCGCTGCCTTAACAGATGACTTCGACTTTGGTTTGGCGGAAGACAAGCTGAACACCCCTGATTGAGCTATTACGCAAGGCTATGATTAAAGATAGTCCGATTCCCAGATTTCTTCTAGAGAAAACGGGGGATTTTCTGAGTTTTCCGCTCGTGAATTACAATGCGTCGCCGTCGCCGCTGCTCGCCTCCGACTGGCCCTCGTGGCAGTTGGGCATCGTCAACTCTCTTCGCTACAATGCTGAGGCGCATCAAAGCTACGCGTGTTAGGCGTACACTCTCGTCAGGAGGTAGGCGGGAGTCGAACCGATGAAAGACAAAAGCATATGACCTTCGGAACTCAGAATAGACTTTTTGTTGCGAGCAGCTTGATTTTGCTGCTCGGTGCTTCTATCACGTTTGGAATGCGCAAAATGCAGCGGCTGAGCAATGGGACCTGGGGCGGTAAACACATTCAATTTGAGGTAAGCGATGGGTCGGTCGACATCGAATACGATTGTGCGCATGGCTCGATCGAGGGACCGCTAACATTCGATCGTCAAGGTCGTTTCAGCTGGCGTGGCACTTATGCCAAAGAACACGGCGGTCCTATTCGAAAAGACGAGAGGGTCAACAATCAAGCGGCGACCTATTCCGGCTCGATTAATGGCGATACGATGATACTGACTGTGCGGCTGGCGAACGCAAGCGATCCGGTCCTAACATTTACGCTCACCCGTGGCAGCGTTGGTCGAGTCTGGAAGTGCAAGTAAGAGTCGTTACCTACAGCGGGCCGCCGAACGTAACGAGGCGGCGTCCTGAGTTCTACAATTTCTGATTCACGATTTACGATCACATGGCAAGAGTCGCGCGGAAATTCTTGATACGAGGAGACGTGCAAGGGGTCGGCTTCAGATTTTTTGCACAACGCGCCGCAGCCAAACATCAGGTCCTGGGTTATGTACGCAATTGTCTCGACGGCACAGTCGAAGCTCTTGCGGAAGGATTGGCCCTGAATGTTGATGAGTTTCGCAATGACCTGGTGACGGGGCCACAATGGTCGCGCGTGGAGCAGGTTGAAGAAATCAGCCTTGAACCCACGGGACGCTATTCGAGTTTTAGGATTGAACGATAAGAACGGAGGTCAGAAGTCAGAGGTCAGAAGTCAGAGATCAGAGGTCGGAAGTTAGTGTCGTCCAATTTAGTAACACTGCATTTGATGGGTTGCGACTGGCCACTTATTTCTAAACGCCTGATCTCCGCCCTGACATCTGACTTCTAACCTCTGACTTCTGACCTCTGACCTCTGACTTCTGACTTCTGACCTCTGACTTCTGACTTCTGACCTCTGGCCTCTGGCCTCTGACTTCTAAACATTATGGACGATTTGAAAAAACTAATTCGCGAAGTGCCGGATTTCCCAAAACCCGGCATTAATTTTTATGACATCACCACGCTGCTGAAACATCCCGACGGCTTGCGCAAAACAGTAGATGCGCTTGCGGCTGAGTATGAAGGTGAAAAGGTTGATACCGTGATTGGCGTGGAAGCGCGCGGCTTCATCTTTGCGCCGGCGCTTGCTTATCACCTCGGCGCTGGGTTTGTTCCGGTGCGCAAGCCAAAAAAGTTGCCGGCGGAATGCGCGTCTATTTCCTATGACCTGGAATATGGACAGGACACGCTGGAGATTCATCGCGACGCGGTTGGTAGTGGACATAAAGTCATAATTGCCGATGACCTGCTGGCCACTGGCGGAACCGCCAAGGCAGTTTGCAATCTGGTCGAACAACTTGGCGGAACTGTTGTTGGGTTGGTCTTTGTGGTCGAGCTGGAATTCTTGCCTGGCCGAAAGAAACTTGAAGGTTATGACGTCCGGTCGTTGATTAAATATCAATCCTAAAGCAAACGGTAAACAGTAAACAGCAGACAGTAAACAGCCAAGCTAGAGGGAGTATCAAATTCATAGCGCTGCTGACGATTTGCCAACCCCTGCTTTTTGAGCGCCACTGTTTGCTGTTTACTGTTTGCTGTTTACCATTTACGATTCACTAGTTCTCGCTCCCGTAGCTCAGTTGCATAGAGCGCTCGCCTCCTAAGCGAGAGGTCGCGCGTTGGAATCGCGCCGGGGGCACCACCAAAATCGGTGAATCGTAAATAGTGAATAGTTTAGACTCGCTGCCTTGTTTTAACGCGACCCGCCCCATTTCCGAGTCACAAGTTTCCTTGACACATCGGGTAAACGTTGTTATACAGAAGCCTCTCAGATTTCCTCGCGAAACTAAGTCCTCTTTCTAAAATCTCCTTTCAGAAAGTCAGGCCTTAATCACCCTTGACAATACGCGAACAAGCCAATAGGAGGCCCTCAATGAAGAATCTAAAATACTTATCTTTCATCCTCAGCCTGATGTTCGTCGTCGCCTGTCTGTACACCACTACGTCGGGCCAGACGGTCGAAGATAAAAACAAAATCGCCGCTATAAACGGAAATGGATCGAGCTTGAAGTGGGAGGTCGCCGCTCCTAATGCCGGGGTAACGCTGATCGTCTCGGCGCCCGACGGCCGGGTATTCAGCAAAAACTTCAAAGGCGGCTCTTCGCCTAGTTTTTCGATTGCCGATGCTCAAGGCGAAAGGCTGCCGGATGGGCAGTACACTTATGAGTTGCGCCTAACGCCCACATCATCGCCTCGCAAAGATGCAACGTCGAATGGGCGCGGTAAGGATGACGAGCCTGAAGCCGTGCGGGCCGCGCGAAAAAGCGTGGCAGCGCAACCACTTGTCGAATCGGGAAATTTTTCAATCGTAAATGGTTCGGTTGTTGTCGCGGGATCTCAGGAAGAGTCAGCGCGGCGGGCAGCAAGCAAGAGTTCGGCGCTGCCGCAGGCTCCCGAGATGACTCTGGGCGGTAGGGTATCGAGAAAGCTGCATCATACGCCCTTCATGTTCATGCCTGACCAGGTAATCCCCGACGATTTGATCGTGCAGGGCAGCGCCTGCGTCGGCCTCGATTGCGTCAATAACGAAAGCTTCGGCTTTGACACAATCAGACTCAAAGAGAACAACACGCGGCTGCAGTTTGACGATACCAGCACGGCGGCCGGCTTCCCAACCAATAACTGGCAGATAAGGGCAAACAGCTCAGCCAGCGGTGGCGCCAATTTCCTCGGGTTTGTAGATCAAGGCGCCAGCGGCAATTCGGAGACCGGAACAATTGTGTTTGAAGTTGACGCTGGTGCGCCAGCCAATGCAGTCAAGGTAAGTAGCACAGGCAAGGTTGGATTTAGGACAGCCACGCCAGTCTTGGATCTGCACATTACGACGGGCGATACTCCCGCTCATCGTCTGGAACAAACAAACGCCAGCGGTTTCACCGCGCAGACCTGGGACATCGCCGGCAACGAAGCGAACTTCTTCGTCCGCGATGTTACCGGCGGTTCGCGCTTGCCTTTCCGCATCCGGCCCGGCGCGCCCACCAGCTCGATTGATATCAACGCCTCCGGCAACGTCGGTATTGGAACGGCCAGTCCGAGTAGTAAGGTAGAAGTTGTGGCCGCATCCATTGCGGATGGCGTTCGGATAACCGGAAATACCACGGGTACGCTATCTCCTGCTTTAACGCTATTCGATTCGTCCATGCAAAAGGGAGCTTTGGGATTAGCCGAAGACACCGGACACTTTAGTAGTAGTGCAGTTGCGGGAGATATTGTTATAAAGGCCAATACCGGAAAGCTGTTATTGCTAACCGGCAGTGGAGCTGCCTCGTTGACAATAAACGCCGGCCAGGTGGGCATCGGGACGACTACACCCACTGCCTTGTTGTCGGTCAACGGAACCGCCAACAAGCCCGGCGGTGGATCGTGGGATGTCTTTTCGGACCAGCGCTTGAAGAATATCAAGGGCAGCTTCAACAGCGGGCTGAATGTCGTCATGCGTTTGCAGCCGATCCGTTATGAGTACAAGCCTGACAACGCACTCGGTCTTAAGTCAGCGGGAGAACACGTGGGCTTTGCCGCCCAGGCGTTGCAGAAGATCATTCCGGAGGCCGTCACCAAGAACGCAGACGGCTACCTGATGGTTAACAACGATCCGATCATCTGGACTATGCTCAACGCCATTAAAGAGCAACAGAAAGAGATTGAACAACTGAAAGGACAGGTTCGGCAGTTGCGCGCGGAGCGCAAGCGCCGGTAGGACTCACCACTTCTTGTCTATTGGGGCCACGTGATTACATACGTGGCCTCTTTTCTGCCTACTCGCCCAGGAATTTTGCGCGCTGTTTTGGGTCCGGCAACATGCAAGCGTCATATTTACCAAATACTCGATAGCGATTGCGCGCGACCAGTTTGTAAATGCCATCGCGCATTATTCGAGGCAGAATCTTCCCCAGCGCCGCCATCTTCCAAATTCCGCCGAGCTGCTTAAGCAAAAACAGGATCGCGCTTGAACGCGCCAACAGCCGCTCGGTCGGTTGTGCGTAATCAATGACCACGTAGACCGTGTCGAGGTCGCGCGGGTCCAGGCCATGCTTTTGCAACAGCGAGGTTGCAAACTCGCTTTGTAATGATGCAAAACGAAAGTAATCCCGGTCGTCGCGCTTCAAAATAAACTGGACCAGCCGATTGCAGAGACCGCAAACGCCGTCGTAGAGAACAATTGGATTTGAGCTGGGGAACGCCATATCGCACAGTATGATCAAGGTTCCGGCGTGGAGAGCAGGTAAACAGCAAAAGACGCCAACCAGTGCTCACCTGCATAATCGCCGCTCGCCACGTGGGCTAACGCAACCGTGGCATGCGCTCGTGCCGACTGAGCAAGAATGCGCCGTGCCGGATCGTTTTTTGGCAACCCGGCGGCAATGCTACGCATGCACCAGGCACGACTTAGATTCAGG
>WNFR01008568.1_pt1 | contig 15209 bp, 14 predicted proteins | sample 5400221 | NCBI WGS metagenome assembly WNFR01 (sample SAMN13153357, study PRJNA577476) | soil metagenome | isolation source: 40 cm soil under Madrone tree | place: USA:California | collected 2016-06-14 | reverse complement strand
GTTACAAGCGCGTTGTCTGCCGAGCCGGAAGCCACCAGGGTGGCCCGAAACCCTTGAGCGAGCGAAAGCATGGCGACGAATACGCCGACGGTGCCTGCAATGCCCAGGACGGCGACCACCGCCGAAGCCCAACGGATCCGGATACTCCTGAAGTTATAAGTTACGGGAACGGAATTGAAAATTGGCGATAGCAGTCCAACAACAATCCCCAGCGCCAAGACCGCTGCAACAACAAGTAAAAATAGTCCGACGACGGCGACCATATCAAACCCTCCGCAGGGCGTTTACGACACGCAACCGCATGGCGCTGATTCCTGGCAATAGGCCGCTCACAGCCCCGACAAAGAGAGCAAAGCAAAGCCCGAACGTCAGCAGTGACTTCGAAAGGAGAAGCGGTGGCAGCAAACCCGTGAGAGCTATTCCGATGACCGGGATAGCCAAGTAGGCCAGCGCGAGGCCCAGGAGGCCGCCAACGAGCGAGATAATTACGGCCTCCACCAGAACGAACAAAAGAACAGCTCGGTCGGAAAAGCCGATGGCTTTCAGAACGGCCAGTTCCGAAGTGCGCTCGCGCACAGAAATAGCCATGGTGTTGCCGGTCACCAAGAGCAACGTAAAGAAAACAACGCTCCCGATGGTAATGATGATGAGTTCGATGTTGCCGAATTGCTTGGCGAAACCGGCGGCAAAGGCGGATTCCGTCTCAGTCTTGGTCTCAAACGAAGAGTTGCCAAACTTCTCGTCAATGGCGTTGGCGACGCGCACCGCGTCATCGGGGCTATTCAGCTTCACCACATACCATCCGGCCGTGCTCTTGACAGCAGCGGGCACATTTTCGTCAAAGTATTTCCATTGCAGCCAGAACTGGCTTTCGTCGCCACCGGGGCGATCGCTGTGATAAATACCGTCGAGATTGAACTCCGAAGAGCCGCCGCCATAAAGAGTGGTCTTGATGGGGATGCGATCGCCGACCTTCCAATGGAAGCGCGCCGCCGTGCGCGCGCCGGCAATGGCCCCCATGCGGTCTTTCAGGAAATTATTCCACTGGTCGTCAGGCACCACCAGCTCGGTCATCACCTTGCGCTGGTTCTCGGGGTCGATCACAAACTGTGGAAAGAAGTTCTTTTCATCCTGATAGACGCCGCCGAACCAGTGATTGTGCGTGACGGCCTTGACTCCGGGAATGGCCAGGATTTTGTCGCCGTGGGAAATGGGCATGAGTTGCATCAACCCGATGCGGCTGTGAACAATCAGGCGGTCCGCGCCGGCGATTTCCGTACCGCGGCTGAACGCGCTCTTGACCACAGCAAGAAACGTGAAGAGCAGCAATGCGATGGCGAACGAGCCAACGGTCAGGATCAAGCGCGCTTTCTTGCGAAAAAGGTTCGCGAAAATCAACCGGCTGAATTTCATGCCACACCTCCGGCCATCACCGGCTGACTCTGTTTGCCGCCTTCGATCAGCACGCCTTTTTCCAGGTGAAGAGTGGTGTGCGCCCGCGCTGCGATTACCGGGTCGTGGGTGACCATCAGGATGGTCTTGTTGTACTTCCCGACGAGCTCCTCGATGATGGCCATGATTTCATCGGCGCTCTTGCGATCGAGATCACCGGTGGGCTCGTCGCACAAAAGAAAAGTGGGGTCGGACACGATGGCGCGCGCAATCGTCACGCGTTGCTCCTGCCCTCCCGAAAGCTGCCGCGGATAATGATTCATGCGGTCAGAAAGACCCACTACGCCAAGGGCGGTCTCCACGTGCTTGCGCCGCTCGGACTTCGAGAGCTTGGTCAACAGCAGCGGAAGCTCGACATTTTGAAATGCGGTCAGCACGGGAATCAGATTGTACATTTGGAAGATGAAGCCCACGTGCCGCGCGCGCCACTGCGTTAGTTTGCTGGCCGACATGTGCGTGACTTCATCGCCGTCCACGGTAATGCTCCCCGCCGAGGGCACGTCCAGCCCACCGAGTAAATTCAGCAAGGTCGTCTTGCCGGAACCGCTCGGTCCCATGAAAGCGACAAAGTCGCCCTTGTCGACATCCAGATTGAGCCCTTGCAGCACCTGAATCTTTTCACCGCCGCGGCTGTACGTCTTATTCAGTCCGCGCACTTTGATGAGACTTGTAGAATCACCACGGCCATCCACTCGGATCATGCTTTTCTCCTACTGCCGGATTTCGACTTTGTCTCCATCATGCAAACTTTCGGGGCCTTTGACGACCAGCGAATCGCCGGGCAACACTCCCGCGATCACCGCCACTTCTGTTCCGCGCTCCTGCCCGACACTCACCGCCCGGCGCTCCACTTTCCCATCGCGGATGAGAAACACATAAGAGGTGTTCGAATCGGAGCGCACCGCTCCTTTTGGAATGAACGCTACCGCTTGCGGCCCTTTTTCTTTGCCTTTGTCCTTCGCCGCGGGCTGCTCATTATCCAAAAATGCCACCTTCACCCCCATGTCGGGCAAGATAAAATTGTATTTTTCCAGGTCGATGATGGTAATGCGCACTTTAACGGTCGCCTTCTGGCGATCGGCCGTTGGAATGACGGTGCGAACTTTGGAAGGAATCTGTTTATCAGGGTAAGCGTCCAACGTCGCGGTGACCAGCTGTCCATTTTCCACCCGCGCGATATACGACTCGTTGACGTCCACTTCAATCTCGTTCGAATGCATGTCCACAATCGTGGCAATGCCCGTTCGCGTAAATCCACCACCAGCGGAATTGGGCGATACCATTTCGCCAACCTGAGCGTCCTTGGACACGACGATTCCCGCAAACGGTGCTCGAATCGTGCAATTGTCCACTGCTTGTTGCGCCACCGCGATACGCGCGTCGGAGGCCACCACTTGCTGTTTGGCCAGCGCGATTTTGGCTTTCAGGCTGTCCGCGGCCGTCATGGCGTTGTCCAGCGCCTCTTGCGTTTGCACTCCCGCCGCCTTCAATTGCTCGGCCCGACGAAGTTCGATCTGTGCGTTCTTCAGTTGCACTTCAAAGTCGGCAATAGCAGCTTGGGAGGCGTCGCGGTCAGCCTTAGCCGAATCCAACGAACGCTTCACGTCCGCATCATCGAGCGTGGCAAGGAGCTGTCCCTCGGCAACACGCGTGCCTTCGTCGAAGAACACACCAGTTACGCGGCCGGTGATCTTGGCCGCAATGGTGGCCCGTCGGCGGGGAGTGATGTAGCCACTGGCATTTAGCAGTGCTTGACGTCCCCCTGCTTCCGGCTTCGAGGCCGTGGCCACTTCCACAACGGGCTTTTGACTCCGGAATGCATAGGCGGCCGCAACAATTCCCGCGAAAATGAGCACCGGTATCGCTGCGTACATGACCCGCTTACCCATCCCGGAACCCTTGCGCTGCCCATCGCCGATTCGCAATGAGCCCAGGTCGTGTTTTGGGGGATTCGTTGGAGTCGCCATTAGCGCCCCTGCTCCTTCTTATTCATAAGCTTCACTATGACCTACGGTTGGCAGCCTCTAAAAATAACAGATGTAGGAGGCTTACTGGACGTCGCATCCATTCTATCGCGCCTCGGGCACTTCGGGTGAAGAGAGTCGGGCCCCCGGGATCGGCCCGCTGGCCGACCTTCAACTCGTCAGTCCCACGGTCGAAGTCGATCTCTACGGTCGGGCCAAGACTAAGCTCATGAATAGGCTTCAAGACTGTGGATTCGGCGAGCAGAAAACTTACCGATCGCGCAGAGTCAAAAGGATTTTCGCTTAGATGCTCCTGCCATGCTCCCGGATATCAATAATTTAAGAATTCTGCGGCTTCCCGGGCGCTTCGAAATCACCTCTTGACAGGCTGACTCGCAAGCCGTATTAAGGAGCTTCCGCGGGGCCATTCCCTACCTTATCCTCCCGCGGTTGGGGGTTGTCTACATGAGCCCGACCCGCCGTGATTTCATAAAAATATCTGCCGTTGGTGGAGCTGCCGCTGCTGTGTTTGGCTTTGATTTGAAGCCAGCGTACGCACAACTCCGCACGCTCAAGATTGCGCGCGCCAACGAGACCCGCTCGACTTGCCCCTACTGCGCCGTGGGTTGCGGCACCATCATCTACACCATTGGCGACCGCGCCAAGAATGTCACCGCGCAAGTTGTGCATGTCGAAGGCGACCCCGACCATCCAACGAACCGTGGTACGCTCTGCCCCAAGGGAGCCTCTCTTCAGCAAGACATCATGAACGACCGGCGCCTGCTCAAGCCGCAAGTGCGCCGCCCCGGCGGGACTCAATGGGAAGACATTTCCTGGGACGACGCCTTGAACGAAATTGCCGCCCGGGTCAAAAAGACGCGCGACGAAAGCTTCATCGAAAAGGATGCCGCCGGCCACACCGTAAACCGCAGCGAGTCCATCGCTTGGATCGGCGGCTGCACCGACACCAATGAGTTCAATTATCTCGTTGTCAAAGCCATGCGCGCCCTGGGGGTCGTGCACCTGGAAAATCAGGCCAGAGTTTGACACGGCCCCACGGTCTCAAGTTTGGGACCAACGTTTGGCCGGGGCGCAATGACGAACGGCTGGGTCGACATCAAGAACACCGACATGATGCTGATCATGGGCGGGAACCCGGCCGAAAATCACCCCTGCGGTTTCAAATGGGCTCTGGAAGCCAAGCGTAATCGAAATGCAAAAATAATCTCCGTGGACCCGCGCTTCACGCGCACTTCCGCGGTCGCAGACCTTTTCTGCCAGATTCGCGCCGGATCGGACATTGCATTTCTTGGCGGCGTCATCAACTACGCCATCCAGAACAACCGCATCGCGAAAGAGTACCTCGTAAACTTCACAAACGCCGCGTTCGTCGTCAAAGGCGACTTCAAGCTGCCCGCCGACACCGACGGCGTCTTCTCCGGGTTTGACGCCGGAAAGCATACCTACGACCGCTCGACGTGGAACTACGCGGGAGTGGGCGGAGCGCCGCCGAGCGCGTTAGCTCCAGGCGCCTTGCCGCCCCTGCCGGAAAAGGTCGAGTACGACCTTGCGCTTCAAAACCCAAACTGTGTATTCCAGCTTTTGAAGAAACACTATTCGCGCTACACGCCGGAGATGGTCGAGCGCATCACCGGTATCCCCAGGGACCAATTTCTCAAAGCCGCCGAACTGTATACCTCGGTTCGAAAAGACGGCGACATGAAGAAGGCCAGCACGATTATTTACGCCGTCGGTTGGACCCAGCACAGCTTCGGCACGCAAATTATTCGCACCGCAGCGATGCTGCAATTGCTCCTCGGAAACGTCGGGCGCGCTGGCGGCGGCGTCAACGCTTTGCGCGGCCACTCAAACATTCAGGGCGCTACGGACATGGCCGGCCTGTTCGACACTCTGCCGGGCTATTTGAAGGTGCCCACGCCCGGTGACCCGTCCTTCGACGCTTGGATGAAGCGCGTTACTCCCACAGCTTCCAAACCCGCCCCGTGGGACTCTTTCAACTACTACAGCAACACGCCTAAATTCACGGTCAGTTTCCTCAAGGCACTTTACGGGGACGCCGCCACCAAGCAAAACGGTTGGGCGTTCGATTATCTGCCGAAAGTAGACCGTGACTATTCCTGGACCCACTTGTGGGACGATATGTACAAAGGCACCGTCAAGGGCATGCTTGCCTTTGGCATGAACGGCGTGGCCATCGGGCCGGACTCCAACAAAAACATCGATGCCCTCAAGAAAGCGGAGTGGCTCGTCGTCGGTGAAATTTATCCCGACGAGACCAGCGAGTTCTGGAAGTCCCCGCGCGTTATCGCCCAGGGCGACATGAAGCAGATCCAGACCACGGTCTACCGTTTGCCCTGCGCGGGCTTTGCCGAAAAAGATGGCTCCTTCACGAATTCCGCGCGCTGGTTGCTTTGGAAAAACACCGCCGTCCCGCTCCCGGGTGATTGCCGCCTCGATCACGGAATCGTCGCGCAGATTTTTCTGAAAGTCCGCGATTTGTACAAAAAAGATGGCGGAAAGTTCCCCGATCCGATTCTGAATCTCACTTGGAATTACAGCGATCGCTTGAATCCTCCCCTGGCGGAAGTATTGAAAGAAATGAATGGCAAAGCGCTCGCTGATCTCGAAGACCCCGCCACCAAGCAGCAAATTAAAGCCGGTCAACAGCTTCCCGGTTTCGCGTGGCTCAAAGACGACGGCACGACTTCGTGCGGGATTTGGATTTACGCAGGCTCCTTCACCGAAGCGGGCAATCAGACCGCGCGGCGCGATCCAGCCGACCCCTCTGGCATGGGCGTGCACCCGGGCTGGGGCTGGTCCTGGCCTGCCAATCGCCGCGTGCTTTATAACCGCGCTTCCTGCGATGTCGAGGGCAAGCCTTGGGATCCCTCACGGCGCCAAGTCTGGTGGAACGAAGCCACCAAAAAGTGGGTGGGCAACGACGTCCCAGACTTCAAGGCCGATTCGCACCCCAAGGATCACATGGGCCCATTCATCATGAACCCCGAGGGAGTGGGCCGAATTTTCGCGCCCCTCGCAGCCTTCGCCGACGGGCCTTTTCCGGAACATTACGAGCCCATCGAAAGCCCCATTGAAAATCCTTTGCACGCCGGGCAGTCGACCAATCCCGTGGTCACAAAATTAACAGGTGCCGACGACAAGTATGGAACGGTCAAAGACTTCGACGTGGTCTGCACCACCTTCCGCCTCACCGAGCACTACCACTACTGGACCAAGAATAATCCCATGACCGTGCAGCTCGTCCCCGAGCCTTTTATCGAAATGGCCGCGGAAATGGCCGACGAATTGGGCATCCGCGGCGGAGAACTGGTGAAAGTCTCCAGCGCCCGCGGCGAGTACATCGCCAAAGCAATGGTCACCAAGCGCATTAAGAAAATGATGATCGATGGCAAGAAAACCTACCAGATCGGCATTCCCTTTCATTGGGGATACCGCGGCATCGCCGAAGACGAAGGCAAAACGCAGCTAAATCTCGTTAACGCGCTCACCCACACGGCCGTGGACCCCAATGCGCACACGCCCGAGTTCAAGGGCTTTCTCGTGAAAGTTGTAAAGGTCTAGAGGACACCATGAGCCAGGAGACCCTGCGCATCCAGAAAATTTCAGGCCACGCCGGTAGCGTTCCCGGCGAGGACACCCAGCGCGAATATCAAGTCTGCAAACTCATCGACACCACCACCTGCATCGGCTGCAAAGCCTGCGAAGTCGCGTGCATGGAATGGAACGATTTGCCCTTCGGCGAAACGATTTTCGGCAATACCTACCAGACGATGCCGGAAACGCGTTGGAATTACTGGAACCTGATTCTCTTCAACGAACACGTTCGCGAAGAAGACGGCTCGCTGATGTGGCTCATGCGCAAGAACCAGTGTATGCACTGCGCCGAGCCCGGCTGCCTCGCCGCATGTCCCGCGGACGGAGCCATCGTCCAATACACCAACGGCATCGTCGATTTTCAGCAAGCCAACTGCATCGGCTGCGGCTATTGCATCACGGGTTGCCCCTTCGATATCCCCAAGATGAATCCCAAGAATAATCGCGTCTTCAAGTGCACGCTCTGCAGTGACCGCGTCAGCGAAGGCCTCGAACCTGCCTGCATCAAGTCTTGCCCCACCGGCTGCCTGCACTTTGGCAGCAAGGAAGACATGCTGGATCTCGCCGGCAAGCGCGCCAAGCAACTTCAGCAGCATTCCAACTTCCCCAACGCCGGCGTCTACGATCCAAAAGGTGTCGGTGGCACTGGTGTAATCTATGTTCTCCATGACGCCGCCAATCCGGAAATCTACGGCGGACTTCCTAAAGATCCGCGCGTTCCATGGGCTGTCAAGCTCTGGAAGGGTCCGCTCAAGTGGCTCGGTAACCTCGCCATGGTCGGTGGTTTGATCGGCCTCTTCGTCCACTACCTGCGTTTTGGCCCCAAGGACCGCGACGACGAAGACATACCTACGGGAGAATCGAAATCGTGAGCCAATCCCAGCAAATTCTTTCCCACGGCCGGATCCTCCGCTATGAGCTTCACGAGCGCCTCACCCACTGGGCCGCTGCTTTTTCCTACATCTATCTCCTTCTAACGGGGCTGGCGTTCTACACGCCTTGGCTCTTCTGGATTGCCGTCGTCCTCGGCGGCGGACAGCTTTCCCGCATGCTCCATCCCTGGGCGGGCCTGATCTTTTTCCTCGCTGTTATGAAAATGTACAGCATGTGGGCGGCGCAAATGCGCACCACTGATGCCGACAAAGCCTGGTGGAACGCCGTCGGCCACTACGCGCGCAACGAAGACGCTCAGATGCCTCCTGCCGGGCGCTACAACGCGGGCCAGAAACTTCTCTTCTGGGGCTTCTTCTGGTGCAGCCTCTTGCTTCTCCTCACCGGCGCCATTCTCTGGTTCCCGGAATTCATCCCATGGAACCTTCGTATCCTCCGCAAGACCGCCGTGCTGATTCATCCCGCCGCGGCCCTGCTGACCATCGGCCTGTTCATGATCCACATCTATATGAGCGTGTTTGCGGAACGCGGCGCCTTCGGCTCCGTCATTCGCGGCGATGTTTCCATCGAATTCGCCAAGCGCTACCACCCCGGCTGGTATAAAGAAATCGTTGGCGAATCCACCACGCCGCGCAAATGACCGCCATCCAAACCGGTGGGCCCGAGTACGACGCACGCATCCGCCGTGCCGAGCGTCTTGCCGCGCAGCATTTTTTCGCCTCTGAATTTCTCGATTTCTACAAACACATCGCCGCGTTCCAGAAATCGCTTCGTGCCAGCATCGCGGCTTCAAGCGGCGCTAAATTGCAGAGTACGGCTCCAGTGGAGATGCACGCTCCACTCGACCTCACCGTCCTTCTACCTCACTTCCGCGGTTTTCTCTCCACTCTCGAACAGCACGCCCCTCCCGCACTGGCAAAATCCGCCCAGCAAATGTCTCTACTTCCTTCAGACTCCTGGATCGCCAGCCTCGAAGCCTACTGGCAACACGCCGGCAAGTACGATCAGCAAGTTGGCGCCTTCGCCCAGTTCCTCGCGCGAGCCTTCCTGCAACCCTACGCCGAATTCCGCGCCTTGTTGCTTCCCAGGCCTCCCATTGTCGTAACCACAAAAATCTGTCCGTTGTGTGGCGCCCGCCCGCTCTCCGGCGTCCTCCGAGTCGAAGGCGACGGCGGCAAACGCTTCCTCCTCTGCTCCTTCTGCTTCCAGGAATGGGAATTCCGCCGTATCCTCTGCCCCACCTGCGGCGAAGAAGCCGAAGCCAAGCTCCCCGTCTACATCGCCGAGCAGTTGCCCCACATCCGCGTCGAAGCCTGCGACACCTGCAAGTTTTATCTCACCACTGTCGATCTCACCAAAGACGGCCACGCCATCCCCCTGGTGGATGATCTGGCCGCGGTTCCGCTCTCCCTGTGGGCCCATGAGAAGGGCTATTCCAGGCTGCAGCCGAACCTCCTGGGCACGTGACCTTGGCGAACACGGCTGAGACTTCTGCTCCCTTCTTATTAGCTAGGTTATTCTGCGGGGCCCGGCGCCGAGAATATCTCGTGTCGGATAGCATAGTGAATAAGTTCGGTGAGCGAATGCAGGCCAAGCTTCAGCATGATTTTCGCCCGGTGCGTCTCCACCGTCCTGGCGGTAATTCCCAGCTCGGCAGCAATCTCCTTATTCGCTTTCCCCTCCGCCAGAAGCCGAATAATTTCAACCTCCCGGGGAGTCGGCCGAACTTGTGAATGCTCCCTGACCTCAGGTTGATTCCTGGTTCTAAGAAATCCCTTCAGTACGATGTCGGATACTCGCGGGGTCAGGAAAAGCCTGCCCGCGGAGACCTCTTTCACCGCCTTTACGAGGTGCGCTGCAAGATCGGACTTCAAAACGTAGCCAAGGGCACCGGCATCCAGAACTAGGCGCACCATCTGGTCGGACTCATGCATCGTGAGCACAACAACTTGGGTACTTGGGGTTGCGCCTCGAATCTGGCGCGTCGCCTGCAGCCCGTCCAACTCCGGCATGCTGATATCCACGATAGCTACGTCCGGTTTCAGTTTGCTTGCTTTCTCCACCGCTTCCCGGCCATTTACGGCATCGCCGATGACTCTCCATCCGCGTCGAGCGCGAAGTAGTCTCCGTATGCCCCGCCGGACCAGCTCGTGGTCGTCCGCCACTGCCGCCGATGAGCTTTACTCGCTCGTTCATGCTGCGGATACCCACTCCAGGTCTGAAGGGAAATTCTCCATTCTGTCTTTGTAAGTCTCCGGTAATTCCACTGCCACTGTCGCTCACTTCCACGGTGATCTTTCCGGGGTCGCGATCCATTCGTATCTTGGCCCGGAGATTGCCTGAATGCCTCTGGATGTTCGTGAGACTTTCTTGCACTACGCGGAACAGAGCCATCTCGGCGTCTGCCTTCATCCTTCCGAGACGCGGCGAAATCTCCAATTCGATTTCGATTCCAGTTCGCTCCGTGAAGCCGCCCGCGTAATGACGAATCGCGTCCTCTACTCCAGCTTCGTCCAACATCGGCGGGTGCAATAAATAGGAAAGGGTACGGACCTCCCGGATGCACTGATCCGCCAACGCTTGGCATTGCGAAGCAAGCTTGCGTAACTTTCTGCTGGACGAAGGAACTGCCGCATGCAGCTGACTCAAGGTGGTTGCCAGAGCAACGAGGTCTTGGCCGGTGGAGTCGTGCAGGTCCGTTGCGATTCTCCGCCGCTCTTCGTCCTGCAAACGCAAGAGCTGACCGGAAAGGCGCTGCAGTTCCTCCTCGGCTCGCACACGTTCAGTGATGTCTCGGCAAGTGCCCGCAACACGGACCGGCTTTCCTTCTTCATCATGAAAAGCTTGCCAGCGCTCCTCGACTATTTTGACGCGGCCATCCGGCATAACGATCCGGTATTCGACCGTGCTAGGCGACCGCTTCTCGAGGGACGCTACAAAGGCAGCATCCACTTTCGCGCGGTCCTCCGGATGAATGAATTCCCGGAACTTTGGACGGGTGGGGTGGAAACGAGACGGATCCGTCTCAAAGATACGGTGTGTTTGGTCTGACCAAATCACGTTCATGCTCTGTAATTCCGCTTCCCAACTTCCTATTTTCCCCATCTCCTGCGCTTCCACCAAACGCGTGCGCTCTCTTTCCAATTGCGCGGCTATGTGGCGCTGTTCCCGCTCGCTCGATTTAACGGCTTCTTCTGCCCGCTTACGGTCCTCAATATCGATGGACACTCCGTACCACTTAAGGATGTTCCCTTGCTCGTCGCGCAGCGGCGCGGTGCGCACTAGGAACCACCGATATTCACCGTCAGCTCGCCGCAAACGCATCTCGTCCTCGGAGGCTTCCCCGGCGGCCATGTCCGCGCGCCATTTTTCCAACACTCTTGAGAGATCTTCGGGATGAACTGGGCGCGTCGGTTCGTCCATTTCCTCTTTCAAGGAAAGGCCCATATAGTCCATCCAACGCTGATTCACAAAATCAACCGCCCCGTTTGGTTCCATGGTCCAGACCATGGTCGGAAGTGCGTCGATGATCAGCCGGATGCGATCTTCGGCCCTTTTTAGATCTTCGATTTCGCAGGTTAATCCATACCATTTGATAATATTTCCCCGCTCATCCCGCAGCGGCATGGCGCGAATCAGGAACCAGCGATACTGCCCGTCAGTCCCTCGAAGGCGCGCCTCTGTCTGGAAGGGCTTCCCGGCCGCCATGGCCGAGGGCCACTTCTCCTTCAAACGGTCGTCAGGATGGAACACATTCAGCCATCCCCGGCCCAGGCCGTCCTCCAAGGAAAGGCCCGTATATTCCCGAAAATTTCGGTTCAGGAAATCAGCAGAGCCATCAGGCGATTTTCGCCAGATTATCGTGGGAATTGTGTCAATGATTAGCCGCAGGCGCTCTTCGATAACCTCCGCTGCTTCGTCAGCGTCGCTGTGGTTCGTATTAGCACCGTTTTGGCTCATGAACTCGGCTATTGCAATCTGAGCTACTTACTTGCGGCTTCCTAACTTCAATAGGCCGATGGTACTCCAATCTCGACGAAATGGCTCGCGGACTTGCCCGCTTAGCCGCCTTGCTTCCACATGCTCCAGGGGTGCGGCGGAAGCCGGTGGTTCCTGCCGGAGAGTGTGAAGGAGGCAAACCAATACGTGATTTGCGGTACGTAGTTTTCGGCATTGCGAGCACCGACCGGGAGGTTCCATAAGGGTGTCAGTACACAACTCTCCACCCGTGGGCGATACCCATGATTTACCGGCACCGGCCAAAGCCTCAACTTACGCGGCTGAACGCGCGTGATTGGATTGAACTTCATGGTCGAAAAAAGAATAAGGAGTTCGCAGCTAGACACTAAATCTCGGGCCACCGCGGCTTCTCTCGTGGTCCTAAAACGGTCCGCTCGCAAGGGGGAAGACGGCGTGGAAGAATTCTTGATATGCAAAAACGAAAAATGCCGGTTTCTGGTTTCCCTTCGAGAGGGTAACAAACTCTTGCGCCGCTCGGAAATCGTTCTCAGCGCGTGTCCGGAGTGCAGTCAAGAATGGTCAAGCCGCTGCCCTTTCTGTGTTCAACCTCTAGCGGTCGTTTGGAAAAACAAAGTTCCCACCTGCTCACACTGCAGCAGACAGCTGCAGCCCGAAACGTCCGTGGAATAGATTGCTTGGCGAAATCTTTTCTGTACGAAAGCGGCATGGATAGGACGGAAGAAACGTGCCTACGGTGCTTATCATCGATGACGATAAGGCTTTCCGGAACCAACTTCATGCTCTTTTCGATCACAGCAGCGGCTTCGACGCTTTTGTGGAGGCCGGGAACAGTGCCGAAGCCTTGAAAAAAACTAAACGGCTATTGCCCACCCTGGTTGTCCTGAACTACTCATTGCCAGACCTGAACGGGTTAGAGTTGGCTCAGAAGCTCAAAGCCATCGCGCCTGAATTGCAGGTCTTTATGCTGACAACGCACTACAGCGTGGAAATGGAGAAGAAAGCTCTGTCTTATGGAATAACTGCCGTATTTTCCAAGCTCGACGATTTGGCCACGCTCGTCGCCAATGCCCGCGCGGTCTGTGGAATCGAATGGCCCGCGGACATACTCCGCGTCTTCCCACCTTGAAACTCACCTGCCGCTCCCGGCCTCTCTCCCCGTTCACATTTACGCCGTCTCCCAGCTAGTTCCAGAGTCCTTATTTTCAACTTTCAACTTTTGACTTTAACTGCCGACTGTCGACCTCCCTCAGGCCGGGACACCTTCCACGATGGACTCAGGAACAACCGTGGGAATGACACGGCTCAACTTCCATCCCGCCGCCGCAAACAAATCGCGGAACTGCTTTTCCGTCCGTTCGCAACCGCCCGGGAAAATCAGCATTTGCAAATCCATGAACTTGCCCGGTGCGAAATCGTTGTCCGGCAGAATCACGTTATCCACCACTAGGAGTCTGCCGCCGGAATTCACGCCCTTTCGGCAGCCTTTCAGGATATTGATGCATACGTCATCGGGCCAGTCATGAATGATGTGCTTCATGATGTACGCGTCGGCGCCCGCGGGCACCGAAGCAAACATATCCCCAGACGCGATCGTGCACCGTTCCATCACCGGCTTGAGCGGTCCATCCTTGGCGCCCGCCACCACGTGCGCCACATCGTACAGTGTGCCCGTCAAGTGCGGATTCCTCGCCAGGATGGTCGCCAACAGCAGCCCGTGTCCGCCCCCCACATCCACGATGGAATGAATTTCGCTGAATGAATAGGCGTCGGTCACTGCCGGACCATCAATCGTGGACAAATCGGTCATGCATTGATTGAAAAGTTGTGCCTCCTCGGGGCGCTGCTCGAAGAACTGAAAGATGGGCATGCCGTAAATTTTATCGAGGGCTTGCTTTCCCGTGCGCACGCAATAATCGAGGTTCGCCCAGCCGAGTCCGTGCCATTCTCTGCCGTGCATCATTGCGAACGCTCGCAAGGTGGGATTCGCGTTGCCGCGTAAAACCGCGGACAGGGGTGTTTCGTAAAATTTTCCATCGGCGCCTTCCGAAAGCACCCCCACGCAAGCTGTCGCGCGCATCAACCGGTAGAGCGCCCGCGGGTCCACTCCAACCGCGGTTGCAAGCTCGTCAGCCGACTTCGGACCGTGCTCGACAAGATCGGGAATCCCGAGCTGTGCCAGGCACGAAATCGCGCCGGCAACGAACATGCCATTCAACAATTGAAACATGCCAACATGCGCAGGAGGTGTTTTGCCTTTTACAGGCGTCGCAGTCGTTGCGTTCATTTTTCCACCAAGTTTTCTCTTTAGGGTGCGGGGACTCCCGGCATTGTACACTCAAACCCTCTTGCGGGCGTTGCATTGGTGACACTCCCTGCGCCTGCGAAGTGCTGCGGGATGATCCGGTGGGTGAGCGGGGACTGGATCCGCCGCGCGATGGGGAAGCGCCTAATGTGGTTGCACTTCAACTGGTTCCGGCAGGTGAACCGTTCCGCGCATCAGTGGTCCTACGGTCAGGCTCTGGCCATGTTGAACGTAGCGGGCGAGTACTCCCGGCTGTAGCCATTCAAATCCCCAGGCATCTTCGACGGCGACGATTGTGTACGAGCCTGGGATCACGCCGCGCACAATAAATGTTCCATCGAAGTCGCTTTGGTCACGCCGGAACATCTCAATGTGCTTCTCCGGGTCATCCGGTACCAGCGCCACCATAATGCCGGCGACCGCTTTATCCTTCTTCTGGACAACTCCTTCGATGCTTACGATGCCTGCGGCAAGAAAAGCCGTCATCTCCTGCGCCTCCCCGGGCGTGACGTTTACGAAGTGGCCGGCGGATTCGCCCGCTGGCGACGATGTCCGCGCCACGGCGTAGGGCTTCGTCTGGGAAAACACCAGAATTGTGTATCTACCCGGCGCCAAATTTTCAAAACTGATTTGGCCCGAAACATCTCCTTGCTGGAAGGCCACCATCCTCCGCCGGGAATCTTGCAATCCCACCGTATAAGGCTTGGGGAGCGCTTCTTCGCCCGGGTTCTTCACGGACAGTTTGAGACTGCCAAGCGGTTCGCTGTGAGTGTCATTCAGCTCCTGCCCGTTCCGCACTAGATCGACGTCGGAAGACTGCTCAAGCTGTCCCGAGTTCGCGTTCTTTTCTCTCACGTTATAGCGCCCCGGAGGAACGCCGGTCATTTCGTACACGCCGGGTGCTACCGGGTGCATGCCCTCGCTCTGCACAAATTCCACCGAGTCGAACACGTGCTTTTGAAGCACCGGCATGCTGAAATTTT
>WNFR01010917.1_pt1 | contig 15213 bp, 12 predicted proteins | sample 5400221 | NCBI WGS metagenome assembly WNFR01 (sample SAMN13153357, study PRJNA577476) | soil metagenome | isolation source: 40 cm soil under Madrone tree | place: USA:California | collected 2016-06-14 | reverse complement strand
CGGAGGCAATGCGCGCTTGAGATTTTCAAGCTCGCCAATATCGACCCTGCAACCCTGTTCGACCGCACACAGGTTGATCGCAAATCCGGAGACCAATGATGAACGCCCCCGCACCCGCTGCAGCACCCGCTACACCAGCAGCCGCACCGGCCGCAGCGCCGGCCGCCGCACCCGCTGCGGCGCCCGCGCCGGCGGCCGCTCCTGCACCGGCACCCGCAGCGGCGCCTGCGGCCGCGCCGGCAGCCAACGATCAAGGCTGGTGGCGCGCGCCGGAGCACGGCTTCGACGCCGACACCGTGAAATTCCTCGACGGCAAGAATTATCCAGACGTGAAAGTCGCGCTGTCGTCATTGCGCAGCGCCGACGAAATGGCGCGCGCGCGCAACGTCGTGACAAAGCCGGATCCGAAAAACCCGCAGGGGTGGGAAGGATTTACAGAGCTCGGCTGGACGCCGGACAAGGCGCAATACAAGTTCGATGCGCCGAAGCTCGCCGATGGCGAGATCCACGACGAAAAAGCCTTCACCGCGTTCCAGGGCGTGGCGTATGAGGCGAAGCTGGCGCCGTGGCAGGCCAAGGCCGTTTACGACGCCATGCACAAGCAATCCAACGACGCGCTGAAGGCGTTCCGCGATGCCGGCGCTACCGCCAACCGCGAGCTCGATCAAAAGCTGCGCGCCAATTGGGGCGATCAATTCGAGCAAAAGGCCGAACTGGCAAAACGCGCCTTCGGATTTTTCAAGCCCGACGCCATCACCGGCGCGCAGATGGATCAGATCATGGGCGCGCCGGCGATGGTCGAGCTGTTCGAAAGGATAGGCTCGGCGATGGGTGAGGACAAGCTTGTTACCAGCCATGGCAGCGCGTTCGGCGGCAAGACGCCGGCAACCGCGCGGGCCGAACGGCTGCGGCTCGAAAACGATCCGGCATGGATGAATGTCTTCAACAATCCGCGGCATGCGCAGAACAAGGACTATGTCAAGCAGCGGCAGGACCTGATCGAGATCGAAGCCCGAAAGTAATCCCGCGATGTTTGATCGCATTCGCAAAATGGTGGCAGCAACAGGAGAGAAAATCATGGGTACCGAGACGATGACGGCGGCCGAGATCGGGGCCGAAAAGCAACGCAAGGCCGATCTCGCGGCCGAGATCGAACGCATGGACGATACCGAGCTGAAAATGCTTGCGCAGCGGATGGGCGTCGATCCGGCGGCAACGCCGGCGCGCAAGGACCTGGTCGCGGCAGTCGAATTGAAGGCGGAAGCCGATGCCGCGCTCGGCCGGCAGAAAATCCGAGAGATGGAAGCCGAGGAAGAAGCCTCGATTGCCAACGAGGATACCAGGCGGCCCGCGTCGGCGCGTATCATCCGCGCGCTCAACGCCGAATTCTGCCGCGACATTCCGCAGGACGGCCGCGGCGGCAGCTTCGAGCCCGAGGAAGGCGATCCGCGCTTTGGCGGCGATTACGACGTTCCCAACGGCAAGTACCGCGTCACCGGCTCGGAATGGCTGATCTCGATCCACAAGAAAAAGCTGATGGGCATAGAGCGCGCGAGCGAAGCCAACAAGTACGGCGGCAAGCACGTCATCCCGATCGATTGAGCGGTTGACGGCTCCGGCCGTCGCCTATGTTCGCATCCGTGCGGTGGCGCTCCGGCGCTATCGCTGCCCTCCTGGGGCGTTTCCTCCCTGACTTGCGGCGGCCTTCGGGCCGTCGCCTTTCGGGAGATCTTGCGTAAAGGCCGCACCCTCTCGCGAAAAAAAGCTGGAGGCCCGCCTGACCTGAGCGAAAGCCGCTTCGCCGATCGCGGGCGTTAAACGATAGCCAGGCCCGCTGTTTCAGCAGCCGCACCCTGACGAAGCACCCGAAAAAATTTTCACCGCTTCGACAGGAGATTGTCCCGTGGGACCAATCAGCGACGCACATAAACTTACCTATTCGGCCAACGTGGCGTTGGCAGTTCAGCAGAAACGCTCACGCCTCGAAATGGGATTTTCGTATCAGGACGGATTAAGTGGCCGCCTGGCCACCATGATCGAGCTGATCGGCTCGGCGTCTGCCGTGGTCGATCTCGGCCGCAAGGCCGATACGCCCGATATCGACAACTCGATCGAGCCGGTATGGATCGTGCCGCGGCAGCTCGCCTGGGGCAAACTGATCGAGAAGGAAGACGCCATCAAGGCGTTGACCAATTACCAGTCGCCGTTCGTGCAGGCCGGCGCCGCCGGCATGGTGCGCGGCAAGGACACGATTTTGTCGCAGGCGCTGTTTGCCTCGCGCAAGATCGGGCCCGACGGCACCACGGTGTCGGCCTGGGCCGGCCAGACCGTCGGCGTCGGCATCGGCGCCAGCGCGACCGACGACGTCACCGCGACCGGCATGAACGTGCGCAAGCTGCTGCGCGGCCGGCGCTACATGCAGGCCGGCCAGGTCTCCACCGGTGACGAAGAGTTGTTCTTCTCCGGCAATGCGCAGCAGATCGAGGAGCTGTTCCGCGACCTGACCTTCGTCAGCCGCGACTATCGCGGCGAAAACAACACGCCGATGAACACGCCGGATCAGCCGCAGTCGATCCTCAACATCAATATCCTGCCGGCCAACGACGGTTCGGCGGCGCTCGCCAACTTCGACGGCGCGACCTATACCGCCGCGCTGTTCTGCAAATCCGGCATGTATTGGGGCGAGTTCGATCCGCTGACGGTCGCGGTGCCGCTGCGTCCGGACAAGATGAACCGGCCGCATCCGCAGATGGAGCAGTGGCTTGGCGCCACGCGCTCGGAAGACATCAAGGTGGTGAAGATCCTCACCAAGATCTAAGCGCGCGACGCGCCGGCAGCGATGCCGGCGCGCTCCGTTCCAGTGTCAAACCTCAACGCGTTTTCAAACATCAGGAGGCCAGCATGGCCGTAGTTACCAAATATGGCACGGGCTATAGGGATCCGGCGTCGCTCAAGGCGATCGACGGCATCCAGCGCGCCGCCGAACTTCGTCAGATCAAGTCAAGGGCGACCATCACCAACGGCGACAGCATCGCGTCGAAATATTTTCTCGGCTCGGTACCGAGCAACGCCAAGATCAACCCGGGCGCCACGCTTTATTTCGGCGCGGTGACCGGCGTCGCCACCGCCGATCTCGGCTTCGCCAATCCGAACGGCGGCGCGATGATCCTGCAGACGGCGCTGTTCACCGGGCAGAGCCTCGCCGCCGGCGGCTCGACCGCGCTGTCGGCCGCGACCGGCTCCGGCATCGCGACGCCCGCCAACATGGACAAGGCCGCATGGCAGCTCGCGGGCCTGGCCGCCGATCCCGGCGGCGAGCTCGACGTGGTGCTGACCATCACCGCCGCGGCGACCGCGACCGCCGACGTGTTCCTTGAAGGCACCTACGCCAAGGGCGCGTAACGCGCACACCACGCCGCGGGCTCACGCCCGCGGCGCTGTCTTTCCTTTGCGGGGCGCAGCATGACCGCAGCTTTCGGCACCGAAGAATTTGCAACCAATCTTGCGCTCGGTCACCTCGGCCAGCCCGAGATCGCCGCAATGTCGGACACCACGACGCGGGCGCGCAAGGCGCGGCAGTTCTTTCCGGTCGCGCGCGACGCCATGTTGCGGCACAAGCCCTGGAATTTTGCGACCGCCTGGATCGAGCCGGCCGCCGATCCGGTGCAGTCGATCGGCTCGCTCAAGATCCGCTATCCCATGCCCGAGGATTGCCTGCGCGTTCGCTTCATCAAGGGCGACAACCGGCGCGATTGGGCAGTCGAAAGCGCCGTGGCTTCGGTCGGCGGGGTTCCGGTCGAAACCCTGATCATGGTTACCAACATCACTGCGCCGGCGGTTTGCTACACCCGCCGCATCACGGCGGTGCGGCTGTGGGATGGCATGTTCCTCGACGCCTTCGGCTACATGCTGGCGTCTTACCTGGCAACCGCGCTCGGCCGTTCGCAGTCGATGGCCGACGACATGATGACCAAGGCGATCAACGCCGCGGGCGATGCGGCCGGCGTCGATGCCAAGGAGCGCGGCGGCGAGCAGTGCCGGCCCGAACCGTCATGGGCGCGCGCCCGCCGCGGCTATGGTTTCTCCGGCCGCTATCTGCGGTCGTAAGAACATGCCGGTTTCCTCGACAGTCGATCGGGTCACCTTCGCCGGCGGCGAGCTCGGCGCCCAGCTGATCGCGCGCGCGGATCTGGCAAAGTATCAGATCGCCGTCGAGAGACTAGAAAACTACATCGTCATGAAGGGCGGCGGTGCCACGCGGGCGCCGGGCACGCGCTTTGTGCTCGAGCTCAAGGATCAAAGCCAGAAGGGCAAGCTGATCCCGTTCCGCCGCACCTCGACCGACTATTACGCCCTGGTCATCAATGCCGGCGTGTCGCGCTTTGTGCGCCAGGGCGGGTTCCTGCAAAATCCGGACACCACGCCCTTCGAGTTAGCGGGACTGCCCTGGGTCGAGGCGGATCTGCCGGCGTTGCGCGCGGCGCAGGCCGGCAACGCGATCTTCGTCGCCTCCGGTACCAAGAAGCCGCAAGCCATTACCCGCATCGCCAATCTGAACTGGACCTGCGCCGACTATGCGCCGAATTCCGGCCCGGTCGACACGCAAAACGTCGACACCACGATCACCGTGCAGGCCTCTGCCGTGACCGGCGCCGGCATCAATCTTGTCGGCGCCGGCAACCCGTTCACCGCCGATATGGTCGGCGGCGTGATGCGGCTGGACGATCGCGATCTCTCGCTGACGCCGGAATGGGCGGCGACAGAGACGGCGATCGCGCTGAATGCGCAGCGGCGCTGGAATGGCAATGTCTACCAGGCGCTGGTCGCCGCCGCCGATGCCGGGCCGAATGCGCCGGTGCAGACATCAGGCGATGTGTCGGCCGGCGCGGGTAAACAGACCTGGCGCTTTCTGCATCCGGGCTACGGCACCGTCCGCATCAAGACCGTCGCGAACGGCAATGCCGCCACCGCCGACGTGCTGACGTCATTGCCGGCGACGGTTACCACGGGCGGCACCTTTCGCTGGTCGGCGCCGGCATGGACCGCGTCTTTGGGTTATCCGGAACTGGTCGCCTATAATTATCCGCGGCTGGGCTGGTATCGCGGCAACGTGTTCTGGTTCACCGCCAACGCCGATGCGCAGAATTTCGATCTGGCGTTTGCCGACGATGGCGACGCCATTGCCGGCCGCATCATCCCGGCCGATGGCTCGCTGGTCGAGATCAAATGGGCACTGCCCTCGGGGCCGCTATTGCTCGGCACCTCCGATGTCGAATGGGTACTGCGCGGCCCGAACGTGTTCGATCCGCTGACGCCGAAAACGATCAAACCATTTCAGCTCGGCTCCGACGGCTCGGCGCCGCAGATCGCAACCGCCGTCGACGGCGGCGTGATGTTCATGGGGCGGACCCAAAAGCGGCTGCACTACACCAAGCACGACGCGATGGTGCAGCAGATCAACTCCAATGAATTGAGCGTTACCGCCGAGCATATCTTTGCGCCGGGCATGGTCGGCGGCTGCTGGCAGCGCGATCCGTTCCGGGTTTATTGGATGTGGTTCGCCGATGGCACGCTGGCGTCGCTGACCTTCATGCCGGAGCAGCAGGTGGCGGCGTTTGCCCGGCATCCGCGCAAGAATTTCTTTGTCGAGGACATGGTCTGCATCCCCTCGGTGTCGTCGGGCACCGATGAGGTTTATTTGATCGTTCGTCGGACCATCAACGGCGTGACCAAGCGCTACGTCGAGCAGATGGCGGATTATTTTGCGCCACAGGATCTCAACGCGCCGACCGCCGCGGGCGCCTGGTATCTCGATTGCGCGCTGCGGATCACGGGCGCGAAGCTCACGCAAATCACCCAGCTCGCGCATCTCGAAGGCCAGCAAGTCGCGGTTTTCGCCGACGGCGCGATGCAGCAGCGCAAGACCGTGGTCGGCGGCACCATCCAGCTCGACCGGCCCTCCAATGACATCCTGGTCGGGCTTCCGGTGCGCGGCTACATCCGAGACCTGCCGCGCAACTTCACCACTCAAACCGGCGGCACCGCGGGCGAGCAGAAAACCGTGCATGAGGCATCGGTGCATGCGCTCTATAGCGGCGGCGGCCGCCTGCGCGTCTACAGCGCGCAAGAGGACGTTCCCGAGCTGTGGGAGCCGCTGATCGAAACCGGAGCGCAAAATTATTCCGGCCTGCCGCCGCTGTTTTCCGGCAAAAGGAAACTGACGGTCGAGGGCGCATGGAGCCACGAGGCGCAGCTCGAATTCGAATGCGACGATGCGATGCCCTCGACGATCCTGGCGCTGTCGCCGAAAATCGAAGTCGCGGAGAGCTCCTAGATGGATCCGTTCACCATAGCGTCGCTGGTCGGCACCGGCATCAACGTCATTGGCAAGCTGATGGGCTCATCGTCGGCGGCCGCGATGGACCGGGCGCAGTCGCAGGCCTATCAGAGCCAGGCGCAGGGCTATGACATCCAGGCCGCGGGCTTGGACACCCAGGCCAAGGTGTACGACACCAGGGCCGGGATCGACGCGCTCAACACCGATCTTCTCAACCAGCAGGGCGACATCGCCGGCATGGGCGTCGATTTCGCGGCCTCGAAAGAGCGCCTGGCGCTGGGCAGGATCGCCGAAGCCGGCCGGCAGACCCTGTCGGCGCAGCGTTCCTATTTTGCCGGCAACAATCTCGATCCCACCTTCGGCTCGCCGCTGCTGGCGCAGGCGATGACCGCCGGCCGCGTCGCGACCGACATGGATCTCGCCAAGACGTCATTTGCGATCGACAAGGCCAATGCGCTGTCGAATGAGGCCACGCTCCGCGGCCAGGCCGCGGGCTCGGCGGGGCAGGGCCTGTCGGACCTGTTGAGCGGCAGCGCCACCCGCATCAGCGCCAGCGCCACGCGGCAGAACGCCGCCACCGCGCGCATCAGCGCCGACATGTCGTTGCAGAAGGCCGATGCCGACACCCAGGCGGGATTTTTCGGCGCAGCGAGCGCGCTGCTGTCGGCCGCGCCAAGCCTCAAGGGCTTCAGCATGCCGCAATTTAATTTGAGCGGGCTCGGCTTCAATCCGATCGCCGGCGCAACGGGGCGATAGGACATGGCAGGCCTTCCCGACTATCGGCCGACACAGGACCTCGGCGCCGGACCATCGCCGAGCGTTCGCGCGATCCCGACGCCATCGGCGCCGTCGGTGCCGTCAGCGGTGCCGGCGATGCCGAGTTTTCCGGATCTCACCGCCGGCGACCGAGCATTGAGCGGCTTCGGTGCCGAGCTCTCGGCCGTGGCGCTCAAGATGCAGGAAGGCCAGCAGCACACCGCGGCATCGCAGGGGATGGAACAATTCCTGACCAAAAATCAGGAGATGAAACAGCAATACGTCGACGACACCGATTATGAAAACGCCGAGACCAGCTACAAGGACGCCGCGGCGACGGCGCAGCGCGATGCGCTGGCCAACATTTCCGATCCGGTACTGCGCGGGCGCACCTCGCTGGAAATGACGCGCGTCGCGCTGTCGGCCGGCAATGAAGTCCGCACCGCGCAGGTGGCGCGCCAGGGCGACATCAACATCGCCGCCAACGACACGCTGACACAGACATCGCTCAATGAAGCGGTGACCGCGCCGTCGCCGCAGGAGCGCGCGGCCGCGATCGACCGCGTCAGTGCCGACCTCGAACGGCTGCACGCCGCTGGCTGGATCGACGCCAAGACCGCCGTCAGCCGCTACAAGGCATTTTCCGGGCAACTCGACCAGGCCGACGCCATGGCGCTGGTGCAGAAAAACCCGGCCGCGGCGATCGATGCGCTCGGCCGTCCCGACACCTTTGCCTCGCTCGATCCGGTGCGGCGCGAAAGCCTGATCATCGCCGCGCAATCGAAACTCGACGGCAACACGCAATCGGCCATTGTCAATGCCGCGGCGTTTCATCCCGAGGCCGCGTCGCTGTCGATCGGCCGCGTCATTGCGCCGGATCACGCGCAGAGGATCTTCGACAACGGTATTGTGCAGATCGAGAGCGGCGGCAACAATTCGGCCGTGTCGCCGAAGGGTGCGCTCGGCGCGTCGCAGATCATGCCGGAGACCGCACGCGAGGTTGCAACCGCGCTCGGTCGTAAAGACGTCGCCGGATTGTCCGATGCCGACCTGAAGGCAAAACTGCTTTCGGATCCTGCGCTCAACCTGCAGCTCGGTCGCGCCTATTGGCAGCAGATGATCAGCCGCTATGACGGCAACGTGCCGCTGGCGGCCGCAGCCTACAATGCCGGCCCTGGCCGCGCCGACGCATGGAAGGCGACCGCAGAGGAAAAATTCGGCGCAGGTTTTTCGCCGGCGCAACTCGCCAGCGTGGTCGACATCAAGGAAACCCGCGACTATATCGGCAAATTATACGGCACGTTCAACGCGCCGATGAACACGCAGTTTTCGTCGCCCGCGGCAACGCAACAGGCGGCCAATGCCGTTGGCGCGGTGCTGCAGCAACAGCAGGCGCGCGAGACGCATTTGCTGACGGTGCAGGCCTCAGCTGCCAACGCCTCCGATCCGATCGTCGATATTGTCAAGGCCGGCTTTGCGGTCGATCCCCAGCGCATTGCCAATTACAAAGCCATCCAGACCGCGGCCGCGCAAAAGGGCGATCCGGCGGCCGCCGGACGCCTGCGCGATCTGGATTTTGCCGAGAAAACCCAGCCGTTCATTCGCCAGGCATGGTCGACGCCGCCGGCGCAGCTCGACGACGGCATCAAGAACATGGAGGCGCAGCTGTCGGCGCCCGGCGCCAACGCGACGCAAACCGGCATCAACATGCTGAACGCCTTCAAGGCGGTTCGCGATGACCAGGTCAAGCGGCGCGACAGCGAGCCGGTGACGCTCGGCGGCGCCGATGGCGGCCGCTATTACCAGCTGCAGCCGCTCGATCCGCAGGCGCCGCTCGACGATAATCTGATCGGGGCCCTGAAGAACCGCGACGCGCAGGCCCGCCGCAGGTTTTCGCCGCGGCGCTGCCGCAGATCGTGTCGGGCACGTCAGCGAAATCGGACCGGCCGGGCATCATGATGGCGGCGGGGCTCTACAGCCAGGCGCCGGAGATCGCCGCCACCATCTTGCAGGGCATCGACGCGCAGAAGGCGGAAGGCCGCTACGTGCCTGATGCGGGCGCCAACAAGCTGAGTTACCAGACATCGAAAGATACCTATCTGCCGGCGGCCGCCTTCAATGTCGCGGCGCGCGCCGATCCAAAGGGGCCGCTGGCCTCGATGCAGGACGCGATCGACGCGCGCTATGCATTTCTCTCGGCGCAGGCCAAGGACGTGTCGGGCGCGCCGAATTCTTCGCGGCTCAAGCAAGCGGTCGACGACGTCACCGGCGGCATCCTCTCGCACAACGGCGCGCCGCTGATCGCGCCCGCGCGCGGCATGACGCAAAAAGAATTCGATGGCGTGCTGTGGGGCGTCACCGATGCCGACCTGGCTGGCGCGCAAACCACGGGCGGCAAGGCGATCGACGCCGGCTATCTGCGCAGCGCCGCAAAACTGCAGGCGCGCAGCGATGGCCAGTATTACCTGCAGGTCAACCGCGACGATGCAAAACCGCAATATGCGGTGACCAAGGCCGGCACGCCGTTTGTGCTGGATCTGCGCGGCCGCAAGCCGGTCACGATCGACGCGCCCGATCCGCTGGCGCTTTCGGGAGCGCTGCCGTGAGCCTCGACGTATTTGCACCCGCGATCGCGGCCGCCGATCAGAACGTGATGCAAAATGCCGCGCCGGATCTGCCGGCCGAATTTTCCGAGACGCTGGATGTGGCCTGGCGGTCGATGACCGAATGGCACAATTCGGCCGCCTATTCGGTCGCGCAGAGCAACGCGCTCGGCGAATACCGCGACTATGTCCGGCAAAAGACCGGCGAGACGCTGCCGCACCTTGGAGCCGGCTCGCAAGGCAACGAGCTCAACGATTTTGTGTCGCTCGATGACTTCAATCTGGCGCAAGCAAAAATCGCCGAGAAAAATCCGGATCTCGGCCTGCAGCCATTGTCGGCGGCCGATCTCGACACCATGGCGCGCCGGCGCATGGCGAAAGCGCACGATGATGCCGCGGCAATGGGAAATCGCGAGACGACGTGGGGCGGCACCGCCGGCACGGCGATCGGCGTGCTCGGCGGCGGGTTGACCGATCCGGTGATGTTGGCGACCTTGCCGCTCGGTGGCGCCGGCGAGGCCGGCATTGCGCTGCGCGCGCTGGAATTCGCCGCGATCTCCGGCGGCACCGAAGCGGCGACAGCCGCGGTCAATTACCGATCCCGCGAGGCCGCGGTGCCGGGATCGGGCAAAGAGATCCCGGGCGAGATCGCCGGCGCCGCGCTGTTCGGCGGCGTGTTCGGCGCTGGCTTCGGCGCGCTGTCAAAATTGCTCGGCCACGGCGCAAAACCGCTGCCGACGTCGGTCCGCGACGAGGTCAACGCCGCGACCTCGGAATTGCAGTTTCAAGTGACAAACCCATTTCCGACCGCGGCCGGAGAAGCGGGAGCCCGTGACGCTCTGGTCGAGACGACCATGGCCATGATCAAGGGCGAAGCGGTCCGCGGCGGTTTCGATGGCCGATTGCCCGCCTCAGTGGAAAAACTATCCGAGCTGCAGATCAGCGAGATAGCGCAAGGTGTGACCGCAATCGAGGAGCGTGCGGCCAGGGCACGGGCGCTGCTCGATCAGAAGGATACCCGTTCGGTCAAAGGCGAGCTGACCGATCTCAATCGCGGCGACATGCTGGCGAACATGCGCGGCGAGATCGCAGACATCACGAAGGAGCGCGCCGACCTGCAGGCCCGGATCGACGTCGCGGCCGATCCTGAGACAGCGGCGCGGCTGCAGGCGATCAGTGAGGATATGCAGAAGCCTGGGCTGTCGGCGGCCAAATCGGCCGAATTGGAGCAAGAGCGCGCGACCATCACCGAAACGCTTGCGGCCTCCGCAGATCGCGACGGCCATGCGATCGCGTCACTGCAGCAGGAAGCCCAGGCGCTTGACGCTGCGCTGAAGCGACAGACGGCGGCCGCCGATCGCCTGCAGAAGATCCACGACCGGTTGACATCGACGTCGGCCGGTCGTCGCGCGGCGATCGAGGGAGAGCGAGCGACCATCGAGGCGACTGCGGCGTCGCATAGCGAAATCGTCGGCAACGAACTCCGTCGCGCCATCTCGCGGCTGGCCACGGAAGGCTACGGTGTCCGGCTCGACCGATCGGAAGCCCAGGATCTGTCGGAATTCGTGATCAGCCAGCGCGGCGATGGCGCGTCGGCGGCGCTCTCGCACGTCACCGAAACACTGGCCAGCAAGGCACGGCAAGCCCGCGCCGCGGAGCTCGGCGAGGCCGGCGAAAAATTCCTGCGGCCGTTGACCTTTGGCGAGAAGCCCAACGTCGAGCACTTCGACGTGCGGCCAGGCGATGCCGTACCAGCCAAGCCAGGCGCGCCGATCGCGGCGCGGGATCTGACGCCGGAGCAGGTGACAAAACTCGCCGCGGATCCCGCGACCGATAGCGCCGTGCTGCACGACCTCGACCACATCATCGCAGAAAAACCCGACATGGAATTCACCACCCAGATGCGCATGCCCGACGGATCCTATCAGATGACGACGCAAAAACTGTCGGACGTGCTGGCCGAGATCGACGGCATGGAAGCCGCCGCCAAGGAATTGGAGGCCTGCGCTGTCGGCCTCGCCGTCGCAGCGGAGTAGATCATGAGCGTTCGCAACTGCCTCGACAAACTGGAAAAGACCGGCAAGATTACCCGCGCGCAAGCCGACGCCGCCGAGGCGCTATGGCGGCGCTATCAGAACAAATTCACGCTCGACATGCCGGCAGCCAAGGCCGATGCCGCCGCCGCCCTGCAGGCCGCGCGCGAGATGCTGGCGAGCTCGCGGGTCAAAAAGAATTCGGTCGCGCTGCAAGTGCAGCGGCAAACCGCGGCCGAGCAGGCGGCGCAATCGCATCCGTGGGGCCCGGCGGCCGGCGGCATGGCGGTCTTAACGCGCGACATCTACCGCACCGGCGGCGCCAATGTCGACACCCGCGCGCAGACGTTGCGCGAGATACTGTTCTCGAAATTCAATGCCGGCATCGAGGCCTACAAGTCGCAGCTCGCGGGATTGAAGCAGAACACCGCCGGCGTGCGCAACATGGTGTCAGAGCTGTTCAACGTCGACAGCGGCGATGCCGTGGCAAAAGCCGCAGCCGCGGGGTGGAAAGACGCAACCGAGTGGGGCGTTAAATTCGTCCAGTCTGCGGGGAAGATCTTTGAGGAAAACGAAAACTGGCGGCTGCCGCAGTTCTGGTCGGCCGATCGCGTGCGACGCTTCGGCATGGGTGCGGAGTTCAAGCGCGACATAGCCAATGCCGTCCAGACCGGCGGCTTAAAGATCTTCGACAAAGAAAATATGATTTTCTCGACCAACCCGGCGCGGCAGGCGGCACTGATCGACAAGGCAGCGCGCGACATCATCACCGAGGCCGGCGCCGCGCCGGCGTTCTCCAAGGAAATGCGGACCTTTCATTTTCAGGACGGCCGCGCCGGCTTTGACGCCTTCATGGCGCTGCAGGACAAATACGGCTCCGGCCAGGACGTGTTTTCGACCTTGAGCGGCCATCTCGGCGCGATGGCGCGCGAGGGCGCCCTGGTCGACGTGCTGGGCCCGCAGCATGCGGTCACAGCCCAGATGCTGGCCAAGAACGCGCGCCAGTGGGAAGCGCTCGGCAAGCCAGGCCAGGGCAAATTCCGCCCGGCTCGGATGCTCGGCATGGAAGGCGCCAACGCCATCGACCGCACCTATTCAGTCCTGAGCGGCCGCGCCAATGGGGTCGACAACGCCGCATGGGGAGGTTTTCTCGGCTCGGCGCGCTCGCAGGTCTTGGGGCGCGCGATCGAAACCATCTTCGCCGAAAATCCGAAGATGCAGGAGGATGCCGCGCGGCTCTTGGTGACCGGGCACGCGATGAGCGACCACGCGGTCTCGACCGCGCGCTATACCGATCAGATGTTCACGCCGGAGCTCGTCAAAAAAACCTCTGATTTTGTGATCCGCGCCTCGGGACTGACGGCCTGGACCGAAGGCATCAAAAAAGCCTTCACCATGGAAATGCTCGGCTACATCGCGCGCAACAGCGATCGGGCACTGGCCGACGTCGATGCGCCGTTCAAGGGTTTCCTCGATCGCTACAAAATCTCGGCGGCCGAATGGGACAAGCTGCGCGCGTTGCCGCAGATGGATATTCGCGGCGCCAAGTTTTTCGACAGTTCGAAGGCCGCGACCGATGACAGCGTGCGCAAGCTTTACGAGGGCGTGCTGCAGGAGCGCGCGCTGGCCGTGCTGGAGCCCGACGCGCGGGTCCGCAGCGTCACCACGCAAGGCGCGCAGGCCGGCACCTTCATGGGCGAGCTCGCGCGTACGCTGACCATGTTCCAGTCGTTCTCGATGACGATGATCGCAACCCACATGCACGCGCTCGCCATCAGGGACGGCGTCGCCGGCAATCGTGCCATGAACAACGCGCTGTTTTACGTCGCGCATATCCTGGCCGGCGCCGCGATCGTGCAGGCCCGGCAGATCATCACCGGCAAAGACCCGATCGACATGCACAGCGCAAAGTTCTGGTGGCAGTCGGCGACCCAGGGCGGCGGCCTTGGTTTCTACGGCGACCTGGTCGGCGGCGTCACCGCGGCCGCCGACCGCTCCGTGATCGGGAAGTTTTCAGGGCCGATCGGCGGCATCGTCGACGACGCCGCCAAGTTCGGATCCAGCGTGATCCAGCAAAAGCCGGGCGCGATCGGGCAGGGCATCGAGCTCGCAAAGCACATCATCCCGGGCTCGAACCTGTGGTTTTCCCGGCTGGCGACCGACCGGCTGATTTTCGATCAGATCCACAGGGCGGTCGATCCGACCTATGCCTCGAGCTTCGCCAGGCGGGAGCAGAACGCGATCAAGCAATACGGGCAGCAATATTGGTGGCGCCAGGGCGAGACGGCGCCGGAGCGGGCGCCGAGCCTCGGTTCGGCATTCGGGCCGCACTAGCGGGAGCGGTTGACGGGGCGGCCTGTCGCATAGGGTTCAACGCGAACGGAGAGCAGCCATGGGCGTCGAAAACGAGATCGCAAAACAGTGGGGCTATTCCCGTGCGCGCGGCGCGACGGTCGCGCCGGTGCTGGATGTCGCCATCTATGCTGCCGGCGACGTGCTGTTCGACACCACGATCATGCCCGGCATCATGCCGCTTGCCGGCGGCTCGCTGGAGCTGCGTTCGATCGAGGTGCTGGACGAGAACAATCAGGGCGTCGCCCTCGATGTGGTGTTTTTGGACAGCGCGGTTTCGCTCGGCGCCTTCAATGTGCCGCCGGCGCTCACGCCGGTGCAAGCGCGCTCGATCCTCGGCATTGTCAGTGTGCCGGCGGCTAACTTTATCACCCTCAACACCGCCCGCATCGCCACGGTGCAGAACATCGGCCTGGTGCTGCAGGCTTTGGCGGCGGCGCAGGATCTCTATGTCGCCGCGATCACCCGCGGCGGCACGCCGACCTATACCGCTGCCGGCCTGAAACTTAAATTCGGCTTTTATTGATGACGGTCGCAACCGAAGCCTGTTACGCCGAGCGCAACTATACCGGGGTCGAGACCATCTTCTCGCCCGGCTTTTCCGCGCTCGCGGCCGCCGACGTCCATGCCGGCTATCTGGACACTAGCGGCCTGCCGGTTGCCCTGACCTACGGGGTGCACTTTTCGGTGAGCCTCGACGCCCAGGGCGCAGTCACCGTGACCCGCATCGCGTTTCCCTCGGCTTCCGCGGCCGCTCCAGTCACCATGACCTTCGAGCGCATCACGCCGGCAATCCAGGGCACCGATTTCACAAATCTCGCGCAGTTCGATCCGAATGTGCATCAGCTGATCGCCGACGCCGGCGCCATGCGCGATGCTGAACTGCGATCGCGGCAGAGCCGCGCCATCATCCCCTACGCGGCCAGCAGCACCGCGGCCGACTTCCGGCCGCGCAAGGTCAAGGCGTCGGATCCCGTCGCACCGGAAGATCTCGCGACCAAGCTCTATGCCGACACGGTTTCCGGATCCGGCGCGGCCGGCCAGGCGGCGGCCTCTGCGGCCGCGGCGCTGGCGTCGCAAAACAATGCGGCCGCGTCCGCGACCAGCGCCACCAACTCAGCTAATTCCGCCA
>WNFR01004002.1_pt1 | contig 15213 bp, 14 predicted proteins | sample 5400221 | NCBI WGS metagenome assembly WNFR01 (sample SAMN13153357, study PRJNA577476) | soil metagenome | isolation source: 40 cm soil under Madrone tree | place: USA:California | collected 2016-06-14 | reverse complement strand
CCGTGACGGTCACGAAGGCCGATTCCGTCAGCGCCTTGACGATCTTGTGGTCATCGGCCTCGTCGACCGCCCAGGCGAAATCGTCCGACGTGAACAAGCGATAGGTCGGACCGCCGGCGAAGGACATTCGCGCCAGGCTGTCGGGACGAAAGCGGTAGCCGGCGACGAAGCTCACGACGTCGTAGGCCGCACGTCCCGGGCGATGCGTCACGTAGAGGGCCGGCCGGGTCTCTCGACGTATCTGCGCCGCCATTACCGACGATGCATGGGTTACGTAGCAGACCCGCTCATTTTCCGGACCCGCCACGAAGGCACGCCATTCACTCAAGCTCGAGGCCCAGATCTGCACAGGATCCTCCGCCGAGGCCTGTTGCGGCGGAGTCTGGGCCGCCGCGGGCACCGCGATTGCCAGCATCAAGCCGAAAAATGCCTTGCCCAACACGAACCTACTGCTTTTCGGTCTTTTGCAGCCGTTGCCGCTCGCGGCGCTTATACATCGGCAGGCCGAACACCGGCAGATCCACGCTCTCGGTCGGCGCCCCTTCGGCAACCGGGCGGGGTGCGTAGCGGCCGAGGCTGATCAGCCGATCGTACATGACCAGGGCGCCGGCAATGCCGAGATTGATCGAAAAACGCATGGGAATGCGGATGATATAACTGCATATAGACTGCAATTCTGGTGACAGGCCTTCTCGCTCCGATCCTAGGACATAGGCCGCCTGGCGCGGGTGGCGGAAGCTCGGCAGTTCGATCGCATCCTCGGTGATCTCGACACCGACCAGCCGGCAACCCAGTGGCAAGCGCAAGGCGGCCAGATCGGCAAAGTGGTAGGTCGGCACCGAGCGCGGCGTATCGGACGTGTCGCTGCTCGCGCCTTCGCGCGCATTGTAGTGCGCGCGCAGCGTGAAGACGAAACTGGCATCGAAGGCGTGGGCGGTGCGGAAAAGCGTACCGACATTCATCGCCTTGGTGACGCCTTCGACGCCGATACCGAAATAGCCTTTCATGGCCGCGTGAATTGTTGCACTAATCGGTTGCGGGCGTTGCGATCCCCCCGGTAGCGCCCCGCTCGTCGCGAAACAAGGCCATAATGACCGTTCCTTCGCCGTTGAATGACCTTCAAGCGCAGTACGAAGCGTTGCCGTATCCGCCGCGCGACCCGCGCGACGAGGCGATCCGCCTGATCACCGGCACGCCGAGCCATATCCTCGAGGTCAATCACTATCTTTTTTCCGGCCGCCTCAATTTCGATCGCCCCTTCCGCGCCCTGATCGCCGGCGGCGGCACGGGCGATGCCTGTATCATGCTGGCCCAGCAGCTGGCCGAGCGGAGATGCCCGGCCGAGATCGTCTATCTCGATTTGTCGCAAGCCTCGCGGCGCATCTGCGAAGCGCGCGCCCAAGCGCGCGGCCTGCGCAACATCCGCTTCGCTACAGGCTCGCTGCTCGACCTGCCGTCGGTTGACTTCGGCACCTTCGACTATATCGACTGCACCGGCGTCCTGCATCACCTGCCGGATCCGGCGGCGGGACTGCGGGCCTTGTCGAGCGTGCTGCAGCCCGATGGCGGCGTCGGCGTGATGCTCTATGGCGAGTATGGCCGCAGCGGCGTCTATCCGCTGCAGGAGTTGCTGCGCACCATCGCGCCGCCCTCGATGCCGGTGGAAGATCGCCTCGCCATGGCCAAGCGGCTGATCCGCTTCCTGCCCACGACCAACCTCTTCCGGCGCAATCCCTATCTCAACGACCATGTCACCGGCGGCGATGCCGGCCTCTACGACCTGCTGCTGCATAGCTGCGACCGCCCCTTCAACGTGCCGCAGATCGGTGCCCTGGCCCAACAGGCGGGCTTGCGGGTCGTGGCCTTCCTCGAGCCGGTGCGATACGAGCCCGCGACCTATATGAGCGATCCGGTGATCGCGCGTCTGGCAAGCGCGCTGCCCTTGCTCGAGCGCGCCGCCTTCGCCGAGCGCCTGTCGGGCAATCTACGCACCCATGTTTTCTATGCCACGCGTGCGGGCTTCGACACCGTGGCGCGGCCCGAGGACACCTCGGCCATTCCGGTGCTGCGCGAGATGGACGCCCAGAAATTCGCCGCCGGCCTGCAGCACGGCACGCCGCTGGTCGCCAATCTCGATGGCTTCCCCTGGCGCGCGCAATTGCCGGCGCTGGCGGCGCGCATCGTGGCGCAGATCGACGGCCGCCGCTCGGTCGCCGAGATTTACACGTCGCTAGGCGCCCTGGGCGGATTGCCGCGCTGGGAGGATTTCTACACCCAGTTCGAAGACCTCTACGTCAAGCTGAACGGCGTCAACCACATGCTGCTGCGCTTCAGGCCTTAAGCGCGGCCGGATTGATCACATTGATCGGCTTGCCGTCGAGCCAGGCCTCGATGTCGGCGATCGTGCCCTCGTGGAAACTGCGATAGGCCTCCTCGACGACGTAGCCGAGATGCGGCACGAGCGTGACATTGTCGAGCTTGGTCAGGGCATGGCCGGCCGGCAGCGGCTCGCGGTCGTACACGTCGAGCCCGGCATGGGCGATGGTGCCGCTCTTGAGTGCTGCGATCAGTGCCGCCTCGTCGACGATCGGACCGCGCGAGGTATTGATCAGCATCGCGGTCTTTTTCATCTTGGCGAAATCGGCCGCACCAATCAGCCCGCGCGTGCGATCGGACAGCACGAGATGAATGGTCATGAAATCCGAGGTGGCGAGCAGCTCGTCCTTGCTCACGAGCCTGGCGCCGCCCTGGGCCGCCTTCTCCGCGGTAAGGTTCTGGCTCCAGGCAACGATATCCATACCGAACGCCTTGGCGTAGCCCGCCACGCGGCTGCCCAACCGGCCGAGCCCGATGACGCCCAGCCGCTTGCCTTCGAGGACCTGCATGCCTCCGACGCCGTCGTGCCAGCCGCCGGTCCGCATCACGCGCTCGGCCTTGGCCAGGTCGCGGGCGCATGACATCAGCAGTGCCCAGGCGAGTTCCGCCGTCGAGGCGTTGGAGCCGCCGCTGGGCGTATTGCTGATCGGAATGCCGCGCTCGGTCGCCGCCTTGTCGTCTAGGCTCGAGGCGCGCGCCCCTGTCAGCACCATGAATTTCAAGTTTGGCAAGCGCTCGATCAATGCACGCGGAAAGGGCGTTCGCTCGCGCAGCAATTGAAGAATATGGAACGGCGCCAATTTCGCAACTGCATCATCGACCGAGCTGAAGGGCTCGTGAAAGGCGGTGATCTCGATGCCGCGCTTCTTCAGCCGGTCCCAATCGGCCAGACGCATGGCTACCTTCTGATAATCATCGAGCAAAGCGAGCTTCATGATTTGCGGCATGGGGCATCCTTGGAGGATAATGGCTGGTCTCGGCACTATAGCCGCAGGAGACGGTCATGAGCATCACCGTTAAGCCCTCGCACCCCGAATTCGTGGCCGAGATTTCCGGCGTCGACCTCGCGCAACCGGTGCGGCCAGCCGACCGCGACGCCATCGAAGCGGCCATAAATCGCTACGCGGTTGTGGTGTTTCATGACCAGAAACTCACCGACGATCAGCAGATCGCCTTCGCCAGCCATTTCGGGCCGATCCATTCTTCCGCCCAGAAGGCGCGGCACCAAGGCATCAAGCACCGCCTGGAACGCGACGAGATCGCCGACATCTCCAACCTCGACGGCGACAGCAAGGTGATGGATCCCGACAGCCGCCGCCGGCTCGACTGGCTGGCAAATCGACTCTGGCACACCGACGCCTCGTTCCGCGCCGTGCCGGGCGCGCTCTCCATGCTCTACGCCCATGTCGTGCCGGCCGAAGGCGGCGACACCGAATTCGCCGACCTGCGCGCCGCCTACGACGCCCTGCCCGCTTCCCGACGGGTGGAACTCGAAGGGCTGGTCGCCGAGCATTCGATCTGGCATTCGCGCGGCCAGCTCGGTGTCACCAAATACACCGACGCGGAAATCGCCAGCCTGCCGCCGGTGCCGCAGCGGGTGGTGCGGACCCATCCCGGCTCCAGGCGCAAAACGCTCTATGTCGCCGCGCACGCCTCGCACATCATCGGCATGCCGGTCGCCGACGGCCGCCTTCTGCTGCTCGATCTGATCGAGCACGCGACTCAGCGCCAATTCGTCCATGCCCATACCTGGAAACAGGGTGACCTGGTGATCTGGGACAACCGCTGCACCATGCACCGTGCGCGGCCGTTCGACACCAGCCAGGTGCGCGACCTGCGCCGCGTCACCACGCGCGACGTCGCCTCGACCTTGGAGCAAGCGGCTTAAATGCGGGCCAGGCAGCCATGAGCGATTACACGCCTACACTTTACGCCTCGATCGGAGACGCCGTGCTCGCATTGGCGGTCATGCGCGAGCTGCCGACAGCCGCCATCACACTCTGTACGGTCCGTTACCCCGACTCGGGTCCGCGGCTGCGCGCCGCGCTGCAAAGTGCGGCAAACGGCGAGAGCGCCGACGAGCAAGAGGCGCGGCTGCTTTTCCGCAGCCTGTTCATCATGGGCAACCGCCGAGATCCGCTCGGCTTCGAGCCGTTGCTGCGCCTGCTCCGCCGTCCCAATGCGGAAGTCGAATGGCTGCTGGGCGACGCCATTACCGAAGCTTTGCCGCATATCGTCGCCGGGGTTTTCGACGGCGACGCAGACGCGTTGTTTGCAGCCATCCTCGATCTTCAGATCGACGATATCATTCGCCTATCTTTGTTTGGCGCGGCGACCTTTCTCACTTGGGACGGCCGCATCGAGCGCGATAAGATGACGGCGTTTCTCGAGCGCTTTTACCAGGAGCGGAGCGCCCCGATCCTTGACGCGGCCTGGACGGGATGGGTGGAAGCGATCGCCCTGCTCGGCCTGCGCGCTCTCGCACCGGTCGTCCGGCTTGCCTGGGATGAAGGCTTGGTTATAGACGATCTGATCGATGCCACGGAATTCGCCGAGATACTCGAGCGTGCTGAACGCGCACCGGACGATCCGGAACGTTTCGAGGATGAGCATCTTGGCTATATCGAGGATGTGCTCGAGGCGCTCCAAAGATTTTCTGAAGATGACGAGCCCGACGATTTTGGTTCATTGCCGATCGGCGAACCCGTCATCAATCCCATGCGCCATGTCGGGCGCAACGATCCCTGCCCGTGCGGCAGCGGCAAGAAAGCCAAGCGTTGCTGCCTCGCCGCCTAAAATTCAGTCCACGCCGACATTGTCGATCAACCGGGTGCGTCCCAACAGTGTGGCGGCGATGACCCGGGCCGGGCCGGCGACATGCTCGACCGGACGCAGGCTCGCGGCATCGACCACGGTGAGATACTCGATTTTATCAAAACCGGCCGCCAGCAGTGCCTGTGCCGCCGCCGAGGCCGCGGCCGAACAGGACGCCTTACCGTCGCGGACGGTTTGCGCGACTGTCGTGAGCTCGCGATGCAGCACCCGCGCCGTCGCCCGCTCGGCGGCACTGAGATAGCGATTGCGCGAGGACATGGCGAGGCCATCGGGCTCGCGCACCGTCGGCATGCCCACGATCTCGATCGGCATGGCGAGGTCGCGTGCCATGCGCTTGATGACCTGAAGCTGCTGGTAATCCTTTTCGCCAAAGAAGGCGCGGTCGGGCATGGCGATCATCAGGAGCTTGGTGACGACGGTGGCCACGCCGTCGAAATGGCCGGGCCGCAGCGGGCCGCACAGTCCGTCGGTGATTTCCGCCACATGGACCGTCGTCAGCATCGGCCCGGGATACATCTCCTTCGGATCCGGCGCGAAGACGATGCGGCAGCCGGCCTCCCGGAGCTTGGCGAAGTCGCCTTCCTCGTCTCGCGGATAGGCGCCGAAATCCTCGTTGGGGCCGAATTGGGTGGGATTGACGAAGATCGACGTCACGGGAATGTCGGAATGACCGAGTGCTGCCCGCACCAGGCTGAGATGGCCTTCATGCAGCGCGCCCATGGTCGGAATGAGGCCGATGGTGCGGCCAGCAGCGCGAAACGTGGCGATCGCGGCACGCGCTTCGGCGATCGTTCGCGCAACAGTGAGTCCATCATCTTGAGTCGCGTGACCTTGAGGCATCAAGCAATCCGTCCAAAAGATAAAGCCCCAAAGGGGGGGGTACGCGGCAATGTAAGCAAAACCTCTGCGCAGGACGAGCCGGCATAGAGCTGATCTTTCACACCGCTCCGGTAGCGACCAGGCTCCGGGCGCAGTCGAGGACGGTATCCTCCACCGAACGTGGTCGCCAACCGAGCATCGTCTGCGCTTTGGCCGAAGTGAAATCACGCCTTTGACCGAGCCGGGGCACCACTGACGCCAGGTTCTTGTCGAACAGTCCCGCAAGCCGAACGACAAAGTCAGGCACCTTGCGCGTCGGAACCTTCTTGGCCGCGTCGCCAAGGCCGGCGCGCAGCAGGGCTGCCAGATCGGCCATCCAGGCAAAGTTCGCGGCGGCGATGAACCTCTGGCCCGAGGCTTCCGGCGCGGTCATGGCGCGGATGTGCAGATCGGCGACGTCGCGCACGTCGACGATGCTGAAGCCCAGCCGCGGCAGACCAGGCACCCTTCCCGACAGCAGGCGTTCCACGACCTGGACGGAGTCCGAAAAGTCGCCACTGAGGACCGGCCCCAGCACCAGGGAGGGATTGACGGTGGCGAGTGTCGTGGCCCCCTCCGAGGCCGCGATCAAATCCCAGGCGGCACGCTCGGCCAAGGTCTTGGAACGGGAATAGGCACTGACCCCGGGATCTTCGGGGTTGGTCCAAACCGTCTCGTCAGTGACGCTCCCGCCTGCTCCGGCACGGGGGCTCGCGGCCGCCACGGACGATGTCAAAACGACGCGCTTCACGCCTGCCTTCAGGGCGGCGCCCACGGCGCGGCGGGTGCCCTCACGAGCGGGAATGATGAGGTCGTCGGGATTCTTCGGTTCGGAAATCGCAATCGGAGACGCCACATGGAGCATGTAATCGCAGCCGCTTGCGGCTGCGTCCCAGCCGGCGTCCGCCGTGAGGTCGGCGGCGTGGAAGCTGAGGTGATCCTGCGGGTCGACCACCTTGCGGAGTGCCGCACGCACCGCGCTCTCGCGGCCAAGACTGCGCACCGTCGTGCGCACGGTATAACCTTGCTGCAACAGCCCGATCACGCACCAGCTGCCGATGAAGCCCGACCCGCCGGTCACCAGCACCGTTCCCTGTCCGCTCATCCTGTTTCTCCGTTGTTGAATACGGGTCGGCTTGGAGTGCTGCCTTGTTGATCTTATGGGTAATTTAAGTCATGATAGAATACAATTGTATGCATTAGCGTCGGCGCTTTAACATCCCCGAGCTACCAACGATTCATGCGGAGATTGTTGCGCCATTGCAACTTGAGACTTTGAGTCGGAAAACGCGCAAGGAAAGCCATGGCAATCACCACCGCGAAATTCGGGCAGCCTGCGGAACAAGCGTCTCCCCTTGGATTCGAGCGGATCGAGATGTTGTTTCCTGACGAATTGGAAAAGGCGGCGAAAGCCGCTCAGTCGCCGCTTCCTCGGGTCCCGGGTCTTAAAGGGACTGTCGAACCGAGCACCATTTTGGTTGTTCAGCACTATGAATGACATCGCCAGCCTGACGATTTCCGAAATGGGACAGCGGTTCCGGAACAAATCGTTGTCGCCTCGAGACGTGGTCGCGGCGTTGCAAGATCGGATCGCTAAGCTCGATCCGATTTACAATGTCTTCCTGCAGATCGATCTCGAAGCCGCTATGGAACAAGCGCGCCACGCGGAACAGGAATTCACGCACGGTCGCGTCGTAGGCCCAATGCAGGGCATTCCCTACGTCACCAAGGACAACGTCGACGTCGCCGGCCTGCCGACAACCTGCCACTCGAAAGTAATGGCGGGTCATGTGGCGGAGGCCGACGCCTTCGTCATTCAGCGGTTGCGTGCCGCGGGCGCGATTCTCATCGGCAAGGTGGCGCTTCATGAGTTTGCGAAAGGCGGCGCCATGTCCGGCCTGCCGTGGCCGCCGGCTCGCAATCCCTGGGATCCGTCGCGGCATCCTGGAGGATCGTCCAGCGGATCGGGCGCAGCTGTGGCCGCCGGGATGGTCCCGGCCGCAATCGGCACCGATACGGGAGGCTCGGTCCGGCATCCGGCGACGGCGTGCGGCGTGGTCGGGCTGAAGCCGACCTATGGTGCAATCAGCCGCCGTGGCGTGATGCCGCTCGCGTTCTCGCTCGACACGGTCGGGCCTCTGACCAGAAGCGTCGAAGACAACGCCATTTTCTTTGAGAGCCTGAGGGGACATGACGCCCTCGATCCGACAAGCGCCCCTACCACTCCTCAGAGTTGCGTCAACGATCTTCGCCGCGGCATTCGTGGCATGCGGATTGGCCTCATCGAGCATTTTTATCGCGAAGAAATGCAGGCGGATGCGGATTATTGCGCTGCGATCGATGTTGCCGTGGAAGTCTTCGAATCGCTCGGCGCCCAGGTGACGCGCGCTCGGGTTTCGCCATTGCCCATCTGGGCTGCTTGCGGAGGCACAATCCTGGACGCCGAGGCGTTCGCCATACACGAGAATTGGCTCAAGGAGCGCCCTCAGGACTATTCGAAAAACAGTCGCTCCAAGATTCTGGTTGGCGGCTTCATTTCTGCATCCAAATACCTCCAGGCCCAGCAAATGCGCACGCTGCTGCGGACAGAATTCGAAACGGCGATGCGGGACTTCGACGTTGTCATCACGATGTCGAGCATGGAGCCGCCTTGCGAACTCGATAACGAGGCGGAAATCGCAAGAAGTTACGGGCGTCATGCCCGGATGCCATTCAACGTGACGGGCTCGCCGGCGATTTCCGTTCCAATCGGCTTTGGTAGCAAGGGTCTACCGATCGGCCTTCAGATCGCTGGAAAGCCGTTCGATGAGGCGACGGTTTATCAGGCCGCCTGGGCATACTGCAACGCAACTTCCTGGACCGGTTTGAGGCCGCCCGCGCCCTCTGCAACCGCGCCTTCGAAGGATGCAAACGTGGGATAGCGCTACTACGCGCCGAAAATCATCTTGATCCTGGCGACACCGGCTACTGCAATATGGTGCCGCATAAGTTTCTCCGCCATGACGGGTTTCCGGGACTTTATAGCCTTGAGAATATCGACATGCTCGCTGTGCGCTGTTTGCGGGCGGTTGGGCAATTCATAAGTGGTGCCGGGAAGCAATCCCAACGAATCGGACAATTGCGTCAGTGCTATCGATAAATATCTATTATGCGCGGCTTCATGAATGGCTTTATGAAGCGACCGATTGATGATGGCGATTTTAACAGGCTCGTGAGCTTTTTCGCCGGCGAGCAACAACTCTTCCATTGTTTCCAGCTCGCCCACCGAAGCATGTTGGGCCGCCATGCGTGCAGCGGTACCCTCCAGGACTTCGCGCAAGCTATATAATTCACGCACTTGTTGCGTGTTAAGGTCGATAATCCTCATGCCTCGGGACGAAGATACTTCGACCAACCCGTCGGCAGAAAGGCGGCGAATGGCCTCCCGCACCGGCGTGCGGCTCACCTTCAATTTCGTTGCGAGATCGGCCTCTCGCAAGCGTTGGCCGGGCCTGAAGTCGCCCGCGCGAATCCCCTCGCGGAGCCGCTTGTAGACACGCTCCGCGAGTGACAGATCATCGTCCTCTCTATCACTCGATTTACGACTGATATGGGCCTTCGAGAGTTCGGCGCGCTTCATTTGGACTTCCTACGTCACTTGCCGCGCGTGGCCTTGAATACGCAGGGCGAACGCTGTGTTCCTGTCGTGCGAGAGCGATCCATTTTGGGATCGGCATACGGGAAGCGATGCTTCTGAGAAGACGCGGCGCTGATCGCACCACCATCAGCGGCAAGGGTGTTTCGCACTGCGTACAGTAGTATGCAGAGACAATCGTATCGTCAAGCGTCCAGAATGGGTTCCGCGGGCAAGGGTAGCAGGAATTACGGCCCTAAGAGCCTGTCGTCATCCAGGGGTGAGTCTGGGGAATGGGTCATGGCCGGCCGTGACGGCGCAGGACTTCCGTAAGCTCATGCACGCTGTGCCATTCTTCACAACGGTCTACGGCCTGCTCGACAGCAGTCACACCTTCCAGGCTCAATACCACGCCGGCCAGTTCTCGAAACTTGTCGCGAACTTCCGCTTCACTGTACGGCTGGTGAAAATCACCGCGATGACTTTCGACCTCGTGCGTGCTCTTGGTCCCGTTCCTGAGCGTAACCGTCACGCGCGCCGGTCTCATCCGGGGAGCGACGGCGCTCATGGCCGCATCCTCGGCGACATGCACGCGATGCCGTAGCTCCCTGATCGCGCAATCATCGAGCGCCGTATCATCGAGCATCGCGTAGCCTGCGCCTCCCCTGACCACCATTGTAGCCGCTGCATGAGGCAACGAATACTTGGACGCAAAATAGTTAGGAGGGTCCGGATTTCGCATAACCGAAGCGAAACGGTAAGTCGCAACATCGATCCGCTCGATGTCGACTGGCTCGGGTTTGAGCTTCGCCAGAATTTCGCCCAATGCATCAAGCGCGGGATGGATCGGATTGCAGCATGCATAGAGACGAAAATAGTTGCGCATGATCTCCCAACGGCTACCGAGTTCGTCGGTAAGGTTCTCGGGCCTGAAACCACTTCCAACCAATTTGCTTAGGGATTCCTCGATGGCGTCGTCCTGCGCCTGGAAACCAGCAAGCGCGAGGTCCGGTGCAAGCGCCGCCGCAAAGCTGCTCATGCCGCCCGCTACGTTGAGCGCGGTTGCTCCGGCGACGACGTTCGTGTAGCTCGGCGTCAGCACGAGAGTGGTCGCAATACGCATCGCGCGACTGACACCAGAGGCGTCAAGCCCCCGCACTCTTGCGCCTGCCGCGACCGCTGCAAGGAGCGTGGCTTGGCCGTTTTGATGGGCAAGGGGATGGGCGGTGAATGCGGTGCAGAGTCTCGCCGCAACATCGTATCCAAGCAGGAAGGCGCTCAACATTTCGCGCCCTGTGCATTGCGCAGATTCTGCCACTGCGAGCACGCCGGGCAAGATCTGGATGGCTGGTTGCGTCGAAATCAGCCGTTGGCCTTCGCAGAGTTCAATCGATCGCCCGGCAATGCCGTTCAGGAGCCCCGCGGTGCGGGGATCGCTGGACTTCCAGCCCTGTCCAAATACCGTCGCGCCTGTTGCCGACGTCGACGTGAGGCGCGCGCGCAATTCGTGCACCTCGGGGCGCTCCGTGCCAGCAAGCATGACTCCCAGCGTATCAAGAATCACAAGCTTTGTGTGGCGCTGGACCGCCTCGGGAACGTCTTGCCATTTTGTGTGCGCGACGAACTGCGCGAGCGCTTCTATCTGCATACCCATTTTGTATTCCTGGTGTTTTTCAAGAAGGTGATGGAGTTCGCGGGATCACCGCGACGCGGGGTTTTCGCGTTCACTCCGTCGTTATGTGTCCCTCTTGCACAACCCGCCGAAACTTGACGATCTCGGCCTTGAGGAAGTCCGCGAACCGTTCAGGGGTGCCGCCGACGATGCTCGCCCCCGCCGCAAAAATCAGTTCCTGCGTCTTTGGCATTTCGAGCACGGCTGTCATCTCGCGATTGAGCTTGTCGACGATTTCCTTCGGCGTTCCAGCCGGAGCTGCCATCGCTGTCCAAGAAGAAATGTCGTAGCCCTTCACGCCGGATTCATCGACCGTCGGCAGCTCCGGCAACAGGGGCATGCGCTTGATGCTGGTCACCGCAAGGCCGCGCAACTTCTGCGATTTCAGGTACGGCAGGCTTGCAAGCGCATCATTGAATAGAAGCGGAATTTGGCCAGCGATCGCGTCTGCTACCGCAGGACCGGCACCCTTATATGGAACGTGGGTCAGTTCCACTCCACTCATGAGCGCGAACATGACACCTGCAATGTGACTAAAGCCGCCTATACCCGCCGAGCCATAATCCAGCTTACCCGGCTTGGCTTTTGCAAGCGCTATCAACTCTTTTACATTTGTGACCGGCAATGATGGATTCACAATGAGTACGCCTGACGAGCTCGTGACCTGCATGATCGGCGCAAAGTCTTTGACCACGTCGAACGACGCCTTGTAGAGGCTTGGATTGACGGCCCATGTCCCGACCGTCGTGAGCACCATTGTGTATCCATCGGCTGGTGCATGGGCAACGAAGTCCATGCCGATGTTGCCATTGGCGCCGCCGCGATTGTCGATCAGCACTGGCTGGCCGAGACGCTGGGCGAGACCGTCGGCAATGATGCGCGCTATCACGTCCGCTCCGCCGCCCGGCGGAAACGTAACAACCAATTTTATTGGTTTCGATGGGTATCCGGATTCCGGTGCCGCTGCGCAGTCCTGCGTGGCGCGCAATAGGCAGAACGCTCCTAGTACAAGGACAAAGATAAGCCGAAATGGGTTCTTCAAGGTCCGCTCCTAATTAATAAGACGAATGCATTGTAGACGCTTATCGATGCTGCAAGGCCGCTAGAAACGCCACCAGGCCGCGCTCCAGGTCGTACTCCGGCGTATAACCGAGATCCCTATGCGCAGCTGAGCAATCGAGTGGGGCGCCCGGAAAGCTGCCGTCGTCGAGCTCGACATCCTCGAATGCTATGTCGGTGCCGGGCACAAGCGAGCGGATCATCGTTGCGATCTGCTCATCCGAGTAAATACCGACTCCGGAAACGTTGTAGGCGGTCTGCGGCAGAGTCGGCGCATTCAATGCAAGGTACAGCGCCGTCGCGATGTCAGCTTCATAGACGTATTGCAGCCGTCGCCCGCCGCTAGCCGGCAGGCGCAGAGACTTCCGCGCGACTGCGGCCGCTAGCATCGTCGTGATCAGTGATCCTGTGCGACGGCCAGGCCCGTACACACGTCCTATCCGCAAGGACGTAGCGTTCAATCCGTGCTGGATGCGGTAAGTGCGGACAAGCAGATCGCAGGCGGCCTTGGTCGCGCCATAGACGGTCACCGGCAACAGGGGCGCGTCTTCGGCATTCGCGCCCGTCGCGGATACGCCATAGGCCCCCTGCGACGAGCTATACACAAAACGCGCAGTTCCATGTATCCGGGCCGCTTCAAGAAGATTCATCGTCCCGACTATATTGACGTGGCAAACCTTATACGGGTCATCGGCCGAGATCATCTGCCCCGATATGCCACCGCAATGTGCTACTCCATCGAACGCGTGTTGCGAAAATATCCGATGCAGCAGATGTGCATCGCAAACATCGCCGACAACCTGCTCAAAATCGATGTCATCGCACGCCGGATTGATGTCGACGCCGATCACCTTGTGCCCCTCACGCACAAGACGGGCCGCAAGCAGACGGCCCAAACATCCGCTCGCGCCAGTGATTAATATACTCTTGGGACGCAATCACGCCTCTTTCAGTGTACGGCCATTGAGGCCGATGCCGATGCCCTCACCCCCGAGTATCTGATGCTCAGACACCCCGCATCCGCTCGATTACGCAATCGGTGAATGAGGCCGTGTTCAAGGGCCCACCGAGGTCCGCCGTTCGAGTCGCCGGATTCGCAAGCGTCTCGCCCAAGGCCTTTTCGATCAGCTGCGCAGCGCCAGCGAGACGATGGTCGTTCCGGCGCTCTCCGAGCCAACTCAACAACATTGCCGCCGAGCCGATCAGCGACGTCGGATTTGCAATGCCCTTGCCAGCAAGATCTGGCGCCGATCCGTGCTGCGCCTGCGCGACGGCATACTTGCCGCCGGCGTTGAGCGAGGCCCCCAAGCCGAGGCCGCCGGCAATCTCCGCGGCCTCGTCCGACAGGATGTCACCGAACATATTGGTCGATACGATCACGTCGAACTGGCTCGCGTCGCGCACCAGCAGGGCCGCCATGGCATCGACGATCTTCTCCTCGTATGCAACGTCAAGGTAGCGCGATGCAACGGCTCTAACGCTCTCCAGGAACAGGCCGTCCGAGATTCGCAACACATTGGCTTTGTGGACGGCCGTGACGTGTTTTCGCCTGCCACGGGCCAGGGCGAATGCGGACTCGGCAATACGCGTGGACGCTTTCCGCGAAATCTTGCGAAAGGACAGCGCCAGGTCCTCATCCGGCATAATTTCACCGGGACCGAGATACATCGACCGGTCGGAGTAGAATCCCTCGGTGTTCTCCCGAACGATCACGAGGTCGACGGGCTTTCCAAAACGAGCCTCGAGACCATGCCACGAACGAGCAGGACGAATGTTGGCGTACAGGTCCAGTCTCTTCCGGAGTTGACCCGATGGATTGAGCCCGCCTTTCTCAACCGGCGGGTATTCGTTGTGCGAGACGGGGCCCAGAACAACACCATCTGCTTCGCGAGCGGCCTCGAACACACTTTCCGGAAATGTCGTTCCATGCCGCTGAAGAGCGGAAAAACCGATAGGCGCCGTTTCAAAATCCAGCTTAACGCCAACGACTTGACCCACCTCGGTCAAGACCCGGACAGTCGAGGCGCAGATTTCTGGACCGATGCCGTCCCCCTCCAACACCAGGATCCGGAGCGACGCTGCTGTGGCTTGGCTGCTCATAGGTCACCCGCCGCCTGTGGTCTGAGAATTGCTTTCACTGGCCCTCGGTTTTCTTTACTTACGCATTTGTGTTCTACGGTATACATTGCCCCAGGATGGCACAAGACTATCCCGCTTGAAAAATGCAAGGAACTCGAAGGAAGATCTTTCGAGCTCGGTACAAGGAAGCCATCATGACGCTCGCGGGAGAACTCGCCGCACGCATAGTCGCCACGTCGTTCGACCAGGTTACCTTGCAAGCCAAGCAGTATGCAAAGATCGGATTGCTCGACACGATGGCCGTTGGCATCGCCGGATCGAGTGATGAGGCTGCTGTCATAGCGCGTCGCGTTACAGGTGCTTCTGCCGGCCCTGCGCTGGTTTGGGGTACCGCCAAGCGCCTGGGCAGCCTGGAGGCTGCATTCGTCAACGGCGTTGCCGCCAACGTTCTGGATTTCGATGACTGCACCGACAACCTCGGTGGTCACCCTTCCTCACCAATTCTGCCTGCGCTCATCGGGCTCGCGGAGGAACGTGGTGCAAGCGGACGCGAAGTCCTCACCGCGTATGTCGCCGGCTTCGAAACCGAGACGTGCCTGGGACGCGGCGTGAACTTCCATCATTACGAAAAAGGCTGGCACCCCACATCGACACTGGGTGTGTTCGGCGCCGCGGCGGCATGCGCGAAGTTGATGGAACTCGGCGAGGAACAAACGATGCG
>WNFR01004308.1_pt1 | contig 15214 bp, 14 predicted proteins | sample 5400221 | NCBI WGS metagenome assembly WNFR01 (sample SAMN13153357, study PRJNA577476) | soil metagenome | isolation source: 40 cm soil under Madrone tree | place: USA:California | collected 2016-06-14 | reverse complement strand
CTGATCGAGTGGAACGTCACCGCGCGCCTGGGCGAGCCGCACGTGCGCGTGAACCTCGCGGAGCGCGTGCTCGTCACGTGGCTCGTGCTCGACACGTCGCCGTCGATGCAGTTCGGTACCGGCGACCGGCGCAAGGCCGACGTCGCCGCGGGTGTCGCGCTCGGCCTCGGCCACATCGCCACGCGACGCGGAAACCGGCTGGGCATCGTCACGTTCGGGGACGCGAGCCCGACGACGATCCCGCCGACGCAGGGACGGCTCGGGCTCCTCGGCCTGCTCGGCGCGCTCGGTCGCGAGGAACAGCCCGCGACCGGCGCCACGTCGCTTGGAGGGGCGCTCACCTCCGTCGGCGCGGTCGCCCGCCAGCGCGGCATCGTCGTGGTCGTCTCGGACTTCCGCGGCCCGCTCGACTGGCGGACGCCTCTCCTCCGCGTGCTCGACCGTCACGACGTCCTCGCGATCGAGATCCGCGACCCGCGCGAGCAGGAGCTGCCGAACGTCGGCGAGCTGTGGCTTGTCGATCCCGAGACGGGGCGGCAGGTGCGGGTCGACACGGGAAGAGCGTCGCTACGCGAGCGCTTCGCCACAGCGGCGGCAGAGGAGCGCAGCGGCGTCGCGCGCGTCCTCTCCGCCCTCGGCGTCCCGCACGTCGTGCTGTCGACGAGCGGCGACTGGCTGCGGCCGTTCGCCGCGTTCCTCGGGGGACGTCGGTGAGCTTCGGCGATCCGCTCGCGCTCGTGGCGCTGGCCGTGCTGCCGGTCCTCGCGTGGCTGTGGTTCCTTCAGGATGGCCGACGTCGCCGCGCTGCGAGCGCGTTTACGAACCTTGCGCTGCTCCCGAACCTCGTCGAGCATTCGCCGGGGCGGCTCCGTCTCGTCCCGCCGGCGCTCTTCCTCCTCGCGCTCGCGGCGCTGCTCGTCGGGTTCGCCCGGCCGCACGCCAAGGTGAGCGTCCCGCGGCGTGAGGCGACCGTCGTGCTCGCGATCGACGTCTCCCGGTCGATGCAGGCTCGCGACATCAGGCCGACCCGGATGATTGCCGCGAAGCGCGCGGCGGCAGCGTTCCTCGATCGCATTCCCGACGAGTACTCGGTCGCGGTCGTCGGCTTCGGCAGCCGCGCGTACGTCGCCGTCCCGCCCACGCGCGACCGTGCGCTCGCGGCGCAGGCGCTCGCAAACCTGACACCCGGCGAGGGCACAGCGATGGGGGATGCGGTGCTGCTCGCCGCGAAGCTCGGCCAGCGGCAGCGCACCATCGACGGTGTCATCCCGCCGGAGTCGGTGCTGCTCCTCTCCGACGGGGCGCCGCAGGGTGGACGCACCACGGTCCAGGCGGCGGCGAAGGCGGCACGCGCGCTGCACGTGCCCGTCTCCACCGTCCTCCTCGGGACGGCGAGGGGCGTCGTGCAGGAGGAGCTCACCGGTGGATACCACGCGCAGGTGCGCGTGCCGCCGAGCCCCGGCACGCTGCAGATGCTCGCGCGTGCGACGGGCGGCGAATTCTTCCGCGCGCGCTCGGCGCGGGCGCTCGACGCCGTGTACAAGCATCTCGCGACGCGGGTCGGGCATCGCACGGAGAACCGCGAGGTCACCGACCTCTTCGCCGGCGGTGCACTCGTTCTGCTGCTCGGCGGCGGCGTGCTCTCGGCGCTTCGCTTCCGGAGGGTTCCGTGAGGCGGGCGCTCCCGCTCGTCCTCACGTGCGTTGCCGCTGCGGTCGTGGCCGGATCGGCGGGCGCGACGAACGAATGTCGCGGCCTGCAGGTGTGCGTCCCCGTCATCGGGCCATGGGTTGTGGCGCCGGCTGGGGCGCAGGTGTCGTTCCAGCTCGCCTGTCCGCCGCGCTTCGTCGTGGCCGGGCTCGACGCCGAGCTGAGCCGGCGCGGCGTCGACGTCACCTTCCGGGGCATGCTCGGCAGCCCGGTCAACCCCGGGATCACGACGTCGACATCCGCGGAGTTCCTCGGGCGGCTGATCGCGACTGCGCCGGAGGCGACGTTCAGGCCGCACATCGGCTGTGTGCCCGCCGCGGGCCGCGGGCAACGGTTCCCGACCGTCCACAGGCCGGTCGCGCCGGCGCCGACGGTCGAGCCGACGGTCGTGCAGCTGACCGCGACGCAGGGCGTGCATCACTACGCGGCACGGTGCCCGGCGCGCAAGCAGCTCATCGGCGCCACGCATGCGGTCGGCTTCTACACCGCCGCCCCGCCGTCGCCTTCGCTCATCGCGAAGGTCCGTGTCGCGCAGACCATCCGTGGAGGGAGCGTGCACGTCACCGTGCGCGTGAGAGCGCTGCCGGTCGTCGTGAACGCGATCGTCCAGGTCGACCTGGTGTGCGCATGAGCTTCGGCAGTCCGCTCATGCTGCTCACGCTGCTCGTCGTTCCGCTCGCGGTCGCCTTGTACCTGCTCGCGGAGCGGCGGCGCATGCGCTTCGCGGTGCGGTACACGAACGTCGACGTCCTCGCCTCCGTCGCGGGCGGTCGCTCCTGGCGGCGGCTCCTGCCGGCCGTCGTCTTCCTTGTAGCGATCGCGACCCTGTGCGTCGCGGTCGCGCGACCGCGCGTGCACACGCTGGTCGCGAGCGACCGCGCGACGATCGTGCTCGTGCTCGACGTGTCCGGCTCGATGCAGGCGAACGACGTAAAGCCGACGCGCCTCGCTGCGGCGCAGCAGGCCATTCGCGTGTTCCTCGATCGCGTTCCCAACCGAGTGAGGGTCGGGCTCGTCCTCTTCGCCGGCGTGCCGGAGGAGGCGACGCCGCCGACGACTGATCACGCGCTCGTGCGGCAGGCGGCGGACGACGCCGACGTCTTCCAGGGCGGCTTCGGAGGAACGGCGATCGGCGACGCGCTCGCGGCAGCGGTGAAGGTCGGGCTCTCCTCAGCAGGCGTCGCGGGGGCGCGCGGGTTGACCGCGTACCACCCGATCGCGCGCGGAGAATCGAGCACGCTCGTGACGATCCTGTTCCTCTCCGACGGGCACCAGACGCGCGGGATCCTCCAGCCGCTGCAGGGCGCGGACGTGGCGAGGCGCGCCGGGATCCCGGTGTTCACCGTCGCGCTCGGGACGAAGGGCGGGAGGGTGACGAACTTCAACTTCGGCGGCGGCGCGTTCAGCGGCAGCTTCTTCGGCGGGGGACCGGGGCTCAGGCAGGCTCTCTCTCCCGACCCGGCGACGCTGCATGCGATCGCGACGCGGACGGGCGGGCGCTTCTACCCGGCGAAATCCGCGGGGGCGGCCGAGGCCGCGTACGCGAAGCTCGGCTCGAGCCTCGGCCGCGTCCCGGGCCGCGGCGAGGTGACGGTGGACTTCGCCGTCGGCGCGGCGGTGCTCCTCGTCGTCGCGGGCATCCTCGCGGCGCTCTGGGCGCCGCGGCTTCCCTAGGAGCGCCGGCTCGCGAACACGTTCTCGACCGCTGCGCGGACGCCGACCGACAGGCCGCCCATGAGGACGGCGCCGTCGCCGAGGCTCGAGATCTGCACGCGCGGCGGATACGCGAGCCACCCGGCGAGCAGCGTGCGCACCGTGTCGAGCAGCTCGGCGTTCGCGCCGATGCCGCCGCCGAGCACGACGAGGCCGACGTCCGTCACTGCGGCGATCGGGACGATGTGGAGCGCGATGCGGCGCGCCTCCTCGGCGACGACGGCGCGCGCGACAGCGTCGCCGCTGCGTGCCGCCGCGAAAACCGACCGCGCGTCGTACGGCGCGGTGAGCTCCGTGCGTGCATCGGCCGCGAGGCGCTTCGTCACTTCCGCGAGCGCGGCTGCACACGGGTCGAGATCCTGCTCTAGCCCGACACGCACGTAGTCGAGCTCGCCCGCCGCGCCGTTGTGCCCGCGCTGCAGCTCGCCGCGGAGCACGAGCCCGGCGCCGAGACCCGTGCCGACCGAGAGGAAGACGAAATCGTCGACCCCGTGCGCGACGCCCAGGCTCCCTTCGCCGAGCGCCGCGAGGTTGACGTCGTTCTCGACCGTCACCGACGTGCCGAGCCGCTCCTCGAGCTCGGCGCCGAACGAGCGGCCGTCGAGCCCCGCCACGTTGAGCGCGAGCCGGATCGTCCCGCCGCTCTCCTCGACGACTCCGGGGACGCCGACGACGACCTCCTCGACGAGCTCCGGAGAGAAGCCCGCCGCTTCCGCGAGCCCGTCGCGCAGCTGCACGATCGCGGCGAGCGCGCGATCGGCGTCGCCTCCGAGCTCGACGTCCTGCCGCGCGCGCACGCGCCCCGCGAGGTCTCCGAGCACGCCGCGGAGGAACCGCGCGCCGAGGTCGACGGCGAGGACGAGCGCCGCCTCGTCCACGGGCTCGAAGTAGACCGCGCCGTAGCTCGGGCCGCCGGGGCCGTCGGCCGCCTCGCGTACGAGCCCCGAGTCGAGCAGCGCCTGCAGGGCGAGCGACACCGTCGGCTTCGAGATGCCCGCCCGCCGCGAGATCTGCGCGCGGGAGATGGGGGCGCCTGCCCGGATCGTCCGGAGGACGGACTCCTCGTTCAGCCGCTTCAGCAGAGGCGGCGTTGCCATCGAGGTCATTGTCGTGAAGAAGCCTTACGAAAGCAAGCCGCTGTTGACACGGTAGACCGCACGCCGTAGGGTCGTCTCGTAAAGGTGTCTAACGAGCACCGTTCAGGAGGGAGGATGATGCGATGAAGCGCGTCGCCTTGGCGGCCGCGTTGCTCGCGCTCACGCTCACCGCGGCCGGCGTCGCGTCCGGAGCGGGGAAGCACCACTCCGCCTCGACGAAGTTGACCGTCTGGGTCGGGTGGAGCGCACGCGAGCTGGCCGCATTCAAGAAGCTCGCGGCCGAGTATCAGAAGGCCAACCCCGACGTGGCGCTCAACGTCGTCGGGAGCATCAACGACGACAAGATCGTCGCGGCCATTCGGGCGGGAACGGCGCCGGACGTCGTCAGCTCGTTCAACTCGTACGACGTCGGCATCTACTGCGGGACGGGCGGCTGGATCGACCTGTCCTCGCTGATGAAGCAGTCCGGAATCAGCACGTCGATGTTCCCGGCGACGACGAACTACTACACGCAGTACGGAGGCAAGAAGTGCGCTCTGCCGCTGCTGGCGGACGCCTACGGCCTCTACTACAACAAAGCGCTCTTCGAGAAGGCGGGAATTGCAGGGCCGCCGAAGACGATCGACGAGCTGACGGCGGACGCGAAGAAGCTCACCATCCGCAATGCGGACGGCTCGCTGAAGCAGGTCGGCATCGACCCGTTCATCGGCTTCTACGAGAACGTCCCCGAGCGGTGGATCCTGCCGTGGGGCGGGACCTACACCGACTCCAAGGGAAAGGCACACCTCGCCGCTGATCCGGCGTGGACGAAGTGGCTGACGTGGCAGAAGCAGATGATCGACTGGTACGGGTACAAGAACCTCGTGAAGTTCCAGGCCGGGCTCGGCGACGAGTTCTCCGCCTCGAACGCGTTCGAGGTCGGCAAGGTGGCGATGAACCTCGACGGCGAGTGGCGCGTCGCGTTCATCAAGGCCGAGCACCCGACCCTCGACTACGGGACGTCGCCGATGCCGTCGGCGACCCCGAGCCTGTACGGCTCCGGGTACATCAACGGCACAATCATCGGCATCCCGAAGAACGGCAAGCACACGCAGCAGGCGTGGGCCTTCGTCAAGTGGGTGACGACGAACACGCACGCGCTCGCAGAGTTCTCGAACGCGATCAAGAACGTGCCTTCGACGACGGCCTCGACCCACTCGAAGGAGCTCGTCCCCGACGCCCACTTCGCGACGTTCCTCAAGATCTTCGCGAACGCGAAGTCGGGAACGTCGCCGATCGAGGCATCGGGAGCGTCGTACACGAACGCCGTCCAGAACTTCGCCACGAAGTGGCAGGCTGGGCAGGTCAGGAACCTTGCGAGCGGCTTGGCGACGCTCGACAAGCAGCTCGGCGCACAGGTCGCGCAGGCCAAGGGCGGAGGCGTGCCGTAGAGGCCGTCGCCGTACCGATGGAGCGCCGGCGAGCCAGGAGGCGCGCAACATGGCGGAGGCGCCGTCTCGTGCTCCTCCTCATGAGTCCCTGGCTCGTCGGCTTCTCCGTCTTCTTCGGGTATCCGCTCGTGATGAGCGCGTACCTGTCGCTCACCCACTACGACCTGCTGTCGCCGCCGCGGTGGGTCGGGTTCGCGAACTACCGCTACCTGTTCACCGTCGACCCGCAGACCTGGACGGCGGTGAAGAACACGCTCTGGCTCATCGCCGTGCTCGTCCCGCTGCAGATCCTGTCGGCCTTCGGTCTCGCGCTCATGCTCGCGCGCGCGCGGCAGGGCGTCGGCATCTTCAGAACGATCTTCTATCTGCCGGCGCTGGCGCCGCCGGTCGCCGCCACGCTCGGGTTCGTCTTCATCCTCAATCCGGCGACCGGCCCGGTGAACACGATCCTCGGGCATCTGGGCATTTCGGGGCCGCTCTGGTTCCAGGACCCGCACTGGGCGAAGCCGTCGCTCGCGCTGCTCGGCATCTGGGGCGTCGGCAACACGATGATCATCTTCCTCGCCGCTGTGCTCGACGTCCCGAGGACGCTGTACGAGTCGGCGCAGCTCGACGGCGCGGGACCGCTGCAGCGGCTGCGCTACGTCACGCTGCCCTCGATCAGCCCGGTGATCCTCTTCGCCGTCGTCCTGGGCGTCATCCAGGGTCTCCAGTACTTCACGCAGGCGTACGTCGCCGCCGGCGTCGCTTCCGGCCAGGCGTCGCAGGCCGCCGACGTGACCTCCGTCAGCCTCGGCTACCCACTCGACTCGACGCTGTTCTACCCAGTGCTGCTGTACCAGCACGGCTTCACCGACTTCCAGATGGGCTACGCGTCGGCGATGGCGGTCTTCCTGCTCGTCGTCTCGTTCGCGGTCACGCTCGTCATCGTTCTCAATTCGCGCCGATGGGTGCACGTGGGAACGCGATGAGCGCGGTCGGGATCAGCGTGCCGCTGGTCCGCCGGCGGCCGCCCGCCAGCGTGCGGCGTAAGCGACTCCTGCTCGCGGTCGCGAACCACAGCCTCCTCATCGCCGCCTCGATCGCCTTTCTCGCGCCGTTCGTCTTCATCGCGCTCACCGCCCTGATGACGAACAACCAGGCGCTGTCGGCGAACCTCTGGCCCCACCCATTCGCGTGGCACAACTTCGTCGACGTCTTCACGAAGGCCCCGCTGTGGCGGTGGACGCTGAACACGATGGAGTACTCGCTCCTCGCAACGCTTGGGCTCGTCCTCTCGAGCGTCCCGGTGGCGTACGCGCTCGCCAGGCTGCGCTGGCGGGGGCGCAACGCCGCGTTCATCGTCGTGCTCATCGCGCTCATGCTCCCGCCGCAGGTGACGGTGGTGCCGCTCTACGTCATGTGGGCGAAGTTCCACCCGTTCGGCTTCAACTTCATCGGGACGCTCTGGCCGGTGATCATCCCGAACTGGTTCGGCGACGCGTTCTCGATCTTCCTGCTCCGGCAGTTCTTCCTCACCATCCCGGAGGAGTACATGGATGCCGCGCGCGTCGACGGCTGCGGCGAGCTGCGCATCCTGACCACGGTCGTCGTCCGCCTGGCGAAGCCAGCGATCGCGGCGGTCGCGCTCTTCTCGTTCCTGTACACGTTCAACGACTTCTTCCTGCCGCTGCTCTACACCGGTGAGACAGCGAACCACTGGGTGCTCTCGATCGGGCTCTCCGAGTTCCGCTCGCTCCACCAGGTGCAGTGGAACCTGACGATGGCCGCGACGCTGCTCGTGATGGCGCCGGTCATCGTCCTCTTCTTCCTCGCGCAGCGCGCGTTCGTCGAAGGCGTCACGCTCACGGGGGTGAAGGGATGAAGCTCGCCGTCATCGGAGCGGGGTCGACCTACACGCCCGAGCTCGTCTCGCACCTGACGCAGCTCCCCGTGGACGAGGTCGCGCTCCAGGACATCGACGCAGAGCGGCTCGAGGTCGTCGGCGGCCTCGCGGAGCGCATGCTCGCGCGCCAGGGCTACAGCGGCGACCTCGTGCGTACCGGCGACCTCGACCGTGCGGTCGACGGCGCCGCGTTCGTCCTCTTCCAGATCCGTGTCGGCGGACAGGCCGCGCGCCTCCGGGACGAGACGATCCCGCTCCGCTGCGGCTGCATCGGCCAGGAGACGACCGGCGCCGGCGGCTTCGCCAAGGCGATGCGCACCGTTCCCGTCGTCCTCGACATCGCCGAGCGCGTGGCCGAGCGCGCTGCGCCCGGCGCGTGGATCGTCGACTTCACGAATCCCGTTGGGATCGTCACGCGTGCGCTGCTCGACGCCGGTCATCGCGCGATCGGACTGTGCAACGTCGCCATCGGCTTCCAGTACCTCTTCGCCCGTCTTCTCGACGTGGAGCTCCAGCGCATCGAGGTCGATCAGGTCGGTCTCAACCACCTGACGTGGATCCGCGCCGTCCGGCTCGACGACCGTGACGTGCTCCCGCAGCTCCTGTCCGAGCACGGAGACGCGATTGCCGCCGGCATCGAGCTCCCCCGCAGCGTGCTCGACGACCTTGGGGCGGTCCCGTCGTACTACCTCCATTACTTCTACGCGCACGAGCGCGTCCTCGCGGAGGAGCGCGACGGCGTGCCACGCGCGCAGGTGGTCGCGGACGTCGAGCGCGAGCTGATGGAGATGTACCGCGACCCCACGCTCGCCGAGAAGCCGGCGCTCCTCGACGCGCGCGGCGGAGCGCACTACAGCGAGGCTGCCGTCGGGCTCGTCGGCTCGCTCCACGGCGGCGACGATGCGGTGCACGTCGTCGACATCCGCAACGGCGGCACCCTGGCGGGCCTCGCGGCCGACGACGTCGTCGAGGTTCCTGCCCGCATCGGCACCGACGGCCCCGTTCCGCTCGAACAGGATCCGCTCGCGCCCGAGCTGCTCGGCCTCGTGCAGCACGTCGCGGCGTACGAGCGGCTCACCGCCGAGGCCGCTGTGACTCGCGACCACGTGACAGCGCGCAAGGCGCTGCTCACGAATCCGCTCATCGGGCAGGTCGACCGCGTCGACCAGCTGGTGGACACGCTCCTCCTCGAGCGGGCGGCGCGATGAGGCATGCGATCGCGGTCGACGGCGGCAACTCGAAGACGGACCTCGCGGTCGTCCGTGAGGACGGCGCGGTGGTCGGCTCCGCCCGCGGGGCCGGCAGCTCGCCGTACCACCTCGGGGTCGACGGCTCGCTCGCGGTGATCGGCGAGATGCTGGAGAGCGTGCGCGACGGTCAGCCGGTCGATGTCGCCGAGCTTTTGCTCGCCGGCGTCGATTTCCCCGCCGAAGAAGCGGCGGTGCGCGCCGGCATCGAGCAGCGCGGTTGGGCGCTGCAAGTCTCCGTCGACAACGACACGTTCGCGGTCCTCCGCGCAGGAACGGACGCGGGGTGGGGAGTCGCGGTCGTGTGCGGCGCCGGGATCAACTGCGTCGGCGTCGCTCCGGACGGCCGGCAGGCACGGTTCCGCGCGCTCGGCTGGACGACCGGCGACTGGGGGGGCGGAGGCGACGTCGGCCGCGAAGCCGTATCCGCGGCCGCCCGGAGCGAGGACGGACGCGGGCCGAAGACCATGCTCGAGCGCGCCGTGCCTGCGTACTTCGGGCTCGAGACGCCGAGCCAGCTCGCCGAGGCGATCCACCTCGGACGAATCGACGGCGCTCGGGCCATGGAGCTTGCCCCGGTCGTCTTCGCCGCGTCCGGGGACGACGATGCGGCTGCGGCGATCGTCGAGAAGCTCGCAGACGAGGTCGTCGCGCTCGCGCGGGTCGCGATCAGGCGCCTCGGCCTCGAGAACGAGCCGGTCGAGGTCCTGCTCGGCGGCGGGCTGCTCCGTCATCCCGCTCTTGGCCTGTTGGCCGCGATCGAGCGGGGTCTCACCGAGGTCGGACCGGAGATAACCGCCCACTCGACGTCGGCGCCGCCGATCCTCGGCGCGGCCTTGCTCGCGCTCGACGCGCTCGGGGCGGAGCCGGCCGCCTACGAGCGCGTGCGCGCCGAGCTGCGGGGAGACCATGGCTGACGTTCGCTACGAGCACGCGACGTGCATCTATCCGGGCTCGGACACCCCGGCCGTCAACGCGCTCGACCTGCACATCGAGGACGGCGAATTCATGGTGCTCGTTGGGCCGTCCGGCTCGGGGAAGACGACCGCGCTGCGCATGCTGGCAGGACTCGAGGAGGTGACGGCCGGCGCGATCATGATCGGCGGCCGCGACGTCACCGACGACGCGCCGAAGGAGCGCGACATCGCGATGGTCTTCCAGAACTACGCGCTCTATCCATACCTCTCGGTCGCGGCGAACATCGGCTTCCCGCTGAAGATCGCGCGCGTGAAGAAGGAGGAGCGCGAACGGCGCGTGAACGAGGCGGCAGCGATGCTCGGTCTCACCGAGTATCTCCAACGGAAGCCGGGCCAGCTCTCCGGCGGGCAGCGGCAGCGCGTCGCCATGGGCCGCGCGATCGTGCGCGCCGCGAGCGTGTTCCTCATGGACGAGCCGCTCTCCAACCTCGACGCGAAGCTCCGCGTGCAGATGCGCGCCGACATCGCCGGCCTCCAGTCGCGGCTCGGCGTCACCACGGTCTACGTGACGCACGACCAGTCGGAAGCGATGACGCTGGGGAACCGCGTCGCGGTGATGCACGACGGCCGTCTCCAGCAGTGCGATGCGCCGCGCGTGCTGTACGAACAGCCCGTGAACACGTTCGTCGCGGGCTTCATCGGCTCGCCGGCGATGAACCTCGTGCCCGTGCCGGTGACGAACGGCTCGGTCTCGCTCGGCGGCGTTGCGATCCCCGTCCCCCGCAGCGCCGGCGGCACGGTGGTCGTCGGCGTCCGGCCGGAGTCGCTCGAGCTCGCCCCGGACGGGATTCCTGCGCGCGTCGACGTGGTCGAGGAGATCGGCGCCGACGCGTTCGTGTTCACCACCGCGCAGATCAACGGCGACGAGACGAAGCTCGTCGCGCGCGCGTCGGCGAAGAGCGCGCCGCAGCGCGAGGCGCGGGTCACGCTGCGTCCTGTCGCCGCGGACGCCCATCTGTTCGACCCGGCCGACGGCACTCGACTCTGATCTCATCCTTTTGGAGGAGGCCGAGTCGTCCGTACGTCGGACAAGGGCGAAGATACGGTGCGGGCGTGATCGAGGCGAAGGCCCTGACGAAGGACTACGACGACAAGCGCGCCGTCGACGGCATCACCTTCAGCGTCCAGCCGGGCATCGTCACCGGGTTCCTCGGCCCGAACGGGTCGGGGAAGTCGACGACGATGCGGCTCATCCTCGGCCTCGACCGGGCGACGAGCGGAGACGTCACCGTCAACGGCAAGCACTACCGCGACCACAAGGCGCCGCTGCACGAGGTCGGCGCCCTGCTCGAGGCGCGCTCGGTGCACACGGGCCGCTCCGCGTACTACCACCTGCTCTCGCTCGCCCAGACGCACGGCATCGGCCGGCAGCGCGTCGACGAGCTCATCGACCTCGTCGGGCTCCACGACGTCGCGCGCAAGCGCGCCGGGAAGTTCTCGCTCGGCATGGGGCAGCGGCTCGGCATCGCCACCGCGCTGCTCGGCGATCCGCACACGCTCCTCCTCGACGAGCCTGTGAACGGCCTCGACCCCGAGGGCATCCACTGGATCCGCAACCTCCTCAAGGCCCTCGCGGCCGAGGGCCGAGCGGTGTTCGTGTCCTCGCATCTGATGAGCGAGATGGCTGTCACTGCCGATCACCTCATCGTCATCGGCCGCGGCAAGCTCATCGCCGACACGAGCGTGGAGGAGTTCGTCCGCCGCGCGTCCGGTGCGATCGTGCGTGTGCGCTCGCCGCAGGCGACGAAGCTGCGCGAGCTCGTGCTCGGCCCCGGCGTGACCGTGACGAGCGAACAGTCCGGCGTCCTCGACATCAGCGGCACGACGACCGAAAAGGTCGGCGACATCGCCGGGTCGAACGGCATCGTCCTGCACGAGCTGACCCTGGTACAGGCGTCGCTCGAGGAGGCCTTCATGGAGCTGACCCGCGACGACGTCGAGTTCAAGGCGGCTGCCGCGTGAGCGCCGCGACCCCGGCCATCCCGCGCCTCGACTACACCGGCCGCGTCACGCAAGCCCGGGTGATCCTGTCCGAGTGGACGAAGCTCCACTCGCTGCGCTCGACACGCTGGTCGCTGCTCGCCGCAGTCGTGCTCACCATCGGCCTGCCTGCGATCTTCGCCGCGGTGACGTCCTCGCATTGGGGAAGCATGAGCCCGCACGAGCGCGCCGACCGGCACCCGCTCGACATCGCGCTCGCCGGGGTCAACCTGTCGCAACTCGCGATCGGCGTCCTCGGCGTGCTCGTCATCACCGGTGAGTACGCGACCGGGATGATCCGCGCGAGCTTCACCGCCGTTCCGAAGCGCCTGCCCGTGCTGTGGGCGAAGATCATCGTGTTCGCCGTCGTCTCGTTCGTCCTGATGCTGCCGTCGGTGCTGATCGCGTTCTGGGTGAGCCAGACGATTCTCGACAGGCACCACCTGCTGCAGATCTCGCTCTCTGCGCCGGGGGTGACGCGCTCCGTCGTCGGCGGCGCCGTCTACCTCATGCTGTTCGGCATCTTCTGCATGGCGATGGGCGCGATCGTGCGCAACACCGCCGGCGGCATCGCGTCGTTCGTCGCGCTGTTCTTCGTCATCCCGCCGCTCCTGAACGTCTTCCCGACGAGCTGGCAGAACGCGATCAATCCGTGGATCCCGAACAGCGCGTTCCGGTCGATCTTCCAGCTGACGCACGGGTCGCACAGCCTGTCGCCGGCCGGCGGCCTCGCGGTCTCGCTCGGCTACATCGCCTTCGCCGTCGCGATGGCGGCGGTGCTGCTCGTCAGGCGCGATACCTGAGCGCCTGGTACAGCGCCGCGATGTCGCGGTGTTCGTAGCCCAAGTCGCGGGCGCGGCTCAACCACTCGTCGGCGACGGTGGCCGTCGGCAGCGGCACGGCAAGCTCCTCGGCGAGCGCCTCGGCCAGCCGGATGTCCTTCTGCATGAGGTCGATCGAGAACCACGCCTCCTCGGGCAGGTCGAGCACGAGCGGCTCGCGCGCCTTCAGCATCGGCGAGCCGATCGGGCTACGCGCCATCACGTCCGCGGCAAGCTCGCGATCGACGCCGTCGCGCTCTGCGAGCAGCAGGCCTTCGGAGAAGGCGAGGATCTGCGCCGCGAGGCTGATGTTGATCGCGAGCTTCAACGCGAGCCCGTGACCGTTGTCGCCGACGTGCGTCGGCGTCCCCAGCTCGCGGAGGATGGATTCGACCTCGCTGTACGCACCTTCGTCGCCCCCGACCATGATCGTCAGCGTTCCCGCCTGCACTTGCGGGACGCTTCCCGACACCGGCGCGTCGAGCATCGTCGCTCCTTGCTCGCGCACCTTCGCCGCCACGCTGCGGCTGACGCCCGGACTGACCGTGCTGACGTCGACCCACACCTTTCCGGCGGAGAGCCCGGCGAGGAGGCTTTCTGAGGCGTCCCTCAGCGCCTCGTCGTCGGGGAGCGAGGTGAAGACGACGTCGCTCGACTCGGCGACCTCGCGCGGCGTGTCACGCCACTGCAATCCCTCGTCGATCAGGTGCTGCGCGTGCTCGCGCGTGCGGGATTCGCCGTAGACCGTGTATCCGGCCGCCATCAGGCGCGCCGCCATGTTCCCGCCCATGTTCCCCAGGCCGACGAAGCCGAGCGTCTTCGTCATGCCGGGACCCTACTGAAGGTACTCGTCCACCGCCTTGGCGCACCTGCGCCCTTCGTCGATCGCCCACACGATGAGCGATTGGCCGCGGCGTGCGTCGCCGGCGGCGAACACGCCGGGGACGGATGTGGCGAACTCGGGGGCGTCGGCGTTCCCGCGCGCGTCGCGGGCGACGCCGAGGGCGTCGAGGAGCACCGGCTCGGGGCCGGTGAAGCCCATTGCGAGCAGAACGAGCTGCGCGGGCCGCGACTCGTCGGTGTCTGACACCGGTTCGAACGGTGGTACGCCGGTGTTTCGCTGCCAGTGGATCTGTTGCACGCTGCCGTTGCCGGAGAGCCCGGTCGTGGAGATGGCGAAGCTGCGGTCGCCGCCCTCCTTCAGCGCATATGACGTGCGCAGCTTCATGGGCCACAGCGGCCACGGCGTCACGTCGTCGGGCCGCTTCTCCGGCGGCTCGCCGAGCAGCTCGATCTGCGTCACCGACACAGCACCCTCCCGGTGCGCGCTCGCGACGCAGTCGGCGCCGGTGTCGCCGCCGCCGATGACGATCACGTGCCGCCCGGCCGCGCTGATCGCAGGATCGGCTCCGCCGGCCACGGCGCGGTTGCGGCCGTACAGGTACTCCATCGCGAAATGCACGCCTCCGAGCTCGCGCCCCGGCACCGGCAGGTCGCGCGGAACGCGCGAGCCGGTGGCCAGCACGGTCGCGTCGAATCCGTCGAGCGGCCCTTCCACGTCGACGCCGAAGCGGAAGTCGACGCCCTCGTCGCGCAGCTGACCGACGCGGCGTTCGACGACGTGCGCTCGCGCGGCGGCTGCGGGACGATCCAGCCCTCCGCCCACGCGCGATCCACGATCGCGAGCTCGATCTGCTTGATCGTCACCGCGTTGCCTTCGTCGATCTCGAGCACGCACGCCGCCTCGCACGGCGCGGGGCAAAGGCGGCCGGTGAACTCGGGGAAGTTGTTCGTACGGTGCAGCTGGTCGAGCGCCTCACGGAAGCGATCGCGGTAGACGAGGTCGTTCCAGTCCGGAATGAGATTCCCCAGCGGGCAGCCGCTGTGGCAGAAGGGAACGCCACACTCCATGCAGCGCGCGCCCTGTTCGCGCAGCTGGACGAGCGGGAGCGTGCGCACGAACTCGCGGTGGTCGCCGACGCGCTCGCCCGGCGGCCGCTCCGGCGTCTCCGCGCGCGGGATCTTGAGGAAGGCGCCAAGCTCGCCCACTATGCGGCCGCCTCCTCCGTCTCGCGTGTGAAGAAGCCGTCGCCTCCGGTCGAGATCGCGCCGTCGGCGAGCGCGCGCCGGTATTCGTGCGGCATCACCCTCACGAACGCGCCGAAGTCGACGTCGACGGTGGAGCCGGTGCGCTCGCGATGCTCGTCGACGAGCGCGCGGACGACGCGCAGGTCCTCCGGTTCGGGCGCCTCGAGCGCGACCATCTCGTGGTTGCAGCGCTCTGCGAATGTGCCGTCGCGGTCGAGGATGTAGGCGATGCCGCCGCTCATCCCCGCGGCGAAGTTCCGTCCCGT